>ERZ773258.441-NODE-441-length-49538-cov-14.785543_pt1 | contig 49538 bp, 43 predicted proteins | sample MGYA00511962_ERZ773258 | MGnify/ENA primary metagenome ERZ773258 (study PRJEB29015, sample SAMEA2737755) | human gut metagenome | biome: human gut; feature: human-associated habitat; material: faeces | place: China | collected 2012 ... | reverse complement strand
CCCGGTCCGCCCCGCGCCCCGGCCCACGCCCGCCCCGTCGGCGGACGACTATGAGCGCCCGCCCCTGCCGGAGGAGGCGCCGCCCGCCCCGCCGGACCTGCCGCCCTGGGAGGTGCCGGCTCCCCACAGGGACAAGCTGGACGAGTTGGTGGAAAACGCCAAACAGCTGGACAATTTTCGCATCAAATAAGCCGACAGTTCATGCTGAGCGCACCGGTGTCTCACATGGAGCACACCAATGTTACACAAAGAGCGCATCGGTATTACACATGGGTAAACCGATGCTGCACATAAGATGTCCGATAGTTTACACTGGCAAAATGAACAGATCGATATAAAGGAGAAACGAATATGGCAAAGGGATACAGCGCCCGCAGGGGCTTTACCGGCGGCGCCGGGATGATGCAGCAGCAGGCGCAGATGCAGCAAAAACTGCTGAAAATGCAGCAGGATATGGCAAAAGCGCAGGAAGAAGTTGAAAAAACGGAGTTCACCGCCTCTGTGGGCGGCGGCGCGGTAACGGCAGTGGTCACCGGCAAAAAGGAGCTGACCAAGCTGACCATCAAGCCCGACGTCATCGACCCGGAGGACGCGGAAATGTTGCAGGATCTGGTCATTTCTGCGGTAAATGAGGCACTTCGGCAGGCAGATGATGCCATGAACAGCTCCATGAGCTCGCTCACCGGCGGGCTGAACATCCCCGGCCTGGGCCTGTAAACCGTGATAGAAAAGCGCCCGCCCTGCATAACGCAGGGCGGGTGTTTTTCGCGCAAAAAGGGCAAAATATTCGGATATTTCGCGCGATATATTGACACATTCGACAAGGCGGTGTATTCTGTGTATGTAGAAATTTTGTTAAATTTCTGCTTATCATATGGATAAAAAACGGGAGAAATACATCATGGAAAACGAAAAAAACGAGATGAAAAAGAAACCGGGAAAGGTGCTGCCGTGGTTGGCCGCTGTGCTGCTGGCGGCGGCCCTGGCAGCGCGGGCGGCGGTGCCCGTGCCCGCGGGCCTGTTTATGCAGATCTGGAACATCGGCACACAGCTGATCATACTGTTTTCCGGGTTGGTGCTGTTTTCGGCGGCGGCCAGAGCCGTATTTCAGAGAGTGTCGCCCAGCAGCAACCACGGCAAGACCGTGTTCACGCTGGCGGACAGCGCTATCCGATATCTGCTGATCATCGTGGGGCTGCTGTGGGCGCTGTCTATCGTGGGCGTGGATGTGCGGGCGCTGCTGGCTGGCGCCGGCGTGCTGGCGCTGATCATCGGCTTCGGTGCGGAGAGCTTGATCGCCGACGTGATCACCGGTACATTCATGCTGTTTGAGCACCAGTACGAGGTGGGCGACATCATCGTGGTGGGCGACTTCCGCGGCACGGTCACACAAATCGGCATCCGTACCACGCAGATCATGGACTCCGGCGGAAACGTGAAGATCATCAACAACTCCGATATCCGCAGTCTGATCAACCGATCCAACGACCTGTCCTTCGCCGTGTGCGACATGGCGGTCCCCTATGACAAGGAGAGTCTGGCGCGGGCGGAGGAGGTGCTGGGCGAGGTGCTGCCGAAGCTGAACCGGGAGCACCCCGACCTGTTCAGCAAGGCCCCGGCCTATCTGGGTGTGCAGACGCTGGACTATGAAAATCGCGCCGTTGTGATCCGCGTGGCGGGTGAGACACACGAGGAGAACATTTACAAGGCGCAGCGTTTGCTGAACCGCACGCTGTTCATGGCCTTTGAGGAGGAGGGGCTCTCCTGCCCCGTCCACAGGGTGGAGCTGGATCGGGAGTAAGCCATGAACGACAAGGAATTTTCACCGGCACCCGCGGAATTTTCTCCGCCGAGGCCGGAGTTCTCCGTGCCGCCGCGGGAGTGGGCCGCGCCGGGGAACGAGATATCCCGCGACGACGCCGCGCCGCCGCAGAAGAAGCGCCGCAGTCTTCCGGCCATGCTGGTGGCCGGGGCCGCGGCGGTGGCCATCGGCCTGTCGTGCTGGGGCGCCGCCGTGACGGACAACACGCCCCGCGCCGCGCTGACGGCGGAGCAGTGCGCCTATCTGGACGCGGTCAGCGAGGCGCTGCTGGAGGAGGACATCCCCGGTCTGGAGGCGCTGGCGCTGGATCCCATGATGCGGCAGCTCTGCGAGGAGGTCATAGAACCGTATTACTACGACGTGCTGCTGCCCTACGACGCTTCCTACAGCGATATGGTGCGCAAGGACGAGCTTTATACCTACTACCGGGACATCAATTATGACGGGAAAACGCTGGGACCTATTAATGAAGCGCTGGACGGCCTTAAGCTGGGGAGAAACCTGTATATCGACTGCGAGATCTCTGTTGATTGGGATGGCACTGTATGGGAGTATGTTCAGAAGCGCGGCGATGAGTTTAACTTCCGCTGGTTTTACTGCACCAGCGGCGCGGAGGGCCTTAGCTACCTGGAATTCTATACAAATACATGGAAGTGGACATATGGGGACGGAGTAAGATGGCCCACGGATATCCATGATGTCAGGCAGTACCGGGCGGCCTATACGCAGGGTGTCTGCCAAAGCGTATTGATCGGTGAGGGAGATGCCGTGTCTGTCGTTGAGGGCCACCGAGACGGCATGACAGATGTGGGCGTATGTCTGGAAAACGGTGAGGTCACCCTCCGCACCGGCGACGGGCGCTATGAGACGGCATTCCCCGTTGTCAACGGGAGGGCGCGGCCGGGAACGGATGTAGAGGTCGAAATGCGATCCGATGAAAACGGCAATGCCTACGCCTCGGCGCTGCTCTGGCACACGCCGGACGGGGAGACGCTTCGGATAAGGCTGCGAACGCGCCAGGGGCAATCTGCCAATGCGGAAGAGCTATATCATATTATCGTGCTGCAGGACCTTACTGTGGGATGACCCCAATAGGCTGGCCGGCGGCTTCGCCGGATCAAACGGACCAATAAAAAATATTCCCTTAGGCCAACTGGCCTAAGGGAATATTTTTTATCCGAAATAGGCCACCAGCAGGTCGGTGACCACGCCGTAGCTCTTGCTGCCGTCCGTGTCGCCGTTACTCTTGAGGAAGCCGTCATACACGGTGTCCGAGACCTTTGAGACAACGCCCCGGAACTGCGCCCAGTAGGCGTTATCCGCCCGCAGGTCGGCCACCACCGTGTCCGGCAGTGCGTCCCGTATGGTCTGCCACGCCTCCCGGTCAGCGCTGTACAGGGCGTTGGACAAATACCCGAACCCCGTCAGCCAGCCGGAGTAGCGGTATCCCGCATCCTCTGACCGGACAGCGGCCAGTATGCCGATGAAATTGCACGCCTCCTCCGCCGTGATGCCCCGCTGGTGGGCCAGCTCATGGCATACAGTGGCCGGCAGAAAGGCCGCCGGACTGTCCATGTTGACGTTCGGCTCGCCGGTGAAGGGGAAGTAGAACCCGGTGAAGCGCAGGGCACTCAGCGCCCGGGAGCAGGCGAAGCCCTTGGCACCGCCCGTTTCCGCCCGCAGGAACGGGAACTCGCCGCAGAGCACATCCAGCGCGGAGGCGCTCCGGTTCAGCACCGCCTGCCGGTCCAGCGTGCAGACACCGCTTTCATCTCTGGGGACGTCATCGGCGCAGGCGGCCAGATTGCCGGCAAAATAGGCCGTTACCTCCGCCAGCGTCTCCGCCGTGGAAGGCCGGGCATGGATGCCGCTTTTCTCCTGAAAGCCGTCGGTGTTGTACCCGATGCCCCAGGTCAGGCAAAAGCCGGCGTACACCGTGGCCGCCGCCAGCGCCGCTGTCAGTGTCAGGCGCAGGGCCATGCCCCACCGATGACCCCGTGCAGCGATGATCCGCCGGGGCACATTGGCCAGCCACAGTATGGCGCAGAACACCACTGTCAAAATCAGGACCTCGCCCACGGAGAGTGCCAGCCGTCCACACAGACGCCCCAGCCACTGCTCCACCGGCAGCACGGCGCCGTACCACAGCCAGTTCATGGCGGCGCGGCTGGTGCGCAGGGCGAAATACGCGGCAAAGAACACCGCCAGCGCAATACACCAGCGGCACAGGGCGCGGCGGCTCATAGGGGCAGGGCCCTGCCGGTGAAGCACATGACGCAGTGGGCGCGGACGATGACCTTGCCGGTCTCGTCGGTCATCTCGGCGGAACAGAAGGCCAGCTTGCCGCCCAGGCGGTCCACCTTGCCCACGGTGGTCAGGGTGCTGCCGGCGGCAGCGGCGGACAGATAATCGATGGTGGCATTCACGGTGACTACCATCTCCTGCCGCAGCGTCATAATGGCCATGCCCATGGCCACATCGCACAGCGAGAACAGGATGCCGCCGTGGGCGCCGCCCCAGCGGTTCAGACTTTCGGTGTGCATGGGCAGCGTTACGGTGGCGGTACCGTCGTCCAGGTCGGTGGTCCGCATAAAGTTGTGGGCGAGAAACGGCTCCCGGTCGTTGCCGAAGACCATTAGTTTATCATAGAGGTCTTTTGTCATGGGGGGTGCTCCTTTCAAAGAAAAGGCAGGCGGGCTGCGTGCCCGCCTGCCTGCCATATCACGCGGGGTCTTCGGGTTCGTGCGCGGGCGTATCCTCCGGCGGTGCGTCCTTGGCCCGACCCACATAGGCGTAGGCCTCGGTGGGCATATTCCGCTTCCGCAGCCGGCGGTCCATCAGGAATTTCAGCAGCTCCTGTATGCAGGCGAACACCGGCACGCCGATGAACATACCCAGCACGCCGGCGAAGCCGCCGCCCACCAGGATGGCCACGATGACCCAGAAGCTGGAGATGCCCGTGGCGTCGCCCAGAATTTTGGGCCCCAGGATGTTGCCGTCAAATTGCTGGAGGATCACGATGAAGATCACGAACACCAGACATTGCCTGGGGCTGACCAGCAGGATCAGGAATGCCGACGGCACCGCACCCAGGAAAGGGCCGAAGAAGGGGATCACGTTGGTCACGCCCACCACCACGCTGACCAGCGGCGTGTAGGGCATTTTCAGGATGGAGCAGCAGATAAAGCACAGGATGCCGATGATGAGGGAGTCCAGCAGCTTGCCGCGGACAAAGCCGGAGAAGATGGCGTTCACCCGCCGCGTGCCGCGCATGACCGCGTCGGCATTTTCCTCCGGCAGCGCGGCGTAGACCGCCTTGCAGCAGCGGGCCAGGCTCTTCTCCTTCATGCCCATCAGATAGATGGACACGATGATGCCCACGATCAGGTCAAAGGCAAAGCCCACTGCCCCGCGGATGCCGCTCCAAATTCCGTTGGTCAGCGGCACAATGGCCTTCTGGGCCCAGGGCAGCACCTTGTCGGTCAAAAAGGCCATGCCGTCGGTATAGCGCTCGGTGATGAGCCCCGCCAGCCAGACACCGATCCCACTGTCGCTCTCCAGCAGGTCGTTGGCCCAGCGATAGACCTTGCGGTAGTAGGACTCTGCGTTGTTGATGAGGGTGGTCACGCTGTCCAGCACCTGGGGCACCAGCACGCTCATCAGCAGGTACAGAAGGAAGATGACCACGGCCTCGGTCAGCAGGATGCTCACCAGCCGCAGCGCGCCCGACGGCTGCTTCAGCTCTTTTTTGAAGAGCTTTTTCCACAGCGCCGCAATGGCTCGTTCCAGCCAGGACATGATGGGCGTCAGCAGATAGGCGATGGCGAAGCCATACAGCACCGGTGCCAGGATGGATGCCAGCTTGGACACGAACTGCTGCAGCGTTCCCGCCTGATAGAAGGTGTCGTAGAACACCAGAACGGCACATACGGTCAAAAAGGCCGTCAGCCCCCATTTGAAATACTGCGTTCGCTTCATGGCAGGACCTCCCACTGCTGTTTTTTCTATCATACCCGTATACGCGGCGTTTTGCAACAATTTTCGCACACAAACACCCGCGGCGGAATGTGTATTGCAATCCCGCCGCAACTGTGGTATCATACTCGGACAACCCCGCGCAAAATGCGAGAATTACGATGGTATGGAAGGGTGTTCCTATGAAAAAGCTCTTGTTTATCGTCAATCCCCGTGCGGGAAAGACAAAATCCCGCGCCCCGCTGTTCGATGCCGTGGCGCAGTTCTCCCGTGCCGGCTATCTGGTACGGGTCTATATCACCGAGGCGGGCGGCCAAGCCCGCGATATCACCGCACGGTGGGGCGGACAGTACGACATGGTGGTCTGTGCCGGCGGCGACGGCACGCTGAACGAGACGCTCTCCGGGCTTATGCAGCTGGAGCAGCGGCCCCTGCTGGGCTATCTGCCCTGCGGCAGCACCAACGACTTTGCCATGAGCCTGCATCTTCACACCATGCTGCCCGCCGCTGCGGAGGCGGCCGCCACCGGCACGCCCTGCCCCCTGGACGTGGGGCGGCATAACGACCGCTATTTCGCCTATGTGGCCTCCTTTGGGGCCTTTACCCGGTCCTCCTACTCCGCCACCCAGGCAGCCAAGAACGCCCTGGGCCATTTTGCCTACATTCTGGAGGGGCTGGGCAATCTGGACTCCCTGCGGCCCTACCGCTGCGCGGTGGAAGCCGATGGTGAGCGCTTTGAGGGGGAGTTCATTTTCGGCGCTGTGTGCAATTCCACCTCCCTGGGCGGCCTGGTGAAGCTGGATCCCTCCCGTGTACGGATGGACGACGGAAAATTCGAACTGCTGCTGCTCCGTATGCCAAAGACGGCACTGGATCTGCAGAACCTCATTACCGCCATGACCCGTATGCAGTACGACTATCCCGGCGTGATACTGCGTCACGTCCGGCGCGTCACCCTGACCACCGAGGAGAACCTCCCCTGGTCCCTGGACGGTGAATACTGCCCCAGTGCGCCCCGCGTGGAGATCGAAAACCTCCCCGCTGCCATCCAGCTGGTCCGCTGAAGCCGAAACAAGTTGAAAAGACCCGCCATCGGCGGGTCTTTTTCTATACACGCTGCAATTGTGCGGTGAAAATATACAGATCGCGATCAGAAGGACACCATCTCCGGGTCCGGCTTGGTGGTGGCGGCGATGGAGGTGACGTACAGCACGGGGCCTTCGCCCTGATAGGCGTCACAGGCCTCCTTCTTCACTGTGGCGTGTATCTTCACCCACTGCTTGTCCTTATACTGCTCCAGCCCTTCGCCGCGGCACACCAGGGCCAGAAACTGCATATCCTTGTCGCAGCACACCATGGCGAAGCGTCCCGGGCAGTGCACGCCCTTGAACTTCTTGGAGTGGCACATCAGCGCCTTGAAGGACACCTCCACGCCCTCATAGCGTCCCGGGTTGTCCATCATGTCCACATACCAGATGCCGTAGTCCTCGTCCGGCACCTCCAGCTTGCCGCTGCTGAGATCGAAGGGGGACATCTCCGGCGTGACGTACTCCTCGCTGGTGCCGTCCTCGTTTTCCAGATAGATATCCGCCCGACGGTTGGCCATCCGCAGGTTGCGGCTGCGAAGCTGGGCGCGCAGCTGCTCATTGCAGCGGTTGAAGATCAGCATATCGCAGTTGGTGATCTTCTCCATCATCAACTGGCCCATGTTCTTCAAATACATCTCAAAGGTGGTGGCGTCCACCAGGCACATGATCTGGTACAGGATCCAGTTGGCGGGCAGCCCCTCGCGGTACAGCTTCTCCATGCTCCACATACCGTTGTACTCCACGATGACTTGCTTGGGCCGGTACTGTTTTTCCAGCTTTTTCAGAAAGTCGGGCGTCAGCTGCGCCTCGTCCTCCACGGTATAGGTGAATACGTTGCCCAGCACCTTGGGATCATAGCCGTTCTCGCCCTCCTCGCAGCACAGCAGCAGCGTCCGGTCCTCGGCGGCGAAGCCGTCCCGCAGGATGCCGTTGATGAACTCGGTCTTACCGGCATCCAGAAATCCGGCAATAAGATAAACAGGAATATCCATGCCAGCCACTCCTTACAGTCCGAACAGCTGAGAGAGCTTATCCTCTTTCAGCTGGGAGCCGATCACACAGATACGGCCGGTGTAGTCCGCCGGACCGCGCCGCACCTGGTGCTCCTCGGGCACAAAGTCATAGTGCAGCCACTGGCCGCCGTCGGCGGCAGCCACGATACCCTTGGCCCGCAGGATCGCGCCGTATTCGCCGCTGTCCAGCGCCGTCAGGATGTGCTCCAGCTCCGCTTCGGAGTAGGCCTTCACCGTCTCCGTGCCCCAGCTGGTGAATACCTCGTCGGCGTGATGATGGTGATGGTGGCAGCCGCAGTGGGGATCATCGCATTCCTCGCCGTCGTGGTGATGGTGGTGATGATCGTGGTCATGCTCGTCCTCATCGTGGTGATGATGGCAGCAGTGCTCATGGTCGTGGTCGTCGTCATCGTCATCATCATGGTCATGGTGATGGCAGCAATGGTCATGCTCATCCTCATCCTCGTCATGGTGGTGATGGTGGTGCTCATGCTCGTGCTCCGCCTCATCCGCCTCGTGCTCGGCGCGCATATGCGCCAGCAGCTCGTCCGCCAGAGAGACCTTCTCGATGGCGCTGAGGATGGTCATGCCGTCCAGCTGGTCCCAGGGTGTGGTGAGAATGGCGGCATTGGGATTCTTCTCCCGCAGCAGCGCCACGGCGGCTTCCAGCTTCTCCTGGCTCAGCCGTTGGGTGCGGGAGAGGATGATGGTACCGGCGGACTCGATCTGGTTGTTGTAGAACTCGCCGAAGTTCTTCATGTATACCTTGACCTTTGTGGCGTCCGCTACGGTCACAAAGCTGTTCAGCTTCATGTCCGGTACGTCCTTCACGGTGTTCTCCACCGCCACGATCACGTCGCTGAGCTTGCCCACGCCACTGGGCTCGATGAGGATGCGGTCAGGGTGGAACTGCTCATGTACGTCCTTCAGCGCCTTGTTGAAGTCGCCCACCAGAGAGCAGCAGATGCACCCGGAGGACATTTCGCTGATCTGCACGCCGGAGTCCTTCAGGAACCCACCGTCAATGCTGATCTCGCCGAACTCATTTTCGATCAGTACCAGCTTCTCGCCGGGGAAGGCCTCGGCCAGCAGCTTCTTGATAAGGGTCGTTTTGCCTGCGCCCAAAAATCCGGAAACGATGTCGATCTTTGTCATAGAAAAAACCTTCTTTTCTCTGCCGCCCGCTGCGGCGTAAATTTTGTTCCGTGCCCCGCGTCCGCCGTTCAGAGGACGAAAAAAGGGGGCGGGGACGTTTTTCACCTATATAATATCCCATTTTTTGAAAAATGCAAGTCCTGCCGTTAAAAACCGCGCGGCGGGCATCGTGTGCCCGCCGCGCTTTTGTCATTCGCCGATCCGGTTTAGGATCAGCTGACTGAGCGACGCTGCCAGTGCCCGGTCGTACCGCCGCGTTTCCACGGTACCGTCCATCTGTCCGTCCTCATCCGCCCGGCCGCTTTCGGTGCGGCCGCCGTTCAGATCATCTTTGGTGCTGCCGGTGTCCGTGCCGTTGGTGTCTGGCTGTGTGGTGATGCTGCCGTTGGGTGTGGTGTCCGGCGCGATGCCGTTTGTCTTGTCGTCTGCCGCGCCGCAGGCCGCCAGCGTCACCGCCAGCATCACTGCCGCCGCCAGTGCAGCGAGTCGATCTGTCATATCTTTTTCCTCCTTTTCCCATATGCGTCGGCCGATCCGCGCAAAAACACGCGCACGTGCGCGGAGAACAGCCGCCGCCAAACGTAGGTTTTGCTGCGGGCGGTTTTATAGCCCCGACACTTTTTGCCTTTTGCATCATTTGTACAGGAGAAGCCGTATCTTTTGTGGCGGAAGTATTGCATTTTCCGAAAAACCATGATATGATTTTTTCTACCTCAGCGATGGGTAAATGTTTGATTATGAACCGTGTTATTTGCTTAGGACATAACGACTTGAACATAGATGGAGGACGATGTATCATGCAGGAACTGGAAAAGCAGTATCATATCCACTGCGCCGAGGGCGACGTGGGCCGCTATGTTATTCTTCCCGGTGACCCCGGCCGCTGTGAAAAGATCGCGGAGCTGTTCGACGACGCGCACTTTGTTTCTCAGAACCGTGAGTACACCATCTATACCGGTACGCTGCTGGGGGAAAAGGTCTCCGTCTGTTCCACCGGTATCGGCGGGCCCTCCGCCTCCATCGCCATGGAGGAGCTGCACAACATCGGCGCTGACACGTTTATCCGCGTAGGGACCTGCGGCGGAATCGAGCTGGATGTCCGCAGCGGCGACGTGGTGGTCGCCACCGGCGCGATCCGCTTTGAGCATACCAGCCGGGAATATGCCCCCATCGAGTACCCCGCGGTGGCGAACTTCGAGGTCACCACCGCGCTGGTCCAGGCGGCCAGGGCGCTGGGCAAGCGCACACAGGTGGGCGTCGTCCAGTGCAAGGACGCGTTCTACGGCCAGCACAGCCCCGAGCGTATGCCGGTATCCTATGAGCTGCTCAACAAATGGGAGGCCTGGAAGCGCCTGCACGTCAAGGCCAGTGAAATGGAGTCCGCCGCCCTCTTTGTGGTGGCCGATGCCCTGAACTGCCGCTGCGGCAGCTGCTTCCATGTGGTCTGGAACCAGGAGCGTGAAAAGGCCGGCTTGGACCAGGATATGAGCGAGGACACCACCTCCGCCGTTCAGGTGGGAGTGGAGGCCCTGAAGCGGCTCATTCAGGCCGATCGCGCGGCCCAATAAGCTTCTCTGAAAAAGCGCCCCTGCCATGCGCCCCCGGATGCGGACGGAAGGCTGACCTGTCCCGGTCGGCACCCCATGCTGCTATCTCGTCAGCATCGTGTCAGTTATACCCCGGCTGACGCAGCCCCCTGAGAACAGAAGGAGACACCCCCACCTCCTTGCCCTCGGCCACGCCGGGGGCGCTTTTTTTGACTGACATCTGAAAAAAATTCAGCAGGCCTGACAAAAAGTCTTGTTTTTCCTGTTAAAAAGCGTTAAGATGATACTTGCGCGGAGGACGCGCAGCATTTTACAAAGGAGAAAATCACATGGAGCGTATCTTTCATCTGAAAGAGAACGGCACCTCCGTCAAGACGGAGATCCTGGCCGGTCTCACCACATTCATGACGATGGCCTACATCATCGCCCTGAACCCCAACCTGCTGACCAACTTTGCCGTGGGCACTCCGCTGTGGAACGGTGTCTTTCTGGCCACCTGCATCGCCAGCGCCATCGGCACCGTGGTCATGGCCTTCCTCGCCAACAAGCCCTTTGTCATGGCGCCCGGTATGGGGCTCAACAGCTTCTTTGCCGTCATCGCCGGCAATGTGGCCGCCATGCTGAACACCGACTACACCAGCGCCTTCCAGGCGGTGCTGTGCATCATTCTGGTGGAGGGTATCGTTTTCCTGCTGCTGAGCGTATTCAATATCCGCGACAAGATCGTTCATGCCATTCCTCTGGGCGTCCGTCTGGGCATCGGCCCCGCCATCGGTCTGATGCTGATGAACATCGGCCTGGGCTCCAACGTGGGCATCTATGCCGAGGGCAATGGCTATACCTCCCCCTTCTATGTCATGCGCGACTTCTTCGGCGCCATGACCCCCAGCGTGATCAAGGATCACATGGGAGCCGAGTACAGCCAGATGGTCCTGACTGTTATCACCATGTTCATCGGTCTGTTTGTCATCATCCTGCTGGCCAAGAAGGGCGTCAAGGCCGCCGTGCTGGTGGGTATGCTGGTAGCTTCCGTGATCTACTGGGCCGGCTGCTTTATCTTCCTGGGTACCAATCCCTTTGCCTCTCTGGAGGGTGCGTCCTTCCTGCCGCCTTTCCACGACATGGTGGAGACCACGCTGTTCAAATTTGACTTCACCGACTTCTTTAATATCGGTTGGTTCACGGCGATCAGCCTGATCATCACCTTCTGCATGATCGATATGTTCGACACCATCGGCACCCTGGTGGGTACGGCCTCCCGCGCCGGCATGACCGACAAGGACGGCAATATGCCCAACATGAAGGAAGCCCTGCTGTCCGACGCTGTGGGTACCGTGGCCGGCGCCTGCTGCGGCACCTCCACCGTTACCACCTTCGTGGAGTCCGCCTCCGGTGTGGAGGCCGGCGGCCGCACCGGCCTGACCAGCCTGACCGCCGCGTTCATGTTCCTGGCCTGTATGTTCATCGCGCCCGTGGCGGCCGTCATTCCCGCTGCCGCTACCTCCTCCGCCCTGATCTATGTGGGCATCCTGATGCTCCAGGGGCTGAAGAACGTGGACTTTGACGATCTGGATCAGGTGGTCCCCGTGTTCCTGATGCTGCTGGCCATGCCCATCTCCGGCTCCATCGGCCACGGTATCGGTATTGCCATGATCTCCTACACCGTGATCAAGGTGTTCTCCGGCCGTGCCAAGGAGGTGTCTGTCCTGACCTACATTATTTCCCTGCTGTTTATCATCAAGTTCTTTGCCGTCGTCTAAACGGTCAGCGGCCCCCGGCACAGCCGGGGGCCGCTTTTCAGCCATACGCACCGGCTCTTGGTCGGAGCGCATATTTTTATTGTTCCTGCTCGGCCTTGTATGCCATGGCCTCCTTCTGGTAGTCCAGCGCCGCCTGCCGCAGCTCGGCAATGGCGGCCTCGTCCAGCTGGCCTTTGATCTTGGCGGGGGAGCCGAAGGCCAAAGACCCGTCCGGTATCTCCACGTTCTGCGGTACCAGCGCCCCCGCGCCGATCAGGCAGTTGCTGCCGACTTTCGCGCCGTTCAGCACGATGGCGCCCATGCCGATGAGGGTGTTGTCACCCACGGTGCACCCATGGAGAATGGCCCCGTGGCCCACCGTTACGTTTTCGCCCACCGTCACCGGATGGTCGTAGTCCACGTGCACCACACAGTTGTCCTGGATATTTGTTCCCGCACCGATGGTGATCGGCGCCCGGTCGCCCCGCAGCACCGCGCCGAAGAACACGCTGCTGTTAGCGCCCAGGGTCACGCTGCCCCGGACGGTGGCGTTGTCCGCCACAAAGGCGGAGGGATGGATGACAGGTTTTTTCATGGCTGTACCTCGCAAAAGTTTTTCTGCATTGTATCACAACTTTCCGGGAAAATCGACAGTCACGGTAAAATTTGTGCTTACATTTTTCGTCAGAATATGTTATACTGATGTCAGGTAATGGTGAGCAAAAGGGGAACGCATGGTCGTGTGCCATGTGCCTTTTTGTGTATATATGTGTATGTATGTTGCGGATAAGGAGCGTGTGTGATGTTTGCAGCGGGTGATCTGGTGGTATACGGCGGAGAGGGCGTCTGCCGGGTGGAGTCCATAGGGCCATCCGGTCTAGCCTATGACGACGGCGGCAGGGTCTATTACCATCTCTCTCCCCTGTACCGCGGCGGCACCGTTATGACTCCGGTGGACACCGCTGTCCTCATGCGTCCCATCATCAGCCGTGACTGTGCGCTGAAACTGATCGCCGCGCTGCCGGTCCTGCCGGAGCAGAAGCCCGCCGAGCGCGGTATGCGTGCTGCCAAGGATTTCTACCACCAGCTGGTGCTCCGCTGTGACTGCGCCGAGCTGGCCGCCATGATCCACGGTATCTGCCGCAAGCGGGCGTGGGCCCTGCGCCATGGTAAGAAGGTCAGCCAGATGGATGAGCGCTATCTCAAGCGGGCTGAGGACCAGCTCTACGGCGAGCTGGCCGCGGCACTGGATATGCCCCGGGATCAGATGATCCCCTATATCCGCCAGACCTGGGCCAAGTGGCCCGAGCAGCTGCCCAAGCAGGGGCAGGAGGAGCCGGCGGAGGCTGCTGAAGTGGAATAAGCGGACAGGGACGGCGGGAGCCGTCCCTGTTTTAACAGCAACTCGTATCAAACATTTGGGGCGGAAAGGGTGTATTCTGTTCACAGCGAGAGAAGGGAGCAAGCCTATGTACGAATGGCAGCAGCTGATCCAGACCGTCGTCAATGAGATGGACGACGCCATTATGCGCCGGGACGATCAGGCGTTGACACTGCGGGCGCTGGCGGCACGTCTGCACTATTCTGAGTACCACGCCACCCATAAATTCCGCGAGATCGCGGGTATGTCCCTGCGTACCTACCTGCACCAGCGGCGCCTGGCCTTTGCCCTGAAGGAGGTGCGCGATACCGACCGGCCTTTGTTGGACATCGCGCTGGACTACGGCTTTTCCGGGCAGGAGGCCTTTACCCGCGCCTTAAAGGCGCTCTACGGCGTTACCCCCGGTGTTTACCGCCGCCGGCCCCGCCCCGTAGTGCTCCGCACCCGCATCCATCCCTTCGATCGCTATATCTTTGGATTGGGAGAGATCGGTATGGTCAAAAGTGAACAGGGCGTCAAGACGTATTTCTATTTTGTGCCGGGGCAGTACTTCAAGTATATCCGGCCCATCAGACGGGAGAAATAAGAAAACAGGGCAGCCCAATGGGCTGCCCTGTTTTTCAGATCAAGAATTCCGCAGGGACGTCGTGGGAGGAAAACAGCAGCGGCGACAGCGTTCTGGCGTAGGCCCCGGTGTTCCCCACGGCCACAAGATCTCCCACCGCCAGCGCCGGACCGGTGAAGTTCTTAGCCAGCACGTCCGCGGCGCAGCAGAGGTTTCCTGCGATGTCTACGGTCTCGGTGATGCCGGTATCCTCCGCAGGCAGGGCGGTGATGGGGAAGGCGGTCTCGCCGGTAAACAGAGGTTCCTGAGGCGCAAGGGGGCCTTCTCCGGCGGCGTTACGCAGCATGGCGGCAAGAGAGGGCTTCTGGAAGCCGTTGAGACAGTTTTCTACGATGACATAGGTGGTGCCGTGGGACGTCTTTTTGTCTACCACAGGCAGATAGTACGTTCCCGCCTGTGCTGTCAGAAACCGCCCGGACTCCACCAGCAGCCGTGCGCGGAGGGTACGGGCGTTTTCCTCTGCCACGGCCTGCGTACATTGCTTCAAGGTGCTCATGTTCAGCGGCGGTTGGCACGCCGGGTCGTAAACGATGCCTACTCCGCCGCCGAAGTTGATATACTCGATGGCACAGTCCAGAATATCGCGGACGCGGAGGGCCAGCGCGAAGCAGTTTTTGTAGTAGCGGGCGAGAGTGTCCGCGGAGAGGTTCTGGGAGCGCAGGTGAATATGGAGGCCGCAGACGGCTATCGGCAGCGTTTGCAGCAGAGTTTTCAGTGTCGGGAGATCGGACTCGTCGATGCCGAACTTGGATGTCCCGCCCGCACCGCCGTCCATACTGAAAGCGGGGTTCACGCGCAGGCCGATGGCCTTTGTCTCGCCGCGGGCAGCGGCCATAGCGGCGATTCGCCGCACCTCGCCGATAGAATCGGCGATCAGATGGCAGTTATCCCACGCGGCGGCCAGTGCACGATCGCTTTTGCCGGCGGCGGAGAAGTAGATATCCTCCTGCGCGATCCCGCATTCCGCGGCCAGGCGGACCTCACCCGCACTGGCCGCATCCGCGCCGATGCCAAGCGCCGCAAGGTGCCGTATTACCGGTGGGAAGGGGTTGGCCTTCACGGAGAACAGAATATCAAAGCCGGGGAAGGTCCTGTGGAGAGTCTCTGCCTGTGCGGTAAGGATCTCGCGGGAGTAAATGTAGCAGGGCGCGTGCTGACGCGCCAAGGCGAGGGCATTTTCGCTCATGGGGCACCATCCTTTCGTGTACTGTTGATGACAGTATAGCATAGGGTGGAGGGGAAAGGCAAAACATTCCTTGCACGCCGACGTGAAGTGTGCTACAATACGGCGTGGATATGCGGGCGTGGTGGAATTGGTAGACTCGATGGATTTAGGTTCCATTGCCAACAGGCGTGCGGGTTCGAGTCCCGCCGCCCGCACCAAAAAGGGAAAGACACATATTCATGTGCCTCTCCCTTTTTGGTATGATGAACAGGAGGCGGCTCTATGAAACGAATAGCGTCCATACAGGACATCTCCTGTCTGGGGCGGTGCTCGCTGACGGTGGCGCTGCCGGTGATCTCCGCCATGGGGGTGGAGTGCGCCATCGTGCCCACGGCGGTGCTCAGTGCGCACACGGCGTTTCCGGGCTTTGTCAGCCGGGATCTCAGCGACCAGCTGCCGGCCATCGCCGATCACTGGCGGTCCCAGCAGGTGCATTTTGACGCGCTCTATACCGGTTACATCGCCTCCGCGCCCCAGGTGCAGCAGGTGATGGACTTTTTCGACGCGGTGAAGAGCCCGGATACGCTGCTGATCGTGGACCCTGCCATGGCGGACCACGGGAAGCTGTACAGCGGGTTTGACGGCGCTTTCCCGGCGGCGATGGCGCGGGTGGTGGCCTGCGCGGACGTGGCGCTGCCCAATATCACGGAGGCCTGTCTGCTGACCGGTACGCCGTACCGGGAGGAGGTGGACGAGGGTTTTGCCCGCGAACTGCTGCGGGGGGTGGCCGCGCTGGGGGCGAAGAAGGTGATTCTCACCGGGGTGTCCTTTGCGCCGGATAAGCTGGGCGCTATGGGCTATGACAGCGGCGCGGGGACGTATTTCACCTGTCTCGGCCCGCGGAACCCGGCGTCCTTCCACGGCACGGGGGATATCTTCGCCGCCGTTGTCACCGGCGGGCTCATGCGGGGCATGACGCTGGAGCAGGCGGCTTCGCTGGCGGTGGAATTTGTACTTGCCTGTATCGACGCCACTGCGCGGGACCCGCAGGCCGGGTGGTACGGCGTGGAGTTTGAAAAGGCGCTGCCGCTGCTGTGCGAACGGGTGCGGGAGCTGCCGGAAAACTGAAAAGAAAACAGCCCTGCGGCGCTGCCGCAGGGCTGCTGTGCATTTATTCGGGGTCGCCGTCCGCGTGCTCCGTCGGTTTGTCTTCGGCGGGGGTGCCTTCCGGGTCCTTATCCTCCGGCTTTTCATCGTAGTCCGGCATGGGGATGGGCTCGGACACGATGTTGATGTGCCTGGCGGGGGCCTCGATGGTCTCCGGCACGCTGGGCCGGAAGGCGGGCTGGCTGCTCTTGCTGGCGCCGTAGTTGTCCACGGTCTCCGGGTCACGGCCCTCGATGATGGCCATCATCTCCTGGCCGGTGATCGTCTCCTTCTTCAGCAGGTACGCGGCGATCTTGTCCAGCAGTTCCCGGTTCTCCCGCAGGATCTGCTTGGCCTCCTCGTGGCACTGGCGCAGGATCTTGATGGTCTCGCGGTCGGCTGCGGCGTAGGTCTCCTGGGCGCAGGTCATGGAGTAGCCGCCGTCCAGATACTGGCTCTGGACGCTTCCCAGGGCCATCATGTCGAACTCGTCGCACATGCCGAAGCGGGCCACCAGGTTCCGGGCCATCTCCGTGGCGCGCTCGATGTCGTTGGCGGCGCCGGAGGTCATGGTGTTGCACACCACCTCCTCGCTGGAGCGTCCGGCCAGCAGGGTACGGATCTCGGTCAGAATGTCCTCGCGGGACATGAGGAACTTTTCCTCCTCCGGCAGGTGCAGGGTGTAGCCCAGCGCACCCTGGGTATGGGGTACGATGGTGATCTTGCTGACGGGCTGGGCATTCTTCTGCTTGGCCGCCACCAGCGCGTGACCCACCTCGTGGTAAGCGATGATGCGCTTTTCCGCCTCGGTGATGACGGTGCCCTTCTTCTCGCTGCCGGCGATGACCAGCTCAAAGGACACCAGCAGATCGTCCTGATTTACGGCCCGGCGGCCCTTACGCACGGCGCGCAGGGCGGCCTCGTTCACCAGGTTGGCCAGGTCGGCGCCCACGCAGCCGGCGGTGGCCTGGGCGATCTTTTCCAGATTTACGTCCTCGGCCAGGCGGATATTGCGGGTGTGGACCTGCAAGGTGGCCAGACGGCCGGCCAGGTTGGGCCGGTCCACGGTGATGCGCCGGTCGAAGCGGCCGGGGCGCAGCAGCGCCTTGTCCAGTACCTCGGGGCGGTTGGTGGCGCCCAGCACGATGACGCCCTTGCTGGGGTCGAAGCCGTCCAGCTCGGCCAGCAGTTGGTTCAGGGTCTGCTCGCGCTCATCGTTGCCGCCAAAGCGGCTGCCGTCCCGGGATTTACCGATGGTGTCGATCTCATCGATAAAGATGATGCAAGGGGCGACCTTGGCGGCCTCCTTGAACAGGTCACGGACGCGGCTGGCGCCCACGCCCACGAACATCTCCACAAAGTCGGAACCGGAGATGGAGAAGAAGGGGACGCCGGCCTCGCCGGCCACGGCCTTGGCCAGCAGGGTCTTGCCGGTACCGGGGGAGCCCACCAGCAGCGCGCCCTTAGGCAGCTTGGCGCCGATGGCGGTGTATTTGCCGGGATTGTGCAGGAAGTCGATGATCTCCTCCAGCGACTCCTTGGCCTCGTCCTGACCGGCCACATCCTTGAAGGTGACGCCGGTGGACTTCTCCATGTAGACCTTGGCGTTGGCCTTGCCCACACTGCCGATGCCGCCGAAGCCGCCGCCTCCGGATTTGCTCATCAGACGCATGACCAGCATGAACGCGCCCACGATGAAGATGGTGGGCAGAATATACTGGATCATGATCATCAGGAAGGGGCTCATCTCGGCCTCATAGAAGCCGGTATAGGCCACATTGTGCGCCTCCAGCAGGGGGAGCAGGTCAGCGTTGGAGAGGTACACGGTGTACAGCGTCAGGCCGGAGTCCTTGGACTGGGTGTAGGTTTTTGTCTCCGTCTTGCTGCCGGAGGTGACCTCCTCGGTGAAGACGTAGCCGTCCACAGGGGTGACGTAGATGGTGCTGTCCTTGAACAGGACCTCCTCCACCTGATCCTTTTCGATCATGGAGATCATGTCGCTGTATTTGATCTCGTGACTGGTGCTCTTATTGGCGGCGTTGTTGTTGTAGGCGTTGAAATACTGGAACGCCACCGTCAGCACCAGTGCCCACGCGATCAGCGTGAGAACGCCGCGGAAACCGCCGTTTTTGCCGTTCTTGCCGCCGCGGTTGTTATTGTTGCTGCTGTTGTTATTGGACATATATTTATCCTCCGTTTGACTTGTGAGGGGAATATAATTTCTAATCAGTATACCACACCTGCCCGAAAGTCTCAAGGCAAAGGCAGAGGGTTTTCCTGTAAAATTTCTATGAATGTGCCTTTATATTGACGAAAGGATGTGGTATACTGGTGACAATTATATGGATCGCGAGGTATGCCCCATGAGAGAGATAAAGGACACCGAGAACAGACGGCCGCTGCCCGACGCCGAGGCGGACGGCATCATCGAGGGCCGCAACGCGGTCATCGAGGCCCTGCGGACGGAGACGGCTATCGATAAAATTTACATCGCCAAGGGCGAGACGGATAAGACGCTGGGACACATCGCCTCCAAGGCCCGCGCTGCGGGCATCGTGGTGGTGGACGCCGACCGGCGGAAGCTGGACGCCATGAGCCGCACCCATGCCCACCAGGGGGTCATCGCCCTGGCGGCCGTGCGGGAATACGCCACGGTGGAGCAGATCCTGCAGTCCGCCGCCGACAAGGGCGAGGCGCCGCTGCTGGTGGTGTGCGACGAGATATCCGACCCCCACAACCTGGGCGCGATCCTGCGTACCGCCGAGTGTGCCGGGGCCCACGGGGTCATCATTCCCAAGCGGCGCAGCGCGGGACTGACGGCCATCGTGGCCAAGACCTCCGCCGGCGCGGTGAGCTATATCCCAGTGGCGCGGGTGCCCAACATCCCGGCGCTGCTGAAGGACCTGAAAAAACAGGGCGTGTGGGTGTTCGGCACGGCGGCGGACGGGAATACCACGCTGTACAATGCCGATCTGAAGGGGCCGGCGGCCATTGTCATCGGCTCCGAGGGGACGGGCATGACCCGCCTGGCGGCGGAGAATTGCGATTTTCTGGTGAGCATCCCCATGAAAGGAAAGATATCCTCGCTGAACGCCAGCGCGGCGGCGGCCATACTGCTGTACGAGGCTGTGCGGCAGCGCGGATAATGGAAAGCGACGCGGAACAGGACGAAAACAGGAAAGAACAGCATGAGAAGGCGACGGGACGAGGAACTATACGGCGCGTTCGACGAGCAGGAGGACGAGCTTTCACTGGAGGCCATCCTTGCCGAGTACGGCAAGGGTGGGCGTCAGCCTGTCCCGACGGAGGAAGCGGCGATACCGGAGACGCCGGCAGAGGAAAAGGCTCCCGTGCCGGCATCGGAGACAGTACCGCCATCTGAGACGGAGGCCCCGTCGGAGCCCGCTGCCCCGGAGAAAAACGAGCCGGAATACGAGTCCCCCGCGCCGGATCGGGTGGCATTGAAGGATATCATGTCCCAGACGGTGGACGCGGTGCTGGAGGACGAGGACGATGGCGTCATCGCCCAGCCGGTGCCCCTGCGGGAGCGTCTTGCGGCACTGCTGGAGAGGTTCCACCGTCCGGCGGCGGAGCAGAAGCGCCGTCCGGCTTTTCAGGACACCGAGCAGCTGTTCGACGAGCCGGAGGAGGAACCGGAGCCGGAGGAACCGCCGGAGCCGGAGCCCCTGCCGGAGGACGTGCTGCGGGAGGCCAAGCGCCGCTGCAACCGGCTGCGCGGCGGACTGATATGGGGGATGCTCCCGACGCTGGCACTGGTGGCCGCGGCGGTGCTGCAGGAGCTGGAAAAGCTGCCGTCGGCATGGCTGGACGAGTCGCTGCTGCGGTGCGCCGCCCTGGGGGCGGGGCTGCTGCTGACAGCGCTGGCCTGTATGCCGGTGTGGAAGCAGGCCGTGTCGCTGCTGCGTGAGGGAAGGGCGGGCTGTGAGCTGTGTGCCGCTGTCGCCGTGCTGACGCAGCTGATCTGCTGTGTGTGCGGCGTGGTCACGGGCAGTACCCGGGCCACACCCTATGCCGCCGCCGGCGCGCTGCTGATCCTGGCCTGCCAGTGGGGGCTGTACCTGGAGGCGTCGGCACTGCGGAACGCCTACCATCTGCTGGTGCTCAACGGCACCGTGCCCTATGTGGCGTCGGTGACGGCGGCGGGCGTATGCAGGCAGCAGGGGACGGCAGAGGGCTTTTACCGTCTGTGCAGCAAGCCCGATCCGGCGCGGAGATGGCAGAATTACGCCCTGCCGCTGGTGCTGGCCACGGCGGCGGTGCTGTCCGGCGTGGTGTGCTTTTCCGGCGGGAATATGAGCGATTTCCCCTGGGTGCTGACGGCGCTGACCACCGCCGGCGCGGGGCTGGGGATTCCCCTCAGCGGGGCCCTGCCCATGTACTATCTGTCCCGGCGGCTGAGCCGCAGCGGCTGTGCAGCCGCAGGCTATGCCGGGGCGAAGGCGGTCAGCCGGCCGCGGCGGCTGGTGCTGACGGACGACGATCTGTTCCCGGCGGGAACGGTGACACTGAACGGCTATAAGGTCTTCGGCGAGGAGCGCAGCCGCGCGGTGTCCTACGCCGCGTCGGTAGCCAGGGCGGCTGGCAGCAGCCTGACGCCGCTGCTGGAGCGCCAGCTCACCGCCGAGGGGGGCTTCCATCTGCCGGTGGAGTGGGTGAACTATTGTGAAGAAGGCGGCGTGGAGGCCAATATCCGGGGCGAAACGGTGCTCATGGGCAGTGCGTACTTTATGAAAAAGCGCAAGGTGGCCCTGCCCCGGGATATGAAGCTGTCTACCGGTGTGTTTCTGGCGGTAGACGGGGCGCTGACAGCGGTGTTTGCTGTGAAATATCAGCCCTCCCGCAACGCGGAATGGGCCCTGCGGACGCTGAAGCGGTTTCACATCGTGCCGGTGCTGGCCGTGCGAAGCGGCAACGTGACACCGGGGCTGATCAAGCGGAAATTCGGCGTGGACGCCAAGCCGGTGTATCCGGACGTGTCCACGCGGCTGGCGCTGGCCCAGCTGGCGGAGCAGCAGGGCGAGCAGCCCTGCGTGGCCATCTGCCGGGAGGGGCTTATGCCGCTGGTGGAGTCTGTGGCCGGGAGCCGCCGGGCGGTGAAGGCTGTACGGACCGCCACCATCCTTAGCTACATCGGCGCGGCGGCAGGCGTGGCGCTGGCCTACTATCTCACCTCTGTGGGCAATTTTGCCCTGCTGACGCCCATTGCCATGGTGCTGTATCAGGTGCTGTGGCTGCTGCCGACGCTATTGCTGGCCGGCTTAGTCAAACATTACTGACGGCGGGACTTTTTCCGCCCCGCCTGCGCCAGCCCTTCTCGACGTATACCCGATACGCCGTCGCCGGTCTGCCATCGGCAGGACGGAAGATCTCTCCGATGTGGGGAGATAGTTCGCTAATGGCAGAAAGGGAAGCGCACATATGGAAAAGTACAGGACAACACTGCCGGCGGGGTATCGGGAAGTCGATGTCATCGATATAAAGAACGACAAAAGAGTGAGGGTGTGGGGAGATATCCTCTCCGTACTGCTGATGGCGGCCATGGCAGGGGTCGGCTGTTTTGCCGTACCGCTGGCGGAGCTGATACACTTTGACTATACGGATTTGGCAGCACTGCTGTCTGTGCTCCTGCGGCTGCTCGCCGCGGGTCTGGGCGGGACAGCGGTGGTCGTGCTGACCTGTCTGCTGGCCGCGGCCGCCATGCGCTGGTGCGGGGCGGAAAAGACGAATTTCGGCATTACCAAAGGGTTGGTCTGTACGGTGGGCTGTGACGGATACTTCAGCCGTGGGGCATATGCGCGGTACACCCTGACCGCGCCGGCGATACTTTTTGCGGTGATCCTGCTGGCGGCGCTGGTGCTGCCGCGAAGCTGGTTCTGGGTGGCGTGGTTCTGGCAGATGAACAATATAAGCCTGATGGGAATGACCCTGTATATGCACCGAAGGCTGCGCCGCCTGCCGGAGGATATATGGATACAGGACGGCGGGACGGTCGTAACGGTATATGCGCCGCAGGACATCGGCGAGATGAACAGAGAATGACACTGCTGGTTGTACAAAGTGACGAAAAGTGCGGGATACTCCCGCACTTTTCCCACAAATATCTAAATTAGAGGTTGTCAGGCTTGAAGAAATACTATATAATCGGTACGTTGAGCTACTGTCCGCGGCTGTGGGCGGCGGACTTCAAGAAAATGAAGGGAGAACATCATCACTATGACTGCTAACGACATTCGCAATATCGCCCTGCTGGGTCACGGAGGCTCCGGCAAGACCTCTCTGGCTGAGCAGATGCTCTTTATGACCAAGGGTACTGACCGTTTGGGCAAGACCGCCGACGGCAACACCACCTGCGACTATGATGCCGAGGAGATCAAGCGCCAGATATCCATCTCCCTGGCCTTTGCCCCCGTGCAGTATAAGGGCAAGAAGATCAACGTCATGGACGCCCCCGGCAACTTCGATTTCTCCGGCGAGGCCGTGTGCGCTATCCGCGCCGCCGAGTGCGCCGTCATCGTGGGCAACGCCAAGGACGGCCTGTCCGTGGGTATGGAGCGTACCTGGAAGATGCTGGGTAAGAAGCCCCGGATGATGTTCATCAACCGCGTGGAGGAGGCCAACGCCGACTACGCGTCCTGCATTGAGGCCATCAAGGCCAAGTACGGCACCGCCATCGCCCCCATCGTGGCCACCAAGGCCGACGCCAACAAGGCCGTCACCGTCATCGTGGACCTGCTGCACAACAAGGCTTACGACGCCAAGGGCGAGTGCGCCATCCCCGGCGACATGGCCGACGAGGTGGAGGCCCTGCGCGCTGAGCTGATGGAGGCCGCCGCCGGCGCCGACGAGGAGCTGATGGAGAAGTTCTTTGAGACCATGGAGCTGTCCGCCGAGGATATGGCCAAGGGCCTGAAGATCGGCGTGCGTGACGGCAGCGTGTGCCCCGTGCTGTGCGGCTCCGCCGTCACCGGCATGGGCGTGGATATGCTGATGCAGACCATCGTGGATCTGGTGCCCGTGGCCACCGATATGCCCGCCGAGGCCGCCGAGGATGACGATGGCAACGCCATCGAGGTCGCCTATGACCCCAACGGCCCCACTGCCGCTTTCGTGTTCAAGACCATCTCCGACCAGTACGGCAAGTTCTCCATGATCAAGGTCATCCGCGGCAAGGTCACCGGCGACATGTCCCTGTACAACATGACCACCGGCAACACCGAGAAGCTGGGCCGCCTGTACACCATGAAGGGCAAGAAGGCCGAGGAAACCAAGGAGATCTGCTGCGGCGACATCGGCGCCATCGGCAAGATGGACAAGGTCAAGACCGGCGACACCCTGTGCGAGCCCAAGACCTATGTGAAGTTCGCGCCGCTGGCCTTTGCTCCCGCCTGCTACGAGCGCGCCATCTCCCCCAAGACCAAGCAGGAGATCGAGAAGCTGGGCACCGGCCTGAACAAGCTGAACGAGGAGGATCCCACCTTCTCCGTCACCAACAACGCCGAGACCCATCAGACCGTGATCTCCGGCGCCGGCGACATCCAGATCGACGTGCTGTGCAGCAAGCTGAAGAGCCGCTTCGGCGTGGACGCGGAGCTGGATACCCCCCGCGTTGCCTATCGTGAGAAGATCCGCAGCACCGTCCGCAAGCAGGGCCGCTATAAGAAGCAGACCGGCGGCAGCGGTCAGTTCGGCGATGTCCATATCATTTTCGAGCCCCAGACTGAGCAGGAGGATATGATCTTCGAGGAGAACGTGTTTGGCGGATCCGTGCCCAAGAACTACTTCCCCGCCGTGGAAAAGGGCCTGCGCGAGAGCTGCCTGCACGGCGTGCTGGCCGGCTATCCCGTGGTGTTCCTGAAGGCCACCCTGGTGGATGGTTCCTACCACCCCGTTGACTCCTCCGAAATCGCGTTCAAGCTGGCTGCCAACCTGGCCTTCAAGGCTGCACTGCCCGAGGCCAAGCCCGTGCTGATGGAGCCCATTGGTGAGCTGAAGGTCACCATCCCCGACAGCTATCTGGGCGATGTGATGGGCGATCTGAATAAGCGCCGCGGCCGCGTGATGGGCATGAACCCCACCGGTGACGGCGAGCAGGTACTGGAGGCTGAGGTCCCCATGGCCGAGATGATGAGCTACGCCATCGATCTGCGGTCCATGACCCAGTCCCGCGGTACGTTCACCTTCAACTTCGTCCGCTACGAGGATTGCCCCGCCGCGGCGCAGGAGAAGGCTATTGCCGAGGCTAAGGCGCTGGCCGAGGCCGAGTAAATTGAAATGAGGAGCCCGGTACACTGTGCGTACCGGGCTCCTTTGCATATTTTCCGCACCGATAGGGGAGGCTAACAGGCACTGGAAAAATTTTTTGAAAAATTTTAAAAACCCTCTTTACAAAGCAAAAGCAATGTGCTATTATACTAATGCAAACGATAATTGTTAGCGATAAGAGAGGAGCGCCGCAGATGGATAACACACGGTACAGCCCCAAGCGGGACGCCATACTGCAATGCCTGCGCTCCACCACCTGCCACCCCTCGGCGGAGTGGGTGTACAGCCAGCTGAAGCCGACGATACCGGACCTGTCTCTGGCCACGGTATACCGCAATCTGGCACGGTTCCGGGCGGAGGGCGCGGTGCAGGTCATCGGCTGTGTGGACGGCGAGGACCGCTACGACGGTGACACCGCGCCGCACGGGCACTTTATCTGCCGCACCTGCGGCTCGGTCATCGACCTGCCGCCCATCCCGGTGGAGCTGCCGGATATGACAGCGGTGGGCGAGGCGGACAGCTGCGGCGTCGTGTTCTACGGCCGCTGCAACGGCTGCCTGGCCGAGAAGAAAACCAGTTGACAAATGCCGCTGCGGCGGCGTCAAAATAACAAACACAACGACATGAATACATTTATGGAGGTAACGATTATGAAGAAGTGGGTCTGTCCTGTTTGCGGTTATGTTCACGAGGGTGATGTTCCCCCCGCCGAGTGCCCGGTCTGCCACGTCAGCGGCGACAAGTTCCTGCTGCAGTCTGAGGAGAAGTCCTGGGCCGCCGAGCACGTTGTGGGCGTAGGCAAGGTCTTTGGCGACGATGTCCCCGAGGATGTCCGCAAGGAGATCATCGACGGTCTGCGCGCCAACTTCGAGGGTGAGTGCTCCGAGGTCGGCATGTATCTGGCCATGGCGCGCGTGGCGCACCGCGAGGGCTATCCCGAGATCGGCCTGTACTGGGAGAAGGCCGGCCTGGAGGAGGCGGAGCACGCCGCCAAGTTCGCCGAGCTGCTGGGCGAGGTCATCACTGACAGCACCAAGAAGAACCTGGAGATGCGCGTGGATGCCGAGAACGGCGCGACCGCCGGCAAGTTTGAGCTGGCGAAGCTGGCCAAGAAGTACAACCTGGATGCCATCCACGACACCGTCCATGAAATGGCCCGTGACGAAGCCCGCCACGGCAAGGCATTCGAGGGTCTGCTGAACCGCTACTTCGGCAAGTAAGCAAATGAATGAGAGGGCGCGGATTTATCCGCACCCTTTCATTTGTAAATAGAAAATACAGGGAGCTTGAACAGATGATCAGAAAATGCTGCCCCGAGGATGAAAAAATCTGGGTCGAATTGAACAGAGAATTCATGGCTTATGAATACGCGGATGAAAACGTGTGGGAGTCTCCGCTGGACAAAGGAGATCCTGCTGTGATATTCCAGCGCATCATGGCAGAGCCGGACGGCGTCAATCTGCTGTTTATGCTGGAAGAAAATGGACAGTCCATTGGTTTTATGAACACAGTCGTTTTTTATAGCGTCTGGGCACATGGAAAGGTGCTGTTTCTGGATGATTTCTTTATCAGAGAACCATTTCGGGGAAAAGGCTATGGGGCAGCTGCTCTTGCAGAGTTGGAGAAGCTGATACAGCGTGAAGGCCTTTTGAGAGTGCAGCTGCTTGCGGAGAATACGAACCCGAGGGCGGTAAGGTTTTATCGCCGTGAGGGGTATGGCCTTCAGGAGATCAATCTCTGCTGCAAGTATTTGAAGGCGCAGTAACTCGCCTTCGAGGGTCTGCTGAACCGCTACTTCGGCAAGTAAGCAAGTTTGATAAGATAGAAAAGCAGGGAGCGTTTCGCTCCCTGCTTTTGCTGCTCCGGCCTCGTGTCAGCCGGCCATGATCTCGAATTCCAGCACGCCCTCTGCTGCGGCGGGGACGGGGGAGTTTTACGCCGCTGCGCGGCGACACCTCATCCGGCACTGCGCGCCACCTGTCTCCCTGCGGGTCGGTCGGTTCGCGGGTCTGACACGCCACCGGCGTGTCATTCAGCGCCGCGGCTCCCGCGAGGGGAAGGCGTGGGAGGTCAGTCCTCGCCGTTTTCCGCCACCCAGCGGCGGACGTAGTCCACGAAGCGGCGGGTGGAGGCGGACTGGGCCTTTTCATCCTTGACGGCGATGCCGATATTGCGGTAGAAGCGCTCGGGGGCGTGGCAGGCGGCCACGGGATAGGGGCTGCGGCGGACCATCAGCTCCGGCAGGAGGCTGATGCCCAGGCCCTTGGACACCATGGCCAGGATGGTGCGGTCCTCGCGGGCGGTGTATTTCACATTGGGGTGAACGCCCATGGCGTCCAGGGCGGCGGTGAGCTCGTAGTCGCGGCCCTCCTCCAGCCGGATGAAGGGCTCGGCGGACAGGGCCGACAGGGGAAAAGCCGCAGCGTCCGCCAGCTGGTGGCCGCAGGGGACGACCACCAGCAGCTCATCCCGGTACAGGGGGTGGGCGCAGAGGGATTTGGCTGAGGGCAGGCGCAGAAAGCCGCAGTCTACCTTGCCCTGGAGTATCCACTCCTCGGTCTGGCCGTAGAAATCGGCATCCACCACCTCAAACTCGATGTTGGGGTAGATGTCGCCGAAGCTTTTGAGGATGGAGGGGAGCCACTGGGCGGAGACGCTGGAGAAGGTGGCCACCTTGACCAGACCGGCGTCCAGCCCCTTCAGATCCGCTGCGGACTGCATGAGGGCATGGTGGGCGGCACAGAGGGCCTCGACCCGAGGCAGCAGCGCGCGGCCGTCGGCCGTCAGCACCACGCCGCCGCGGTTGCGGCTGAGCAGCGTGATACCCAGCTCGTCCTCCAGCGCCTGGACGGCGTGGCTGACGCCGGACTGGGTGAAGTTCAGCTCCTCCGCTGCCCGGGAGAAGCTGCCGCACTCCACGGTCTTGAGGAACATCTGGTATTTGGATACACTCATGGCGGGACCTCCTGTACGGTCGCTGTCGCTATTATATCATACTTTTTCTCATACTTGCAAATACAATTATGCGTTTTACAACTGAAAACTTTTGTGGTAGTATAAGGACAACGAAACAAAACAAGAATATGGAGGTAATACATTATGGCTATCGTATCCAAGATCACCCGCTGCGCCGTTTGCGGCAGCACCGATGTTACGTTTTCTGAGACGACCAAGCGCTATCACTGCGCGTCCTGCGGCGCCGATGAGGCCCACGCCATGAATGCCGCCGATGTGGCGGCCATCAACAGCATCGCCGCACTGGGCGACACCGAAGGCAAGCTGGACGAGCTGCGCCGCCGCTATCCCAACCTGGACATCACCAGCTGGACCCGCGAGAACCGCGTCCAGATGTGATTTTACCCCCTCCTTTCACAAAGCAAAAACCGGCGCCGGGGGGCGCCGGTTTTTGCTTTGTCTTTGTCTTTCACCGCAGCACCACTGTTACAGGGCGGCGCGGATGGCGGCCAGCAGGTCACCGTAATCCTCGAAGGCAGGCAGGTCGGGGTAGTTCTGCTTGATCTTGTCGGGACCGCGGAAGAGAAAGCCGGCCTTGCTGTGGAGGATCATCTCCAGGTCGTTATAGCTGTCGCCGCTGGCGATGGTGTCGTAGCCGATAGACTGAAGGGCCTTGACGGTGGTGAGCTTGGAGTGTTCACAGCGCATGAGATGGCGGGTGATGTAGCCCTCGCCGTCCACCTCCAGGGTGTTGCACAGCAGGGTGGGATAGCCCAGCTTGGCCATGAGGGGCATAGCGAACTGGTCGAAGGTGTCGCTGAGGATGACCACCTGGGTATCCTTACGCAGCGCGTCCAGGAAGTCCTTGGCGCCGGGCAGGGGGGCGATGCGGGAGATGGTCTCCTGAATGGCGCTGAGCTTCAGGCCGCGCTCACGGAGCAGGTCGATGCGCCAGCGCATGAGCTTGTCATAGTCCGGCTCGTCGCGGGTGGTGCGGCGCAGCTCGGGAATGCCGCTTTCCTCGGCAAAGGCGATCCAGATCTCGGGGACGAGGACGCCCTCCATGTCCAAACAAACGATATTCATAGGGAACGGTTCCTTTCTTTTATTTCAGCACGTCGGACAGCACATAGTCCAGCATGGCGTCCTTGTCGATGACGTCGGTATGGAGGACGGGGCGGCCCTCCAGGCCGCGGAGATTTTTGGGGATGTCCATGCCGGTGAGGGCGTGGAGCTGCTCCATCATGGCGAACTCATCGTCACCGGATGCCTCGCCCAGGGCGTGCAGCACGGCGGCGGGGAACTTGTAGGGCGAGGCGGTGGACAGGACCACCATGGGAACGCCCTCGCGGGTGTGCTTCTCCGCCACGGCCCAGGCCACGGCGGTGTGGGGGTCGCAGAGGTATTTGTGCTCGCGCCACACCCGGCCGATGACCTCCGCCGCGCCGGCATCGTCGCAGCAGCCGCAGCCGAAGACGGCACGGAGCTGCTCCAGCATCCAGCCGCTGACCTGATACCAGCCCTGGGTGTTCAGCTCCCGCATCAGGCGCTCCACGCAGCTGGCATCCTGGCTGACCAGATAGAGCAGGCGCTCCAGATTGCTGGACACCAGGATATCCATGGAGGGGGAGGTGGTCTTGTAGAAGGGGCGGCGCTTGTCGTAGCGGCCGGTGGTCAGGAACTCGGTGAGCACGTCGTTGGCGTTGCTGGCGCAGATCAGGCGGCCCACAGGCAGGCCCATCTGCCTGGCAAAGTAGCCGGCCAGAATGTCGCCAAAGTTGCCGGTGGGGACGGTGTAGTCCACCACGTCGCCCAGATGGATGCGGCCGGACTTCACCAGGTCGCCGTAGGCGCGGAAGTAATAGACCACCTGGGGGGCCAGACGGCCGATATTGATGGAGTTGGCGGAGGAGAGCATGGCGCCGTGGAGGTCCTTGTCCTTGCAGGCGGCGAAGATCTCCTTCACGCCGGTCTGGGCATCGTCGAAGTTGCCGCGGACGGCGCAGACGCGGACGTTGGCACCCTCCTGGGTGGCCATCTGGGCCTGCTGAACGGCGGAGACGCCGCCGTAGGGGTAGAACACGGTGATGCGGGTGCCGGGCACGTCGTGGAAGCCCTCCATGGCCGCCTTGCCGGTGTCGCCGGAGGTGGCCGTCAGGATGACCACGTCGCCCTTCATGCCCTCGGCCTTGGCCGCCGCCACGATGAGACGGGGCAGGACGCTGAGGGCCACATCCTTGAAGGCGGAGGTGGGGCCATGGTACAGCTCCAGCACGTATTTATCCGCCACGGGGGTCAGGGGCGTCAGGTCGGACGTGGGGAACTTGCCGGCGTAGCTGTCGCGGACCAGCCGGTCCATGTCCTGAAAGTCCGGCAGCAGGGCGTGGAGGATATCCGCCGCCATGGAGAGGGTGTCCTTTTCCAGGGCAGCGCGCCAGTCGAAGCGCAGGGCCGCCGGGTCGCAGATGTACAGGCCGCCGTCCGGGGCGATGCCCTGGAGCACCGCGTGGGTGGAGGAAGCGGTGAGCTGCTCGTTTCTTGTGCTGTGGTAGATCATGGTAAAAAAGCCTCCGAAAAAACTTTTGAAATTGGGTCTTGCATTTCTGATATGGCTATGATACACTGTCCCCATCAAAAAAGCAAGTGTTTTTCTCTCATGGACATAAAATATTTTTTTGTCACGCATGAAAAACCCTGTACACAATAACCAAAGCGAAAGAGGCAAGGACTATGTTGAAAGTGTTGAAATTTGGCGGGTCGTCCATGGCGGACGCCCACCAGCTGGAAAAAGTACGCTCCATCGTGGAGGCAGACCCCGCTCGCCGGGTGGTGGTGGTCAGCGCCGCCGGAAAACGGTTCAAGGACGACCACAAGATCACGGACCTGCTGTATCTGTGTCACGCCCACCTGCAGTACGGCGTCAGCTGCGACGGTATATTCGATATGGTACGCAGCCGGTATCTGGAGATTCGGGACGAGCTGGGCCTGTCCACGCCGCTGGAGGCGGAATTCGACGCCCTGCGCGCCAGGATGGACAAGGGTATCTCCGCCGATGAGCTGGTGAGCCGGGGCGAGTATTTCGCCGCCCGGATCATGGCCGACTGCCTGGGCTTTGACTTTCTGGACAGCAGCCTGTGGCTGCACTTCCGCATGGACGGCACGGTGGACCAGGAGGCCAGCTATCAGGCTCTGGTCCATGCGGCCAGCGGGCGGAAGGTAGTCATTCCCGGCTTCTACGGCGTGCTGCCGGACGGCAGCATCCACACCTTCAGCCGGGGCGGCAGCGACATCACCGGTGCGCTGGCGGCGGCGGCGCTGGACGCCGACGTGTATGAGAACTGGACGGACGTGTCCGGCTTCCTGATGGCCGACCCCAAGATCGTACCCGACCCGCGGCCCATCGAGCGCATTACCTACGCCGAGCTGCGTGAGCTGAGCTATATCGGCGCACAGGTGCTGCATGAAGGCACCGTCTCCCCGGTGCGGGAGAAGAACATCCCCCTGAACATCCGCAACACCAACCAGCCGGAGCACCCGGGCACCATGATACGGGAGGCCTTCGACGACACGGCGGCGGAGCTGCAGGAGAGCAGCATGATCACCGGCATCGCCGGAAAGAAGGGCTTTTCCGTCATCACCATGACCAAGAACGGAATGTCCTCGGAGCTGGGCGTTATCCGCCGGGTGCTGGAGATATTGGAGCGCTATCACATCAACGTGGAGTACATCCCCTCCGGTATCGACTCGGTATCGCTGGTGGTGGAGGCGGCCAAGGCCGCGCCGTATCTGTATCAGGCACTGGGCGACATGGAGAAGGAGATCAAGCCCGACAGCCTGCACGTTACTGACGGTATGGCTGTGGTGGCGGCCGTGGGCCGGAAGATGGCCTTCCAGCCCGGTTCCTCCGGCAAGATCTTCGCCAAGCTGGGCGAAAACGGCATCAATATCCGCATGATCACCCAGGGACCGGAGGAACTGAATATCATCGTAGGCGTGGACAGCGCCGATTTCGAGAAGGCTATCCGGGTGCTGTACAACAGTTTTGTAAAATAAAGTGCGTCTCCTGCGCCCATACTTCGCCGCAGCGGCTTGCCGTACACAAAGTCGATGCGCCGCATCTGAACGCAGGATACACCGCTTATTCGATATCGAGAAAAGGAGTACATCATATGAAAAAGTATAAAGTTGCTATTCTGGGCGCCACCGGCGCGGTGGGCCGCGAGATGATGAAGGTATTGGCCGAGCGCGATTTCCCCATCGAGGAGCTGCACCTGCTGGCGTCGGCCCGGTCCGTGGGACAGGCTGTCCACTGGAAGGGCCACGACATCCCCGTGGAGATGGCCTGTGACGAGGCCTTCAAGGGCATGGACATCGTGCTGGGCGCGGCGGAGAACGATATCGCCAAGCAGTTCGCCCCGGCCATCGTCAAGGCGGGCGCGGTGTTCGTGGATAACTCCAGCGCCTTCCGCATGGACCCGGATGTGCCCCTGATCGTGCCGGAGATCAATCCGGAGGACGTGAAGAAGCACAAGGGCATCATCTCCAACCCCAACTGCACCACCATCGTTTCGCTGGTGGCCATCAACGCCCTGAACCACGACAGCCCCATCGAGAGCATCGTGGCCAGCAGCTACCAGGCGGTGTCCGGCGCCGGCGCCGGCGGCCCCATCGAGCTGATGGACGAGGTGGAGCTGCTGCGGGAGGGCAAGCCGGTGGAGCCCAAGGTGTTCCAGTACCAGATCGCCTATAACGTTATCCCCCAGATCGGCGGCGAGGCCTTTGAGGGCTATACCTCCGAAGAGATGAAGATGCAGAACGAGGGCCGGAAGATCATGCACCTGCCGGAGCTGAAGGTTAGCTGCACCTGCGTCCGCGTTCCTGTGGTGCGGAGCCACAGCGTGTCCATCGTGGTGCGGACCAAGGAGAAGATCAGTGTGGAGCGCGCCCGGGAGCTGATCGCCGCCGCCCCCGGCTGCCGGCTGGTGGACGACCTGGCCAACAAGCGCTATCCCATGCCGCTGGAGACCAGCGACCAGGACCTGGTGTTCGTGGGTCGTATCCGGGACGACCTGACCAGCGACAACGGGCTGAACATCTGGTGCTGCGGCGACCAGGTACGCAAGGGCGCGGCTACCAACGCCGTGCAGATCGCCCAGCTGCTGATCGCGGAGTAATTGTAAACAAAGTGAGGCCGCCCGGAGGGCGGCTTTACTTTTGGCGCAAAAGCATATATAATGGGGAAAAGTCTATTCCCGGAGGAAGTCCTATGAAACGATGGAAGCGGGGCGCGGCCATGCTGCTGTGCCTGTGTATGATGACGGCGCTGCTGGCCGGCTGCGGCCGCGGCCGCAGCGGCGAGAACACCGCGTCGGTGGTGATGACCGGCAGCGTGTCCACGGTGGACCCGGCCTATGCCGCCACACCGGCGGAGCGCACCCTGGTGCTGCACCTGTTCGACAACCTGTACCGCTGGACGGCGGAGGGCGCGGTGCCCGCAGCGGCCCACGCCTACGACTGCACGGACAACGAGGACGGCACGCAGACGTACACGTTCCACCTGCGGCGCGACGGCAAGTGGTCCGACGGCAGCGACGTGACGGCGGCGGATTTCGTGTACGCCTGGCGGCGGCTGGTATCGCCGGAGACGGACAGCCAGGAGGCGGAGATCCTGTCCATGGTGGCGGGCTATGAGGACGCCCACGCGGGCGACCCGGAGGCGCTGGGCGTATACGCCGAGGACGAGCACACCTTCGTGGTGACGCTGAGCACGATGTGCCCGTACTTTGTGGACGCGGTGTGCACAGCGGCGGCCACCATGCCGGTGCAGCAGAAGGCTGTGGAAGGCGGCGAGGGCTGGAGCGCCAGCCGGACGTGGTTTGTGGGCAACGGGCCGTACCGCCGCACCGGCGACTGGAGCGACAGTCTCTTCGCCACGCTGGTGAAGCAGGAGGACCACTATAACGCACGGCAGGTGCGCGCGGACCGGATCGAGATCCGGTTCAAGAGCGCGGCGGAGGCCGCCAAGGACGCGGGCACCGCGGACGCGGTCATCGGCGCGGCAGGAGAGGACGGCACCTACGGCGGCAGCAGCACCGTGGGCGTGCTGCTCATCAACCAGATGGCCACCAACATGGACCGGACGGAGCTGCGGCAGGCCATGAGTCTGGTCATCGACCGGGATGCGGCGGCCGGCGCTCTGGGCGCGGACTATGCCGCCGCGGAGGGGCTGGTGCCCCACGGCATACGCACCGCCGGGGGCGAGGAGTTCCGGGCGGTCAACGGCGCGGTGATCGACTGCGAGGCGGATACCTACACGGACCGGTGCAGTCAGGCGCTGGAGCTGATGACGCAGGCGGGCCTGCGGCGGCCGGAGGCGCTGATAAGCCTGGGGACGGTGACGCTGCTGTACCGGAATACGCCGGCGCAGACGGCGCTGGCCCAGCGGCTGCAGAAGGTGTGGCAGGAAAAACTGGGACTGAGCGTGACCCTGCAGGGCGAGGATGCGGAGACGTATCAGCAGCTGCTCAGCAGCGGCGCGTTCACCCTGGCCCTGACGGAGCTGGACGCGCTGTACAACGATGCATCAGCCTATCTGGACCTGTGGCGCAGCGGCGACACGCGGAACTACGCGCTGATCTACATGAACGCCTATAACATTCTGATGCGGGTGGCGGCGGCCAGCACCTCCGCCGAGGCGCGGGACGCCTATTTGAAGGATGCGGAGTGGCTGCTGCTGGACACGGCCAACGTGATACCGCTGTATGAGAAGGAGCAGGCCTACGCCCTGCGCGGCGACGTGACCGGCGTGGTGTCCGACGGCATGGGTGCGTGGTACTTCGGCGCACTGTGGCGCGTGGAGCAATAAGTGAAAAACGCCCGGACCAACAGGCGTTAAACGCCTGCCCACTATACTGTACAGAGAAAGCGCATATTTCCGGCCCCACAGCAGAGAGGAGCGATCATACTGATGATAGAAAAAGCTGAGGTCACAGCACTTTTGCAGCAGCTCACGGCCATCAAAAGCGAATATTTCCATGAGGACGAGATCATGGCCTTCGCCAGGGATTGGCTGTGCCGGCAGGAACTGCCCGCACAGCTGCACGAATACCACGATGCCAAGGTCACAGATTTCCATGGAAAAAATGTCATCGCCGTTATCGACGGCGGCAGACCCGGACCGGTCATCTGCCTGAACGGCCATCTGGACACCGTGCAGCTGTGCGGCGGTTGGACCCGCGATCCCTATGGCGAGCTGGACGGCGACAGGCTCTATGGTGTGGGCGCGCTGGACATGAAATCCGGCTGCGCCGCGCTGATGGTCACGGCTGCCCGCTTCGCCGCCGCCCACAAGACCTTCGCCGGGAAGATCAAGCTGGCGCTGGTCTCTGACGAGGAGGGCCCCTACGGCCTGGGCACCAATGCCCTCATCGAGGACGGCTATCTCTCTGACGTGGACTTCTCCATCATCACCGAGCCAAGCGCCGGCTTTGACGGCAAGCCCTTCCCCGATGTCTGCCTGGGTGCCCGGGGCGGCTATGGTCTGGAGATCCGCTTCTACGGAAAGTCCGCCCACGCAGCCAACCCGGAAAAGGGCCACAGCGCCCTGCTGGACGCGGCCAAGGTGACGCAGGCCCTGGAGCAGGTGGACTATGTTGAGGACCCGCACCTGGGCAAGGGCACCTGCTGCGTGGTGGGCATCAGCGCCGACGGCGGCGCGTGCAGCGTGCCGGACTTCGCCGTGCTCCGCCTGTTCTGGCACATCGTGGTGGGCGAGAGCCCGGACACCATCGTCCGCGAGATCGAAAAGGCCGTGCAGTGCGCCGGTATCACCGGGCGGTATGAGATCTGCTTCCGCGAAGCACCGTCTGAGGGATCCCGGGGCTTCATGCCCTACACCGTCCCCCAGGACGAACCCATGACCGTCTCCCTGCTGGAGTCCATCCGCAAGGTCACCAGCAAGGAACCCACCATCTCCTACTTCGCCAGCATCGGCGACTTCAACTACCTGGGCACGCGGCTGGGTGCGCCGGCCATCATCTTCGGTGCCGACGGCGAGAACTATCACAGCAGCGACGAATACGTCCTGCTGGACTCCGTCCACCAGACCGCCGAGGCCGTTTACGACTTCCTGGAGAAAACACTGCTGCCCTGAGCAAGCAAAACCACCCCCGGCGAGGAGCCGGGGGTGGTCTGTTTTTCAGAAGATCATCTCCAGCCCGCATTTCAGCTGATGCAGCATGTTGCCCAGGACCGTCTCCATCACACTGTAGGCTCTCTCCCGGGTGCAGCGGCGGCGCAGGCGTACCGCATGGCCAATTCCACTCTTGCGCTCCGGCATTTTTCGCGGTAAAATAGCACCACAAAAAAGGAGGGCAACGATATGATCTATCGTGATTTTCAGGACCTGCACCTGTCCCTGCTGGGCTTCGGCACCATGCGCCTGCCCACCACGGTGGACGGCGCCATCGACGAGGACACCACCCAGGCGATGGTGGACTATGCGCTGGCCCACGGCGTCAATTATTTTGACACCGCCTGGGCCTATATGCAAAATCTGTCCGAGACGGTGGTAGGCCGCTGCCTGAAAAAGCATCCCCGGGACAGCTTTTACCTGGCCACCAAATACCCCGGCCATACGCTCACCTGCGACCCGGACCCGGTGGACACCTTTGCCCAGCAGCTGGAGAAGTGTCAGGTGGACTACTTCGATTTCTACCTGCTGCACAACGTCTATGAAAACGACGTGGATATCTACACCGACCCCAAGTGGGGCATCATCGACTATTTTGTGGAGCAGAAGCGCCTGGGCCGTATCAAGCACCTGGGCTTTTCCACCCACGCGGACCTTCCCTGCCTCACCGCTTTTCTGGAGCGCTATGGCAAGGAGATGGAGTTCTGTCAGATCCAGCTGAACTATCTGGACTGGACCATCCAGCGGGCCAGGGAGAAATACGAGCTGCTGGAAAAGCACCATATCCCCGTCTGGGTCATGGAGCCGGTCCGCGGCGGCAAGCTGGCCGCCCTGGATGCCGACAGTGAACAGCAGCTCCACGCCCTTCGCCCCAACGCCAGCATCGCCTCCTTCGGCTTCCGCTGGTTCCAGGGACTGGATAACGTCCACATGGTCCTCTCCGGTATGTCCGACATGGCGCAGATGGCGGACAACGTGGCCACCTTCGAGCACCTCGACCCCCTCTCCCCCGCTGAGGAGGCGATCCTCTTTGCTGCGGCGGATAAGATGAAGAATTCCATCCCCTGCACTGCCTGCCGCTACTGCTGTGACGGCTGTCCCCAGCAGCTGGATATCCCGGATCTGCTGCACAAGTACAACCAGCTCCGCACCGGCAGCGGCAGCACCATCAAGATGCAGCTGGACGCGGTGCCCGCGAACAAGTGGCCTCACGCCTGTCTGGGCTGCGGCGCCTGCGCCGCCGTCTGTCCGCAGAAGATCGCTATTCCCGACGAACTGGCCGCCTTTGCTGCCGAGCTGGACAAGCTGCCCGCATGGGTGGAGGTATGCCGCCAGCGGGCGGAGGCCGAGGCGCGGGAGCGCGCCTCCCGCGGGCTGTAAGCGCATAAGAAGAAGTCCCTCCCGTCGGGAGGGACTTCTTTTGTTTACACCTGATATTTCGCCGCGCAGCGCCGGTATTGCTCCCGGAAGTCCGGGTCCTGATGCCGCGCCGCATCCAGCGTGGCGTGCATATTCAGGTCGTGGTGGGCTGCGTCGATCACGCACCCGGCGATATTGGAGCAGTGGTCCGAGGTACGCTCCAGATCCGTCAGCAGGTCGGACCAGACAAAGCCTGCCTCGATGCTGCACTGGCCTTGCTGCATCCGCAGGATATGCCGGGTACGCAGCTGCTCCTTCAGATCGTCGATGACCTGCTCCAGCGGCTCCACCTGCCGGGCGGCGGTCATATCCTGCTGCCGGAAGGCGTCCAGCGCCCGCATGAGGATATCGTTGACCGCGGCGGACAGCACGCTCAGCTCCCGCTTCGCCTCGTCGCTGAAGGCCAGCCCCTTCTCCCGCAGCTCCTCCGCCGACTCCAGTACGTTCACCGCATGGTCGGAGATACGCTCAAAATCGCCGATGGCCTTCAGAAGCTCCGCGGACTCCTCACTCTCCTGCTCGCCCAGCTTCTGGGCGCTGAGCTTTACCAGATAGGTGCCCAGTACGTCCTCGTAGTGGTCGCAGCGGCTCTCATCCTCCCGGATGGCGGAGGCCAGCGCTTCGGTGTAGTGGTCAAAGCTCCGCAGGGCGTTTTGCAGCGCCCGCACGGCAACCTCCGCCATCTCGCAGGTGACGACCCGGCAGCGCTCCAGCGCCACGGCCGGTGTGGTCAGCAGGCGCTGGTCCAGCTCCACCGTTTTGTCGGCCGCGTGGGCCTTATCCGGCACCAGGCGGATAGCCAATTTCTCCAGCAGGTCGCCGCAGGGCAGCAGTATGGCCGTACACAGGATATTGAACACCGAGTGGGCCACAGCGATACCCGCCATAGACGCCGCATTGTTCAGCAGTACCGGGGCAAAGATGGCCTTGACGATGCAGAACACCGTCAGCAGCACCGCCACGCCGATCACATTGAACATCAGATGCACCACGGCCGCCCGCTTGGCGTTTTTGTTGGTGCCGACGCAGGAGATCAGCGCCGTGACGCAGGTACCGATGTTCTGGCCCATGATAATGGGCACCGCAGCGGCGTAGCTGACCTGGCCGGTAGAGGCCAGCGCCTGCAAAATACCCACCGAGGCGGAGGACGACTGGATGATCGCCGTCAGCACCGCGCCCACCAGCACGCCCAGTAGCGGGTTTGTAAAGGCCAAAAACAGCTCTGCAAACCCCGGCACGTCCTTCAGCCCCGCCACCGCGGCGCTCATGGTGTCCATGCCGAACATCAGCGTGGCAAAGCCAAGCAGAATGGAGCCGGTCTCCTTTTTCCGGCTGTCCTTGCAGAACATATAGAAAATGATGCCGATCAGCGCCAGCACCGGCGTAAAGGCGGTGGGCTTCAGCAGCTGCAGCCACACGCTGCCGCCGTCGATCCCCGCCAGGCTCAGCAGCCAGGCCGTCACCGTGGTGCCCACGTTGGCGCCCATGATAACATTGATAGCCTGCCGCAGGGTCATCAGCCCGGAGTTCACGAAGCCCACCACCATGACGGTGGTGGCCGATGAGCTCTGAATGATGGCGGTGATGCCCAGTCCGGTCAGGAAACCGGCACCCACGCTGCCGGTCATTTTATCCAGCAGCGTCCGCAGCTTGCCGCCGGCCCGGCGCTCCAGCGCCTGGCCCATGAAATTCATGCCGAACAGAAACAGGCACAGCCCGCCCAGCATGGTCAGCGCATGAAAAATATCCATTTTCTTTCCCTCAACTTTACATTTTCTCAGATGTCACCTTATTGTCCATCTACATTGTACGGTATAAATGTCAAGTTCGCAGGCCATCTTTTGTAAAATCCATGTAAAACAGCACAAAAAGAAGCACCCGCGCGGGTGCTTCTTTTTTATGCTTCTTTTACCGCTGGCCCTTGTCGTAGGGGATACCCTCCGCCTTGGGTGCGCGGGATTTCTTGGATGTGAAGGCCAGCACCACCAGCGTGATCAGGTACGGCAGCATACGGTACACGTGGGAGCTGATGCCGATCTCCGCCAGCCAATACACGCCGTCGCCGTTGATATCCAGGCTGGAGTACGCCGCGGCGATACACTTGAACAGGCCGAACAGCAGCGACGCCCCGGCGATGTTCAGCGGCTTCCAGTTACCGAAGATCATCACGGCCAGCGCTAGGAAGCCGAAGCCCGCCACATCGCCGTTGGCCGTGCAGTTGGCCGTGGTCAGGGCGTAGACAAAGCCGCCCATGCCGGCCAGCGCGCCGGAGATGGTCGTACCGGCATAGCGCATCTTGTACACGTTGATACCCACGGAGTCCGCCGCCTGGGGATTTTCACCGCAGGAGCGCAGCCGCAGGCCAAACCGGGTCTTGTACAGCAGGATCGACAGCACCACGAAAATGATGATGCAGACATAGGTCGCCAGATACACCTTGTGCAGGAAGGTATTGCCCAGGAAGCCCAGGTCGTCCGTCTTTGCGTAGCCCAGAGTGGTCTTCTTGATCATGAACCAACTGGCCGCATCGCCGGTGGCCATTTGCAGGGTGTTCTGGTTGGCGATGATACGGATGAGGAACAGCACCAGGGCCGGAGCCATCAGGTTCAGCGCCGTACCACCGATGGTCTGGTCCGCCCGCAGATTTACGGAGGCAAAGCTCAGCAGCAGGGAGAAAATGGCACCGAATATGGCCGCCACCAGCATAGCCAGCAGCTCAAAGCCCTGCAAAGCCACCCAGTCGCCGGCAGCCTTGGCCGCGTCGTAGACGTGGTTGGTCTGCATGATGTTCACGAACAGCACGCCGATAAACGCACCCAGGATCATAATACCTTCCAACGCCAGGTTGATGATACCGCTGCGCTCAGCGAACACGCCGGCCAGCGCCACGATCATCAGGGGAACGGCGTAGATCATGGTCTGTTGGATCAGAAATGTCATGCCTGCTCCCCTCCTTCCTCCGGCTGCTCAGGTACCTGCGGCGCTTCCTCCGTCGGTATGTTCGGTCTGTCCTCCGGCGGCACATCCAGTGGCTGTGTCTCCGCCTCTGCCGGTATATCCGCCGTGGTGGTCTTGTTGGCCTCCACGACGAGCTTCTTTTTCCGTCCAGTCAGCATCATCTGGATGAGCAGAGAGAAGGCGGACAGATACACGATGACGGAGATGATCACGTCAGTGATGTACTCGTTGTAGGCAGTCAGGTTGGTCAGCTGCAGACCAACGATATCCAGCATGGCCATGAAGATGCCGGTAAAGATGACCGCGATGGGGTTGTTCACCGCCAGCAGGGCCACAGGGATTCCGTTAAAGCCCACGCCGGGCAGGGCCTGATAGGTGTTCCAGTAGAACTCGGTGTTGCCGCTGAGCCAGTACAGCGCGGCGCCGGCGCCGGCCAGCGCACCGGCAATGGCCATGGACAGCACGATATTGCGCTTATCGGGGATACCGGCGTAGCGGGCCGCATGGCGGTTGGCGCCGCAGGCCTTCAGCTCATAGCCGAACACCGTCTTCTCCATGATGATGTACACCACGATGGCCAGAATGATGGCCACCAGAATACCGGCATTGACCTGGGAGCCGGGAAACAGCTGATCCAGCCCCATCTTGGGTGTGGCCACACCGTTGAAGGTGGTCTTGTAGATGTAACCGGACTTCGTGCCTTCTGTTACGTTCTTGAAGCTGCTGATATCAAACATCCAGGTGACAAGATTGGCTGCGATCCAGTTGGTCATGATGCAGGCCAGCACCTCGTTGATATTCAGCAGCGCCTTCAGCAATCCGGGGATCGCACCCCACAGGGCGCCAGCCAGCATGCCGCCCAGGAAGGCCAGCAGCCAGATGATGCCCACGGGCACGGACTCGGAGGGGATGCCCAGCGCGACGGACAGCGAGACAAGCGTACCCATCAGATACTGGCCGGGTGCGCCGATATTGAACAGGCCCGTCTTGAAGGCCACCGCCACGGAAAGGCCGGTCATGATCAGCGGCATGGCGCGGAAGAGCATATTGCCCACATTCTGGGCGTTAAAGCCCCAGGTCAGCGCGCCCGCAGCGTCGCGGCCTGTGCTGAGGATGCCGGCAAAAATCAGCCGGACGCCCTCCCACATACCGGCAGTGGTGATCTTCTGCTCCGCCAGGCCCACAATAATGACCACGATGCTGCCCAGCAGCAGGCCGGCCAGGATGGACAGCAGAGAGGCCAGGACTTTCTTGGTGCCATTCTTAGCATACAGATCTGTCAGTTTTTGTTTCACGCCGTCTCACCCTCTTTCTTGTCCGCCCGCTTGGCGCCGGCCATATAGAGACCCAACTCCTGCACGGTGATCTGCTTCGGGTCGAACTCACCCACGATCTCACCCTCGTACATGACCAGGATGCGGTCGGAAAGGCTCATGACCTCGTCCAGCTCCAGGGATACCAGCAGCACTGCCTTGCCGGCGTCACGCTGCTTCACCAGTTCCTTGTGTACGTTTTCGATCGCGCCCACGTCCAGGCCGCGGGTAGGCTGGACCGCCACGATCAGCGGCTTGTTGCGGTCCACCTCGCGGGCGATGATCGCCTTCTGCTGGTTGCCGCCGGACATGCTGCGGGCGGTGGTCACGGGGCCCTGTCCGCTGCGGATATCGTATTCCTCGATCAGCCTCTCGGCGTAGGCACGCACCGCGTCCTTTTTGATAAAGCCGCCCTTTTCGAATTCCGGCTCCTTATACCGCTGCAGCACCAGGTTCTGCTCCAGCGTAAAATCCAGCACCAGGCCGTGCTTGTGCCGATCCTCGGGGATGTGGCTCATACACTCTCCACGGCGACGGATGCTGGCGTGGGAGATATCCTTGCCGCACAGCGTCACCGTGCCGCCATTGCTCTTATCCAGGCCGGTGAGCGCGTGAATGAACTCCGTCTGTCCGTTGCCGTCGATACCGGCGATACAGAGTATCTCGCCGGCGCGTGCATCAAAGCTGACATGGTCCACGGCGTTGCGCTTGTGGGTATGAGAGGGCACACACAGATCCCGGACCTTCAGCACCACATCCGTGGGCTTGGCCGGCTCCTTTACGACCTCCAGCTGCACCGGGCGGCCCACCATCATGTTGGACAGCTCCTGCTTGTTGGTGTCGCAGGTGTTCACGGTACCCACATAGCGGCCCTTACGCAGAACCGTCACCCGGTCCGCCACCGCCATGATCTCGTTGAGCTTGTGGGAGATGAAGAGGATGGATTTCCCCTCCGCCGTCAGGTTCTTCATAATGGCCATCAGCTCGTCGATCTCCTGGGGCGTCAGCACGGCGGTGGGCTCGTCGAAGATGAGGATCTCGTTGTCGCGGTAGAGCATCTTCAGGATCTCGGTACGCTGCTGCATACCCACGGTGATATCCTCCACCTTGGCGTCCAGGTCCACGTGCAGGCCGTACCGCTTGGAGAGCTCCTCGACCTTCCTCCGCGCTTCCTTTTTCTGCAGGAAGCCGCACTTCGTCGTTTCGGCGCCCAGAATGATGTTGTCCAGCACGGAGAATACCTCCACCAGCTTGAAGTGCTGGTGTACCATGCCGATACCCAGTGCCGTGGCATCGTTGGGATCGTTGATCTTCACCGTCTGGCCGTTCTTGCGTATCTCGCCCGCCTCGGGCTGGTACAGGCCGAACAGCACGCTCATCAGCGTGGATTTGCCGGCGCCGTTTTCGCCCAGCAGCGCGTGGATCTCTCCCTTTTTCAGTTGGAGGGTGATATCGTCGTTGGCCTTGATGCCGGGGAACTCCTTGGTAATGTGAAGCATCTCGATCACATACGAGGGAGTCTTATCCATGCCGCCACCTACTTTCCTCTATTATTTTGCCTAATGGCGATAAAGGCATAAATTTATTATATAGCATATATGCACAGATTGCAAGAAAAACAGCGGCGTTTTACGCCTCGCATCACGCGCTTGACGCAAAAAAAGAGACGCCCGCAGGCGTCTCTTTTTTTGTTAAGTACGTTCCGATTACTTGACCAGGTTCAGGGTCAGGCTGTCGGTGCTGTCCAGCTTGGAGTAGTCGTTGTCGACGACCAGAGAACCATCGGCCATCTTGGCCAGCATGGCGTTGTAGTCGTCCACAGTCCACTTGGTCAGGGACCAGGTAGCGGTGGGCAGGCCCACAGCGTTGTCCTTGGCGCCCAGGGTCACGAAGGTGCCGCCGATCTCGTCGAAGGAACCGTCATAGACCTTGCCGCAAGCCCACTGCACAGAGGTGGACAGGCCCTTCATAGCGGAGGTGACAACGGTATCGGACTGGCGGGCCTGGTCAACGTCCACGCCCACCACGGCGCCGTCGTTAGCGGCAGCGGCAGCGGCGACAGACTGGAACATATTACCGCCGCAGGCGAAGATGACCTCGGTGCCGTTCTCATACCAGCCGGAAGCCATGGTCTGCAGCTCGGTGGAAGCGGCGAAGGAAGCGCCATACAGCCAGGAGTAGTTCATCTCGACCTTCACGCCCATCTCGGCAGCAGCAGCGGAAGCGCCCTGCACGAAGCCGTAGCCGTAACGGCAGCAAGCGGGGTTGTCGCCGCCGCCACCACCGGTGAAGCCCAGCTTGGTGTAGCCTTCCTTAACAACAGCGTAACCGGCCAGATAGCCGCACTGCTCTTCCTGGAAGCAGATGCCCAGAACGTTCTTCAGGGCGGTGCCGTCCTCGGTGGTCACAGCGCTGTCGCGGTCCACGAACACGAACTTGACATCGGTGAACTCAGCAGCGGCCTTGGTCAGGGCAGTGGCCTGCATAAAGCCGGCAGCCACGATGACCTTGGCGCCGCCCTCGGCAGCAGCCTTCATGGCATCGTAACGGTCGTCATCGGTAGCCTGGTCGCCGTTGGCGGGCTGATAGTACTTGTAGCTCAGGCCATTGTTGGCAGCGTACAGCTTCACGCCGTCGAAGGTGCCCTGGTTGAAGGACTTATCCTTCAGCTGGCCCACGTCGGTGACGAAAGCGATCTCGTACTTGCCATCCTCGGAGGTCATCTCGTCGGCGATCTCGTCGGCGTTGGTGATCTCGGTGACTTCGGGGTTGTTGCCCTGGTTGTCGTCGGTCTTGGGGTCGTCCTTCTTGTCGCCGCAAGCGACCAGGGACAGCGCCATAACCAGAGCCAGGATCATAGCAAGAAACTTCTTCATGGTTATTCTACCTTCCTCAATTTTTTTATTTTCGCGCCTTGCGGCGGGAAAACCATCATTTCGGCACGGGGTCTTCCTCCCCCTGTGCCTTGCGCATTATAGCAGACTTTTTCGCCTTTGGCAAGTGAAAACCGCATTTTGCGGGCGAATTGTAAACAAATGTAATCAAAAATTTACACTTTGTTTCTACAAAACGCACAAATGTGCTGTTGATAACGACAGCACAGAGCGTTACACCCTGTGCTGTCACACAAACGCTTATTCCCTTGCGGCCATCTTCACAGCCACCTCCAGCGCGATCTTCATCATATTGGTGAAGGTGGTCTGGCGCTCCTCGGGGGTCAGCTCCTCGCCGGTGATGAGGTTGTCGGAGATAGAGCAGATGGCCAGCGCCCGCTTGCCGGTATAGGCGGCGGTGCAGTACAGACCGGCGGCCTCCATCTCCACGGCCATGACGCCCATCTTGGCGAAGCGCATGTTGCGCCCGGCGGCGTCATAGAACGTGTCGGAGGAGTACAGGTTGCCCACGGGCATTTTCACGCCCAGCTCCCCGGCGCTCTCTACGGCGGCCATCAGCAGTTCAAAATCGCAGATGGGCGCGTAGCTGCCGCCCAGCTCGTACTGGCTGGCAAAATCGGAGTTGGTGCAGGCGCCCTGGCCGGCCACCACGCTGCCCAGCTCCAGGTCGGCACGCATGGCGCCGGCGCTGCCCACGCGGATAATGTTTTCCACATCATACTGGGTGTACAGCTCATAGGAATAGATGCCGATGGACGGGATGCCCATGCCGCTGGCCATCACGGACACCGGTACGCCCTTGTAGGTGCCGGTATAGCCCTGCACACCGCGGACGTTGTTCACCAGCTTCGGCTCGGTGAGAAATGTCTCGGCAATGAACTTGGCCCGCAGCGGATCGCCGGGCATGAGAACGGTCTTGGCGAAATCGCCCTTGTTGGCGTTATTGTGGGGAGTCGGCATAGTGGTTCCTCCTTATATTTACTGTTCCATGGCCTTCACGGCCTTGACGATACGGCTGGTGCCCAGACGGTCCGCGCCCAGGGCGATGAAATCTTTGGCGTCGTTCAGATCCGCGATGCCGCCGGCGGCCTTGATCTTCACGTGGGGCGCCACGTGGGCCTTGAACAGCGCCACGTCCTCACGGGTGGCCCCGCCTCCGCCGAAGCCGGTGGACGTCTTGATATAATCCGCGCCGGACTCGGACACCACGCGGCACAGCTCGATCTTCTCCGCCTCGGTCAGCAGGCAAGTCTCGATGATGACCTTCAGCAGTCTGCCGTCACAGTGACCCTTGATGGCCTTGATCTCCTCCAGCACCTTGTCATACAGGCCATCCTTCACCCAACCGATGTTGATGACCATATCCACCTCGGACGCGCCGTTTTTCACCGCGTCGGCAGCCTCGAAGCACTTGGCGGCGGTGGTGTCGTAGCCGTTGGGGAAGCCGATAACGGTGCAGACGGCGATCTTGCCGTCCACATATTCCGCCGCCTGCTTCACATAGCTGGCGGGGATGCAGACGCTGGCGCAGCCGTACTTGATGCCGTCGTCGCAGATGGCCTTGATCTCATTCCAGGTGGCACCTTGTGCCAGCAGCGTGTGGTCCACGCGGGAGAGGATATTCTTCAACTCTTCGTTCATTATCTTCGCTCCTTTTCGGGATTTTGCGGTTATATGTGTATATTGTACCACACACCGCGCGAAATAGCAACCCGCCGCAGCCCAACGGCGCCCACCTGCTGCCGTTCCGTAAAAAAGGACCCGCCTGCTGAAGTGCGCTCTTTTCTCATTTTTCGCCGACAGTCACGCTGCCGTCCTCGCCCAGCACGGCGGGCACGATGGTGCTCCGCGTGTTCCGCGCGATGTTGTCCAGCCGCAGCCGACTGGGGAAGTCGCTGAGCAGCGTGTACGCCACGCCGTGCTTCTTGGCCCGTCCCGTCCGGCCGATGCGGTGGATGTAATACTCGTTCTCCTCCGGCACCTCATAGTTGAACACCGCGTCCACATCGTCCACGTCGATGCCCCGGCTGGCCACGTCCGTGGCCACGAACACCCGCAGCTTTCCGTCCCGGAACCGCTGCATGACCTCCTCCCGCTTCCGCTGGGGAATGTCCCCGTGGATGCACTGGGCGTCCACGCCCCGCATCTGCAAAAATTTTGTCAGCCGCTCTGTGCTGCCCTTGGTGTTGCAGAAGCAGATCACCCGGTCATAGCTCTCGTGTGCCAGTATCTTCGCAATGGCGTCCACCTTCCCGTCGGAGGGCACCTCCAGCCGGTACTGCAGAATGTCCGGCTTGTTTTCCTTGGTGGCCTGCACCGTGATCTCCTCCGGGTCCCGCTGGTATACCCACGAGATGTCCATCACCTCCCGCGAGATGGTGGCGGAGAACATCCCCAGGTTTTTCCGGCTGGGGATCTTGTCCAGAATACGCGTCACGTCGTGGATAAAGCCCATGTCCAGCATCCGGTCCGCCTCGTCCAGCACCACCGTCTGCACGCTCTTCAAATTCACGGTCCGCCGCTTCATGTGGTCACTCAGCCGCCCCGGCGTGGCCACCACGATCTGGGGCCGCCGCTTCAGCGCGTCGATCTGCTTGCCGATGGGCTGTCCGCCGTACAGACATACCAGCCGAACGCCCTCGTGGCACACGGCGATGTCCCGCATCTCGTCGGTGATCTGCATGGCCAGCTCCCGCGTGGGTGCCAGAATGACCGCCTGCACCTCCTCGCTCTCCCGGTCGATGCGCTCGATGATGGGGATACCGAAGGCCATGGTCTTGCCCGTGCCGGTGGGAGCCTTGGCGATCACGTCCTTCCCCGCCAGCATGGGGGGGATGCACCCGGCCTGCACGGGGGTGCTGACGGTGTAGTGCTTATTTCGTATGGCGCGCATGGTGGCCTCTGACAGGCCGAAGCTCTCAAACGGTGCGCCCTGTGTTACTTCCATAGTCGTTTCCTCATTTTTCCACATAGTATACTAATAAAGAATTATACCATATCTGTCAACGCCTTGCAACCGCGCAAAAAACCGTCCCCGCCGGCGGGGTAGCTCCGGCAGGGACGGTGCGGGGGAAGCGAATGTGTGCTGGGAAACATGAAGAATGTGAAGAAGATCGTGGTATCCTGGCGGCATAGTGGTCAGTTATGCCGCTGTGCCCGGGCCGGTATCAGCCCCGGTTGCCGAAGAAGTAGTTATAAAACTCCTGCCAGTTCTCGGGGATCTGGCCGCTGTAGCCGCCGTTATTACCGCCCTGAGAGGAGGTGTCCTCCTCCATGTCGGTGCCGGTGATCTGGGGCTGTTGGTCGAAGGTGATGTCGGTGGTGATGTAGCTGCCGTCGCGGAACACGGTCAGGGTGGCGGTGTCGCCGGCCCGGTAGCTCTTCAGCGCCGCGGACAGATCCTGACGGCTGGTCAGCGTGGTGTCGCCCATCTTGGTGATCACGTCGCCCAGGCGCAGGCCGGCCTTGTCGCCGGCGCCGCCCTTGACAACGGAGTAGACGAACACGCCCTGATCGATGTCGATGCTGTACTGAGCGGCCATCTGGGAGTTCATGGTGCCCACGGTCACGGCCATGTATGCCTTGCCGGTGACGGCGCCGTTCTCCATGATGTCGGTGATGATGGACTTCACATCGTCAATGGGAATGGCGAAGCCCAGACCCTCCACCGTGGTGGAGGAGTAGGTGGAGTACTTGGCGGACACGATGCCCACCACCTCGCCGTACAGGTTCATCAGGGGGCCGCCGGAGTTGCCGGGGTTGATGGAGCAGTCCACCTGGATCATGTTGAAGGGAGTGCCGTCCACGTTGATGGCGCGGTTGCAGCTGGACACATAGCCGCCGCTCATGGAGAACGTCAGCTCGCCCAGGGGATTGCCGATGGCCAGCACGGAGTCGCCCACGTTCACATCGGCGCTGTTGCCCAATGTCACGGGGGTCAGCCCGGCGGCGTTGATCTTCAGCACCGCCACGTCGTAGTCGCTGTCGCCGCCGATGACGGTGGCATCGTAGGTGTCGCCGTTATACAGCGTCACCTTCACGGAGGAGGCGCCGCTGATCACGTGGTAGTTGGTGACGATGTAGCCGTCCTGACTGATGATGAAGCCGCTGCCGCTGGAGGCGGACTGGGTGGTTTGACCGAACACGTTGGTGGTGGTGGAGCAGTTGATGGACACGGTGGAGTTCACCGTGGAGGCATAGACCTCAGCGGGCTGCATCTTGGTCTTGCCGTCCACCTTCTTGATCTGCACGGCAGTGGCCGTGCGGTCACTCTCATTGATGGTGGTCTTGCCGCCGGAGGTGCTGCCGCCTGCCAGCGCCGCGCCGCCGTAGCCTGCCGCGCCGCCCACCACGGCGCAGGCCAGCACCAGCGCCGTGACCTTCACCCACGTCCTGCGGAAAAAGCCCTGCTTCTTCACCGGCGCGGTATACGTGTTCTCCTGCCGGGGTGCGGGCGCGTAGTCGTCGCGGGGCACCTCCCGGTTGGTGAAGCGGTACATATCGTTGTTGTTGAATTCGTCGTTATACATCGTAATGACCTCCTGTGTCGCAGTTTCGTATAAGGAGCACTCTCCCATCTTGCCGCCGAGGGGAAAGCGTGGTATGATGGAGAAAGCAGACATGAAGAAGGGTGCCTGCTTCGAAGGGGCTCATCGCTCTTTCTGTTTTATAGCATACTCGCTTTCCTTAATTCTACCTTTAAGTTTTGCAGGAAAACCGTGAACTTTCTTTGAACACCCGCCCGCAGGCGTCAGCATTCCCCTTTGATGGGTTCGCGGTGCTGAATGCCGCACCCCAAAAGCCTTCCCCTTGAGGGGTCCGCGGTGTGAGTGGCGCACCCTCAAGCCTTCCCCTTGAGGGGAAGGTGCC
>ERZ773258.397-NODE-397-length-53122-cov-4.984680_pt1 | contig 53122 bp, 60 predicted proteins | sample MGYA00511962_ERZ773258 | MGnify/ENA primary metagenome ERZ773258 (study PRJEB29015, sample SAMEA2737755) | human gut metagenome | biome: human gut; feature: human-associated habitat; material: faeces | place: China | collected 2012 ... | reverse complement strand
GCCCTTGCCGTTGTTCCGGGTATAGCCCCACCGGCTGTACCCGTACCGCACCCGCGTGCGGCCCTTAAAAATAGCCATATATCATGCCTCCTTTATGACACTTTGATGCTTTGTAAATATGTACTCAGTTTTGCGCCATTGTCCACGCACGTTGTGAAGCACACAAAATACAGTCCGGTGAGCTGCGTGGTGTCCAGCGTCACCGAATGCGGTCCTGCTGTGTTAAAACTGATACGGCTACATACGCCGCCCGTCGCCGAGATGGGCTGATATTTATTTTCAAACCTCTGCGTGACACCCATGCTTGCGTATCCACCGCCCCACATCTCGGAGGCGGTAAAAATAGCCGTCAGCCCGGAAATGTGCGTCAAATCTATCTGCTTCACCGTAGACACAAGTACGCCCTGATAGAGCTGTCCATCATAGGGCATGTACGCTTTCATGTTGTCTGCATTGATGGTCAGTTGGCCATTCAGGCCAGATACCGCGCCAGGCGTATTGCCGAACCAATAATCATTGTGAGCCATATAGGTGTCCTTCTGCTGCCAGCCGCCCGTCCACTCGGTAATCTGATCCCCTGCATTGTACAGGTAGTCAGGGATACGCTGCCAGACCACGCGGGCGTTGAATAACACGCGGGAGCATGAGCGCCCCATGAATCGAATAAACGAGCTTTGGAGGATACGCCTCCCGTTGAATTTCAGCCCCATCACTGCCACCAGATTTCAAGATCGTCGCCATTCATGTTCATGCTGAAGGTCTTGCCGCCGATCTTCAGACTGTTCCCGGCGGTCAGCCCCGAATATGTCCCGCTGGTATTGGCCTTCCCGTTCAGTTTTGCGTCGGTCTCGGATTTGGTATAAGCGCCCACCTGCGCGGCGGTTGTCACATGAGGGTTATTTTTGTCACCCATATGAGAGATCAACGCCGACACCGCCGCGGCCAGTTTCCCGAAAGCTGTTGCCAACTTTTCCCGTGATATGAGTGCCGCCGGAGCAGCTGCGGGCATAAATTCCGGCGCGACTGCATAGGGTACGTCATCGTCGTCCAGCTCCAGCAACAGATTCGCAGCCAACGCGCCCCAGGCGTCGCCCTGCTGTTGGACGCTACTGGACACTTCCACGGCAACATCCTCCAGCACAGCCGCGCCTTGCCGGTTGCGGAACGTCAGCCGTGGCTTTCCGTCCGCTTCCTGCACGATCATATCTTTAAATGCACGCGCCAAATATGCCACCTCCCATAGTAAAGGCCAATGTCTGCCTTGCGTTCTGTTGCGCTGTCAGGGCTGTGTACAGCCCCAGCAATGCACTTTCTATTCGGTTCAGGTCATCATAGTTCCATACGCGACCATTGGCTGCGTATGCCCGCGCCCTCTCCGAGCGCGCCGGCCGAAACGTATTATCCAGTAATGCATCAACATTATTGTCTACGTTGGCGAAAAACTCCACATACGGAAATCCTGCCGGGCCATAGTCTGCCATATCTGCCAGAGGGAACGGCAGATATAGCTGCCGGGCCATGTCCCGCAGATGCAGAATATTACCTCGGATACGGACATAGTCCGGGTCGAGCATAACGGGGTCTGTTTCCTGCCAATCAGTTTTTGGCGTTATCCATGCCATCGCGTTCCCCCCCGCTTAAATATCGCTTGCCAGCCGTTCTCCGAGCGTAACGGATAACTGACGCCCGTATACGGCCGGGGCTTTGCTGGTTTCTTTCTGTTTCTCGACCTCTTTATCCTCCCAGTCGCCCACAAGGGCGTATGCGGAAAAATCCTTATGCGCAACTCCGGTCAACTGTTCATCCGGTTCATCCGCCGTCTCGTTGTCTGGGTAATAGATGGTAAAGATTTCAAGGTTGTCGGGGACGATATCCGCCCGGATGGCGTCAAACTGTTCTGCATCCGCCCGGAACGTGAGCTGCACCGTATTGCGCCGGCGGTTGCGCATCATCCCTTCGCCCTCGTTGGGCTGCTCAATTTCATACTTGTGGCCGTTGGCCAATTTGATAAGGCTCATGCCGTTTGCTCCTCTCTGATAGGTATTATTAAGGGTTGCTTCGCGTTGAATCGGATGGCGCGGCGAAGCGTCGCAAGCTCATTATGCACATAGGTATTCCCGGTCACATCTATGGACTTATGGCCGAGGATTTTTGCGATGGAATGGATATCCACACCGTGCCGCCGCAACCATGTGCCATAGGTATGCCTGAGTTGGTGCGACGTTAGTGGCGGGATGGATGGATAAGCCCTGTTGAAGCGTTCCATTTCTCGCTTCAGCCGTGCGCTCCATTTCTCTGGATTCAGGGCGGCCCCATGCTCATGTACCAGGTATGGGCCGGGGCCATACATTTCCAGGCAGCGTTTATATGCCTGTATCGCCACATTCGACAGTGGATTTGTGCGAAAGCTGTCATTCTTCGGTGCTCGTTCAACGATCACCCCTCCTTTCTGCCGCTGAAGCTGGCGGGATATGTCATAGGCCCGTAGCCGTAGGTCGAAGTCACCGGAACGCCAGCCAGCCATTTCGCCGCGCCGTGCTCCAGTCTCAAGCAGTAATACAACTTCGGGCATCTTATTCAAAAACCACCGTTCTGCCGTCAGTATCTCCGCATCGGAGTAGACGGGTTTGCGTTTTACACGCTTCTTGCTTTTCAGTTTCTTAAATTTCGCCGGATTTTTATCGCACAAGTCGTTGTATATCGCAGTCTCAAAAATCGCGTTAAGACACATGCTGACTTTGCTGCACATACTCGGAGAAAGCACACCAGATATGCGGTCGTAAAATGCACCAACGCGCTCTGACGTGACGGCGAAAAGCGGGAGATCCCCGAACTCCGGCAGGATGTACTTATATACGGGGTCTTCATACGTAGTGTAATATGCTTTCGTGCTGACAGCGGGCTTCTTATAATCCAGCAGCCAGCGGCGCGCCCAACCGCGCACCAAAAATTCATCATCGCAGATTTTGCGTTCCGCATCTATTCCATGTTCTGTGAGATATGTGTGGTATTGCTGCTTTGCCTCCGCGACCGTCCGGCCACGAAAAGGGCGGGTGACTGCTTCGCCATCCGCCCTACGTCCAATGATGCCATCGTATTTTTTTAAATTTTTCTTGCCTTTCTTGCTTGCCATTTTACAGCCCTCCCAATAGCTTTTACTGCTATTGTACAGGCTGTTTGCTTCCGATGCTAATTTAGGTGCGGCCGCAGGTGTTCAATCAGTCAGCCTGACAGCCGCGCAAAATGGACCTCATAACCACACGACTTTAATTGATTATAAAAACCTAATGGGCACTCAAGAGGGAAGTAATAGCTTTCAAGTGCGTCAAGAGCCTGCCGGGGCCGTCACCACAGGTTCTTCGGGAAACGGTGCAGCTCACGAAAACCGTCAACCAAGCTTATACCTTAATCAAATAATTAAGATATAACGACGGCTGAATCAGTGACATAGCCTGTCCTCCGCCTATGTTTAACGAAAAATGGCCGACAGAACTAGTCCCGACATCGCTCACCAGTTCGCCACCGCCACGATATTTCCCATTGTTTGTGATTGCTGGCTTAAACACTCCATTTACTGTCTGAATATTCGTCCCCACATTTGAACTGTGCATAACGATGGCCCCGCTCAGCACGGGCAATTCTGCATTCGTGAGAGCGTGAGTTTTTGCGCCTGCTTTCGCACCTAAATTAGCATCGGAAGCTTCCGATGCTAATTGGGGATGTGCGGCGAAACGGGGAGAAACAGCTCATACACAGCTCTTGACTGAGATGGCAGAGCACTATCACGGCTTTAGAAACAACGATGGGCAACAGGTCCGGGCTTGGGTGATTGATGAATCCTCGAATGATTCGCTGGCGAACGGTTCAGGCTCCAAAGCCAGCGTAACATGGCAAACGATGAATGCCGGGAACAGCACTCCATTTAATGTCATGCAGCCGAGCCTATACCTTCACCACATAATTAAGATATAGGGATGGTTGCATAATACCGAGGTTCGTAAATGCTTTTTCTGCATTGGAAGTTGTGGTTGCGATATTGTCTGCATCCGCCCAGCTTTGCCAGTGTCCGAATCCCCATCCGGAATCTATTTTTACAGGGCCAATAATTGTATTCCCCGGCAGGTTATAATCCTGTATCGCAGCTCCTTTTGTTCCTACCTTCACGCCCGGCAAATTAGCATCGGAACCTACCGCCACACGACCGCGCATGTCGGGGAGGTTGAAAGTGGTAGATCCGTCACCGGAACCGTAGGTTGTACCGATAACAGAAAAGAGCTGTGCATAGGTGGTGCGGGAGACCGCTTGCCCTTGGCAAAGCAGCCAGCCATCAGGAGCGACAGCGCCTGCATATGGCACAACCATGCCCGTGGGCATCCACCATTGGGGAGAATGTCCACCCAGTTTGTTTGCGTCTGCGGCTGTCCCCTCGCTCGGCAAAGCCCCCACGCCGGCCGCAGTAATATTGATGGATTTTGCCGCGCTTCCGTCATAGGCGCCCTGGCTGGTTCCGTTCAGGCTGATGGTCAGCGCGTTGGGATTCTTCAAAGACGCGGGAAAATCCGTGATCTGGTTTTTTGTATGTGTGTGCGTTGACGGCGGGAATGTCGATGGTTTTCCCGTCACGCCCGACCATGGAACAGTCTCAGCTTTATCCACTACGCCGTCCTCGTTGGTGTCATATACGCTCTTCAGCATGTCGCCGCTGCCGGAAGCCGCCATTTTGTCATCCACATACTTTTTTGTAGCCGCGTGCATGTTGGCTGTAGGCGCTGCATGTAGCGTAAGAAAACCCGTCAACGTGCCGCCCGCCAGTGGCAGCTTGCTGCTCACCGTGTTCCAGGTAGTCACCATCGCCGCTGTAATGCCGTCCAGCGCATTTTTATTGGAATGGCTGTGTTTGGCTGTTACCGCCGCCGCAAGGTTCGCCTCGGTTTGCGTGTAGGTATCCAGCAAGGCCTTATTGATATGGCTGTGCTGGGCGTCAACAGCCCCGTTCCATTTCGTGCGTTCGGCGGCGGTGATATGCTTCACACCGTCCGCCAGATGTGCGATGAGCGCCGACACCGATGCGGCCAGCTTTCCAAAGGCCACAGAGAGCTTTTCACCACTGGCCAGAGCCGCCGGCGCAGATGCGGCGGTATAGGTGGGCGTCTGGTCGTTCGTGGGAACATTCGGCACACTGCCAAGCCCAACCTGTGCCTTGGTAACAGCATGTGGATTTGATGTATCGCTCTTGTGCGCATTCACGTCATCCTGCACCACTTTGATGGCTGCGGCCTGTGCGGTGCTTACGGGTTTGTTTGCATCGCTGGTATTGTCCGCATTTCCAAGCCCAACCTGTGTCTTTGTCACACCGTGCGGATTACTCTTGCTGTCCATATGTGCCCTTGCCGCCGTCAGCGTGGTGGCGGGCGTGCCATTCCATGTGTCCGCACCGCTGATGGCCTTGATTGCGTTGCCGATGGCCGTCAGCAGCGTTTGCAACGGGCCGCTGGTCGTCAGTACCGTGCGCTGTCCGAGCTTTGCGTCCGTGACACTGTTATCCGGGTGGTCCAGCACGGCGGCGGATTTATGCTGCGACAATTCCAGCTTTGTGGCTTTTTCCTTTTCCATCCGCACATCTTCCAGACGCTGGCGCTCCATTTCTTTGTCGATTATTTCAAGATCATAGGTCAGATCCTCGATATCCGCCGCATCGTTTGCCTCGCCCTCCCGTGCGCCGCGCTCCGGCAGGCGCATGTTGTAGTATTTGCTGCGTCTCATTCTTCCACCATCCTTTTTGCAATCATTTTTCCTTTCAGCCCGCCGTCAAACGCCAGTTCATTTTTGAGTACGCGTGCCGGCGCGGCGAAAGGCGCGAACTGGCTTTCCAGCCAGATCAGGTCTCCGGGGTCCAGCTCCGGGCTGCCCCGATACTCAAATTCGTAGGTATTGCGCAAAAGCAGCCAGTCCCGTACCCATTCGGCCACCGCAAGCGCATGCGCGGCGTCGGTAATGAGGGGGTTGTCCAGCGTCTCCACGCTGCCGTTTTCGTCCGGGCTTTCCACGGGTGCCGTCACCGTGCGGGCGCTGCTTTCCAGCTTGCGCCCTGTAACCGTCACAACGGCATCGCCGCTCCCGGTAAGCGTCAAATCCGCCGCAGCCGCAAAAACGGCCTTTGCGGCCACCGTGGCCCCCGTCACATCCACCGTCACGTCCGCCGCCTGCGAAAAGGTCAGATGGAGTTCCAGCGTGCCGTTTACGGTATAGCTTTCCTTGTGTAGCTCGCTGGCTGCTGCCTCTGGCGCGTAAGTATACGCCGGGCACTCCACGGCCCATAGCGTGGGGATCTGGCTCACCTTGGGACGTGCCAGCATCGTGTGGAAATCCAATTTAAAATTGTCCTGCACGTCGTTGGCTGGCTCGATGCGGATATACCCTTCCCGGTCGGTGTACAGCACGCAGCACGCCGCGTGGGCGATGAGCTGCAGCAGCTCCTTGTGCTTTTTCACGGGCAGGGGCGCGGTGGTTGTGAAGTCCGCGAGCCCCTCCCACAGCTTCCAGGGCGGCGCGGTGCCGCTGAACGGTGCAAGGCCGCTGTCCTCCAGCACATCCAGCGCAAGCTGGTATAGGGTGCGCCCGGCCGGAGCATATACCCCTTTATAGTAAGTGTCGTCTAGCCCCGAAAGCGCGTCCTGCGCCTTAAAACTGGCCGACAGCCCGTCCACTGTGGGCTGTCCCGTCAGGTAGTACCGCCCGCCGGGCACCCATTCCGTCACACCGCCCTCGTACACTTCGCGCCAGCCGTTCAGTTCCAGTTCCGCCCAAGTGTTCGCCGCAACGTCTTTCCACGTCATGCCCCCGGCAAGGTACTGGCCGTACTCCACCTTCACCGGGTTTTGTTCGGAGATGTACTTGTAGATGCCGGAGGCGTTGTCCGGGTCGTAGAGATATTGACCGCCTGTGCCCGTCAGCGTGTTGATGTTGACGATCGTAAAATTAAACGAACTTGTGGGCAGGCGGCGGGAAATGGGGTCCACATCCAGTTTGTGCGTTGCATTCTGTACCAGCTTGTTGTCAAACACAAGACCGAAGCCGAACATCAGCTGCTGCAGCCGCATGCGGCGGTACGGCCTTGTCATGCGCGGGAATGTGAACGCCAGCGCGTCAAAGCGCTCGATGGCATCGGGCGTGGTGTATACGGCCGCGTCCGGCGTGTAATCCGCCGTGAAAAATACGGCTCCCTCCCGGCTGGCCGTCAGGTGCATTTCCTCGGGCCAGTCCCCGCAGGTCGGGTCAAATGTGAATGTTAAACCGGGCACGGTGTGCGTTTTGGAAAACGTCAGTACCATGCCCGGCACGTCCGCTGGCGCAAAAGCTCCGTCCGCGCCGCAAAGTGCCGCAGACACGAACCCCTCGGGCCGCAGGTCGGCGGAGCCGGGCTTGGGCAGAATCAGCTGCGAACCATCAGCCCGCATGCGCCCCGGCTCAAAGGTGGCGTAGGTTGCACGCGGCGTGCCGTCCTCCAGCAGCATCGTGTCTGGGCGCGAGTAGAATGTGCCTGGCGCCGTTTCCGGCGGCGCGCAGGTCGCGGCCGCGTCGGTGTCCGTCAGACCGAAGGTGATGCGGATGTATCCTTGCGGCGCAATCTGCTCCTGCACCGCCGCCTGATACAAAGATGATGTTTGCTGCATCACACCACCCCGCAGTCAATGACATTGAACGACGCGTCGCGGTAAAATCGCGGTTCACCCGTTTCCTTGCTCACCACAAAAGGATTTGTTTTCACGTCGCCCAAATAAAAAAGCCGCGTTTCCCAGCGGCCAAAGTTGTGGTTGAAGTAGTGGCAATAGAAAGTAAAATGCCCATCATCAAACCAGCGGTTCATTTCCCACCATTTTTCTGCCGGCATGACGGACCAGGCCAGACTTTGCTTGTGGACGCTGCGACCGACCATCCGGCCCACTACCTCACCGTTTGCATTGCGAGCACTGTCCACCATGCGTGAGGTTTCAAAAGGTGCCTTGCCCTCATCCGGGTAAGGCACCATGATCGCATAATTCTCACGATCCGTCGTTGGTGATGAGCCAAGATAGATATACCCTCTTTTTTCTTCCATCTTGTCAATCGCCTCTTTCCTAGTATGCTTCTGCGAATACGCCGCCCACAGACGCGCCACGGTTCATTTTGATGCGGTGCTGGTTGCGATAAAGCACTTCTCCGTCTATATCTTCGGTGACGTTCACGACGATATCCCCGCCAAAACCTGCTGCGTTCGCGGAACCCAGCGCTTCCAGAAAAGCCTGTTTCATCCGGCTTTCCGGTGCGACGATCTCCGGGTTGTTGTTCGCACCCGGATATTCGCCGCCCGCGAAGAGTGTCGGTTCCTTCAGTACTGCACCAGTAGCCAGCAATGGAATCTGTGGCGCGGTAATGGGAGTAATGGAAAATCCGATGCTCTTCCCGCCGAACAGCGGAACCCAGTCCGGGATATGCACATTCAGGTGGTTGAGAACGTCTATCACTGCGTTCATCCCGCTCACGACGCCGGAAATCATCCCGTTCATAAACCCGATGATGCCGTTGATAATGGGCCGCAAAGCGTTTTTGATACCTTCCCATACAGAGATAAAACCGTTTTTGATATCGTCCAGCCATGCCGTGATTTTCGTCCAGATAGCTGTTATACCGTTCAACATGCCGAGCATGATATTTCTGCCCCAGCCTTCGGCCACACGGCTTGGGCTATGCATGTCGAAGGCGTCTGCGATTCCGTCCCCAATCGGCTTGAAGATGTTTTTGTATATCCAGTCCCAGATGCCTTTTATAACGCTCCAGATGCCGTTGAGCAGGCCGGTGATGAGCTGAACACCAAGCTCTTCCGGGTTTCCTTCGCCGGTCACGAATTGGTCGAAGCCCGCAAAAAACTGCTCTTTGATCCAGCTCCACAAATCCGAAAACGCGCCCTGGATAACTCCCCACAGTGCGCCGAATCCCGCGCCGATCACAGAACCCACCGCGTAAAACACACCCGGCCAGTCGATATTGCACAGCATATCTTTTATGCCGGTTCCTATGGACTTCCAGTCTACGCTGTGAATCGCATCGACAAGCGCGTTGCATGCGCCGATGATTCCGTCGCTCAGGACCTGTCCCACCTGCGCCCAGTCCAGCTCGGCCAGAAAAGTGCCCAGCGTGCGGATGGCAATCGTGAATTTTGAAACGAGGAGCGCGCCGACCTGTGCGCCGTCGACTTGGCTCAGCGTACCGTTGACAAGCCCGGCCAGTTTCGCGCCCAGGCTGTTCCAGTCGAACGTGGTGATAAGCCCATACGCGAAAGAGATGCCGTTCTGCAGCTTCTTTCCGAGCCTTTGCCCCCAGCCGTCGGCGTCGAAATCGTTCAGAAGGCTGTTTGCCTTCTCCGCGAGAATGGTCCCAGCCTCTTCCCAGTCTCCACCCTTTATGGCCTCGAGCACCTGGTCGAGCAGCGTGGACTTTCCCTCGAAATCGAAGTTCGGAAGTATTTCATCCGTGCCGCCACCGCCGCCTGAAGCGTCGTCCTCCTTGCCCGTGTCGATCACGTTCAATTCGTCAAAGCCGAGTGTGTTATTGGCCTTTTGCAGGTCCTTTACGTCCTTGGCCGCGCTCCCTGCCGCGCTGCCGTAGCTGTACATGGATTTCGCAGCGGATTTCATGCTGCTGATGCTCTTCCCTGTCAGCAGACTGATAAGTTTTGCGATGTACGAAAACACCGTTGCCGCCGCATTGGCCAGCGCCGACAGTGCGGGCGTGAGGGTTTGTATAATGGGCGCCGCCGCGACAGACGCCGCCCCCTTCAGATTGCTCATGGCGCCGCGCATCTGCTGCGTGCTTAAAATGGCGCTTTTCAAGTATTCCGTCATTTTCCGCAGGGCTGCGGATATCCCATTAAAAATCAGAGCGCCGGACACGATGCTGCGCAGGCGGGTGCCGAAGCTTCGGACGCCGCCGTTTGCTTTTTTCATGCCTGAACGGAACCCGAGAACCGATTTTCCTAGTTTCCCCAGCATGGAAACACCTTTTTTGCACCAGCCAAATAATTTTGAGAAAAGTGTTTTTACACCGCCAACTGCCATGCCAGCGGACATCTTTCCAATGTTCAGCAGCCCTTGTTTCACTGTATTGAGCGCCGCGTGCGCTTTTTCACTCCAGCTCTCTGTGTCGTTTTCACCAAGAGCTGAATCTAATGCAGTTTCGGCATTGCGTGCCGATGCAGATACCTGGTCCAGTACAAGGCGTTCGCGTTCCAGGCGGGCCGTGCAATCATCAATGCGGGCCAAAGTTTCAGGAGATGGCCTGCCGTTTGCACTGGCTTCGTTGGTTGCCATGCTCAAAAGCGCCGTTCTTTCGGCTCGCAGAGCCGCATATTTCTGCCGCTGCGCCTCCAAAGCATAATTGGCCTTATTTACTGCATTTACGAGAGATTCATATTCCGTTCCATATGTATCAGGAGAAATATAATCTGCGTTGACCGGACGTGCCAAAGAAGACGAGCGCTTCGGAGATGGAGCGGTATTTTTCGCTTGCTGGGTTGCAATCTCATCCTGCTTGCGTCTGGATTCTTCCAGCAATTTTTTCTGGCGCTCAAGCTCCGTGTTTTGTCTATCCCATAGGTGCACGAGTTCATCGCTGCGCTGAAGTAATTTCTGGTATTCTTTGTCCTGTGCCAGAAGACTCTCCAATACATATTGCTGATTGGGTGCTCCTTCCGGGATATAGTTGTCGCGCTTTTCGGTTCGTATCCTATCCAGTGCAGCGTTTACAGCATCGATTTCGGCTTCCGTTTTGGCAAGGCTTTTCTGTGCCGCTGCAAACGATTTGCCGACCGATTTTCCCGCAGAAACGCTCTTAGAAGAAACTGTCTCCAGCGCCTCCGCGGCCTCCTTCACAGGCTTTTCAACATTCTTTACCGCCTTTTCCGTTACATCGGCGGCCGTACCGGCGGCCTGCTGCAGCGCAGGCAGAGATTTCTTCATGATCTCATTCAGCTTTGCCTGCACTTTTTCCAGTATTGGAAGAGCCTCATCCGCTTTCGCCTTGACGATGATCTCAAGCTCTTCTACGGTTACCGCCATATGTCCTCACCTCCCTGGCGACATGCAGAAATACCCCGGCAGAATCTGCCGGGGTCATCCCATCAAAAATTTTGTCCATGCTTCAATTTCGGCGGCGCGCCGTTCTTCCGGCGTCATATGCCTGGGAGACTTTTTCCCAAACAGGCTCGGATACAGTTCTTTCAGGTTGAGCACTCTCGGTTTTTTCTGCTGCGTGGATATCCATTGCCGGTACAGCCCATCCAGCAGGATCGCCTGTTTCTTGAAGTCCTCTTCCTGCCGGTCGTTCTGTGCCTGCACGTATTCGCCTATCTCCCTGTGCGTCATTTCCCCAAATTCCAGCGGGGATATACCGCATGCATAGGCGGCCGCCCGGCTGGCGTCGATTACCGCGCGCCAAGTTCGGAGGCCACCATGCCCTCGGCTACTTTGTCCACCGCGCGGTTGACGATCTCGCCCAACTCCAGCGCCGGCTCCTCCAGCCATGCCTTCAGCCGCTCCTTCGTCATCCTCCGGCCGAAAAAACCGCGTTCATTGATCTCCGTCAAAAGGTCGATGTACAAATTCTGTACCGACACCTCGCTGTTTTCCTCCAGATATGCGTCCAGCAGGTCCGCAGCGTCCTCCAGCTTTTTCAGCACGCCGTCGGAAAGAATCAGTACCGCCGTGGTCAGGACACGGATGTTCCCCGCCTGCGCGGCCTTCTGCCAAAAGAGCTGCGTGTCCTCGATGTGCAGCCGTTCCTCCAGGAGCAGCATCAAGCGGGTTTTCAGCTTCAGTTCCACTTCTTTTTCTTTTGTTGCGATAAGCATTTGCATTTCCTCCAGATCGTTGTGTATTTTCAGGCCGAAACGGCACTCCGCAGCATACGGTTGCAAGCATATGCTGCGGACTACCGTCAGGTAGTCCATCGAAAATCAGCCGCCGCCTCCGGTGGGAAGGCCGGTCGTCAGGTCTTCGGGCGCGGTGGCCTTATAGATCTTCAGCGTGCATTTCACCATGTCGTCCAGCTCCAGCGCCGCCAGCGTGATGCGGAAATCTCCTTTCCACTTTTTCACGAGTGATTTTGCCGCGGGCGTGCTTCCGGCGGTGTTGTCCGGCAGCTTTACATACCAGAACAGGTTTTTGCCCTCCAGCGCTTTCAGCGCCGTGTACTGCTCTTTGTAGTAGAGGATCTCCACCTCAATGGCGCTGAACGGCTTCACGCCCGGGACGCCGTACTCGACGTCGCTTTCCAGCGTGCGGTATGTGATGTCGTCCGGGGGCGTGTCCACCTCCGGGATGCCCTGTACGCCGAACACCTGAGTGGGCGCAACGGTGTCCGTCTCCGCATAATAAAGCTCGGTCAGCACGGTTGCGGACGGAGGCGTAAATTCTGCATTGTATTTCGCCAAAGTATATCCCTCCAGTTCAGTTGTTTCTTTCAAAAGTGTTGTCGATGGCGTTCCAGCGGACCTCAAAGTACCCGCCGAAACGCCATTTTTCCGTGATATCGTCCTGCTGGCTGGGCACGTTCCCAGTCTGCCGCAGGTTCAGTTTTTCCAACTCTGTGCGGAGCTGTTCAAACAGGCGCACGGCATCGAGCTGCTTATCCGCCCATACCTCAACCGTGATAGAGATATCGTAGGCGCTCCCCATATACAGGGGGCGCGCCAGCGGCACGGAAAGTGTGCAGCACGGAAATACGGCGCGGGTGCTGGGATTTTCCAGCATCACGCTTTCTCCGTCCGGGAACAGGCCCGAATCCACCACTGCCTGCCAGAACATCACGGCAAGCTCCGCCTGATTCAGCGTGTGCAGTGGGTCATTCATTGGGCGCCACCTCCTCCGGTCACAAGGGCGATGATTTCCTGCTTCACGGCGTCTACGTTGTCCCCGCGGCGGTTGAACGCCGCCGGGTGGAAATACGGATGCGGCTTCATGCCGTCTACGACCCAGTATTGCGCCCCGTCGCGCCCCACGATAAGCGGATATCCGTATTTTGCGAAACTGCGCGGCACCATGCTCACATGGATAAACCACGGAATTTGCTTGGCACGCTTGAGGCGTATGGCCTCGGGATTGCCCTGATCGTCCACTTTGACGCCTGTTCCAAATTCCACGTATGGCGCAAAACTCGTAACCCCGGTGTCGGTATATACGCGCCCGACGATTTCTCCGGTCTCGCTGTTCAGCATCTCGACCTTGATGCACTTCCCGACGACATTTGGAGCCATCCGGATGGCCAGCTTCGCCGTGCCGTCCAAAGCGCGCCGCACACCGCGCTCCGCCGCTCCCGGCAAGCCGTCGATAATACGCTGCAGTCCCGGCCCTGTACGTTTGAAATCGAAGGTCACCATTTCACACGCACCGCCTCTATCAGCGTTGGGTTTTTGGGATGTATGCCGCCTGTGAACGCGCTGCGCACGGCCTCCACACGGTATTCTCCCTGCCCGTAATCCTCCAGGGCTTCCCCATGTATCTCGACGGTGCGCTGCACCGCAGGCCGCGTCAGGTACAGGCGGTCATCCTTGCCTATGTCCGGCAGTGTCTCGCTGCGCAGCTTTATAAGCTCGTTCACGGTCTTGCCATACGCCTGGACATCGACTTCGGAGCGGTCAGTCTGAACATTGATCTCCACCGCACGCAGGCGGGTGTATACGGTCTCCTCCTGCGCTCGGATCCGCGCGGTGTGGGGCGTCGTCACCCACACGGTGCTGTTGTTTTCCAGTTTCATAGCCGCAGCACCCGCAATCCTGCGGCCACGATATTTTTGTGCAACGTGGCTTCAATATCTTCGTAGGTATAGCTTTGGCCGCCCGCCGTGCTGCCGGTGCTGCCCTCATCGCCGCGGCGGCGCCATGCTGCGCATACGGCGTCGCGCACCAGCTTCAGCAGCGCATCCGGGGTACTGGTACGGTTGCTGTGCATCAGGGCGGAGGCGAGAAGCCCGTCGAACAGGTCGCTAAGCTCCTCGCCCGCTTCGGACAATCCCAACTGGCGTCGGATGATGTCCAACTGCATTTCCTTATCTTCGGGCTTCATCGCGCATCAGCCTCCCTTACGAGCCGGGTGCCGCGGCTTCTTCCAGCGCGGTTACACGAGCGTCAAGCGACGCGGTGCCGGAAACCATTTCCGCGAGAACCTTGCGCAGCTCCGGCGCAATTCCTTCCATTTTCATGATTTCATCAGGCGTCATATCCGTGTCCTCCTATCAGGTCAGGCCGGTGATGGAGCCGTGCAGGAACGCAGGGCCGTGATCCAGGCCGAACTGGCCGAAGATCTGGCCTTTTTCGCTGGCGCCCGTCTTGGCAAGCTCCTCATAGAAGAAATTGCCCTTACCCGGCACAGGCTGGAACACCGGACGAACGGCGCTCATCTCCACGGCGAGCACTGCCGTCTGCGGCATGAAACGGTTCAGGGCAATGCCGATGTTGCCGAAATCCGTCTCGATCTGCTTGATGTTGGTGCCGCCGACGTTGCGGTCCGCCGGCGCATAGGAATAGATATCCGTGATGAGCTGTTTCTGCGTGCTGCCGGTCCACAAAACCATGTTGCTGAAGATGGCGCCTGCATCATACATCGCCTTGAAAAGCTGCTGCATCAGCGTCTTGGTAAGAGCTTTGCTTCCGGCCGCCACGTTTGTGCCGCCGTCGCCGGCGCACAGCGCCAGAAGGCCGCGCGTTTTATTGGCCACATTCGCAGCGGTAGCCTTAGCGTATACGCCGTTGATGATGGTGTACTCCACGTCGCGGGCAATCTTCTGCAGCGCCTTTGCAATCTGGAAGTCTTTCTCGTCGGGCACATTGTTTTCCTGCCCGGCGGTGTTCAGGCCGCTCATGCGTCCGGCGTTGGACATCTTCACGTAGCTGATATCCACGGATTCGTGGAAAATCTGCGTCACGTTGGTATTCTGGCTGCGCACGATGCCGACGGGAGCGGGCGCGGTCAGAGACGCGGTCTCCGTGATCGCGGGCTGTGCCGCTTCGGGGAAATTGTACTGGCTGTCGGTCGGGAACTCGAAATCCTCCGTCTGCATGCCGCCATCGGTCAGGCCGCCGATGGCCGACAGGATAGGGGTATTCACCGCATCGGCTGTGAAAAGCTCACCCGCATAATTGGGCAGGTTCCAAACGGTGCCCGTGGTCGTAATGTTTGCCATAGTCTTTTAGTCCTCCTTCTTGTTGCTGAAAAGTTTGTTTTTCGCCGCCACCCGCTGGACCAGCGGCACGTTCAGGTCAGCGGCCTGTTTCTCAAGCCGCTGGCGCTCGGTCTGCACCTGCGCGGCCACGGTCTTTGGCGCGGGCTGCTTCAGGCGCTCATTTACAGCGGCCTCGACCGCCTTTTTGAACACGGACGCCAGATTTTCAACAGTCCCCTTCACCGTTTCGGCCTTGGCGGTGCGGAAGTCGATGGTGTCCAGAAATTCCAGGGGCAGCCCGGCGGCGTTGGCCAGCTTGGATGCTTCGGCCTGCAGCTTGTAGGCGTTCAGCGCCTGTTCCGCTTCATCGGCCCGCCGGATGGCCTCATCATGCTCGTGCTGTACGCGCTCGGCTTCGGTCATGTTCGCCAGCCTGTCGGCCTCCTGCTGCTTCTGGAGGGCCTTGCCGACCTCTGCGGCGATCATTTTATTCACGTCCTCCCGGGTGAACGTGCGCTCCGGCTTTTTCTCCGGAGCGGCAGCAGGTGCAGCGGGCTGCTGTGCAGCGCCGGTGCCCGCCGCAGGTTCCTGGGCCTGCGTGTCCTGAACCGTCGCAGCGGCCTGTTCCTGTGTGATGTTCTTTTCGTCCATGTTCTTCTCCTGCGTTTTACGCCCGCACGGCTTATTTGCGTTTTACGCCCGCCGGCTTATTTTTGGGGGTGCATGTATAACAAAAGGCCCGTCGCCGAGGCGTGGGCCTTGTGCTATTGAATTTGAGGAAATTCTTTCATTCGTTGTCCAGATTTACAGACGCATAACGGCATGCGCCATCGCGCCAGGCCCCGCACTCTTCCCCTGCGCATGGCAGCGGGATAAAGTCTACCCGTATCTCATAGGCGTAGCTGCTGATATTTCCACTTTCGTCCAGCTCATTTTTCTGCTTGTAGCGCTGCACTTCGCGCGCCCGGTTATATGGGCACATTTTCGGCATAATGTCCTCTCCTTTCCCGAAAAATGGGCATGAAAAAACCACCGCCTCGTGGGTGGTGGTTTATCCGAATGCCTTTTTTTCGTCCTCATCTGTCCAGAGGCCCGCTGCTTTCAGTTCGTCCATAGCGTATGTGGCAGCCTCACGATCCGTCAGAAGCCTGTCGATAAAAAACTCCCCGACTTCAGGATAGTTCAAAGTTTCGCGTTCCTCTGCGGTATAGGGGTTTGCTTTCTCCAGGCAATCACGCAGAACTTTGATTACTTTATCGGACAGAGGTAAAGTGTAATCCATATTTTTCAGCGCCTTCCTCAAAGATTTTCATAAAACTAAACCTTTGTTCGAGATCGAATCGAAATGCAGGATATTGGTCAGCAATTTTTTGAAAGAAGCCCATTGCTTTTTGTTTATTGTACCCGAACACTTTTTCGCATGTGAACAGAGCACCTTTATTGCCAACAGCCCCAAGCGCTGCCATATTATCATGGCGAATCAGTGCGGCAACATCCTCCGGGCTAAGTATATCATTGCTCGGGTGGTTGTGCAACGCAATGTACCGTTCTTTCAAATCCTGGATTGTTACGCTCATATCGTCGGTGGTGCCTGTCGCGCGCTTCACCAGGGACCCGTCCAACGAAAAAGAAATAGTGGCCTCTGTCCCCTCCGGCAACTCCTTCACGCTGGAAAGTATTTCCCGGGCATAAGCCTGTGCCCGCGTATTCATGCGGTTGGATAAACCTTGGAAAAACGGCTTCGGCACGGCCTGTATCGCGGCATCAGTTACAGAATAAAGGGTGTGCCCATGTATCGTGACATCCGCAGCTTTTGCTTGAGCTGTGGCAGCACCACTCTGCCGGTAATCGCGCGGCGCCGCATTATCAGGCGCATCCACCTCCACCGCCTGGATCACGCTGCGGCAGGGGTGCGGCGGAGGATACACGGGCGGGGCGTTGACGCCCAGCTTCAGATCCTCCATCCGGAACACCTTGCCGTGTAGTGCCCGGCATTCGCTCGTTGTGCGGTCGTCGATGGTCGCTATGAACCGGTACGCTTTCACGCCCGCATCTATGAACGCCTGCACCACCGTGTGCCCCACGATGAAGCCCATCACCATATCGTAGTAGCCCGCAAATCTGCCCTCCGGCGTTTTTTGTACCTCGCGGAGCTGCCATGCCCGCTGCCGCCTCAAAATAGCCTGCATCGGTTCGCTGTCCATGGAAAGCCCTTTCCCCTGGGATGAATCGACAACGGCCTGCTTGGTGATTTCTCTTGCCCGGTACGCCGCATCTGCTGCCAGTGCCTGCTCATACGTCAGGCCCGTGGGCAATGGATTGTTTGAAAGCGTATCCCGCACAAATTTGGCCCCGGGAGTATTTTTTGCTCCGAGGCGTGTAACTTCGTTCCCCTCGGCAAAAGCGCGCTTGTATACGATTTTGGTGGCACTCTGCAGGGCGTCGCGGTCTGTCTCTGAAATTCTGGCGTAGCTGTCAGAAATGGCGTGCATCAGGTACAGCAGCATTGCCTCGTCGCAGCGCATCCTTGTTCGGCGCTGGGCGTCCTGCATCAGCAGCCGCAGCTCGCCGGTGCTCTCTCCCTGCTTTTTCCAGCGGGTGATATCCCGGTGCAGCCGTTCCACCTGCGCCTTGGGCAGAAGCCCCATCATGGACAGACCGGAAAAACGGTTGAGAATGTCCTGTGCTTCATCCTGTATCGCGTGGCTTTCCCGCAGGACCGCCCTGTATACGGGCCTGTTCTCCGCATCGATGGGCCGCCAGAAGGCCAGCTCGTCAAAGCTATATGTATTATCGTTACGGCCTTGCTGTGCCATTCAAATCCCCGTCCTCGCCTGTTTTGTCATCATCCTGTCCGGGTGTATCGTCTTCGTTTCCAAGTTCCTTTGCCCGCTCCACGGCAAGCTCATAGTTCGCCGCTGCTTCGGCGTCACGCTTGGCGATCTCCTCCGCAGGGTCCACCTCCACCTGGCTCTCGCTGATGCATGTCTCGTCGCTGAACAGGCCGCTGGTTTTCATTGTAGCCGCCCGGTTGATGGATTTATCCTTGTCGGTCGGAATATTCCGCTGCATCACAACGTCAATGTCGCGGAAATCAAATTTCCGTCCTTTCTTGGCAAGACGGCCGCAGATCAGCTCCCACAAAGCCAGATACCCCTTTCGGAAGATTCGGTCCATGCTGGCCGTGTATTGGTCCAGAGCATACAGCTTATATCCCAGCGCGCTTGCGTTGTCCGCATTGGCGAACGCCTCATCCGTCATATTGGGCACACCTGTCAGCATCGTGATCTCATCGTGCAGGCTTTTCAGTACATCCAGCAAGCCGGAATAGTTGACGTCCTTCAGCAGCCAGTGGATATCTCCATCATCGTCCACCGAGATGGTGCGGGCGTTCAGAATGGCCCGTTCCTCCACAAGGCGGGCCGGGTTGGGAACCATTTCTCCCTGCTCATTCAGGATGGTGGCTTGATTCTCATAGTTGTAGCCTCTCAGCAGCAGCTTCGCCTCATCGTTTTCCTGTGTCATGCTGCGGATATTCTTGCGGATCTGCTCAAAATCCTTGATATCGCTCAGGCCAGGCTCAAAAATGGCGATGTTGTCCGGGTTTTCGAACGCCACGGCCGGGATGCCGTCCCATAAAGTGGAGCCATTTTCTCTGGCTTCCTCCTTGTAACCGTCCGAAGAAGAACGGAACGTGCGCGTACCTGATTGCGCCAAAAGCTCGATTACGGACTGAGGATTCCCTTCGTTGTCCTCTTCCGCCCACATGCGCACAAGCCCGACCAGATTTGCAGGCGTCGAGTAGTCCCATATGCCCACCGTCTGCTTTGAATCGAAACGGGTATACACGATTTCGTTGTCGCTATTTTCGTACACATACAAATAGGCGCCGCTCATGATGACATAATCCCGCACAAGCTCCATGTATGTGGCCCCGTCGTCGTTGTAGCGGCGAATATGGTCAATGGTGGATTTGAACTCACGGATATACACTTCATCGTGCGCTCCGTCCTCTCCGCAATTACGGCAGCGCACGTTGTACTGCGGCGCTTTCCCGCTCAGGTATCCGGTCACCATATTGGCGATGTAGTATTCAAAAGGCACCGTTTTCTTTTGGCCGTCGTCTCCGATGATCTCATACAGTCCGTTTTTGCGGGAATACCGCTTGTACATCTCGCGGCGGTACTCCAGAATAGGCGCGATCCTGTCCACCAGGTTTTGGATAGTCTCAGCGCTATAAGCCTCCAGGGCTTTCTGGTTCATTTGCAGCATGTATCTTTCCTCCCACTACACAATGCGGCCGGAAGAAAACCCCCAGCCGCTTGGTTTATTGAATTGCTCCGCGACGCCTGTGGCCGCGTCCTGTGCGTCGTCGTGGGCGTTTTTGCCCTCTTTCTGGTATCTGTACATGGATTTGTAAAATTCCGGCCAGCGGTCTTTCCAGTTGGCTGGAAAATACATGTGATCGCACACCCAGGTAGCATGCGTCAGAATGCGTGCGGTCTTGTTCTCCCCCTGATGGAACCATTCGATCCGGCAGCGGTTTGAACGATATTTCTCCCGCAGAATACGCTCCACGTTGCGGGCAAACCCACGGCCGCCGTTGTTGCTCTCGATACGTGCAACTTGGCATCCTGTTTCCGCAAGCCTGCGCGCGGTCTCTTCTTCGGTTACTTCCATCCCGGCCTTGGTAAAGTACACATCCAGAACAAGCGCCTCGTTGTTGTAGTCCGCATATGTGATGCTGCATAGATAATCCTCGCCCTGGTCGGCGGTGTCGGTGTAGTTGCGTATCTGCAGCGGGATAGGCTTACCATCCGGCTTGCAGGGAAGTGTAGCGTATGTTTTGAAAGACTGGTATAGCCTGCCCTGCAGGTCAATGGGAATCTGCTGATAGTTTGCAGACGCGATTTCCGGGCTCATGGGCCGCACTTTCATCTCATAGCTTTCACGGCTCAATATTTCAGGGCACAGCATAGTGCCGTCGTCCTGCAGTGCTTTTTCAACCAGCATCCGGACTTTTTCGTCGGCCCCTGTAAAATGCTCCATCGCACGCCCGGCCAAGTCTCCGCTGGCCCACCGCGTCATGATGATGAGGATTTTCCCGCCCTCCTCCAAACGTGAGAGCATGGTGTCAGTGAACCACTTCCAATGGGTTTCCAGAACGTTCTCGTTGAATGCCTCTTCCGCCAGTTTGATAAGGTCATCAATGATGAGCCACGTCGCACCGAAGCCCGTTGCCGTTCCCTTCGGGCTTGTGGCAAGGTAGCTCGAATGATTCCCCTCCAGTGCCCAGCGGTTCGTAGCGCCGTCGCCGTATTTGATGCGAGTTTCCGGAAAGATATCGCTGTAAACTATAACGTCAGGGTCTGCCTTCTGCTCGCTGATGCCGTTGCGCACGCCCTTGGAGAACGTAGAGGAAAGGTTTTCGTTGTAGCTGCCGGTCATTACTTTCACGGTATTATCGCGGCCGAACAGCCATTCCGTGAACAGTCCGGCGGTACGGCTTTTTCCGTGCCTCGGTGGCTCGCATACGATCATCACTTTTTCATTGCTCTCCGAAAAGCCTTGCAGCTCATTGCACAGGCGCACCAGATGCGGGCGGTCCGGCTTATAGAAGTCTCCGGCACGCAGCCGGCAGTAATCCCAAAAGCAGCGCCGTGCCAGTTCGATGCGCGCATGCATTGCAATTTCCTGTCTATTCATCCCCAGCAAGCCTCCGCAGTTCCTCCGTTGTCAACCCTGCAAATGGATTTTTTACTTTCAACTCGACGCTGTGCTCCCCTTTATCAACAAAACCGCCTGCGGCCCGGGCGCGAAGCTCGGATGCTTTTAGGCGGTCCTTAATATCATATTTAGCATTGCGCATCGTATCGCTCCAGAAGCTGTTGATCTCTGCCATGTCTGCAATACGCGATTGCTCCAGCTCCCGATTTCTAGCGCTGATTTTTTCCTGAACGCCACTAATTGCCACTAATTTTGACGCATTTCCCCGGGCATACCGCTCGGAATAACCGGCGGCAATAACGGCCTGCTCCTTGTTTCCACCATTTTCGATGTAGGCATCTGCGATGGCCTGTTGCACAGCAGGATCTCGGATACATGGCATTATTGCCGCCCCTTTCTTCTATCTTTTCAGCCTTTCAAGTGCCGTTTCAAAATGAGCTTTATCAATCTCAAATCCTACAAAATCACGGTCAGAATTGCGGCATGCGATAGCTGTTGTACCACTTCCGATGCAACAGTCTAATACAAGCTGCTTCGGATTTGTATAAGTCCGCACCAGATATTCAAACAATGCTACCGGTTTTTGCGTTGGATGAAGTCCTTCACGTTGGCACGAAAACGTGAGAATCTGCCGGGGCCAATTAGTGTATTTTGTTTCGTATTCTTTATTTAAAGTCTTCTGGTCGTACACACAATCGTCTTTTACTGCGCGTGGTTTTGTATGAATCGTTTTTTCTGTCGCAACTAATCCTTGCGGATTATATGTAGGTTTTTTGCGGTAGAAAACCACAATATCCTCTACGCAGCGCAGTGGTTGAAACTTGGCGAAAGGAAACCCTGTCACCATATTTTTCACCCAATACCAACAGTATCGAAAATTCTTCTGATTACTGCCAATCAACTTTGTAGTGAACGGCTGCGATGCAGTGAACACCATTGCTCCGTCTGGCTTTGTAACACGCTCAAGTTGCTTCCAGAGAAGTTCAAACGGAATAATGCTGTCCCATCTACAGTCCGTCATACCATATGGCAGGTCTGTTAGTACCATGTCTACACATCCGTCTGGAAGCAGCGTCATCCCAGCAATGCAATCCATATTGAAGATTTGATTTTTATAATTCACTTTGCGCTCCTTTCGCAAAGCGACCGTGACCATAACAAAAGGGCCGCCCAAAGGCAGCCCTTGCGAAATTCCTACGAACAGCTCGGCTTTCGTCTCGCTTTTCGACGGTTTAATGATAGCACGCAAAAAGCACTACAAACAACAACATTTCACAACATTTTATACGAAATCTATCTCCAACAATGCTTTATCGTGCAGACGCTGTGCGGAAATAATATCCTTTGCATCATCATCTCCGTAAATTCTAATGGCCACTTCTCGCCACCTCATAAGGCGGTAACTATCCCCGTCCCCGTCTAAATAGCGCAGTCGCAAAACTTCTCTTTCCATGGGATCACTCAGCGCATGAACTGCTGCGTTGATACATGCGATTTCCTTGTCATTGGCAGTGATAAGCGGAGAGATTTCTTTCTCATATTCCAGATACTGCTCTACAGATTTAGCCATCGCATCCCCGCCGGAACCGGTATGCTGTGGCATAAGCCATGGTGCGGCTGGATTCGTGATTACCCGGCCGCTTTCACGTCCGGGAGCTCCTGAATCTTTCAAATATTCGTAAGTACGGCCGTGTATCTCAGCTCCGGCTTTCATCCGTGCCAGGCGTTCACGGCGGTTTTCGTTTTCTTTTTTCAGCGACAGATATTTCATCAGCCGCTCTTTTTTCTCCTCAGCCTCCGTGATTTTCGCCTCCTCGTGCTATCTTTTCAGTATCCAGAATGATTCCCGGTATAGCGGCCGAGTATCCGCATTTGAGAGCAGCATCAGAGTGGCCCACCCACGTGGCGATATATACTCCACACGGCCCTGACGTGGTAAATTATCGGCCTTGAACTCTGTGTACCCTTTGCGATATGTCATCGCTGGATAAATCACATCTACAACAGCATCTGCAGTTGCATTTTCTATATACGCAACCGGTGGAACCGCCAGCGGGCGAACGGATTTCATCGCCCATCCCTCCCCGCGGCAATGCAGGCCAGCGTGGCCACAACCGCCAGTGCGACGGCCAAGACCGCCAGATTTATCAATATTTGCATGGGGCATCCTTCTTTCGCATCGTTTTGTATACCATAGCAATTCCATCAATATCTTCATCCGTTAAGATGCATGAAAATTCTGCAAGCTCCATGCACTTAGCCACCCAGAGCGAGACACGGTCTGTAGATTTCATATCTGCATAAATCTGCCGTTCAAATTCACTCATACTCTGCCTCCCTTTCCTCCAGCGCAGCCTCGTCTCCAATTTCCCACCGCAGTTTCATCTGCGCCGGGCACAAATCCACTTCCGGGCGTCTTTTGCCTGTCCAACGCAGCCCGCCAGCTTGTCCCACACATTTCCACCCCGCAGCACGCAGGCTTGTGCCCGGCTCAGTGTCCAAGATATAAGTAATCAACTTGCGATAGCCCATAGCCCTTACAGCCCGCCATGCAGCAGCGTAGAGCATTGAGCAGGCATTACGTGTCCCGTCCGTACAAAGACGGTTTACTTCCAGCGTCCACCCATCGTCAAGGTGCCTCGACACCGGACGGCCAATAATGGCAACGCCGACTATTTTCTCTCCGTCTGTGCAGGCGATGGAGAACTTATGGCCAACCGTGGGCCTGTGATGGCGGTGATGCTCTGCGACAAAAGCGTTTGCTTCTTTCAAAGACACCGGGCATACTTCAAGCATTGTTTTCGCCCCTCATCGCATCCAGCGCGGCCTCGGCGGCTTCGCGGGTCAGAAAGACGGTTTTGCCGATGTCCTGTAATTCGTATGATGTAACCGCATTCCGAAAGTTTTCAGCGTGTATCACTAAATGATTCACACTTTTAGACAGAAGCATCGACAGGGATATCACGATTTTCTCTCTTACTTCTCCGAGCGTAACATCGTATAATTTATCCCCCACATCGCACGGCAGCACCACAAGCCGCCCCTTTTTCTTCGCCTGCGCCAGCTCCTCCGGCTCCAGCCCGGTTTCCTCGTAGGCGGCGAGCCTCGCAATTGCGTTGCTTAGCGGTGCGCCATCGCGTTCATTCTTTGGGTACAAAGATTTTGTGCCTTTAATTCTGATGTACTTGCCGTCTACGTATTCGGTCAATTTTTCCATGTCAATCCTCCTACCATCTGCGCCCATCAACAGGTTCAAAGCGATTCTGGTCGAGCCAATAATGCGGGCATTCTCGCAATCCGTACAAATAGGCCAGATACTCTTTTCCTACATTCGCATTCCCGCAGCCAATGCCTCCGCCATATAGGCATGTGGAGCAATTCCGCGGCACTTTTTTAAACTCATGTACTTCTATTTCTCGCATTGTGAACCCTCCCGTATGTCTCCGGCCCACTGCTCTGCCATGGCACGGGCTATTCCCGGGAATGTCTTTGCCCGGTTTTTTGCTCTGTCTTCGCTCGGCGGCATTTTCCATATCCTCTGTTCCCGTCCTTCAACAATTTCTGTCGATATGAGCGGCGGCAACCCTTTCAGCCAAAGGCACGTTTTCTTTGTTTCTCCATGCCCAAACTGCCACGGCTGAATAATCTGGTCTGGCTTTCGATAGTATGTAGACATAATTCCGACCGGATTTTCGATTGCAATTTTTGAACAGTCAGCATTTGCAAATTGCATGAAGAAATCAATTGCCGCCTGCTGCCGTCCGTCTTTGCGCTTTTGCTCAAAATACCTTGCACCACTCACAGCCAAATGGGTACAAGGAGGAAACGCAAGAATCATATCCCATTTCATTTTCAAAAGTTCCAGGGCGTCCACCTGCAAATGCCACTCAGGGTGCCCGCCGCTGCATGGTTCAATGTCGCAACTGTATGCCTCATGTCCTAGCCTGCGCATTTCGATTGTTACCGCCTGCGATTCTTCGCAGGCTACTAAAATTTTCACTTCGTGTCCTCCAGGCGCTGGCCGTCCCCGAGCATCAGCTGCCCGTGCTGGTACGCCTGATACAGTGTGCGGCCCTTACCATCCGTCATGTACGGCAAAAACACTTCGTCCACCTGTACGTTGCCCGCCTCTACAAACGCCATCTGCGCCAGTATCCAATCTCGAATATTCCTCCATGCCGTGCGCTCCGCCTGCTCGACGTCCGGTCGAATTTTCTGCCGCTCAAAAGCAGCCATAACCCCCGGCGTGTTTGCAGGAAGCTGAAACAGCATCCCGCCTTGCGCGGTTTGCAAACCAAAAGTAATTCCTACGGGCCGTCCCCGGTCGTCATAATCCACCATGATTTTTCGCGCGCCGTTCCGGGCAAGCGCGCCCTGTATTTCTCCCAGGCTTTCGAATACGTCTATTTTTGTGGTGTAGTTCTTAATCGGCATATCCACGCCTCCATTTCTTTCCACCGCAATAAAAAAAGTGTTCTGTAGGGTCCCATTCGTCGATGAGTGGTTGCACGATAGCACCTGCTGAAGTCTCAAGATCACAAACATGATCTCCATCGCCACAATACAAGAAGTGTTCGCAATTGAAGCAGCTTTTTGCTACATCCTGTCTTCTCCCAAGTCGCGTGCGTTCTGAGTGGCAACGTTTTTTCTTACTCATGGTCGGGATGCTCCTTCCGCACGACTTCGACGATATAATCGCCCGAAGTATTCCCGGGCTCACATTGGATAATCGTCGCGCAAATGTCCTCCTGAAGACGATTTACATCGCGGTTTATATACTTCGTACCCCAAATTTCGATTACGCTATCTTCTCTGGATTTAACCATGATGTAATCCCTCCACTACTTCCTCCTCTGGTTCGAGATCCCCTGATACACGCACCACCAGACGCTCCGGACTTCCGTACCGCTTAGCCACGCGCAGCTCTACGATGGCACTGTCATCGCGGTAGGCTACACCGTTCAATGCATCGGCTACAGCTTTCACGATATTATCCATGTCCGGCTTACATGTGGGACGGAGGATATTCTGGCTACACAATGCAGCCTTTTTCTTCGGATAGGATTTGGGTATTGCAAAATATGCATTTACCTCCAAGATAATCGGCGGCACGAAGCGAACACCGGCATGTCTCTGCTGGTAACAGAGCATGATTCTGTTTTCATACGCCGCCGTGCCGGCCGGAGTGTACATGCGGGCATGTCCCCCCACAACACTGGCCCGGGGGCGCCCTTTGCCCTGTGGTTTTCCCGGGACCTCAAAAATTACTCTTTCCATACTGTCCTCCTTGACGATACCCGCCCGGTGGTTGGCCGGGCGGGCGCTGTATTATATCTTTCCGGGGCGGCGATCAGGCTGGTGACGCTGCGACTCAATGCTGCTCACGATGTAATCGGGAGAACTGCATCCTTTTTCGTAGGCGATGGATATAGCGTCCAGGACCATTCCCAGCTCCATACCATCGGCGGCAGCAAGGACCTTTCGTTCCTGCTCGGGCTTTATGTCCTTCACCACCTCACGGCAAAAGGCGACGATCTCCCGTTCTCTCTCTGACCAACCATCGTCGAACCCGTCGTCGTTCGCGTATGCGTGCGCGCGTATACGACGATTGTTATTGTTATTGTCTTTGTTATTGTATTTGTATTTGTATAGCTGGACTTGCTGGTCGGTGCTGGATTTGCTGGAAAGTGCTGGTTTTTTGCTGGCTTTTTGCTGGACAAAGCGTCCGTTTTCGTCTTTTTCTGCGGATGCAGCCCTGATGCGTCCGGCCTCCCGGCGCTTTTCAACAATTTCCTGTCGGCGGATTTCAGCGCGCATCGAATTGTCTGCGATAAAAGAGAATGCCATATATACGTTCCCATCCTTTGGGAAATCGGGCTGAGTACCATCGCGACCATACACCAACAGCGCCATAACCAGAGCGCCGACCTGTTCCAGAGACAACAGCCCAAGCTGTTCAATATACGAATAAAACATCGGGATGTATTTTGATTTTTCGGCGTCGTCCGGCATTGTTCGTCCTCGCTTTACTCGTTATCGTTGCCGCTGGCGGAATCGTCCGCTGCATCCGCCTGTGCGGCCGTAGGAGCGCTGTTCCCATTGGCTTCGACATTCTCATCGGCAAGAATTTCCCCGTCTCCTATGGTCTCAAATTCGGGGTCCTGCGTGTGGGATTCATCCGCATCGGAATTGTGCAGCTTATCCGCCATTTTTTTTGCTTCCAAAGTGTCGATGAAGAAAACCTTCAGGTAATTGAAATATACCTTTTCCGCGATGGTGCGCAGTTTGTTCTGCAGGCGCTTACTCAGAGACAGGCCCCCCTCTTTTCCCGGGTTGAGATATACATCGCCATCCACAAAAACAAATGCCAGTGCGGAGCCTTTGGTGTTATATCCCACAGGGTTGTCCAACATGCTCATCTGGCCATCCATGGTACCGTCCGGCGTTATGATGATGCGGACCGGATACTTGTCCCGAAGAAATTTATACGTAAACCCATTTTCGGCGCAGACATTCTCTAATTTTTTCAGTTGGGCGTCCAACTGATCGTGCTCAATGTATGCCATATTATATTTCCTCCTCTGCAATGATGATTCTTTTTCCGGTGGCCGCGGCGACGGCCCGGCGCATAGCGTCGGGGTCGCCGTGCCTGCGACTTATATGGAGCAATCGGATGTCTTTCACGCGGCTCAAGTTCTGGTGTGTCAGAAAAGCGATACACTCCTGTAAACTCAGGTGGTTGTCGATTATACGCTGTGCCTGATATGCGTTGGTATCCGCCATGCTTTCGGTTCCCATGTGGTTGCATTCAATCAGAATGTGGTCAAGCGGCGGAAAAGTATCTTCGGCGCGGCTCGTATCTGTCAAAAATACTAGTCGCTCACCGGTGCGAATGGATTCCAATAACCACCCCAACGGCTCTGCGACATCGTGGTATGTCGACATTGGGAGCACGGCAAATGTCCCAATGTCAACCCGCTGTCCGTGCTGTACCCGATGATACCCAGCGCTTTCATGTATTCCTAAGAATCCGGCCGTCCCCTCGCTGCAGTAAACCGGGATGCCGCGTGCCATCACGTCGTGAACCGCCCGTGCATGGTCGCCATGCTCGTGTGTGATGAGACAGACGTCTACCCGGGAGAGTGTGAAGCGGCTCCGTCGCATCAGCTCACGCATTGAGATACCGCATTCCAACAGGAGTGTGGTGGTTCCATCGCCCACCAGATATGCATTGCCTGTGCTACCGCTGGCCAGTGTCTTTATTTCCATACAGCCTCACCGTTAAAACGGAGCGGTGGTAACGGGCGGAGCCGCCGGGGCCGCCTGCTCTACTTTGCTGGTTGGCTCCACTGGTGCAGGTGCAGGCTCGGAGCGGGGCGGTGCCGCAGGCGGCATTTCTACTTCTTGCGGGCCGGATGGGAGAGCATCCATATCAGGAATTTCACGATATTCGGCGTCGATGGTGTTGTCGGATTCCGATACCGCCATGCTTTTGTAGTAGGCGGACAAGGAAAGTTCATTTGCAAAATCCTTCGGGATAGGCTTGACCGCATTGTTGCGCATTTTACGCAAAATCATCCGCTCACGGCTCCCCTCCATCCAAGCGGGGGAAATGTATGGCTTCAGTTCAGGAATGTCGAGGATCTCGTCGATGTCCCTTCCATCCATCAGAGCTTTCAGCTCGGACTTACGCGCATCAATTTGCTGTTTCTGCTGTAGCGTGGCCTTGTAACGGCTTTCTGCAATGCCGAAGGTTTCGTTCATCATGTTGTTGTTGATATGGGCGACCAAGTTCGCACGGACTTCAGCGCGCTCACTGATGAAATAGCGCACGGTGCCGTCCGTGAAGCGTACAGGATAGACGACGCGGGCATATTTTCCAGTGCCGCAGCGTTTCCAGGTGGGCGGCTCTACGTCGATTCCGTGGTGTACGGGATAAGTAAATTCATCATCTACATGAACATCCCAATATGGATATACCTCTTCGACGCCATGGCCAAAGTTTCTCAGAATGACGTCGTTGCCATCTCCCTCAATGCCCATTTCGATGGAGGTTGTCCAGTTCCCATCCGGCTGCTTTTTCTTGCGCGTCTGGAAATAACATTCCCGCGGTCTCGAAAATGCGTTCAAGCGGAGCGTAGCCACCTGCTGCAAAATTTGCATGATTTCACTTTTTTGAAGCGCGGAGATTCCCTCAAGGCCCGCTCCAACGGCTGTTTCGTGCATCATTGTCAGCGCGTTTTCCATGCATAGATGTTGATAAAGGTCCACCGAACCACCATTGGAAATCTGTTTTTCCACCAATGGGATGTATGCGGCCCCTGTTTTCTGTACGATAGTGCGATAATCCGGCATTTTTGCGATTCCGTTATTTTCCGCCATGATACTTTAATCCCCTTTCAGCCCCAGTTTTTCGCCGGGGATCACATTCAAATTGATGACCTGCATTTCATCCGGCAGTGTTAAATCGGTAACGCTCTCCCGGTTATCCAGGAACAGCGGGAGCGAAATGTCCGCCGCCCGGCTGAATGCCTGCACGATCTCCACGTTCGCCTGCATTTTGGACGCGGTATTCAGAGCACCGTATGGAACACCGTCCACCATTGCCTCGCAGACCTCTCGCAGACCGCCGTTTTTCTGCTGCTCAAACAGTTTGAAGCGCACCGTGGGAAAATGCTTGTTGACGCGCTCGGTCAGAAGTGTCACCAGCGTGCGGGTATATTCCTCGCACATAGACAGCCCGCGCTCCGCTTCCTCCAATTGATGAAGAGTGTCACGCTGTTCTGCTTCAAGCTCCTGGATACGGGTTTCGAGCGCCGCGTTGCGGTCGATTTCCGCCAGCCGTGAGGTCATTGCATCGGATTGAGCCTGCATGTCTGCCAGTTTCTGGCGCTTTTCCTGAACAACCTGTTCGGCCGCTTGGGCGCTGGCCTGGATTGCCTGCCGCAATTCTTCAGCCTTGGCTTTCAGATTCGTTTCCTCCGCATCCAGTTCCGCGAAAAGTCCCATCTGTGTTACAGGAGGCTTTTCCGCGATCACCATATCATAGGCTGCGGCTGCCGCCTTGGCGGCACGCTCACATGTATCCAGGTCCTCGCGCAAGCGTGCCGCTTTTTTCTCCATTTTCTCGACGTCCTGAGCGGCTTTGGCACCCTTGGCCGCAATATCCGACAACCGTTCAGATTTGGAAACATTAAAATTCTCCTGCGCCTCCTGCACCAGTTCCGCAGGCAATGCCTGTCCGCAGGTCGGGCATGTCTGCGCAATGTCAGGCACGGTCCCGTTCACTTCCACCCATTCAACCCGCAGACGGTCACGTTCAGCAGCTAGGAAGTCCCGTTCCCGATTCAGGGAACGAAGTTCCGCAGCAAGCGTTTCCGCCCGGCACATTGCATTTTGTTTTTCACGGGCAGCGTCATCAACACGGCGGTTGTGCTCTTCCAGCCATCCCGCATTACCGGACGCCTCCAGCACGCGGCGCTTATTGGGGATCATCTCCAAATACTGCTGTACTTTTTCAAGTTCCTGCTGGTTATGCCGCTGTACAGCGTCCGCCGTCGTGTGCTCGATCTCGTACTGCAGTTTGGCGATTTCAACATTGAGCTTGCTGCGCTCGTTTTTGACGGCCCCGGCGTCGGATACGGGGTGCAGCTGCTTTCGGTTTTCGTCGATGCGCGCGGGTAATGCCGACAGGGAATCCTTATACCGCTTACGGCGTTCTGTGCAGATCCGGGAAAATTCATCCACTGAATGCGACCCCAGCATGCTTTCCAAATCGGAAAGCTCTGGATTGGCAGTAAATACGTCCGCCGGCTGCAGGCTGCCGAACCGCTCCAGCAGAAGGCGCCGCCGCTCTTTATAGTCCTTTGTCTGCTCCGAGAACCAGACTGCATTGAGCAGCAGCGGAAGCAACTTTTCCGGGAACACACCAAAAATGGCGGAGCTATATTCCCCTGCACTCACGGGAACTTCGTCGATGAAGTAGCGCGTCTCGTCGCCGTTATATTCCGTCTCGGCGGTTCCGCGACGTTTCGTCCAGCGTTCGCATATGGAACGCTGCAAAATGAGCGTGTGCCCGTCCGGCATTGAGAGAGTAGCTGTCACCGTAGGGCTGCAGCCGGACAGGCGGTTCCCATCTGTTCCCAGCGGAAACACGTTGTAATTTTCACGGCCCTGTGCGTCCTTACCGGTCAAGAGCCAGAGAAAAGCAGCCATCAACGTGCTTTTTCCCGTCCCATTGCCCCCCTGTACTGTGGCGCTGCGCCCGTCGGGAGTAAGTACAAAATTCTTTATGCCGCGAAAATTTTCGACGTACAGCTTCAGCAGTTTCACAACTTTCAACATCATTCACCCCTTTTCAACCAAGCGTCATTTGCGTGAACGCTTGAGGACGTGGCTGAGGAACCTTATCCGGCGGCAGCGGGCCGTCGGTGATGTGTTTCAGCAGCGGGCGGATTTTCGGATCAATCGTGTGTTCCTGCACGTCCACCGCCACGACTTTGGCCAAAGTACCGCCCAGGCGTGTGTCTGCATAGACGATATCGCCCACAGCAAGCCTTTTGTCCGCAATATACGTATATTCACGACCGCTGTATATGCCGGGCTGGCTTCGGTCAGCGAACTGCACAGCGACATAATTTGTTTTGATAATAGTGCTCATTCTTGTTCCTCCTCGTCATCATCCCATTCGCAATCCACGATGCGGTTTGCAGCTTCAAGAAGCGGCGCCGCGGCACTTGAAAAATCTTCATCGGAAAGTTCTTTCGCAACTGCCCAAAACGAGGCCCGAATGCCGTTCAGTACCTGCGCAGCGTTTACTGCAAATTCCGCTGCCACCATATATGTGGAGCTCTCTGCACTGTCAATGATTTTCCGTGCGTCGTCCAGATCTTCCTGCATGCCACGCACTTGCGCTTGCAGCATAGACGTCATTTCCCGGGCTTTTTCACCGGCTCGACGTTCCACTTCGGCGGGGTCTGGCTCCTGAACAGCTACCTCCACAGGACGGGCTTCCAATTCCTTGATGCGCTCCTTGGCATCGAACAGCTCGCTCATCACCGGCCTTGTTTCCAGTGCATCCGCTTTTTCCTGCGCATGCTTTGCCTGTGCCCGGGCTGTGGCAGCTTCGTCGCGCAGCGCATCATTGGCGTAGCGCAGGCGTTCCGCTTCCGCGGTGGCCTTCTCCCGCGCCTCGCGTTCGGCTTTCAGCTGGGCCTCCAGCTCCCTGTACTGCTTATGTGTGGTGATATCGCCGCCTTTGAGCGCTGCAACGGCCTCCGGCTCTGCGGATGGACGGGCGGCGGCGTAGAGCAGCGAAGGGCTGGCCTGCTTCAAAATTTTCTGTTCGTTTGGCGTACTGCTTTCAAGAAGGTCACTGACCTGCAGAAGTTGATAGGCTGTTGATCGGCTGATACCAACGAAATTGCACCAGTTGATAAAAGTATCCTCTCCGCGCTTCCCATACTTTGAGTTGTCCGAATTTCGGACAAGTTCATCATGGGCCATGCCCACAGCGTCGGCCACCTTGATGACGTATTCCTTTCGGGCGCTGCGTATGATATTTTCTGCGCTGTGCAGCGTGGCCACCGTCTGTGCGTCCAGTCCGGAGTAGTCAAAGGGCGTGGCCTCCGGCTCCGCTTCCAAAGAGGCAGGCCCAGCAGCGGACAGGCTTTGTGTCGCACTGCCAGCATCCGCAGGGCAGTCGGGGGCCGGCAAGGTGTTTGCATCCGTCGGGGTGGTCGATGTTTCCGCTGGCTCCGGCACAGCACTCCCGGCCGTGGTCGCAGCAGCATCCCCATTCGGGGCAGATTGATTTTTGCATTTTCCCACTTCCTTCTCCAGTCTTTCGTCCGGACACGTCTCTTCTGCCGGCGCCGGACACTCTTCGTATGGTGCAAAGCACCCGAAGCCTCCGTCCGTCTTATCACATCCAGCCTGTGGGCATGAGCTGTCAATACAATCCGGGCAGCGACATGTGTCACAAGGTGAATACTCTTCTCCCTTGTCCACAACCTCCGGCGGCTCACTGCTCGCTGAACTGGATACCAGCTCCCAGCCGTCGCGTTTCGCACGGGCCTCCAAAACTTCCTCTAGGCTTTCGCGATAGATATTTCCGATATTCCAATTCGCACACCATTTCCAGGTGGCGCTGTTCGCCGGGTCACGGTACTGCATCACATATGAGCCGTGTTCCGGTTGCGGGCTTACCCGGTACAGCCAGCCCGTGGCTGGGTCTCTGTATATCAGCATAGTGTTTGTCTCCTTATCCGTCGCGGCAGCGTCTTTGTGTGCCGCTGCCTTTCCTTGCTCAATATCGCGCAGAATTTTTTGCTTTTCTGCATCGGCGTCCATGTCTTTCCGGTGAAAGGTTTCATCGAAAAATTCAGCCCATAGGGCACGCTTCGCAGCAATTCCCTTTTTGTTTTGCGAGCAGGCAAGCGTATACCGATACCGACCTTCGTCTACATATTCCGCCGTCCGGATGCGGTCCCGGGAGAAGCCGCCGGAAAGCTCGCCATTGGGATAATGCTCTTTTACCCAATCGCTCACACGTTCAAGAAAATCAAAGTCCAGGCTTGTGATTCGGATGGTCGTTTTATCGTCAAGATGGCCGCGTAATTCCGTACGGTATTCCAAAGTTGGCGACATGCGGCATTCATACCCTTTTACGTCCATAACCATTGCATGCCGTGTATGGTCCCATTCGGTCGGCCCCCAGGGCATCAGGTACGGGCAGCCTTCGCAGCCCTCAGTCTCCCGGTTCCCCGTGTTGTCGGCATTTGTGCTTTTATTTACCGCCCGGCCGCACTTGCAGAGGTATCGGTTCAAAACCAGTCACCCCCGGGCAGGACGATGGACTTCTTCACGGCCTTTAAATCGTCCTCATACACTGCTGCAAGCTCATGGCCGCAGCGCCTGCAGAACACGACCGGCCCGCGCAGGAGCATGTCCATTTCCGGGATAATGCACGATATCGGCATGTCTTCGGGCGATATCTCGCCGCTGGTGATGGCGAAAATTCCGCTGGATCCGATTCGGTTTTCGCAGATATCGCCGCCGCAAAAGTGCTGCACTGCTTCGGTGGTGTCCAGGAGTGCCGGGATATCGTTAAATTTCGGGGCCTCGCCCGGGCGTAATGTAATAACTCTCATTGATGTATACCTCCTTGATGTGTTACAATGGAGGCGGTCGTAGGGTTCAACTTGACCGCCTGGCGCTTGTCCGTGTTCGCAGCACGGGCGGGCGCCTCTCTTTTTGTCTGTTTGCTGTAGCTCCATGCTGCCATACCGAGCAGTGCCGCGATGGTGAACAATCCTGTCCAGGGGGCCGTCTGCCCGCTCACAATACCGTCCAAAACGGCAATGGAAAGAATCGCCGCGGTTATGGCAGTCATTCTAAGTATCAGATGTTTCATGTACTACCCTCGCTTTTCTGCAAATGCCATCCAAATGTTCTCGGCCGATTCGCAAAATCTCACGGCGCACCTGATCGGCGAGAAGCTGATGAAACGCGGCGTAATCTGCGGCGGAGGCAGGCTCCAGAACGTCCAATATTTCTCCGGTTTCCCGGCTGACGATCAGGCGCATGATATCCTCCTTTTAAGCATGTGTTTTTTCTTCTTTGGCCCGGGTTTCATTTGCATCGTAAAACGCCATGATGTCATCCGTGCTGATTCGCAGCGTTTTTGAGCCTGCCAACTTGCTGGCCCGCAGGCGGCCGCTGCGTACCCACTCCCGGACAGTGTCGGGGGAGACCTTCATCAATTCTGCGGCCTCCTCTACGGTGTGCAGGGGCATTGTTCCACCTCCTTAAATGTCGATTTTTTCGGCTTTTTTGTTGCCTTTTCATGGAGTATGCCTTGCTTTTTTTGGCGTTTTGTGGTAATTTGAAGTTGCTACATTCAATTTAATACGCAAAACACCTTTTCTTGGGGCATACTCCATGTAAGGCTGGTTTTTTGTTCCCTTTTTGAGGGGACATTCTTAGTATATCTAGCAAAACCTAGAATTTCAAGAGTTATTCTAGGATAAGCTAGATATTTGTTGCATTGTACAATGATTGGTGGGTAATTATGTTCAATTTCGACAGATTAAGAGCCCTTGCAAAAAAACAAGGAATGACCATTACGCACTTGTGTAATATCGTCGGAAAGAAGAACTCGTATATTGCAGATAGTCAAAACAAGGGGATAGCGATTCCTCTGGATGCCGTTGAAACTTGGGCTTCCGCACTCCACACAACCCCCGCTTATCTGCTGGGAGAAACAGATGATCCGTCAGAAGGCAAAAAAAATAATCCCGCCACCGCGCAGGATGCACGGCAACGGGATATAGTGGTTTTGACGCGCATGGCGTCGCAATTGCCTGAAGAAGATTACAATCGGCTTGTGAAAAACTTTGAGGATACCCTTGATATATATTTGAGAGCACGGGGGCTTGACCCGGATGACTATCGCTGATGCGCAATGCGTAGCTACATGGCTTTTACTTCAGCAGAACATCAATTCGTTGGCTACTGATTTACAGGGCATGGTGTTCGCAGGCGCTTCGATTCTGATGGATACAATACAGGGATATTGTTCAAAAACGGGAATGCCTCTCTCGGAATTTAAAAGCCGAGGACAGTTTTTGGACGGTACCAGCGTGCCCGTAGGGCCGGGATGTCTTGTTCTTTACAACCATGCTCTGCCCGTTGGCCGCCGCCGTTTTACAATTGCACATGAGTTGGGACATGTTTACCTTGGCCATAAGCAGCGTGGCGTTCAGCAGGAAAATGAAGCGGACTGGTTTGCTGCGCAGCTGCTGATGCCTGAATGCATTATGATGGAGCTGTGGAGCCGGAATGGATGGCTGGTGCAGCATGAGGTGTCTGATTGGTTTATGGTGTCGGGCGCGGCAGCGCGGCACCGTATCGGGGAGATGCAGCGCAAGCGATGGTATCACATGGGTGAGCAGGAGCTGGAATTGGTGCACCGCTATTTGCCTTACATACAGGAAGAACTCAAAAACCCCTATTTGGTTTCAGTTTAAGTTTTAAGGAGGCCGCACTACATGGAGCATACATTGGAGCGCGCCCCCCTACTGTTTCCCATTGGAACAATCATCAATGGCCCTGAGCAGGTGGTTTATTGGGAATTTACTCGTTCTCCCCATCTGCTTATTGCCGGCGCATCTGGAAGCGGAAAGTCTACATTTCTGCGCAGCGCTTTAGTGGAATTACTTGAACTTTGTCCAGGCGATTTGCTTAAACTTATAATAATCGACCCCAAAGGTGTTGAGTACTCGGGATATGACAGCGTTGAAAATATGCTGATGCCTGTCGTAAAGGATTATACGAAAGCAATTGGCGTACTTGCTGCTTTAGCTGTAGAAATTGAAAAAAGGTATGAGCTTTTTGCCGAAATTAAAGTACGGAACATTGAAAGTTATAATGAGGCAGTGAACGAAGTTTCTGGGGCCGAGTTGATGCCTCATATTCTTGTCATAGCTGATAGTTTTGATATTGTTTTAACGGCACATAGAGATGAAGCAGAAGGTTACATAGAGCGCATTACGCAGGCTGGTAGATCGGCGGGAGTACATCTTCTGCTAACCACGCAAAGTGTACCGGGCAAAAATTTTTTGTCACAGTTCCCGAGTAAGTTATGTTTTAGGATGCCCGAAAAGAGCGATAGCAAAAAAATTTTGGGAGGTACGGTATCTGAAAAACTCCTCAATGAAGGCGAAGCAATATTTTACTCGGCTGGAGTATTTCCGCGTGCGCTGGTAAAAACAGTTTTTAAAGAAGATTCCACTATTGATAATTTGCTGGAAGAAATCAAAGGGAAATCAGCCGCAAATTATAGTGAGAGTTTTATTCAAGAGATTAATAGGTATGCTGCGCCGGTGCAGAGTGAAGAAGTGGAATATGATGATAGCCAAGACCCAATGCTCAAAGCGGTTGTAGAGGTTGTCATCGACGTGGGACAGGCGTCTACTAGCCTTCTGCAGAGGCGATTCAAATTGGGCTATGCACGAGCAGCCCGCATCATGGACGAAATGGAACAACTCCACATTATCGGCCCATATGAAGGCTCGAAGCCCCGGCAAGTGCTCATTACTCGCCAGCAGTGGATTGAGATGATAATGCAAGAATCGCACAACGAAGCGTCACCGCAGGATGAAGATGTTCCCAAAAATCAATTGGCTGTTGAAGCGGGCGATTGCGATGAATCGCAAAACTCTCGTTGTGCCACTCAGTTGACATTGCCTGGAGAAGAAGAAAACTCGACGCCTCCCCGATTGTCGTCTTTTGATGCGCCAAGCTACGCGGAGAATCGTCACACAACAGAAAAGAACAAGCCAAAGAAGCGCTACACATTGCTTCCCACAATAAAGTCATGCGATAGCATGACAGGAGAGCAGTTTGAGCACTTTTGTGCATCGCTTCTCCGGGCGAACGGTTTTCGCAACGTAAAAGTGACGCAAACCAGCGGGGATTATGGCATTGACGTGCTTGCTCAGAAAGGCATGGACAGCTATGCGATTCAGTGCAAGCGCTACACTTCACCAGTGGGCAATCATGCAGTACAGGAGGCGTTTTCCGGCGCTGCGTATTATGGAAATCGAACCCCTGTTGTGATGACAAATCAGGAATTTACTGCGGCCGCCGTTGAAACTGCAGAACGCATTGGCGTTCGGTTGTGGGGGCGTTCTAAGTTGGTACAGATGCGCAGTCAGTGTGCACCGCTTCCGTTCAGAGTAATAGGATCTATCTTTCGCGCAAGCCTTACAGTTTTGAAGCCTGTGTTGCAGGTTTTATTTGGAAGACCGGCGGCTTTTATCGCATCATTACTCACAGTGCCGTTGCTATTCGATCTATTGATTCATGGCTACATCGGTTCAGAACCATCAAAAGAAGGATTTTGGTTTGACTTTGGGATATTGGTTGCTGAGTGGATTGTAGTCCGATATGGGCTTTCTTGGATATGGAAGAAGATTTCTGGCGGGAAATAAAAGGTTCTTTATGTATGGATGCCTTAGAAAGGGAAACGATATGGATGAATTTGCTGCCCGCCCGGTAGCCGATATTCTGGCCCGGTACTCAACAGACAATCAGAATCCCGTGACTATCGACGTTCAGGTGGAAAAATGCCGTGAATGGTGTAAGCGCAATGGTTATCAGGTGGGAAAAATATTCTCCGATGAAGCTGTTTCCGGCATGAAAGAGACCCGTGCCGGTTATGAAGCCTGTATGATGCACTTGGGCATGGGCGGCGCGCAGCTTGTGGTTGTTTATGACCAAAGCCGTATGTTCCGCGAATTTACCGAGTGGTTTCAGTTCCGGAAAGACGTGGATATGCTGGGAGCACGGGTGGCCAGTGTGACGCAGCCAATGGTGGGAGGAGATCTTAAAGACCCCGCCGTATTCATCAATGAAGCTGCAACAGCGATGCTCAATCACGCGCAGGTTCTGATAACGCGCCAGAAAACAATAGATGCGCTGAAGCATAACGCCCGGGAGGGCAAATCCTCCGGCGGTAAGCCGCCCCTGGGGTACGATCTTGACAAGGACAAAAAGTATGTGGTCAATGAGCATGAAGCAGAGGCCGTGCGCCTTGTGTTTCAACTATTCGCACGGGGATTCAGTTACGGAGAAATCATAGACGAATTGAACAGCCGAGGATATCTTACAAAACGAGGCCAACCGTTCGGGAAAAACTCCATTTTTGACCTGCTCAAAAACGAAAAATACATCGGCCGCCTTGTTTACGGCGCCACCAAGGCGCAGGCGGACGGACGATGGAATAGTCACGCCAAAAGCAAAGAGGACGCTATTGTGGTTGAGAACGGTGTGCCGGCTATCATTGAACAAGAATTGTGGGAGCAGGTACAGTCCCGAATCCGAACACGCAAGGGGGCCGGCGGGAGATACAGTGCCAAGCGCGAATATCTGCTCACGGGTCGTGTATTCTGCGGCGACTGTGGCGCCAGCATGGTGGTGATGGGAAGCAAGGCATCCGGTTACCAATACTATGAGTGTAATAATAAGAGGCGCACACATACATGCAAAATGAAGAATGTTCGTACGGAGTGGCTGGAACAGACGGTCGCGGCCAGTATTAAGCAGATGCTGACTGAGCCGGCCAATATTGAAATGCTGGTTGATGTAGCACGCGACCAGGAGCGGCAAATCACTACCGAATACGATACGCGTCGGGCAGAGCTGGCATCCCGGTATACGCGCGTATGCCGTCAACTGGAAAATGGTGTTAACGCGCTTTTGGAAGGCGTGGTCAGCTCGGAGCTGAAAGAAAAGGTCAGGCGCTTGGAAGAAGAAAAGGCAGAAATCGAAGCAGAAACGGCAGAGCTGAATCAATATAAGGGCTATGTAGGGCTTGACGACGCTACGATTCGCCGCTGTGTAGAAAATGTGGCGAAGGTAGATATTAACACGTCCGAAGGATTAAAACTTATACTGGCCGTTGTAAGCCGTGTGAATATACACACTGATACCATCGAGATTAAAACATTGATTTCTACGGATGGGACAGATCCTGATCCAACGAAATCCAGGCCGCAGCACTTGGAGTTGTTTCCTTCAGAAAGCGCAAGCGGTGAAAAGTACCATACAACACCTGAAAACGGGTCGGGTCACCAGATGAAAACCGCACTGTACAGCCAAAAACGGTTGTACAGTGCGGTTTTTTATGCATTTAAAATGCTGCGACAACGAAATGAGAACATCTTTTATGCCCTGTTCGTTTCCGTGCCGGCCAAACAGACCCGCATGGCAGGAAGAAAGGGCATGCTGCTATTTTTTACTTCAATAATTTTCCGCCTTGATTTCGGTATAGCTCTGGGAATGCCCGCATACAGGGCAAACTTCCGGCGAGCATGCGGCATACGTTACGTTTCCGCATACCATGCACACCCACACGGTGGGGCGCCCCTTACAAAAAACCTGGCAGTCCTCAATGTTGGCAGCCAGCTTGTTGTAACGCTGTTCATGCGTTTTTTCAATGTTCCCCACGCGGGTGAACAGTTCCGCCAGCTCCTCAAAGCCTTCACAGCGGGCGGTACGGGCAAATTCGGCATACATCTCGGTCCATTCATAGTGTTCCCCGGCTGCCGCGTCCCGCAGGTTTTCCAGCGTGCCGGGCACTTCGCCGCCGGAAAGATGCTTAAGCCAGATCTCGGCATGTTCCTGTTCATTGCGGGATGTTTCATCAAAGATGTTCCCCATCTGCTCGTAGCCGTCTTCACGCGCACGCAGCGCATAGATCTTATATTTTGCACAAGCGTGCAGCTCGCCCGAAAATGCGGTCTGCAGATTTTTCCACGTCTGACTGTGTTGCAGTTCCATGGTCAATGCCTCCCGTTATATTGATGTGCCGCAAGACGGCAAAGCGCCGTCAAACCATTGTATGCGGCGGTACCCGGTTCTGACCATGCGCACGGGCACCTTAAAAGGACGGGACAGAAAAAGCCCTGCCAGATCCCAAAAGGATCTGGCGGGGCTTCAGCATTTGGAGCATTGTTCCCGGCAAGTCGCCTCACATCGAAAGAGGCGTTCCTTCGACACGCGGGCCGTCGGAATATAAAAATACGGTCTGCCGTCGTCGGTGCGCAGCAGAGGGATAACGGTCTCCTGTTTATAAGCCTGTGTGCGCTTCCTCAAAATGCTCAAAACGCGGCAGGAATCTGTGATAATGGGGCAAGATTTCCACGTCTGTCAGACAAAGCCCGGTGGTGTCCAACAAGCCGGCGGATTTATCATTTCCGGTGTGCAGCGGGCGATGAATGCAATGGAACACTGCATTACAAAGCGGCCGGCGCTGCAGCTGCTCTTAGGCATCCAGCACCAGCACACGGATATCCTCCGGGCTGCGGACGAGATAGGACGCGCCCGCGCCGCACAGCTCGTCCCCGGTGCGGAAGCCCCACAGAACGCCGCAGCCCGCAAGCCCGGCATTGCGGGCCGTTTCGATGTCCACGCCGCTGTCCCCCACATACAGCACCTGCTGCGCCGAAAGGCCGAAGGCGGCGCGCATGCCGTTCACAAGATGCGGGTCGGGCTTCGTGAGGGTTCCCAGCGTATGGCCGGCCACTGCGTCAAACAGACCCGGAAAATAATGGCTGACAACGCTTTTGGTGAGAGCATCCTCCTTATTGGACACGACGCCCAGTTTTACGCCTGCGCCGTGCAGCGCGGCAAGCAGGGCGGGGATGCCGGGATACGGAGCCGTAGAGTCCTCCTTGTGCGCGTCGTAATAAGGGAAAAACAACCGGGCCGCCTGTGCCTGTGCAGCTTCGTCCCGGTGCCCGGGAGGAAGAAAACGCTCGATCAGCTTGGGAATGCCGTTGCCCACCATGTATTTGTATTCTTCTTCCGTATGGGGCGCAAAGCCCATTTTGGCCAGCGTATGATTGGCCGCGGCGGCAAGATCGCCGATGGTGTTCAGCAGCGTGCCGTCAAGATCGAATATCACAGCTCGGTACAAAAGAATCAGCTTCTTTCAAGAATGAGGATAAAACGCGGCGCGGTTCCTGCACAGCGTCGGAAAAGCACGGTGACGCCGTTCACAGCGTGAACGGTATTTCCCGCGCCAGATATTGCAGTGCGCCGCGCACACGGTACCGCAGCCCGCAGGGCAGGTGCACCCGCACGTCGCACCGCCCGCCGCTGACGGAAAATGGGTTTTCCAGCAGCGTATAGGAAAGATCCGGCGTGAACACACAAACCTCGTGCCGGGTAAAAAAACGGGTATAGCAAACGGACAGCGTGCGGTTGGCGTTTTTGCGCAGGCCTTCACGGAAAAAGCCCTCCAGTGAAACCAGCAGCCCCGCCAGGGCAAGCACCGCCGGTACGAAAAGCATGGGCAGGATCTGCGGCATTGTGTAAGAGGCCACGCCGCACAGGCCCAAAGAAAGAGCGAGCAGCGTACCGGGCTGCCAAAGATACTGCACCGGGCTTTTGCGTGCGGGCATACACAGCGGACCGTCCGGCGGGCAGAAGTTGGGCAGCAGGCGCTCCACTGTCCGCTCCTCCCCTTTTTTATAAACCAGCACGGGCAGATCGCCTCCGCGGAAGCTGCCTGCGGAAAGGTATACCGGATAGCGTCGCAGAAGGCGCGCCGGCGGCGTAACGCACACATCGCAGGCGGACACACAGGCCACCAGGATACGCCGCTCGATGAGCGTGACAAAGCCGCCTTTGCTGATGATGACTCCGCCGTTCCGGCATACCTTAAAGCCTGCCGTGTGCAGCAGCGCATACAAAAAGGTGAATCCCGTCACGGCAAAGCCCAGCGTTACCAGAAAAGCCAGGCCCGTGGGCAGATACCGCGCCGCAAACAGCTCGGCCTCATGAAAAGTGTCCAGCGCGATTTGCTGGAAATTCTGCCCCAGAACCTCATCCAGCTGTTTCACGCCCCACAGGGCAAAAGCGCTGCTGGTGATGATATTGGCACTCAGCATCACGAAGCTCAGGCGTTCAAAGCCCGTGGGCTCGAATACGGACGTATCGCTGCGCACAGGCAGAAGAACATCCGCCACCGCAGCCGCGTCCTTTTTATGAAGAAACATGGAATAACTTTTGGGCGAGGCGTTCGTTTTGAAATACAGCGTTATACAGCTTGCGCCCAGCATGCGGCAGTACAAAGGGCGGGCGATCTCCAGCGCCGCGATGCTGGCTCTGCCGAAGGTGTGATAGCTGCGGTAAAACACGCCCTGCGTCACCTTTACGGCGCCGTCCTCCAGCCGGAAGGCTGTGGCACGCCAAAGAGCCAGCGCCGCAGCAGCGCAGGCCAGCAGGATAACGGCGTCCTGCCGGAGCGCCGCCCAAAGGCTGTCCAGGTCGAACGCAAGCAGCGCCTGAAGCATCGGTACCAGGCACAGCAGCAGGCCGTACCGCAGATAATGGACCGCAAAAATGATATGGAACCGGCGTTGCCTGTTCACAGCAGCTTCCCCCCGTGCGTCAGCTTGGCGGAAAGGCACTCCGCGTCCGCCTTGCGCATACCGGGCACCAACGTGGTGCAGCCGCTGGAGTACAGGAAGAACAGGCAGGTGCCCGTCATGCGCTGCAGCGGCGTCTGCACGATGTGGCAGCCCGCAAGGAACCGCAGCGGGATGCGCCGCGTTACGGGAAACAGCAGGCCGCGCCGAAGCGTCAGATGGTTGCCGCCCACACGCACGCAGGACGAAGCCAGCCGCGGCGCCAGCACGCCGAAGCACGCCGCAAGCCACAGCAGAAATACCGCCAGCGTCGGCGTAAAGAAATTTTTCCAGAACGGCAGGCACAGCATCGCGCCCAGTGCGGCGCACCAGCCGCTGACGATGGCGGCGCCGTGCCGCGGGACAGAAAATTCCATAGATCTTCCTTTCCGCCGAAACCGGGAGCCGCCCGTGCGGGGCTATTTTACGTCCGCCAGGTTCCAGCTTTGTGCCAGCTCGTGGAACGCCGTGTTTTTGGCCAGCACCACGACTTTATCGTTCACCAGGATCTGCGTATTGCCGCGGGGGACGATCAGCTCACCGTCCCGCGTGATGGAAATGACCACCGCATCCTTGGGGATGACAAGCTCAGCCAGCGTTTTCCCCGCATGGGCGAAGCCCTGTGGAATGAGCACCTCGGTGAGCGAGGCCGTCCCCCCCGCAAGGCTGAGCAGCTGCTGGATGGCCGCCGTCTCCACCTCGCGCTCGATGAGGTGCGTCAGGTTATCGGTAGCGCTCACGGCAATGTCCACGCCCAGTTTTTTCAGCACTGCGGCGTTTTTGGGGTTGTTCACCCGGGCCACCGTGCGCTTGACCTTGAACACCTGCTTTGCAAGCTGGCATACGATCAAATTGTCTTCGTCCCGGCCCGTTACCGCAACCATGGCGCTGCAGTGAGCCACGTCCGCACTTTCCTGCACTTCGGCAAAAGTGCCGTCGCCGCACACCACGGTCAGGTCCAGGCTGTCGGCCACCTTGCGGCACATGGCCGGGTCGTCCTCGATGAGCACCGGCGTGTGGCCGTGCTCCAGAAGGGTCTTGGCAAGATAGTAGCCCACTTTGCCGCCGCCCACGATACAAACACGCATATTTTTGTACTCCTTATGATGTTTCCCCGCATGGGCCGCTATCCGCGGCGGCGGGAGTATTCCTCAGTCCGCCAGTTCCGCAAACAGGATCTTATCATCCACATGCAGCGTAGGCTGGGTGTTGGCAAGTTCCATCGTGCCGTTGGCGCGCAGCACGCCGAATACCATCATGCCCGCCCGGGGCGGCTGTACGGACGAAAGCGGACGGTTCCACTGATGCTTCGCAGCAGGTACAGCTGAAAAATTTGCCGTGGAGGAACCGAACATCACGCACTGGTCCTCGTCGTCCTCCTCCTGCAGAATACCCGCCAGCAGGCCTTGGGCCGTCAGATTGGTGCCGCACACGATGCGCAGGCCAAAGCGCTCGGTGTAGACCTCTTTGCGGGAGGGCTCGGCCACGCGGGCGATGACGTGCTTCACACCGAACAGCTCGCGCGCGATCTGCGCTACCATCAGATTGATGTTGTCATCCTTGGTGACGGCGGCCACGGCGTCGCAGGCCTCAATGCCCGCACTGCGCAGTACATCGCCGTCGATGGGCACGCCCGCCACGGCCATGCCGGAAAATGGCGGCTCCAGTTCATTGAGCAGAGCCAGATTGGCGGCGTCTTCGTCCAGCACGGAAACATCGTGCCCCAGCCGCTCCAGCACATGTACCAGCCTGCGGCCCACGCGGCCGCAGCCTACGATCAGGATATTCATAGCTTGTCTCCTTCGGTCTCCGCCGGGACGGAGCCCGGAGGCCCGCGCCGCGCGGACAATGGCGCGGCCGTGCGGCGGCGCTCTGCCCTCATTATACCCGTTCCCCGGCGGGGTTGCAACCGATACACATTTATGCTTTGCAGTTTTGCCGCGCCTGTGCTATAGTATCAGTGTATAAAAACAGCGGTTTTCCGCCGCGCGGCGGAAAGCTCCGAAGGCTTCATCCGATGCCGCAGGCGCGAACGGAAAGGCCGCGGAGCGCCGGCCGGGCCCGGGAAAGCGTTCAGCGCCCGTCCGCGGCCTTGGCTGTGCGCCGTTTTTGGTACATTGCGGCTAGTTAAAAAGTACCGCGTCTATTGTACATGGGATACGGTGGGGAAAAAAGCAAAAAAAGGAGAGGAACACCATGCAATTGAACAGCGAATCCGTACTGAAAGGCGCTGAACGTGCGCCGAACCGGAGCCTTTTTTATGCTCTGGGTTATACTGATGAAGAAATCAACCGTCCGTTGATCGGCGTTGTGAGCGCGTACAGCGAGATCGTACCCGGCCATGCTCATTTGGACAAGCTGGCCGAGGCTGTCAAGGCGGGCGTGCGCATGGCGGGCGGTACTCCTATCCTGGTACCGTCCATCGGTGTGTGCGACGGAATCGCCATGGGCCATATCGGTATGAAGTATTCCCTGCCCAGCCGTGAGCTGATCTGCGACAGCGTGGAGACGATGGCGCGCGCCCACGGGTTTGATGGCTTGGTACTGGTGCCGAACTGCGACAAGATCGTGCCCGGCATGCTGATGGCCGCGGCCCGGCTGAATATCCCGTCCATTGTCGTCAGCGGCGGGCCGATGCTCTCGGGCCGGCAGGGCACGCGCCACGTTTCGCTTTCCCAGATGTTCGAGGCGGTGGGGAGCTACAAGGCCGGCATCATCGGCGAAGACGTGCTGGACGATTACACCAAAAACACCTGTCCCGGCTGCGGCAGCTGCTCGGGTATGTATACGGCCAACAGCATGAACTGCCTGTGCGAAGCCATTGGCATGGCGCTGCCCGGCAACGGAACCATCCCTGCGGTATACGCGGCGCGCACGCAGCTGGCAAAGCATGCAGGCATGCGCATCATGGATCTGGTGCGGGACGGGGTGCGTCCCCGGGATATTCTGACGCCGGCGGCATTCAGAAATGCACTGGCCACGGATATGGCGCTGGGCTGCAGTTCCAACAGCGTTTTGCACCTTCTGGCCATTGCCAACGAGGCGGATGTGCCTATGAGCCTGGAGACTTTCAATGAAATGAGCGCGAAGGTGCCAAACTTCTGCCACCTTGCTCCGGCCGGCCCCACGCATATCGAGGACCTGTACGCCGCGGGCGGCGTGCCCGCTGTCATGGCGCAGCTGGCCGGGCTGGGCCTGCTGGATACAAGTCTGCCCACGGTGACGGGCAAAACTGTGGGCGAGAACATTGCAGGCGCGCAGAACCGCGATACAAACGCCATCCGTCCCGCGGACGACCCGTACAGCAAAACGGGCGGCATCGCCGTGATGTGGGGCAACATTGCGCAGAACGGCTGCGTGGTGAAGCGCAGCGCGGTCGCTCCCGAGATGCTGGTGCACAGCGGTCCCGCGCGGGTGTTTGACGGTGAGGAAAGCGCCATCGACGCCATTTACAACGGCCGCATCCAGCCGGGAGATGTGGTGGTCATCCGATACGAAGGCCCGGTGGGCGGCCCCGGTATGCGCGAGATGCTCAATCCCACCAGCGCGCTGGCGGGTATGAAGCTGGACAAATCCGTGGCGCTCATCACCGACGGACGCTTCTCGGGCGCGTCCCGCGGCGCGTCCATCGGACATGTGGCGCCTGAGGCCGCCGTGGGCGGAAATATCGCGCTCATCGAGGAGGGCGACGTCATCGATATCGACATCCCGGGCGGGCGTATCGGCGTGCGCGTGGACGACGATACGCTGGCGCGCCGCCGCGCGGCATGGACGGCTCCTGCACCTAAGGAGACCACAGGCTGGCTGGCGCGCTATGCAAAGCTGGTGTCGGGCGCAAACGAAGGCGCCGTGATGCAGAAATAAGATTTTCCGCACAGAAAAAACAGCGGCCGGGAAGTATCCGGCCGCTGTTTTTCATCCCAACGATTCCCCCGGCCGCAGCCCGCGTGAAAAGCGGCCGCATGGCCTGAAAAAATATCCTGTGGATGTTCTTAAGTTTCCGGCGGCGGAGATTGCATCTGCTCCGCGCCCGCCTACCGCGGGCCCGCCGTGCAGGGCCGCTCCGCCTCCAGCACAAGCTGTGCAAAGCCCTGATAGGTATAATCCGCGTCCGGTCCCCGGTAAGGGGCCACCGCGTTGAAAAAGCAGCTCGGCAGCTCACCTTCCCGCAGGCATTTCCCAATGCAGGGCGTGCAGCCCCTGTCGTGGTTCACGGGGTTCAGCGGACATTTTGTGTCCCGGCAGGTGCAGAAAGCAACGTTCATTCCGAAAAGCTCCTTTCCAAAACGGCAGATGCCGCCGCAGGGGCGCGGCCGTTCTGTCTGGCAGAACAGGGACCGCCGTTTCCCGTGCTCCGCGTGTTGAAACTGTTTAAAACCGGCCCGCGTCCCGCAGGGCTTTCACCTTCAGTACAGCGGCTACGGTCTTACTGTCGGTGATCTCACCGGAGAGAACCATTTCCGCGGCCTTGTCCAGCGGCAGCGTGAACACCGAGAGAAATTCGTCCGCGTCCAGGTGCTGCCCCACGGGAGAAAGGCCCTTGGCCGCATACAGGTAAATGATCTCGCTGCAATATCCGCAGGTGGGAATGATATACCCCAGGTCCCGGTATTCGGCGGCGGCAAGGCCCGCTTCCTCGCCCAGCTCACGCTTGGCGGCTTCCAATGGGTCCTCCCCCTTTTCCAGCTTGCCGGCAGGAATCTCGATCAATTCCCGGTCCAGCGCGTAGCGGTACTGGCGCACCAGATAGAGCTCACCCTCGTCGTTGAGCGCTGCAACGCCCGCACCGCCGTGATGGCGTACCACCTCCCGGGTGCTGGTGCCGCCGTTTTCCAGTTCCACCCTGTCCAGCGTCACGGTGATGACGCGTCCCTCGAATTTTGTCTCGCTCGAAAGCCGTTTTTCAAAATGTGCCATCATGCATCCTCTTCTTCGTCGTCGTCATTTTCGGGGTTCAGCTCCGGAGCGCGGGTGCATTTTACCTTGCCCACTCTCCGGTCCTCCACTTCCAGCACTGTGAATTCCAGCCCGCCGTATTCCAGCGTCACATCTTCCCCCGCTGCGGGGATACGGCCCAAGCGGTCGATGATCAGGCCGCCCACGGTATCGAAATCGGCCTCGCCGTCCTCGTCCTCATCGGGCGGTTCCAGGCCGAAGGCCTCGAACACTTCCTCCAGGTCCGCGCTGCCTGCGGCAACAAACCCGTCCTCGGTGGCCACAAGGTCCTCGTCCTCGTTGTCAAATTCGTCCTGGATGTTGCCCACGATCTCCTCCAGGACGTCCTCCATCGTGGCAAGTCCGCTGGTGCCGCCGTATTCGTCCACCACCACGGCGATCTGCGTGTGCTTTACCTTAAAATCCACCAGCAGCTCCTGGGCGCGGCAGGCTTCCGGCACGAACATCGCGCCGCGCATGAACCGGCTCACCGGGGCCTGCGCCTTTTCCGGCGTGTCCCAAAGCGCGAACAGGTCCTTCACATATAAAATGCCGACAATGTCGTCCAGTGACTTGCGGTATACCGGGAGGCGCGAAAATCCGTGCTCCAGAGAAAGGCGTACCGCGTCGGCGGCGGGCGTGTTTTCCTCCACGCTTACGATCTCGGTGCGGTGGGTCATCACGTCGCCTGCCGTCACGTCGTCCAGCTCGAAGATGTTGGTGATCATCTTCTTCTGGCTTTCGTCTATCAGATCGTGCTCCTCCACGTCGTCCACGAAAGAGAGCACATCCTCCTCTGTTACGTCGGACTGGGCCGAGAGCCCCAGCGCCTTGAACACCAGCTTCGCGGGAGCGGCCAGCGGCGCACCCAGCATACAGGCGGCCGTGAAGCCGCTTTTCTCCTTTATGCGGCCCTTCGCCCGGCCAAGGCTGTACAGCAGCACGGCCAGCGCGGCCAGCGCCGCCAGGCACAGAAGCGTCCACCAGGGAGCCTGTGCAAAAATGCGAAGAAAGCCGTAAACAAAAAATCCGCACGCAAACACAAATGCCGCGCAAAGCCCGGCCATCCTGTCGGAAAAACCAAGGATGCCGCTCTGCTGCCGCTCCGGTTCGCTTGCGGACACTGCGCCCGCGCGGTAAGCCGCCGCAAGCGCGCCAAACGTGGAAGCTGTTGCGATGAGGATACTAAGACCATCAGGGTCCATCTGAAAAAAACTCCTTCTTTCCGCCCGCCGCCGGAGCGCGGGCCATAGAATGCGGGCGCATAAGCCCTGATATTTACCTTATAATATACTGGATTGAAAGCGGCGTGTCAAATGCGGGGCGTAAAATCCGTGTAAAAGGAGGTGCATGGAGGTGTGAAGGTGGGATTTTTTTGTAAAAATGGCCGCGGTTCCCCATAAAAATCCCCTGCCCCTTGTTTACTTTCCCGCAAAACTTTGCTACAATAATGACGAGCGTAATGCAGAAACGATGCCCCCGCAAAACGCCTGTTTCTGCTCACACCACCCCCCGCCCGGAATCATCTGCCGCCGCGGGGGAATAAAGAAAGAACCGGAGGAAGAAAAATGCCAAGATCCAAGAAATCTATGGACGGCAACACCGCTGCGGCTCATGTAGCCTATGCGTTTACCGAAGTTGCCGGCATCTACCCCATCACCCCGTCGAGCCCCATGGCCGACCAGGTGGACCAGTGGTCCGCCCTGCACCAGAAGAACATCTTCGGCACCGAAGTGAAAGTTGTTGAGATGCAGTCCGAGGCGGGCGCGGCCGGCACCGTGCACGGCTCCCTGGCTGCCGGCGCGCTGACCACCACGTTCACCGCGTCCCAGGGCCTGCTGCTGATGATCCCCAACATGTATAAGATCGCCGGTGAGCTGCTGCCCGCCGTGTTCCATGTTTCCGCCCGTACCGTGGCCAGCCATGCGCTGAACATCTTCGGCGATCATTCCGACGTATATGCCTGCCGCCAGACGGGCTTTGCCATGCTGGCCGAGTCCAACCCGCAGGAGGTCATGGACCTGGCTGCTGTGGCGCACCTGGCCACGCTGGAGAGCCGTGTGCCGTTCATCAACTTCTTCGACGGCTTCCGTACCAGCCACGAGATCCAGAAGATCGAGGTCTGGGATTACGACGACCTGAAGGAAATGACGGACATGGAAGCGGTGAAGGCGTTCCGCGCCCATGCGCTGAACCCCGAGAACCCCGCTATGCGCGGCTCCCACGAGAACGGCGATATCTTCTTCCAGCACCGTGAGGCCTGCAATAAGTTCTACGAGGCCGTGCCCGGCATTGTGGAAAAATACATGGGCAAGGTGAACGCGAAGCTGGGTACCAACTACCAGCTGTTCGAGTACTACGGTGCTCCCGACGCAGACCGCGTCATCATCGCCATGGGTTCCATCTGCGACGTGGCCGAGGAAGTCATTGATTACCTCACCGCCAAGGGCGAGAAGGTCGGTCTGGTGAAGGTCCGCCTGTACCGTCCGTTCGCGGCCGACAAGCTGCTGGCCGCCATTCCGGACACCGCGAAGAAAATTGCCGTGCTGGACCGCACCAAGGAGCCGGGCGCTCTGGCCGAGCCGCTCCATCTGGACGTTATGGCCGCGTTCCGCGAAGCGGGCCGCGAGGGCACCATCATCGGCGGCCGCTATGGCCTGGGCAGCAAGGATACCCCGCCGTCCAGCGTGTTTGCCGTATATGAAGAACTGGCGAAGGACGCTCCGAAGGAGCGCTTCACACTGGGCATCAACGATGACGTCACCTACCTCTCTCTGGAGGAGAAGCCCGCGCCCAACACGGCTGCCGAAGGCACCGTCGAGTGCAAGTTCTGGGGCCTGGGCGGCGACGGCACGGTCGGCGCCAACAAGAACTCCACCAAGATCATCGGCGACCATACCGACAAATATATCCAGGCCTACTTCCAGTATGACTCGAAGAAGACCGGCGGCGTGACGATCAGCCACCTGCGCTTCGGCGACAAGCCCATCCGCGCGCCGTACTATATCAACAAGGCCGATTTCGTGGCATGCCACAACCCGTCCTACGTCATCAAGGGCTACAAGATGGTCAACGACGTAAAGCCGGGCGGCGTGTTCATGATCAACTGCCAATGGACGCCGGAAGAGCTGGATCACCACATGCCCGCCGAGGCGAAGCGCTATATCGCCAAGAACAACATCCAGCTGTATACCATCAACGCCATCGACAAGGCCATCGAAATTGGCCTGGGCAAGCGCACCAACACCATCCTGCAGTCCGCCTTCTTTGCTTTGGCAGGCGTGCTGCCGAAGGAAGACGCGCTGAAGTTCATGAAGGAAGCGGCCTACAAGTCCTTTGCCAAGAAGGGCGACGCCATCGTCGAGATGAACTACAAGGCCATTGACGCGGGCTTTGACGCTTTCGTCAAGATCGACGTGCCGGCTTCCTGGGCCGACGCGAAGGACGCCGAGGGCGACCACGAGCTGGCCGGCAACCCCGCCACCGTCAAGATGGTCAAGGAGATCCTGTTCCCGGTCGACAAGATGGACGGCGACAGCCTGCCGGTTTCCGCTTTCGTGGACCATGTGGACGGCCAGTTCGAGCAGGGTGCTTCCGCATATGAGAAGCGCGGCGTTGCCGTGAGCGTGCCCGAGTGGGATGTTACAAAGTGCATTCAGTGCAACCAGTGTGCCTATGTCTGCCCGCATGCCACCATCCGTCCGTTTGCTTTCTCCGCCGAGGAAGTTGCCGCCGCCCCCGCCGCGCTGAAGGTGAAGCCGATGACCGGCAAGGGCTGCGAGAACTACCAGTTCGGCATGACGGTCTCTCCGCTGGACTGCATGGGCTGCGGCGTCTGCGTCGACGTCTGCCCGGCCCCCGGCAAGGCGCTGAAGATGATGCCTCAGGAGAGCCAGCTGGCCCAGCAGGAAGTGTTCGACTATGCTGTAGCCAACGTGGGCAAGAAAGAGGGCATGATGGCCGAGACGACCGTCAAGGGTTCTCAGTTCAACCAGCCGCTGCTTGAGTTCTCCGGCAGCTGCGCGGGCTGCGCCGAGACCAGCTACGCCCGCCTGATTACCCAGTTGTACGGCGAGCGTATGTATATTTCCAACGCCACCGGCTGTTCGTCCATCTGGGGCGGCCCGGCCGCAACGTCCCCGTACACCCGCAACCGTCTGTCCGGCAAGGGCCCGGCCTGGGCAAACAGCCTGTTCGAGGACAACGCAGAGCACGGCTTCGGCATGTATCTGGGCCAGAAGACCATCCGCGAGAGCCTGGCCGACAAGACCCGTGCGCTGATCGCTGTTGAGTACGCGCTGCCCGACCTGAAGGCCGCTGCGCAGGAATGGCTGGACACTATGGAGGACGGCAAGCTGAACTCTGCCGCCGCCGATAAGTATATTGCCGCGCTGGAGAACGGCGTGCTGACCGTAGAGGAAGGCATCGCGTTCCTGGAGAGCGCCGAGGGCAAGGCGAAGTTCGGCGACAACGCCGCGCCCATGCTGGAGCATATGAAGAGCCTGAAGGCTGCCGGCAAGGCCACCTGCGACTGCGAGGCCTGCACGCTTGCGGCTGAAATTCTGGAGCAGAAGCAGTACCTGGCCAAGAAGTCCGTCTGGATCTTCGGCGGCGACGGCTGGGCCTATGATATCGGTTTCGGCGGTCTGGACCACGTGCTCGCTTCCGGCGAAGACGTGAATGTCATGGTCTTTGACACCGAGGTTTACTCCAACACCGGCGGCCAGGCATCCAAGGCCAGCCAGATCGGTCAGGTGGCTCAGTTCGCCGCGGCGGGCAAGGCCATCGGCAAGAAGAATCTGGCCGAGATCGCCATGAGCTACGGCTACGTGTATGTGGCGCAGATCGCCATGGGCGCGGACAAGAACCAGACCATCAAGGCCATCACGGAGGCCGAGAGCTATCACGGCCCGTCCCTCATCATTGGCTATGCTCCCTGCGAGATGCACGGCGTCAAGGGCGGTATGACCAACTGCCAGAACGAGATGAAGCGCGCTGTGGACGCGGGCTATTGGAATATGTTCCGCTTCGACCCGCGCAAAAAGGCCGAGGGCAAGAACCCGTTCACCATCGACAGCAAAGCGCCGACGGCGGACTACAAGGAATTCATTGAGAGCGAGACGCGTTACAGCCGCCTGCAGCGCGCCTTCCCCGAGCGTGCGCAGGTGCTGTTCGACAAGGCAGCCGACGCCGCGAAGGACCGCTACGAGTACCTGGGCAAGCTTGCCAAGCTGTACGAATAATCGGCACAAGCGAAGTAAAGCAGAGAGCGCCCCGCACCGAAAGGTGCG
>ERZ773258.393-NODE-393-length-53406-cov-4.838560_pt1 | contig 53406 bp, 41 predicted proteins | sample MGYA00511962_ERZ773258 | MGnify/ENA primary metagenome ERZ773258 (study PRJEB29015, sample SAMEA2737755) | human gut metagenome | biome: human gut; feature: human-associated habitat; material: faeces | place: China | collected 2012 ... | reverse complement strand
TATTGTTGGAAAAAGACGGGAAAGCAAAGGCCGCAACGGGGAGGGCGCAGGCAGCGTGCCAGCGCGTGTCGGGCGCGCTGCGGCCTCCCTGCGAAGGGCGGCGCCGAAAACGTGGCGCTCCGCACGACGGCGATTTCCGTTTTAGGACCATCCCCTTAAGGCTTGGGCTTTCAGCTGTCTTTTGCAGCTCAGTCCTTTTTGTAAAATACCAGCGTCATTTTATCGGTAATAACTTCTGTTTTTCCCGTCTGACGGTAACCCATTTTTTCGTAAAGACGGCAATTCACCTTTTCTTGTAAAATCGTACTTAATTCCCAATTTGAACTGCCATGCAGGGCTTCAACCATACGGATGGCTTTTTGTGCAATGCCGAGCCGTTGATATTGAGGAAGCACAAAAATAGGAGATATTCTTTTAGCTGTGTCTTTTTCTCCTTTGTCAACGACCCGTACTGCGCCGACGTTTTCATCGAATTCCTGAATAAAATAGTAATAGGTGAAGGGCTGCTGCAACCTCATAATGGTTTTATCAATATTTTCAGCCGCAGGGCTGTTTTCCGTGTCTTGGTACTTTTTATATAAATCCTGAAATGCTTCTGTCTGCATTTGCCACAATTTGCGAGCATCTTCTATGCCGATTCGGATCAGATTCAAATTCTTCCCTCCGCTCTTATTTCTCAATAAATCCCGCGTTATCATCAAATCCGTTTTTTCATTTGTGTTCTGATTCTACATCCGTCCGGTCTGTTGTGCCGATGCATTCATGAGCGGGCGTTTTGCCGTCCAGCACGGTGAAGATCTGCTCCACAACGCACATGCCAACACGCAGCAGCGCTTCGTCCGTGGCTGCACCGAGATGCGGCGTCGCCAGAAAGTTGGGCAAACGCAGCAGCGGCAGGCCGGGCGCGGGCGGCTCGTGGGCGAGCACATCGCAGGCAGCAGCTCCCAGAGGACCCTGCGTCAGAGCGCGGTACAATGCATCCTCGTCCACCACGCCGCCCCGCGCCGTATTGACGAGCAGCGCGCCGGGCTTTGCCGCGGCAAGCTCCGTCGTACCTACAAGCCCGCGCGTCTGAGGCGTGAGGGGTACGCCGATGCTCACAACGTCCGCCCGGGCAAATACCTCGCGTACACAAGTGCAGCGGGCTATACCCAGGCATGCCGCGCGTTCCTCTGTCAGAGAAGGCGAATACCCTACAATGCTCATGTCGAACGCACGGCGGAACATCTCCGCGGCACGTCGGGCGATGCTGCCCACGCCCACAAGGCCCAGCGTTTTGCCGTGCAGCTCCATGCCTGTCAGCCGTGCATCTGCTATGGCGAGGGCTTCGCCGGTTTGCAGCATGCGGTCCGCCAGATATACCCGCCGCGCCAGAGCGAGGGTCAGTCCTACGATAAGCTCCGCCACAGACTGCGCGTTTTCGCCCGGGGCATATACCACGCGCACACCGCGCTGCGCTGCCGCAGCCAGGTCCACTCTGTCCGTGCCCGTGCCGTGTATGCCGATGACCTTCAAAGCCGGGCACTGCTCCAGAAAAGCTGCGTCCATGCGCAGGTTTCGGCTGATGGCTGCGTCGGCCCGGCCCAGACAGGCGGGGTCCGAAAAAACCTCAGCCCTGGTTTTAAGCAGCGCCAGCGCGCGGGGATGGATGGGTTCACACAAAAATATTTTCAGCATATAGCCTCCCTGGATACGGTGTGTGGTATGTTCGATGCCTTGCGGTCAGCTCAGCTCCTGTCTTTTCAGGCAAGCTCCCTGTCCGCGGTGGCGTGAAGGATGAGCTCCAGCGCCAGCGGCTCGGGCGCCTTTCATGATACCGTTCCTCTCTTGACATTCTTTGGACCGTTGCAAGATAAAGGGCGGAAACCAATACGGCAGACCATAAATCGGCCACGGGCTGCGCCCATGGCTTAAGGGACCGCAGGCAGAAGTGACACGGGCGCAGCGGACAGGGGAACTGTCTAAGGACATTCGTGCCTTACAGGAAAACCCGGACTGCACCAAGGAGCCGCTGTGCAAATATATTTTTAGTGTGGACGTATACGAAGACCTCATTGGCATCCGTTCCACGGCTGATTGGGCCAAAGGGAATGCTGATGTGCCGTTTATGAAGGAAGTAAAAACGAACTACGCCGCCAGCAACGAAGCTGACGGCGTAATCATAGATGGTTGCGGGGGCCAGATTTGAACTGACGACCTTCGGGTTATGAGTTATCAGAGGTGGATGTAAATACAGATTTTTATGAAAAAATATTCTTGTAAAATTTGTCTCTCATTTTCAGCGAAAAAAACAAGTGCCTTGAATAAGGAAGCGCAGTGCTTTTCCCAAAGCACCGCGCTTTTTTGATGGAAAATATTCAAGGACTGCGCACAATCCATACGAACCGTTAGAGAGCGGCTACACATAAGCTCTACGAATTGCTGTTGTATAGAAATTCAAGGCTTAGCCGCTATTCCTTACTCAATTGCACACGGGTTGCACCAACAATACAAAAACACAAAACGGATGAAGTCTTAAAAGCAGTCATAAAGGAACGTCCTATCTTCCCACCCAATATACTTGTAGGAGCTGAGCGTATGAACGAAACGAAAATAATTTCCGTCACCAATGATAAAGGCGGTGTTGGAAAAACGACTACTGTACATAATTTTGGATATGCACTGATGAAAAAAGGATACCGGGTTTTGCTCGTTGATTTTAATGCCCAATGCGACCTTACCGCAGAGCTTGGGATTGCAGAACCAGACGCCGAAAACAATACACTGTGCGATGCTATGCGGCCATATATCATGGATACAGATGATTTTTTAGATACGGCTGAGTGTATTCGCGCAAATCCCAATGGACTTGATTTTCTCCCAGCTACCCAGGAATTGGCCGATCTGGAGACGCTGATGATACAAGCATATCAGCGGGAGATGATTTTAAGCTCAATTTTGCAGGAGATTGCCGGGCAATATGATTTCATTTTGATTGATTGTCCCGGATCACTGGGGCAGTTGATGGTAAATGCCTTGATGGCCTCCAACGAGGTGATTTTGGCGGCTTTCCCCGAGAAAAATTCTCTTGCAGGGTTAAGCAAAATCATGAATTTCATTGATCAGATCAGCCGCCGCATGCATCGGAAAATTCAGGTAAGGGGAGTTTTGTTCAACCGCGTTGACGTACGTGAGACAGATTTAAACAAGCTTTTGAAAGATGCCAAAGCGCATGTGAAAAGAGAGCTCCCTTTTTTTAACAACTGGATACCAAAGCGTGTATCGGTGGCCCGTGCAGTAGAACATGCCGCTTCTATTTTTGAGTATGAACCATCGAGCGACGCAGCGATTGCTTACGCGAAACTGGCCAATGAATATCTAAAGCAGGCTGGAGGTGAAAAACGGAATGGAAAATCAGCGTAATTTTGGAGCATTACTGGAAGGGAATACGCCGATGAACGGCATGCCGACAAAGGAACGTGTAGAACTGCTGCCGGTGGATATGATTGACCCGCATCCATTAAATCCTCGTATTGTCACCCCAGAAAGTTTGGATGAAGCTTTTTTGGAAAGCGTTGAAAGAAACGGTGTCTTGCAGCCCGTATTTGTCAAACTCAGCGAAGGTGGACGGTATCAGATGCTGGCAGGGCATCGCAGACTATGTGCCAGCAAGGTTGCAAAGCATACGCATATTCGTGCCATTGTAAAAAGGAAGCTGCTTCCCGGTGAAGAATCTGTATTCTTGATGGATACGAATATTCAAGACAATTTTAAGGACATGCTGCCGAGCCAGAAGTGCCGGGCGTTGTGTGTCCAATATGATGGCCTGCGGGAAATGCGGTGCTATGCCCAATTGAATGACGAAGAAGAAGGTGAGATTGAACTCGGAGGTAAGGTGATTAAATTCCATCACCTTGAAAAATCCCGTCGTGCGATTGCTTCAGCATACGGACTTTGCGAGGCGGATGTGCAGATGTATTTGAAGCTGCGTTCGCTTTGTGAATCGTGGATGAAACTGCTTGATCAGAAAAAAGTATCCTGTTCAGCAGCGGCAACCATCGCCAGCCTTCCGGTGACGATTCAACAGGAACTGTACCAGTATGTCGCAGCGCGGAAAACAAAAATCACAAATGCACAAGCAGAGGATATCCGTAAGCTGATTGAAGGCGGTGGGACTCTCCAGCCAGAAATGGAGAAGCTGTTCAAGAACGATGCGCGGCCGGTCAGCAATATGCGAAAAAAATATCGTCTGCCGAAAGCCTGGTTTGACAGCTATTTCAAGGACATGACAGGGGCACAGATTGACACCATTTTGGAGAACGCTCTGAAATTGTATTTCGCGTCCGATAAACCGGCATAATGAATGTCCGGATACTGAGAAGGAGAGGCAAATAAATGTGAATAGGGTATATGTTTACTGCGAAAAGAACGGCCATGTGCCGTTCTTTTCTTTTTATGAAGAACTTCCTGCAAAGATGCAGCAAAAAGTTTGGAAAGGGATCCGTTGCCTGGCCATCTTCCCCAACTACCGCACAGAACCTCATGTGAAGCATTTCACACTTGAGAGGTATAGGGGTTTTTACGAATACCGGGAAAGGATTCGGATTTTGTTTCGCGTTATTTTTGTCTTTGACGCGAATAAAGACATCATTTTGCTCGCGCCGTTTGTTAAACAGCGAGACCGCGATACCCATAAAGCTTTGGAGCGGTCTCTGGCCATGCTGTCGGAAATCAAGCAGCATCCAGAGTGCAAGATAGAACTGCATTTGGGAAAGGAGACGTTGACAGACGTTGCAATCAGTATATGAGTACTGATATTATTCAGAAAAAGCGAGGTTATGTTATGAAGCGTATTATAACAATGCTATTGTGCGTATGCCTGTTGTGTTCAAGCACACTGTATTTTGCGGAGGAGCCTATTTCCGGCGCAGATGGCGAGGTCGTGACGGTGACACAGAATAATGGAGCATATGCTGCAGCATCGAATTCCGTCACAGAACAACCCGTATTGACAAATGTGGAGTACACTCAGGAGGGCGGCCGCAATCTAATTATCAAAACGTATGAAGTTCCAGTAAATTTTGATGTGCAAAAGCTGACTGAGGCCGATTTTCAGGATGGGAGGATACTGTACACACACCGGGATACTGTGAAAATTCGGGATAAGCAGACAGAGGAAACAAAACAGGCCAGACAAATGGTGTCGATTGATCATGAGGAAAAAAGCGGCGCGATGAGTAAACTCCAGCCAATGATTGACTATGAGCAGGATGGCTATTCCGGCCAACTGCTGCTGCAGCCTGACAGCATCACGACGGTAGAGGCCGGATATGAAAACTACAGTTACACCGTATCGGATACGCGAGAATATTCAAACCTGGACCGTAACGATATGGCCTATATCCCAAAAAACGCTGAAAAAAATGGCGTTTCACTCAGCTTGGCAGGCGTGGACTGGCGGGTTATGGGTAACGGTTCCTTTATGGCGAACGCCACATATACAGGCTTGGCCTCTGGAAGCAAAGTAACCGGTTATACGTCTCAGGCGCTTTACTTAGGAGAGGTCCGCAGGGTAACATTGGATGGCAGTATCTATGAAGTGATTTATGAAGGCCGAGCACTGCCGGTGCCTTATATGAAATATATCGCTGCGGTCGGAGTAGCAGTGGCCATTGCTGCGTTGCTTGTCGTCCTGTGGAAACGAAGAAAAAATGCAAAAATCTACGCGCTTCTGGACGGCGAGTTCCGTATTGTCCGCCGGGTCCGTGTGTCATACATTGATCCGATTGTAGATATCACTCCGTCTGCTGTACAGTCGCGTTCTTCCGAGTATATCATTACGCTGGACCGGTGGAGTACAAAACAGTTGCACAACCAGCGTCTGCGTATCCTCTGCGCTGACGGGACGGTAAGAGAGCAGACGATTATCGACACTGGACGCAGTTACAAGCTCCATTTGGAAGCAATGCCGGTTCCCTGCCCGAATGAGGATGATACAGATAATGAGGTGTAACTATGCCATCCAGAAAAACGCTATGGAAAATAAACGGTTTTCTCGCTGTTCTGCTGACCGTTGTGATCGGAGCAGGCTACTTATTGGTCATCAAGCCTATGCGGTGTACCGAACTGCCGGTACCCGACGCTTATACGGCTTCCGCAGAACCTCATATAGTCAAGGCGGAAGCTACTGCAGCTACATCTCCCGAGGAAGTATGGTCCGACGACGGTGCTGCCGGCGCGGCTGATTTTACTCTGCCGGAAACGGTAGCGGAAGAAGATGGCTCAATTGGAACCATTACAATCCCTGCCGTGGGCATCCAGATGACGGTTTTTGAGACCGATGATGCCATGGAAGATATGCGAAAAGGTGCAGCTCACTTTAAAAGCACATCGGCGTGGAACGGAAATATTGGTTTATCCGGGCATAATTATAAAAATCAGTTCGGACCGCTCACTCGCATCGCAAAGGGAGATGTGATTGCATATGAAACGACACTTGGAATAAGGTACTACACAGTAGACACCATTGAAACAATCAGCGACGATGATTGGTCCTATCTGGGTCGAACGGAGGACAACCGTATTACGTTGATCACCTGCGTGGTAGGGCATGATGATAAACGTCTGGTCGTTCAAGCTGTAGAGTTTTAATCATCGGACCCTAATAGAACAAGAAATCCCACGCTCGGTGGGCCAAAGGGCAATTAAGAAGGGCGTTTCGACAGTGGTCAAAATACAGAAAAAAGTCACGCGTACAACGCATTGTAGTGCAAATGGTTCGGGATAATGCTGTCTGAAATTTACGGGTATTTTTCCGAAAAAATAAAGTTCCGCAGACATCTTGAAATCTCTCTTTTTCCCTATATACTGGTAGTACAAAGGGGGTGAAACTTCTGCATGAACAAAGCAAAAAAGATTTTAAAAATTGGTGGACTTCTTTTCGTCCTGCCGGCTATTATGGCTGGCGTTTGCCTTATGGCTATTAGACCACTCGACGCCAAAAGCGGCGAGGTTGGATTTACTGCTGTGAGTATCCTGGGGCATGTGTGGATGCCTTGGGAACAAATACCCAGTGGTAAGGTGGTAACCGTCGATAACGACTTGTACCAGATCCACACAAACGACCCTGTTGATGAGGAGGCTGTTCGTGAGGCCGCTGTAGCAGCGACCGAAAAGATCGCGGAAGAAAGATACAGCGTTCAAATCGCAGAGTTGGAGAAACAGCTCGATGAGGTCAATGCAGAACTGGAAACGGCCAATGCTGCGTTAGAACAGCGGGCCGCTGAGCAGGCTGCTGCTGAAAGAAGCGCGGCGCAGCAGAAAGCCGCAGCCGGCAGGGCCGGCACTCAAGCCGCCCAACAGGCAGCAGCATCCAGCGGAGGTGTAGTCGCAGGGAATGGACAAGCATCTGCACCTTCTGATGCCACTGGGACTGCCGCGCCGCCAGCAGTGGATACAGGTACATTGATTGCTAACGGTCATGCTTATGCATCCGGTAAGAATATGGGTATCAACAGTTCACTGACGATTGGCAATGCAGGATATTTCAATCCGGTGGACATCACGGTTCGGTCGCAGGATTCTGCGCAGAGCGATATTTATTATTGTATCGACCAGATCGCTGGTATGATGGGCACGGTCGAACAGGATCATTCGCCCGTCTACAACATCGTACAGGATGGAAACAAAATCTATGTGCTGTACGGCTGATTATTTACTTACATCTTATCATCACTCATAATGAAAACCGTCTGTCTCTTCTGGAGATGGGCGGTTTTCATTTTCACCTTCCCCTTCTGCGATACAACCAAATACGTCTGCTGCAGACATTGGGCCGCAGCGATAGGAAGGCGCTTTCTCCCCGCTTTCCGCAGCAGGCAGGAAAGAGGAAACCTATGACGAAATTGATAAAAAGACGGATCATTCCACTTTTGCTACTTCTCGTATTGTGCATCGGCATGGTGCCAACTGCATTTGCGGATGCCGAAGTCACGGTTACAGACAATGCAACCTCCGATTCAATGACACAGGAGGATTCTCAGCACAATGCTGATATTGTCGTTGTCCCCAATGAAGAGAGTGAAGATTTGGTTTCCGAATCGATTCAGCCAGGTGTTGATTACAGTCCATCGGAGTCGATCAGCCCCGATTCCGGCAGCAGTTCTTCCGAAAGCAGTCCTCAGTCAGCAGGCGGTGATTCAGTTTCTGCCGCAGACCCGGATGATGAAAATCTTTTGCAGTCAGCGGCAAGCTCTTCTTCGCCCACCAATTTAGGGAGTGACAGCGAAAACGCGGCTGAGCCTGAGAGCAACAGCACTTCCATTTCCACTGACGAGGGAACGGAGCAGGATACATTCACGCCGGTAACAATAGTAAATCGAAACGGCATTTCATATTTTGCCTCCGCGGCCAGTGATGGAAAACTGCAATGGACCTATAATCCAGGCTACCAATATGACACAAACCAGGGAAATGGGAGCGTGAATTTGGAGACGTGGCCTACCGCTACCATCAACGGCAGAGTTGCGTATTGTGTTGAACCCGAAAATCTTAATACCCATGGAAGTAAACCTTACGGTACGATTCAGTATGATCAGCTCAACAGTGCGCAGGTATATTCGATTGGATATGCGATGCTTTATGGCGCACAGGATCTTTCCAATATTCCTTATCATATTGCCACGCAGACCATCATTTGGGAAATTACACGCGGTTATATGGATTTGGAATCCTACACCTGTATCAACAAGGGCATTTACAATGCAGTAATCGGGTGCAATCCCTCGGCGGCACCTTATTATGAACAAATTCTCGCACAAATGCGCGCCCATAAAGAAGTGCCGTCTTTTGCTCATTTTTTCAGCACCCTTGCACCTGTGCATAAAGTACCGGGCATTCTCGGGGAATACAAACTGGATCTGGTGAATACCAACCCCAACTGTGACCTCAGCGATTTCAACTTTTCAGACCAAGCAGGCGTCATCTTTTCCAAAGAAAATCAGACGCTGCATATAGCTTCTTCCGCTGCCATTTCGGCCGGAACGCTGTTTTCTTCTTTTAAGGGGGCCTTGGGCGAAACGAACAGCTTGATCTACTGGTGTTCTCTGGATGGGGAAGACCAGATTCGGGCAACAGCTGATGTGCTGGATCCGGTCCCCGCATATTTCAGACTGTCGACTGAAGACGTTGGGCGGTACCAAATTGCCATCGTCAAATTGGAGTCCGGTACCAATATCCCCCTCGCCGGTGCGCAGTTTGAAATCCGGCACACTGAAAAAGGAACGCTTGGGACTTATACAACGGATGGAACGGGTCGCTTAACGGTTTCCGTACCGTGGCAAGGGACATATATCTGTACGGAAATCTCACCGCCGGCGAATCATAAGTTGGACGCAGACCCTAAAAAAGAGATTGTCATCTCCACCGAACATCCCAGCGGCGAATTGACATATCATAACGAACGATATGCATCCATTCAAATCACAAAGCTGGACGCTCGAACCAAAGCACCCATCAGCGGTGTTTCGTTTGAAATTTCTGAACGCGGCGGAGATAAAGTACAGACAGTTACCACTGGAGCATCAGGTGTTGCCGTACTGGAAAACGTACAGCCCGACGCATGGTATGAAATTCGGGAAGTTTCCTGTCCCCCGGGCTATATTTTGGACCCTACCCCGCATGTCGTCCAGGTGAAAGCTGGCCGGATAACAGAAATCACATTGGAAAACTATGCAAAGCCATCCGTCGAGATTTTAAAAGTGGATGCAGATGATCCAAGCATTAAATTGAGCAACGTTACGTTCCGCATAGCCCGCCGCGGCTCCAAGGACTATCAAGATATCGTCACCGGCAGCGACGGTGTTGCGCGGCTGACCGGCATTGACATCGACGAGGATGGAGAGTATTTCATGGTCCGGGAGATAATTACAGCCAACGGGTACATCCTGAATGATCAAGAGCTAACCGTCGAGGTGAAACCCGGGCAAGTGACCACGGTGACGGTAGAGAATCGAAAAAAGCCAGCTCTGGAACTGCTGAAAATTGATTCTATTACCAAAGAGCCTTTGCCTTACGCTACTTTCCGACTGGAGTATGTGGACGGTCGGGAAATCGGGACATTTCAGAGCGATTCGGAGGGGCGTATCCACCTTTCCCAGCTTGATCCAGGCCGGGTGCGCATCACAGAGATTTCAAGCCCGGATGGCTATCTGCTTGATGATAAGCCACGGGAGGTTCTGCTTGAGCCGGGGAAAACAGTCTCACTCACCGTGGAAAATACGCCGGCCTCTCCGTTGATCATCAAAAAAGTCAGTACAGATGGCACCCCGCTGGCCGGGGCAAAAATCCGTGTCACGCGTATGGACGGCAGCCTTGTAGGGGATTTTGTGACAGGCCGCGGAGGATATATTACCGTCCCCAACGTAGAGCCCGGCTGGTTCATCTGTGAAGAACTGGAAGCCCCGGCAGGATTCCAACTCGATAATACACCTAAAAAAATAGAGCTGAAGCGGGGGGAGCCAGCCATCCTTGAATTGGAAAACAGTCCCCTGCCCGGACTGCAAATCCGCAAGGTGTCGGAAGAGGGGGGACCCATTGCAGGAGTCTCCATCACAATCCAGTACAAAACAGGAGAAGTTGTTGGCACTTACAAAACCGATTCCGCTGGACTTATCTCGCTGCCGAATTTGGAGCCCGGTTGGTATACCTGTTATGAATCTCAAACAGTACCTGGGTTCCTTCTGGATATGACCCCGCAGGACGTGCTGCTGGAAGAAGGCAAGGTAGCAACACTCACCTTTGTCAATAAGCTTGTACCAGGACTTACTATTTTGAAAAAAGACAGTATTTCCGGAAAAGGCATTGGTGGTGTTGATATTGAATTGCGCTGGGAAACCGGAGAGCTGATCGGCACCTATACGACAGACAGCACAGGACGTATTTATGCACCGTTGGAGGCCGAAAAAACGGTTGTTGCCCGTGAGGTGAAGACGCTGCCGGAATACAGGCTGGACCCGACTGAAAGGAGGATTACACTGGAGTCCGGGAAGGCAAATGAACTGATTTTTGAGAATGATCCGTACCCCTATCTGATTATCCAGAAAATTGACCGCTCTACTAAGGAGCCGCTCAGCGGCGTTCAGTTCAAGGTTTCAGACGACTTGGGGCGTGAGGTCGGGACTTACACTACATCGGCCGCTGGGCGCATTGTACTGACGGGCATCAATGAGGGCCACTATCAGGTGCAGGAAATCACGCCGGCACCATCTTACCGTCCCGACAATACGGTATACGATGTTTACCTTTCCTGGGGAAAGACAACGACAATCACGATAAAGAATGAAAAGCTGGCAAGCTTTTTGCTGAAGAAAGTGGATAGAGAAACTGGCGAACCAATTCCCAGCGTGACATTTTTGATCTATGATGCGCAAACCAATAAGCTGATTGGAGAATATACGACGGATGACCAGGGGCAGATCCTTTTTGAGGAAAATCTGCTGCCCGAAAAAATCAAAATCAAGGAAATTCGGGCGGAAGGCTATGTCGTCGATCCCGATGATATCCGAACAGTGGAACTGGAGAGTGGCAAACTGATTGAATTGGTGTGGGAAAATGAACCGGAGCGCGGACAGATCCAAATCATCAAGCAATCAGCCGAGTACAACGACATCACTAAGCTGTCGGAGGGCAGCGCACTGGAGGGAGCGGTCTTCGAGATTTTTGACCTCAATAATGAGGTGCTGGACACGATTACTACCGATGAGCGCGGAATCGCCACGTCGAAGCCGCTTCCGCTGCAGATCGTCGGGATTCGGGAGGTACAGGCACCGGAGCACTACCTGCTGAACGGTAAGGTGTTTTGGGCAGAAATCAAGAAGCATGGAGATGTAGTCAAGTTCGTGGTGGAGAATGCGAATGAGAAGATCGGTGTCGACGTCAAAAAGGTTGGCAACATCGAAGCGATGCCGGGCGATACGATTCGGTACGATTTCTCTGACATCCGAAATGAATCAAACGTGCCGCTGGACAACTTCTATTGGAGAGACATTTTGCCTACGGATGCGGTGACGCTACGGTCCATCTCGACGGGAACGTGGAATGAGGAACTCAAATATACCATTTACTACAAAACCAATCTCGTTTCGGAGGAACGTGCTCTGGCGGAAAGACTTTCGACCAGCACGAACAACACCATCGACTGTTCTGCCTCTGCGGTCAAATTAAAGGCTGGTGAAGTGATAACGGAAATCCGTTTTGACTTCGGCACTGTTCAGCCCGGATTTGAACCGCTGACAAATCCATACATTACCTGCCTGGTACACCCCGATCTGCCGCATGAATACCGCTTTAAAAACTGCACAGATGTCGGCGGTGAACGCGGAGATGAATGGGTAATCGACAAAGATTGCTGGGTGACGGTTATCTATGCGGCGCCAAAAGGAAAATTACCCAAAACCGGAAACTGATTTTTATATCGAATGGCCTCCCGGTATATAGGGAGGCCATTTTTATAAGGAGTTCAAATGACATTACAACGAATCAAAAAAATTGTATATCGGCAATGCTGCAAAATGCCCCAATATTATGTGCTGATAATGAGCGTTGTCCTTCTGGCCTTTGTCTGTACACCGCCTGCTTTTGCGGTGGATGATATCTGGACCGTGGGACGCTCGATTATTACCGACGTCTATCAAAAAATCGTGGGGATCAGTACGTTGCTTGCAGGGCTGATGAGTGCAGTCGCTGTTTTAGGCTGTAAGTTCTCGGGAGGACGCCAGCAAAGAGTTGACCAGGCGTGGGACTGGCTGAAAAGAATATGGATCGCATGGGCGATTATCAACGGTATCGGCGCCTTTATCGCATACGTTGCCCCTCTGTTCTCCGGCTTGGCGACATTGGAGCCGTAATGAACTTCGGTAGTGCTGTTACAGCATAATAACGACGAAAGCCATCTCTAAAACGTCCGATCGTGTCATTTATCTAATCGATCGTGTCAAAATCGAGTCAGAACAATTGACTCGATTGAATCGATTTGGTATGATAGACATATTAATTTATATCCAAGGAGATGGCATTATGCTTTTTCAGGAAAGTGAAACCATAGAACTAAAAGAGGTTGTAGTTGATGATATAAAAAAGGAAATCATTGCTTTTGCAAATTGTGATGGCGGCAAACTGTATATAGGGATCCGAGATGATGGCACAGTTGTTGGATTGGATAATGCAGACAGCGTTTCTCTGCAGATCAGCAATATGGTACGGGATGCGATCAAACCAGATGTAACAATGTTTTTGCACTACGAAACCATCGTGGAAAATGGTAAAAATGTTGTTGCCGTGGATATTCAGCGTGGAACGGACCGCCCTTATTATCTTGCCAGTAAAGGAATGCGCCCGGAAGGCGTATATGTTCGCCAGGGATATTCTTCGGTTCCTGCGACTGATACAGCAATCCGACGTATGATAAAGGAAACGGACGGGGATCGTTTTGAAGCCATGCGCTCTTTAAATCAGGACCTTACATTTGAGGAAACGCAAAAAGAATTTGTGCTTCGGAAAATCGAATTTGGACCGCAGCAAATGCGTACTTTGAAATTGATCGATCAGGATGGACTTTACAGCAATTTAGCGCTGCTTCTGTCTGACCAATGTGTGCATACCATCAAAGTCGCAGTCTTCCAGGGGACAGACCAAACAATCTTTAAGGATCGCCGGGAGTTTAATGGTTCGTTGATGCAACAGATGAATGAAGTGTATGATTTTATTGATTTCCGTAATCAGACCCGTGCAACCATAGAAAAACTGTATCGGACTGATGTTAGAGATTATCCAGAAATCGCAGTCAGAGAAGCACTCCTGAATCTGCTTGTCCATCGTGATTATGCTTTTAGTTCAAGCGCATTGATTAGTATTTATGCAGACCGGATTGAGTTTGTGTCTATTGGCGGGCTGATACCGGGAATTGACCTGGAAGATGTTATGGTCGGTATTTCCGTGTGCAGAAATCAGGATCTTGCGGATGTATTTTACAGACTCCACTTAATTGAGGCGTATGGCACCGGAATGGGCAAAATCATGAAGGCATACGAAGGCATGCAGGAGAAACCGGTGATTGAAACCACAAAAAATGCCTTTAAGATTATACTGCCTAACATTAACGCAAAACACGAAATAGAAACTGAGACTGCATCGAGACCAGGCACACAGCATACCATCAATACTGAAAAAAAGCTAGGTGATGAAGAAGAAAAAATATTGGAATACGTCAGAACCTATGGTTCAATTACAAAAAATAATGTGGTTGGATTACTTGAAGTGAGTGCTTCTACTGCTGCCAGAGTTATCCGAAGAATGGTGAAGGGCAACTTATTAAAACAGAATGGAAAGGCACGAAATACACACTACACTATTACAGAATAAATCATTATGCCAAACAGCCGATTGGAGAAATCCAATCGGCTGTTTGCAGAAAAAACAGATTAGCGTGTAACCTGTATACATGATTTTTCGTTGAAACATGGCTTTGCGCTCACTTTCGTATTTTGGGCATTTCAGGAATACCACAAAATCGTAAAGTGTAAACGCCGCAATCGGATTTTCAGACGTGAGCAGCTGATTCTTAAGAATCGCTGCTTTTTATGTTTTTAAGTAAATTCAGCAGCTAAGTGGAAAATTGGATTTTTGTCCGGCCTGTAGGTATTTTGCCGCAGAACGGGAAGGAGAGATTATGTTAGAATTGCTCGTCAAAGGTCTTCTGCTCTGGGCGTATGACTTGATTTTAGAGTGTGTATCTTTTATTGGCGATGTGTTGCTGGATGTATTTCGGATGGACACTGCCTATTTTAAAGAGCATGCGCCTGTTGTGGTTGAACTGCAGCATATTTTTATCGGGACTGGCTGGGCGTTATTATTGGGAAATCTAGTATTTCAATCTCTCCGGAGTATGGTAAGCGGAATTGGTATCGACGCGGAAGACCCAAAATTTCTTTTCTGCAAAAGCGCGCTTTTTTCTTTTCTGCTGCTGGCCAGCCCTCAGATTTGCCAAATCGGGTTGGATCTCACAAGCAATATTATTGCATTTATGGAATTGCCAGACAGTGTGGTAATTGCGTCACTCGATGAAGGCCTGTTTGACTTTTCCGCCGGGTGGCTGTTGGCGATTATATGTGGGCTCATTCTTTTGTTTCAAGTTTTCAAGCTGTTTTTTGAAATCGGCGAACGATATGTCGTTGTGTGCATACTTGTTTTTTTTGCTCCGCTCGCATTTGCCATGGGTGGAAGTAAATCTACGGAAGACATCTTTAAGTCTTGGTGCAGAATGTTTGCCAGCATGTGCTTTGTCAGCGTCACAAATATTTTCTTTCTTAAAGTGATTTTTTCGGCAATGAGTAAAGTGCCCAATACTGTTACGCTGATTCCTTGGGTGATTTTCATCAGTGGATTGTGCAAGGCAGCGCGCCGGATTGATGACATTGTATGCCTGCTGGGGCTGAATGCAGCGCATACCGGAAGAGAGCAGCTATATCCAGGGTATCTGTTAGCGAATGTGGTGCGGTCTGCCGTGGCTGCCGCTACGAAAACAGCCCGTACGCACTGGAGCCAGGCTCAGAGCTTTCAAGGCAAAGGCTTTCATCCGCCTTATGCTCCCAACGAAAGGGATCGTGGTTCCGCAACGCATACACGGTCAGCACATGTTTCAAAAGCAACAGAGAAAGCTGCTGAGGAAAAAACGAGTCAGATGCATTCTAACGGCAATTTCGTGTCTCCAACAGACAAAAACGGCCAGGGCACAGCGCACACTGCAGGAACCAGGCCGCATACACAAGCCGAACCGCCTTCACGGCCATTTCCAACGGCACGAGGAAACATTGATATCTTGGCGGATGATGAGAGTCCAGCTTCGGTGAAACAGGCTTGTCCAAACACGCCGCCGAAAAAGAAAAACAATGGTGCTGCAATACCGCAGAAAAATCGTCCAACTCATTCAACACCGCGGCATAAAGAGCTTTCTGCAATTTCACCTGATGCACAAACAGCTGAGTCTAATTTGTCGCAAGGTACCATGCAGCAATCTGCTACTGGCGCAACACGGCCACCGCTGCATCGGCCAGTGGGAATTCCTGGTCGTCAGGATCCGATGGACCAAAACAGTAGGGGGACAGCGGAAAACGAGACACCAATCGGTACTGAGACGAGAAAAAACAGCGTAAATGAGACTTATCACAAAAAGAACCCGCCCTTGCCCGCATCACCGCCAGCGAGAGCATCCAATACAATGCGCCATCATTCCAACGGTTCAGATACTCTTTCTGGAAAGACCAGAAAATCAGATATCCATATGCAAGATTCATACAGTGAAATCAATACGGTGCGTCAAAACGATTTGTCGCTCGGAGAATCAACACAGATGAACGGGTCGGCGAAGTCTGTATCAAAAAACGCTTGTGAAAGCACTTCACAGAAAAATATGACGCGGGCACCTGAACGTTTTGACGGTGCAGAGACAAGTGGAAAAATACAGAAACGGCGCTCCAGCCCCACCCGCGCCCCGCATTCAGACCGCAAGCCCCCCGCAGCAGGAAGGAAACCGAATGGAAAATCAAGAAAATAACAGAGCTCGTACAGCCGCACAGCTTGGGGCTACTGCAGTCAATATCGCGCGCGGTGCAGCCCAGGGTGGAGTTGTCGGCGCCGCGGTCGAGGGGGTAAAAAGTTTTGCTCCCCAACTGATCAAAGTGCTGGCGGGTATTCTCTTTTTCTTTTTCAGCCTGCCGCTGCTTATTTTTGTCGGGATCCCCAGCAGCATGTTTGGAATGCCTTCCGTAGAGTCAGCTGATATCCGTCAAATGACGGATGAAGCACAAATTGCGGCTGATAATTATGCCGGAACACAATCCAATATTCAGCAGCATGCGGATTATCTGCTGCAGCAGGCCGCCATGGGGTATGACGATGTGCAGGTGAGCAGGAAACTGGACGGCTTCGACAGTTATTGGATGGCGGCAATCTCTTCGGTTCTGCATGTACAAGAGCTTACAGAAATCAATAAAACAGAGGTGCGCAATATTGTGAGGCGCGTTGTCCGACAGACTACGCAGGCAGAGACCTATATGGAAGAGGAGGAATATGTTCATATCAACGAGGATGGCACTACGGAAATCCGTACTCGTGAGGTAGAACGAAAACGGTTGCTTGTGTCACAGCGTATAGCTACGCCAGAGGAGGTAATGGCACAACTCGGATTTACGGATTTTGAGCGACAGTGGGCATATCAAATCCATGATGCTATCGCAGACAACCAGGAACAGGACGATACACCTTCTGTCGATATGGGAGATGTCACTTTCACAGATACCGAGACCCACGTCGTTTATTATTCGCAGGTAGACAGCCGCTGGAGTGATAAAGCATATTCCGGCAGTACAATCGGTATCGCTGGATGCGGTCCCACATCAGTGGCGATTGCCGTGTCAACACTTACTGGCCGCACCATTACACCGGATCAAGTTGCCGAATGGAGTGAAGCCACCGGTCACGCAGCATACGGCAACGGCAGTTATCATTCCTTAATCCCAGACGCACTTGCACACTATGGTCTGACAGTTCAGAGAGCAGGAACTTCCTGTGCACAGCAGCTGGCGGATGCGCTTTCTGCCGGAAAACTTGTTGTCGTAATCATGGGACCCGGAACCTTTACCAGCACGGGACATTTCATGGTGCTCCGGGGTACAACGGCAACAGGTAAGGTGCTGATCGCCGATCCCATCAGCTACAACCGAAGCCAAAAAGAGTGGGATCTCGCTCAGATTCTGCGTGAAGCAAAGCATTCCGCTGCTGCGGGCGGCCCCTTTTGGATTGTATCGTGACAGCACAGACTTTAGAGTTCCCCATGGAGGAAGTGGCGTATGAAAAACGAATCGATTGCACGCAGACTGCGTATCCGGCACGGTATATCTGTTTCTGCACTTGCACATGCAGCAGGGATATCAAAATCACGGCTTGTATTTATGGAAGGGGAAGAAAGCCCGCGGACAGAATATCAGCGGCAGATGCTGCAGCGCGCCTATGAAAATTTGATTGCCGAGCGAAGAAACGCCTCGGACCGCCTGGAACATGACTATTTGCGGGTAAAAGAACATCTTTGCGAAATAGAAGACATTGAAATCTATCTGGAGGAGTGATGCCATGCAAGAGAATAATTTTATTCCGGCCAATTACACAGATGCTGGAAAAATCATGGGAACCTTTTCAATCCGCAATGCGTTGGAGGCGCTGGTTTGTGTTGTGCCTATTGTGCTCCTGGTAATGATGCTCCCTGTTTTTGCGATGCTTACAAGGCTCATGATTGCCTTGGTGCTGGCCGTACCAATCGGTGGTTTCACGCTGCTTGGAGTTCATGACGAGTCAATGCTGCAATTTTTTCAGACATGGCTTCAATGGCGCAGGAACCGCGGCAAATTATTTTATCGAGGTTAGATATGGATTTAAAGCAATTGTTATTTGGGCAGCCCAAAGCTTCTGTATCCATGCCTGCACAGGTGTCAGGTAGTACAGAAGAATGGTTGCCGGTGGCTGACATAAGCCATGGGATCATCGCGCTGAAGGATGGGCGCTTTATCAAAATCATTGAAATATTGCCGGTCAACTTTCTTTTGAAGACACCGGCGGAGAAAGCCAGCATCATTTACTATTATGCCGGCTATCTGAAAATCGCGCCGGATAATCTGCAAATATGTGTGCTCACAAAGCGGGCGGATATGAGCGCCTATGCAGAGCGGATGAGGGGATATCAGAACAGCGAGCCCAATGCGCTCTGCCGGGAACTCAATGAAGACAATATCCGGGAGGTGGAATATCTTGCGGAAAACGAGGCGCTTCAAAAGCGAATTTTGCTGGTTTACCAGCTTGAACCTGGTATGAAATTGCGCGAAGAGTCGATTGAAGCTATTGGCGAGCGCATGCTTGAGGAAGAAGAAAAGGCACGAAATTATCTTGACATGTGTGGATTGGAAGTACCCCGGCCAGAGTACGCGGATAATTTTCAGCTACAAATTTTGTATGAGTTTTTGAACCCTCGTACCAGTCAGGAAAATCCGCTGCCGCTGACGGCCTTTGATGCCGCAACTCCCTTGGCCGGAGTCTTGCTTGAAGATGTGGAGAAGAATGCGCTTCCGGCAGACGAGAATATGGGGGATGCAAAAAGTGTTCCGGCAGCACAGGATGCCCTTTCGGCGGCATCCCCGGACGCATGTACAGAAGAGGTTGCTGGAATAAACGCCCAGCCTTTTACGGGAACAGCAGAAGCATATTCTTGGGACATCGGCCCCATCGTGCATGTGCCGAAAAAGGAAGCACGGGGAAAAGGAAAAAAGAAGCGATTCCGCAGAGAGAAAAAGCCACGCAGAACAAAAACGGAAAAGAAACCCTCTGTACGGGAAACAGCGGCGGAACAGGATCTCTTGGGCGGAAGAATCACCGTTGCCGATCTGATTGCACCGGCCGTTGTGGACAGAAGCCACAGAGATTACATCGTGGTGGATCGTACCTATCACGCCTTTCTGTATATTGCCGGGTATGGATATGAAACGGTCGTAGGTGATGGCTGGCTGGCACCTCTTGTTGAGGCCGGCGAGGGAGTGAATCTGTATTTTTATATGAACCGGCAGCCCCGCGAGAAGATTTTGCCCAAAATTTCGCAGACTACAATGCTGAACCGCTCCCGAATGCGGGATATAGGCGATACCCGGCAGGATTATGAAGAGTTGGACTCGGCGATTTCTTCGGGTCTGTACATCAAAAATGCGATGAACCGCAACAATGAAGATTTTTATTATATGCATACCATGATCGGGGTGTCGGCGGAGTCGGCAGAGACACTGGAGCAACGGATATCCCGTGTCGAAACGCTCTGTGCTTCTATGAGCCTTATTGTAAAGCGCTGTGATTATCAGCACGAGCAGGCTTTCCGTTCCAGCCTTCCTTTACTTTCGCTTGACCCCCGTATTGCCCGAAAGGCACGGCGCAATATCCTGACAAACAGCCTTGCAGGCGCATTCCCGTTTTCCTCTTTTTCTATCAACGACCCGGCAGGGCTTATGCTGGGCATCAATCTACACAATCAGTCACTGTGTATGATCGACCCATTTGATGCAACCCGTTATGAGGCCCCGCATATAGCGGTACTGGGGCGCACCGGAGCGGGAAAGACGATGACTCTGTCCTGCCTTGCACTAAGACTGCGGGAACAGGGGGTTCGTGTCGTGATTATCGCGCCCAAAAAAGGGTTTGAATACCGTGCGGCATGTGAGGCGGTCGGAGGAAAATACATTAAGCTGTCCCCCTCATCCAGAGACTGTATCAATTTTATGGAGATCCGAAAGACATCCCTTGACCCCGACAAGGCGCTCGGTCGCCTGAGTGATCGTGGTGATTCATTGCTGGCTGACAAAATTTCCGCGCTTCATGCGTTTTTTGCGCTCAGAAAGCCAGACGCGACCGAAGAGCAGCGAAACTATTTGGATGAAGCTCTGGTCCGCTGTTATGCCAATTTTGGAATCACGGAAGAAAATGAGAGCTTGACTGATAAAAATGGCCGAAGAAAGCGTATGCCAACTTTTGCCGATCTGTATGAGATTTTGCAGGAACGAGCGGAAACGCAATGCTATGCGGCTGTTCTTTTGAGATTCGTAAAGGGGAGCGCCCGCTCTCTTGGAGGGCAGACCAATGTGGATTTGGATGCATCGTATGTTGTGATCGACATATCTGAGATTGGAAAAGATCTGGTCGGTGAAGGGATGCTGATCGGCAGCGAATACGCTTATGATACATTCAAAGAAGACCGATTGCACAAGAAAGCTCTGATTTGCGATGAGCTATGGGCGTTGATCGGCGCTACATCCAATGCAATCGTTGCGGACTATGTGCTTGAGCTGGTGAAGCTCCTGCGGTCCTACAGTACTGCGTTTGTGAATGGTACGCAGGACTTACTGGATTATTTCGCGCTTGATGGAGGCAAATATGGAAAAGCCGTACTCAACGCCTGTCCTATCAAAATCATCCTGCCTCTCGAAGAAGATGAAGCGCGTCTTGTACAAAAGGAACTGAACTTATCCGAAGAAGAAACGATGCAGATCATCCGCAGCCGGCGGGGCGAAGGACTTCTTTGTGCCGGGCACAACCGTATTGGTATTGCCATACGGCCGACACCCAAGGAGTACGATTTGATCACGACCTCGCGTGAGGATCTGCTGCGGCAGGCTGCAAAATACAACGGAAAGAGTGAAGTAAAATGGAAAAAGTGAAACGGCTGGCGTTGTGCTTTCTGCTCTGCTTGATTTGTATTGCTCTGTTGGCACCAGCGGCTCTTGCCGCTGGCAGCGCTCTGAGCGCGGACCGCAATGGCGCACAGTATGACTATGTAATAGGCTATTGTTATTCGGGCAGCCAACAAAGCATCAATACGCGGGAGATTTTTTTGAGTCCGAATAACTATGATGTGTGGCTTTGCTCTGTATGCGGACTGGGAGACAATAACCCCGAACACGTCGGCACCGCCCTAGCATCGAATTTATATATGCCGTGTTATGGATATGACATTGCGGCGACTGGCGGAGATAATTCAATCCGTTACGCGCTTGTAAGGCACCGGCACAACAATGGCCAGCTTTCTGATGAAAAAGTTTACATTCCCATCAATGTACCGATGTATTCGGGCTGTTACTATGGATACGATCTGGCAGAACCCACCGGCGTGAGAATCAACGCTCCGTCCGCATGGCAGCGGGACAGCGTTACCGTGCGCTTTGAAGGTGGGAATGACACCGGCACGAGCCTGCCAGACTGGTCCGCGACACCGGGGGATTACGGAAGCGGTATCCATCATTATGAATATTCGATCAATGGAGGAGCCTGGACAGGCTGTCCCACCAACGATCCCACTGTAGTGATTTCCACCGCCGGTGTAACGACGATCACTGCACGTGTGGTAGACGGCGCAGGAAACGCGTCAAGCCAGACGGTAACAGCGCAAGTGCGGATTGACAATGCTGTCCCGAATGTTCCTGGAATCACGCTCTCCACGGAGCAATGGACCAATGGCACGGTTTCAGTAGCTTTACACGACAATGGTGATTCTCAAAGCGGCATCGCGCGGCTGGAGTATGCGCTTGACGGCGGCGCGTGGACGACTTACAGCAGCGCGGTATCCGCCATGAGCCATGGCAGGCATGCGATTTCTGCCCGTGCCATCGACAATGTTGGACGTATTTCCGGGACAGCGAATAAAACGGCGCTGATAGACAAAGTAAAACCTGTTGTCAGCGAGATTGAACAAATACCGAACAAAGATCACACTGAATTGAATCTGAACGTAACGGCCGCAGACGCTGACAGTGGTATTGCGGGTTATGCAGTGACTTCTGAAAACAATGCGCCGCCAGTGGATGCTTTCTCAGCAAGTACCCCTACGGTGAACAAAAATGGCACCTACTATGTCTGGACATCGGATAAGGCGGGTAATATTTCTGCTGGAACAAGGCTCGTTGTCACAGCGCTGGACATTGTCCCTCCCACGATTGTAGCAGTGGAGGTTCAACAAACGTGGGACGCTCAAAAGAATTGGGCCAAAATTACAGCTGCCGATGATAACAGCGGTGTTGTCGCGATTGGATGGTCTGTTGAGGATGGGGAGATTCAGTGGGACGATGCATCTGATACCGCCACATTTGAATATACCGAGAACCGCGGCTATATTGCTTATGCACGGGATCTGGCCGGCAATATCTCTGAACCATGTCCGTTTACTGTGGACCGGATTGACAAGCATAGTCCCGTCATTGACAGTGTCGAGTGGGATACAGCTTGGAGTCAGCACAAAATCATAACGGTGGAAGCTCATGATGACGAATCGGGACTGGGTGGATATGCTTTGACTCGCACGGCACAGCGTCCGGTAGAATGGCAGGATGAGAGTGTTTTTGAGATTTCAGAAAACGGCATTTATTATTTATGGGTAATCGACCATGTGGAACGGGTGTCCGCGGACGCGGGTGAAGGCGCCTCCAATGCGCCGGGTCCTTGGGAGATCACGGTGGATACCATTGACCGCTCGAAGCCGGTGATGGATTCCATTCTCCACTCTGCGCAGGATAATGCTCCAGAAAACAAATTTGATTATCCTCACTTTAATGAAGTTGACCGCCCCTCTTTAATGGCTCACGATATTGCGGATGCCGGATGGACAGACAGTGGGGTCAAGGCAATCTATTACCAGTTCGCGGAGGATGAAAAATTCCTCGGCGCCGACTGGAGAACTTATGATGAAAATGAGAAACCGGCCATGGAGGATGAATATTATGGCCGTATTTTTGCAAAAGCGGAGGATCAAGCCGGTAATGTATCGGATATGATCTCCGCTGTTTTTATGTTTGAGCAAACTGCGCCGGCTGCGGATTATGCGCTTACCCCCAATAACTGGACGAATGGAGATGTGAAGATCCGCATCCACGCAGAGGATGACATGTCCGGCGTGCAGAGCATCACATTGCCAGATGGAACTGTCGTTGATGCAGACGCAGCGGAGTACCGGGTCATGCAAAATGGCATCTATGAATTTAGCGTGCGGGATCATTGCGGCAATGTCCTTCCGTATCCTGTGGATGTGGCCAATATCGATTTGATGCCTCCCACAGCCGATTATGAGCTTTTGACGGATGAATGGACCAATGTTCCGGTTACGATTCGGGTAAAGGCGGACGATCTGTCCCCGGAGGATGGATATGCACCCAGTGGTATCCGGTCCATTACTTTGCCGGACGGCGAAGTTGTGGAAGCCGACACAGCCGATTTTATCGCAGAGCAAAACGGGTCGTATGATTTTATAGTAACGGATAACGCAGGAAACACATATACCCTGCACACCGAAGTCTCAAATATTGACTATCTTTCCCCTCAAGCGCAATGTACGATTGATCCCGGCCAGTGGACCAACCAACCTGTTGCAATGCATATAACAGCCACGGATCCGTCACCGGAAGACGGATATGCTCCAAGCGGTATCCAGTCAATTACACTGCCGGATGGAATGGTCGTTGACGACAGTCAGGCTGTTTTTACAGCGGATAAAAACGGCAAATATGATTTTGTGATTACAGATCGCGGCGGCAACACCTTTGTGCTGCACACAGAAGTTAAAATCATTGACGATCTTCTTCCAACAGCGAAGTACAGCGTTGTTCCAGGCAAATGGACGAATGAATCTGTGACGATTGAAGTCACAGCAGAAGATCCCGCACCGGAGGACGGATATGTCTCCAGCGGGGTCAAGGAAATCGCCTTTCCGGATGGAACAGTCATCGAAGGAGCATATGCAGAATTTACGGTACATGAAAACGGGAATTATGATTTCGCCGTGTCCGATCACGGGGGGAACATTTTTACGCTGCACGCGAAGGTCGAAAATGTGGATACAATATGCCCGGTTGTAGATTATCATTTTGAACAGCTGGAAGACGGTGGCCACAGGACCATTGAGGAATATGGCGAACGGGAATATTACAACTATGATCTTGTACTGCGCGCACAGGCGGAGGACAGCCAGTCCGGTATCGCACGATATGAGTACAAAATCGACGATGGGGAATGGACAGAATTTGACGCGTCAGTTCCTCCTGTTTTTGAGGACGAGCAGATCAGCCGGGTTGCAGTACGTGTGTGGGACGCTGCGGAAAATGTCAGCGAGGAAAAAATTCGGGAAATTATACTCGACAAGACGCCTCCCCGTGCTACACATACCCTCACCCCATCCGACAATGGAAACATAAACATCAATTTTGAGGCTGACTGCAGTATCAGCGGTATTCAATCACTGGTTCAGCCGGACGGTATTGCGGTATACGGCGGTGCATCCACTGCCGTATACGAAGTGGATTGCAACGGAGATTATGATTTTACGGTTTGGGATTTCTGTGGGAATCAACTGACCCACACTGTGACGGTTTCCAGTTTCACAGCTCTGAATAAAACGCAAGATGCAAAGCCGCAGGACACGGATGATACAAAACCGCCGCAGGATTCAGACCACAAGCAATCGTCGAGTGCACAGCCGAAAAAGGACAGCACTTCAAAACCAGCTCCCATGCAGCAGAAACTATCCCGCGCGCTGACCTTGGCCGATTTAATTTGTATGCTGCTGACCCTTCTTTTGGCTATACTCATCTGGACACGACAAGCGGGGACGGGTGAGGAGGAATCTGATGCGCAGAGACAAAAATCATGCGGCTTTGGCGTTCAAAAAGCTGCAGCGACACTGCTGGCTTCATTTTCCATACTTTTGTTTTTCCTCACACAGCCCTTGGTATGGCGTATTCAGCTATTTGACTGGTGGACGATTCTGTTTGCACTGCTGACACTGGTCGTGTTGGTTCTGCTGATCACCTGCCGGCGCGATAAAGAGAATGCTCACAAATACGAAGACACAGAAGACGAGGAGGACTTTTTATGATGATGACCAAATCCATTGGCATGGCTTTATGCTCCATTACAGCGGCACTTTCTGTCCTGCTGACAGGTGCTCCGGAACCGGATTCCGCAAGTCTTGTTGAAGCGGAAAGTGAAGGAAGCGCTGTAAGTTCCGTACAGTCCGAGATTTGCGCACCGGCAGGTCAAGGTACGGATGAGGTACCTTCGTCATCTTTACCTACAGAAGTGGTCATGGAACCGGAATTAATATCTTCAGAGGGACAGTTTGCAGCTTCTGATTCATCACCGGGTGAGGCTGCGGAGGAGGCCAGTACAGCAACCGGTCAAGCGGTGCTGCAGGAAGCCCCGCTTGACCAACCCACGGAGGAGGACACAGCCGATACTATCACCTGTGCAGAACCGGCGGCATCCGCACCCGCGCTTATGTCACTGGATACGCCGCCATACATAACAGATGAGCTTGCGCATCTGCTTGCCACCAATCAAGCGGACAGTATTATGGGGAGCTTCGGCATCGTGCGTTCTGAAGCCTGCAGTACAGTGCAGGCAGTGTTTGAGGTTTCCGATTACAGTGGACAGGCTACCGTTGACGCCAATTACGCAGAATTGTGGGCTGCACTGGAAAGCGAATTTCGTGCCCTTTCTGCTCAAGGATACAAATATACAAATTGTAAATTTGAATATGGAATTATCACTTTGTTGAAATGAGGCGATTATATAATGTGCAAAATTATTTTTTTTGTGATTCTGTTCTGTGTTGTTTTTACCGTATATGCGTGTCTGGTTGTGGGAGCACGATCAGAAGACAGGTGATGAGATGCATTTTTCTACATCGGGAGAGCAGCTGCTGCAGGAACTGAGACTGATGGAAGCTTTGCCGGAAGAACCGCAGAGGATCAAATCAGCGCTTGCGGCGGCGGAAAAACTCACACTCAGACTGCGCAATCATTACGAAGCAAACTGGTCTCTGCCTCCTGTTCCGGGCAGAGTGATGAAGGATTCGACCGCCTATGCAGGCAGTATTGGTATGACAGAATATGGATGGCTTCACATCGAACTCAATAATCTGCTGCCGCATTGTCAATTCAGTACCCCGGAATACCTGCATGATACGTTGGCGCGTCTACTGCGCGGATATGCCGCTGCACATCGGTTGCCGCATTTTGAAAAAGCCTTCCTGGCGATAGAAGAATGGAGCGATATTCCTACACGTTCCGTTTACGATCCGGACAACAAGGGATGGAAGGCTATTCCAAACGCCATCAAAGGGGTGCTTGTTGATGATGACGACCAATACAGCCTTGAGATTGCGTTGCTGTCCAAGCAATCCGCTGTGACTGCCTGCCACATCTACATTTTGGATGCCGATGAAGCAGACGTTTTTTTTTCGTGGCGTTGCGGTGATTTTGGTGTTTATCCATAGGTTCACACGGGCGCGGAATAAAGCGTCGGTCATATTCACACATGGGCGCTGTGGAAACTCCACCGCGCCCATGTGCAGTGTGCAAAAAAGCTGTGCGCGCTCATGCTTTTGATCAGGATGTATGGGCGCGGCTAAAAAGATGCGCCCACCGTGTTCGCTTGGGCGCGGAAGGAGAATACTTTGATCTATGATTCGGCAGATATAGCACTGCTGCGCTTTGCGGCAGCCGCAAAAAATATTCCTCCGGATCTGCAATACCATCTTTCTTCGCGAGTATGGGATCGGGAACACATTCATACTCTGTGCGCGCAGAAGCTGCTTGCAGAAAACCGCAATCATCTTTCGATTTCTCTGACACCCAAGGGGGCCGCGCTGCTTAATCATCTGGGATGGCCGGTGACATTGGATGCCAAACAGCCGGCCCGAAATAAACTGGAACGCCGGTTGCAATCGGCATGGATCGCCGCCCTTTTCTATCGCGCGGGGTTTGATGTTTTCAATAATAAGGTTTCCAATCTTGCACTGCCGGAAACATACCTTCCCGCCAATGCTTTGCGCAGAGACACCACGGCAGCTGCGACCCGGGTATTTGCTGGCGTTCGGTACATGGGAATCGCACACAGCACGGAGAAGATGCTTCTTGCGCATTATGTGGACGGCGGTCATATGTACATCACCAGCGAAATGCGTATGTTCAATACAATGACGATGGCAGTATCCAGTGCCTGCATTCCGGCAGTCGTCTATTGCGGACTTTGCTATGACAATCTGGCAAAGCTGCTCACAGGTGCCAGTGCATTCACACCTACAAAAAGACGCGGCAGCGATGCGGTGACTTACCGCGTCGGTGCGGAAAGGACGCAATATCCACTTTTTCTTGTTGAGACGACCAACACAGGCGCATTCCAGCTTGCCTTGATCACCCGTGTGCGGGATTACCGGCAGCGTGTTGCGGAGTATGCCCTGCAAGGCGATTTTCTTCCACCGCCAGATGACGCGCCTGCACTGGATGCAATGTTAGGGCTTACCCCTTTTTTGACCTGTGTGGATATGGATATCACACGAATACGGCAGGCGGTGCGATACGCAAAAGCGTGCGGATTTCCTACGATCGCTGTAGTCGCACTTCCGTGTCAGCTCAATGCGCTGGCACTATGGTTCGCAGATCTATACCCCATTGAATTATATGCAATTGAGCAAAGTGAGCTGGAGCGTCTGTTTCCTGAAGTAATCATACGGGATATCTCCATCTCACCATATACGATGGGAGAGGGGGAGCACTATGTCGTGGCTGAATAGGCTGTGGGACATCCTGAGGCGGAAATTGCCGAGCCGGGAAAAGCTGATTGAGGCCGTTCCGCTGATTTTGGTGATTTTGTATCTGTATGGCGTTATGATCCATACGGTGCAGGCAGGAATCAGCCATACTTTCTCGGCAGAACCACCCAGCGGACCTGTTTTAGACTGGAGTGCCGCTACAGCTCTCGGCACGGTGTTTTCGCCGTTCGGTTTTCTTTTTACGCTGATAATGGCAGGATTGGTCTTCCTGTTTACGGATAAATTCCGCCAATGGCTGAGTGGAGAAAAGCTGGAGCGTGACAAGCGCGGTTTTGAAATTTTGCATGACGGCCTGCACGGGACCAGCGGATGGATGGGAAAAGACGAGCAACGGGAAATCCTGCAGATCGGACCTGTCAATGAACTTGCTGATTTCCCGATTGGAAAGCTGGATGAAGGGTCGCAGAAATTTGCGGCACTCAAGAATTCCGCATATATGTCCGGCCACACCATTGTATATGGCGCATCCGGTTCGGGAAAAACCCGAGGCTGTACGCTCCCGTTGCTGATGAAAAAAATCGCCGAAGGAAAAGAGAGCTTGATCATTGTGGATCCCAAAGGAGATTTGTTCGAACGCACATACAAATTTGCGGTTGAAAACGGATATACCGTCCGGGCGCTGAATCTTCTGGACCTTGACCACAGCGACGGCTTCAACTGCTTTGACGATGTGGAACGGGATTCATCCCTTGTCAGTATCATCGCCGAAGCAATCATGGCGACAACCTCCAATAAGCTGGAACGAGAGGATTTCTGGGGCAAAGCTGAAAAAAACCTGTTGATGGCGTTGATTTTGTATGTTGCGACTTTACGGGATCAAACGACTGGAGAACTGCTGCCAATCCATGAACGGGGTTTGGGAGAGATCTATCGGATTCTATCCACCGAATCGTTCACAGATATCGACGATCGGTTCGCGCAGCTTCCGACAACACATCCGGCACAATCTCCCTATGGCATCTTCAAATTGGCGAACCGGCAGATATGGGGCAACATCGCCGTCGGCCTCGGCAACCGCCTGTCGACCTTTCAAAATTCGTTGGTGGACAAAATCACGCGATATAACGATATCGACCTCACACTGCCCGGTAAACGGCCGTGTGTTTATTACTGTATCATTTCGGATCATGACAATAGCATGGAGTTTCTGTCCAGCATGTTTTTTTCACTGATGTTCACACGGCTCATGGCAACGGCCCGGCGTGAAGGCATCGAGGGCAGGCTGCCCATCCGTGTCAATATGGTCTTGGAAGAATTCTGCAACATCTATATTGCCAATGCCTCAAGGCTTCTTTCTGTAGTCCGGTCGCGGAACATTGCCTGTATCCTTTTGACGCAGGGAATCGCGCAGCTTTCCGATCGGTATCCGCAAAAAGAATGGGAGGAGATCATCTCAAACTGCTCCGTACAGCTCGTTCTTGGCGTGAATGACTTGATGACTGCGGAATACTGCTCCAAAAAGTGCGGTGTCATTACCGTGCGTACCAATACGCAGATGTCTCCGCAAAATCCAATGTTCTCTTTTATCTATGGTGCGGGCGGAAACCGGTACAGTCAGACCCGTTCCAAAGGGCAGCGCTCCCTTATGCTCGCGGATGAGATCACCCGTTTGGATACACAGAAGTGTATCGCACTGATTGGCGGGCACAAGCCGCTCCTGCTCTGCAAAGTGAAACCGGAGGAGATCCCCGGATTCACGGAACTCCAGCCTACAAGGATCATGGATTATGTGCCCATGTGGTATACACTGGACCAGCAGCGGGCCGAGCGCGCTAAAACCCGGCCGGTGTCTACGGCATTTTCCTCAGAGGCAGCGGTGCCGCTGTCTCCTGTCGTACCCGAACGGTTTCGGGAGCGGCAGCCAGTACAGCAGATGTTGACGCTGGAAGAGCCAGCCGGGGAATTACAACGTTATGATTTTACCCATGCCCACAGCCCAAAGGCTGTGGCGCCTGAAGAACGCATCGGAAATATGCGGCGCTACACCGGAACACCGGCCGCACGAAAGGTGATGGAACAAGCCGCCAAAAGCAATGACGCAATCAATCAAACAAAGCACGGAGAATAGCAGAAACCGCTTTTTCCAGTGCGAAAGGGATGTACATTATGAAAGCCGCCACATTACCCGACAGGCCAGACTTCTCACTGATGAAGCTCAACGACGTAATATCCTACTATCATTTGCAAATGCCGCGTTGGCTTTTTGCAGACGGCCGGTATAAGCCGCTTGCCCTGGAAAGCAAAGTCGCATATACGTTTCTTTTGAACAGGTTTCAGCTATCCAGGATGAACGGCTGGATCAATGACGCCGGGGAGGTCTTTATTATTTTTACCCGGCAGGAACTCGCTGACGAAATGCAGATCAGCTTTCGCAAGGCCATTGAATGCTTTCAGGAACTCGTTTCTGCAAAATTGATTTGGGAGAGGAGAATGGGACGGGGATATCCCAACCAGATATACCTTGCGACTGTCCAGCTTTCGCAAGAGGATGCGCAGACACATACAAGCGCACCCTTTGGCAAAAAAACAAGACATGCGGATTCCGCACATCTGGAGTCCTGCCAGACATGCGGAAACGGCACATCAAGAGATGCGGAACTGGCACATCTGGATATGCCAAAACCGCAGGCAAGTAATACTGAGAGAATTCAAATAAGAGAAGATAGTCCGTCTTTATCTCAGACGGACGAGGACGAGCTCAGAGAAATCCTCGGTTCCTGCGAGCTGCATTTATTCCAGCGCCAGACTGCCGGAGTCTTTCAGCATGCTGTTACGCGGCTTTTCTATGCGGAGCAATGGCGGCTTGACCATTCACAGCTGCCGCGTTCCGTAATCCGGCAAACGCTCCACAGCCTGGATGGCAGTATCCTGCAGGCTGTGGAGCGTAAACTTCAGGAAAATACTCAGCAGCAGATCCAAAATACCATGGCATATACCATGACGGTGATCCTCAACGAAGTGTGGGAGTGCGAAGCGGACCTGCTGCTGGATCCGGAGCTTAACCGCACAATGGAATTTTCGGCGAATATGAAGGAGGGATTTCCTTGAACGGCCTGCTATCAGAACCCCAGGAATTTGTATTAGAAACGTTGCGCCAATTCAACGCGCTCCGTCTTGACCAAATCAAGTGGCTGCTGCAGACAAAATACAAAAGCCGATACGGCACGATCAACATACGGTCTGTGATGCGGCAGCTTGCGTACATGGGAAAAGTCCAGGCACAAGAGAACCTGTGGTGTGCGCTTTGGCGCAAACCGGTGCCTACGCTAATCGATGCATTTGACATCATGATGCTCATGTGTGATGATACGGTTCCGCAGTTTCGTGTGGAACACGACCAGTGCCAGTTGACCTTTTATCTGCCCGGTGGGGCGGGGGAACTTCCCAATAGTTTCAAAGTGTACTATGTCATTGGCGGACAGGAAATGGATGCCTGCGAAACAGCCTGTACGCGGCGGGATCCGCTTGGACACACGGTCCTGTACATCGTTTCTTCTCTTGCTCAGATCGAACGGCTTTACTGCAACAAATCCTTTTTTGCCGCACTGAAAGGGGGTGATGGCCGCTTCGAGTTTTTCCAGGGAAATATCCAATGAATGAAAACGAAAGGAATGAGCTGATATGCCGAGAAAAAAAGCTGCTGCGAAATCCGAAGCAGAAGAAACGACCGAAGTGCTGGATACAAAAGAACCGGAAAGGCCGATGTCTCCCAATGAAGGCCCGGCAGAAATCGGACAGGCCGGGGATGAAGCGTCTTGCGCTGGTGTACTGGAACCGGCCGAAGAAGAGGAGATGGACACGGAAGCCGCCACATCGCAGCAGGATATTTCAGTGGCGGATATGCTGCTGCCCGAAGAAAATACAGACAGCAATACGATGCCGCTGGAATCGGATATGCTGGCGGAAGAACTTCTCACAGAAGAAATACTGGCCGGAACTTTACCGGAGAGCGGTGAAGACACTTTTCGCACTCAAGGGATGGAGACCGAGAGCACGGACGATGAACCGATGTCGGGATGGGAGGATGCCGCGTCTGCAGAAGAGCCGGAACATTTTGAATCGGAGGAATCCAAAGCGTTCTTGGAAGGCGGAAGTAGCGGCGAGATACCAAAAGAGCCGGCACTGGACACCAGAGCCGCCCGTACGAAAGCCCGTGAGGAATTTTTCGGGCTGGATATCAAAACGCTGGACCGGGCTCTCTCTCCGCTTCAGAAAAAGGAATGGACGGACATCTATTCGTCCTTCCGCGCGGGCACACCAATCGCAGGGACGGTATCCGGAAAGGAAGAAATCGAACTGACCGTCCTCAACAAGGAGACCGGACGGCCGGAACGGATCAGCGTTTTGTGTTTCACCGTCATCAACTACCGCGTAAAGGTACTGATTCCCGAGACAGCACTCTGGAACAATGGGAAAGTACTCAAGCGGCATGTGGCCTCCCATATGGTCGGCGCCAATATTCAATATGTTATCACCAGCATCGACCGGGAAGGCGAATGCGCCCTTGCTTCGCGCAGCCTTGCCATGGAACAGCGGCGCCGGGCATTTGCACGCGCCCGTTCGGGCAACACGCCGGGAGAAATCGTACCGTGCAACGTTCTTGTGGTTGGCCCGAAGCAGGTGCTACTTGAATGTGGCGGTTACGACCTTGTACTGCGCCCCACTGATTTGAGTTACTCCTCGATTCTGGATCTGCGGGACGAATATCGGTCCGGGCAGGTATTGGAAGCGGTGATCAAGGAATTTGACCCGGAAGCTGAAAAGCTGGAAGTATCCGTCAAAGAAGTCAATCCCAATCCGTTCGACGGCGCTGATACGCGGCATCCTGTGGGAAGCGACCGGCAGGCGATCGTCACCAACCGATATCGTGGCGGCGTCTTTTGCCGCTTGGCGGACACAACGACTTGTATGTGTCTGTTTGGCCGGGGCTATACCGAATACGACTGCAACCCCGGCGACCGGGTCATCGTACATATCACCCGATATGACTACACGAAGAAGCACATCTACGGCCGTATCGTAGCGCGCTGGTAAAGCTGCAAAAATACCGGGGCGTGTTCTGATCGTGTTTGCAGGTATATTTTGGGCCCCATCCATTTTTAGACGCAGAGGCTGACGGCTTGATCTGTCTGCCTCTGTGCCCTTCGGCTGCCTGACCAATATCCTTACAAGTACGTCGATATCCGGTGAGGGGGGGACCCGATACGTTGTGCAGATCTTTGCCACAAAATTAAGTGGTGAATTCAAAAAGGACAATAGCCGCAATTCATCAAGACGATGACTTGCGGCTATTTTATTTGTCTCGTACCAGCGTTATACCCATGGGTTATAATTGTATCCATGTAAAGCAACCATCCGAGCTCCGGTATTTTCTATGGAGCGGATAGCCGCTCACGGATACCAAATTTGAAAGAAAGGATTTTAAGGTGTCGAAGAGAAGACTGAATTTCCTGCAAAGAAAAATGAAGTGGTTGGAGCATGATTTCCAGAAGATGCCGGCTTTCCTGCAGGCACACAGCATAATGGTGGCAAACTATGCCCAATGCCTGTTCCTTTTGGCGCAGGACGTCCCTGACCGGCGAATGCCCCATGCTGTACAAGGGTTTACCCCAGAGGAGGTCGCACAGATGGCGCTGTATCACGATGTTGGAAAAGTGGAAATCGCGCAGCAGATATGGACCATGCCATGCCGTCTGGCACCAGAGGAATATGCACTGATGACCGCACACACGTTTTTTGGCGCCCGAATCCTGCTCAACACGGTCTTGCTGCCTGCAGCCAGAACACAAAGCGGCCTCGAGTTCCGGGCTGCAATGGCGGACTGCTGCCTGTGCCATCATGAACGATGGGATGGTACAGGATATCCCTTGGGGCTGGCCGGTGAAAGCATTCCCTATCTCGCACGCCTCGTTGCCATTGCGGATGCCTATGAGGCTATGACCGCAGGCAGGCCGTATCAGAAGGCGATTTCCCGCCAGCAGGCGTTGCAGACAATTTCTGAAGGGGCGGGCAATCAGTTCGACCCGATTTTGGCAGGGCTGTTCTGCGGTGCTCAGAGAAACGCGTAAGACTTCATAGCGGCGCCCCTGCCCAATATGCCAACATCACATCGAGCGATTGGCAGCATCACTTCCTATCGTTCGGTCGTCTGTTACAGCCGTAAAGGATTTATGAACCCTAAAGTAGTCAAGCTCCGTGAGAAGCGTGAGAAAAATGTGGTGAAAATCGCTTCGCTGCAGGCAAGAAACAAAAAGATTGACGGAATGGATATTTGTACGGCCGTCCCATTGTTTCCAGAAACGCCGTCCATTCCCCGAAACTGCCCGTGACCTGCTTTGTGGTGTGGTCTGCCATTTGAGCGTAAAAATCTAATTTACTCGACAATCATCAATCCTTCTTTTTCGATTTGAGCATAAGAAAAGCACCTCCGCGGAGATGCTTTTCATTCATAGTTGTTTTACTGAATCAGTTCCTCAAGCAGCCGATGGGTACTACATATACGCCATCCTGCCGACGGTAGGCATAATCCCCGGTGCCCGTCAAAACCATAAGGAAAGACGGAGTGTTCATCTTATCGGTGTCAATTTTAGCTTCCATTGATTTGAGACTTTTGGCTCCCTCCTCAATGAGTCGATCACCTCCGAGTTTGATTTCAATAAGACCGTAGTTGCCATTTCTTAAATGGACGACCGCATCACATTCCTGTCCGTCCTTATCACGGTAATGGTAGACCTCACCGTTCAGAGCGTCTGCAAAAACACGAAGGTCTCTGATGCAGAGGGTTTCGAACAGAAAACCGAAAGTATTCAAGTCGTTTATTAAGTCATTCGGACCGATACCCAATGCAGCAGCAGCGATAGAGGGATCGATATAATAACGTGTGTCAGAGGAACGAATCGCAGTTTTAGAGCGAAGGTTTGGGTTCCATGCAGGCATATCCTCTACGACAAAGATTTTTCGCAGAGCACTTACATAAGATGCAACCGTTTCTTCGCTGATCGGCGTTTCATCGTTTGCGGCAATATCCTGTGCAAGTACGGTATTCGGAACTTGACCACCCTGATTTCTGGCATAGGAACGCATGAGCCGTTTTACTCTTTCGGGATTCTTCTGCACATTGTCAGCCCGGTTAATGTCGGAGTGAACAACAGCGTCATAATAGTCCATCGCTTGGTCTAAAGCAATTTCATCCCGCATATCCACCGCCTGCGGCCATCCTCCCCGGCACACGAGGAACGCCAGGCGGTCGATACTTAAGTTGGAAGCCCCATCAATCTCCGCCGCACCGGAAAACAAATCTTTCAAACGGACTTCACCTGTCGAATCTCCAGATTCATATAAGCTCATCGGTCTCATTGTCAGCCAGGTGAAGCGTCCTGTACCGGAATGGGTAATTTCCCCGGTGTCAGCGGGAACAGCAGAGCCGGTGAGAACGAACTGTCCAAGCTCGCCACGATGGTCAACCTCAAACCGGATTGCGTCCCAAAGCTTTGGAGCAAGCTGCCATTCGTCGATAAGCCTCGGTGTCGCTCCTTTTAACAGTCGTTTGGGATTCAGCTCAGACATCGCGATGTTCTGTTCTTTCTTTTCCGGGTCATCCATATACAAAATGCTGGCGGCAAGCTGCTCGGCAGTTGTCGTTTTCCCACACCATTTTGGGCCTTCAATCAGCACCGCACCTTTGCCCTCCAATTTCCGTATCAGAATATCGTCGGCAATTCTTTTCCTGTATCTTTTCATTCGGAACACCTCGTTTCCTTTCACGGTGCTTATATTATACTTCGCAACGATGAATTTCACAACGGTTTTCCGATGATTGGCAAGATGTTTTTCCGACTATTGGCGAAGAAAAACTACGACGGTTGGCTGGAATTGAATCCGGCGATTGGAAAATCAATCTGTTACATCATCAAAATCGGGATACAGCTCCAGTTTTTATAGTCCTTGTCGGACATAGCGAAGAGTTTGTTCAGCGTAGAGTCCGTCAGCTCGCAAAGCTCTGCTTCATCCGTGCTCAGTTCCTTTCGCATTCCAGAAAGGGAGTTTATCCGTCCCGTTCTGATTCCGATAGGCTATCTGATTTTTGTTGTAAATAGGTCCTACTGGATAACCGCCAAATCCGGAAAAAACCTCAGAACAGCGAAGCAGCCGGAACATCCGCGCAAAAAAAGTGCGCAAAAGTGTTCTCAGGCAGTGGGCGGGGTTCATGGCCAGCACAACCAGAGCCGCCTCGGTTTTTGCCGTGCAACTCAGGTATGTCAGTATTCTGTCTAAACCGTAGCGCCGCTTGGCAATGCCGTTGCGGCTCTCCACAATGTTGCGGTCACAGCTGTCGCGATACGCAATCTCCCGGTCAGCCTCCAACTCGTCAGCCTTGGGCCGCCCCAGTCTCGGCCCCGAGAGCCGGATCCCGTGCTCTTTGCAGAAGCGCCGGTTTTCCCGGTTTCGGTAGATCGTATCTGCCAGAATTCGCTCCGGATAGTGCCCGAAACGCGCTTTGTATTTCTCCGCACTTGCGATCAATGTGACGCCCTCGTTGAAGTTGTCAAAGCTCTGCGCGTCAATGAAGGTGTAGCCGTCTACCACAGAAAACCCGAGCTTTTGCCCAAACTCCACCGGATGCCCGGCTTTGCCCCGGACGATTGGACGCACATGGGGCTGGCGCAGGTTGACGATCCTGTCGGGAATGGAGGCTTGGGGATTCTCCAGATGCGTTCGCTGCTGCTCGGCCACACTGCGGAGCGTAGCCAGTCGCTCCCACTGGCGATGTTTCAACGTGTCCTTCGGCAGGGCTGCAAGCAAATTGTCCAGATCGGAGAGTCCGCGCTCCACGTAATCCAACTGCTCTGAAACCGCTTGTTTGACCGCTTTCCGCTTCGCCTTGCGCAGCTTCGCGATCTTCAGGTAGCGCTTGCGGGCCTTCCTGCGGTTATACGAGGTCTTGTGTCCGCGTTTTTCGGTCTTATCCCAGACCGTGTCAATGAGTTCCTCCACATTCTCCCGGCACTCGTTCAGCAGCGACAGATCCGTCGGGTAGCGCACATCAGCCGGGGCAACCGTTGCGTCCAGCACCAATGTTCCACCATTCCCTCCGCCCTGCGGCGGCTCGTCCTTGGGCGGATGCACCCGCCGGTACAACTCCTCGTTGATGGCGGCGACGTCATCGGCTGTGAAGCGCTTGCGGAAATACGTCATCATGGATGTGTCGAACAACGGTTTCGTCTGAAACTCATGTAGCCCGAGAAAGTACTGCAAATACGGGTTCTCACTGATGTTCTCCACGACCTTCTCATCCGTGAAGCACTCCGACGCCTGTATATGAAGTGAGCCGAACGCGATGCGGGCCGGAATGGCGGGCCTGCCGTCCCGGCGTTTGTTCTTGAAGCTGCGGGCGTAAACGTCCTCAATCATATCCCAAGGCATCAGTGCCGCGAGTTTCACCCATCGGTTACCGGCGTCCAATTTCCCGCCGAAGGGCAGTATGAAGTCCTCCAGCGTCATTTGCACCCGTTCAGATTCCTTTTGATACATCATCTCTACCCCAAAACCCGTCTTTTTTTGCTCTTCATCGCCATTATGATACCATAACAGAGCGCTAATGTATTGTGTTTTCAATGGGTTTGGGGTTGTTCAGTAGACTCTAGATAGCCAAGATGATAGCTTAACCTTACTTTCACACGGAATCTACGATCTGGCTGTCGTAGAGTTCCAACCCGTACAAGAGAGTATTACCTACATCGAAAAAATGCGTGCGGTTAGTAACGCAGCAATTCTTGTTCTCGTGTACAGTGAAGATTACCGGGATATTCAACCGTTTCTTGAATGCGCCGATGATGCAATGCTTTCACAATTTGACGAACGAGAGTTTACAGTAAGGGCAACGGCACTGGCAAAATACCCACGAGCACCGTGGCGGGATGAAAACTGTGAGGAAAACAGTGTCCAGTTAGGTGAGTTTCGTGCTTTCCCGACGATGAAGCCGCTGGATTAAAGAAACCCAGTGAAATCAACACTTTATGGCCTTTTGGTAGGGAGAAAAAAGAGTTTACGAACGGTTTATCAATAACGGCAAAAAAGAAGCAAACATAGCGTTCAGTTTGAACCCTTGTTTAATTACAAAACAGGAACCACCTTTGTATGAGTGGTTCCTGTTTTTTTATTGCTCGGCAATAAAAAAGCTCATCTCGATGGCCCTGCCTCTCGCCGCTTGGGCAGAAACTGAGGCAGATAGCCGGAAAAGTAGCCTGACGGTTATTTTTATTGGAACAAGTCATTTTCTGCAAAAAGCAAACGGCCCATAGAGGGCCGTTTATTATTCACTTGCCATTTTTTCGCGTTCAGCCTTGGCAAGCTCTAATAATTCTTGTACCTTTTTGTGTACGTCTAAAGAGAAAGTGAAGAACAACGCTGAAATAAGGGCAAATGTTCCCGATGTGGCGAAGAATAGTGTTTGCGGTACTGCAAGGGTGACATTTGATACACTTTGTGAAAGCAACGATGAAAGTAACTGACGGTTTCGTAGCCGCATTCATAAGCAATTGTTAAAACACTTTTGGTGGTAGTCGTTAAAAGCTGCGCAGCATATTCAATACGCAGTTGATTGAGATATTGTGTCGGAGATATATTCAAATATTTATTGAAGGCTTTGCACAAGCTGGATTGGCTTTTTCCGCTCAGACGCTGAAGTGCGGGGAGCCCTTCCACGAATAAAACGGGCTCACGCATTTGCTGCAGTAGAACAGAAAACCATTTAGGCATTGGTGAAATAGATGCGGAGAGTAAATGCGGAATGATCCGCACAATGAACTCCAACAAAATGATACGTAACTCAAAATCGGCCACGACCTCCTTTCGAACAAATTCCTGATACAACGCCTCGATTTTGTGTGAAAAGTAGACAAGATCATAATCGGAAAGGATCACAATAGGGGGCAGTAGATGACGATATAAAATCTGCTTGTCGAAATTTTCTCCGAGATAAATCAGCAAGGCGTCAAAAACCTCAGCGGAGAAACCAAGACTGATCATATGGCATCCAGGAAGTTTCTTTTTAAAATGTACGTCGCCCGGGCGCAGAAGCTGTAACTGTCCCGCTTGCAGAACACTTTGCTGACCATTTACTTCCGAGTGAGCCATACCTGAGGTGACAAGCGTGAATTCATAAAAATCGTGTGTATGTAGTTTGATAGAATCGACAAAATGGCACATGACCCCGTTGCGGATAAGATCCCGATGATCGGCGTTTAAACTGGCTAAGGTAATCAATTGCATGGATTCACCTCATTTCAGCAATAGAGTAGCATTTTTCACTTTTATTATAAGCCTTTACAAAGATTATTAGCAATAATTTACCAAAAATTACATTGATATTAAAGATAATTTGTGCGGTTCAACAAAAACTGGAGGAGTTTTTTGGCATGAAAAGAGAAATATAGGTCACTTTTCAGCCATATAAGAGACGAAATTTCTCATTCAGGAAATATAATTGAAGTATAAAACATGTACACGGCAGAAAAAACAAGCAAATTTATCATTCTGCATAAAAGGAGGAAACTGCATTGGAAGCTACCACTCCGCTCCTTTCCTTGAAAAGTATTACAAAACGGTATCCCGGTGTCATCGCGCTTGACAGAGTATCGGTGGAATTTCATAAAGGAGAAGTACATGCCCTCTTGGGGGAGAATGGCGCGGGAAAATCTACCCTCATCAAAACCATCACCGGCGCCTTGAATCCGGATGAAGGTGAAATTATTTTTGAAGGTAAAAGTTATACCAGTCTTAATACTGCTCTTTCTCGGGATTTAGGAATCAGCGCGGTATATCAAGAGTCAAACCTTGTACATCAAATTTCCGTAACAGACAATATTTTTTTGGGCAGTTATGCGAGAAAAGGCGTTTTTGTGGATGATGATACCATGTGTACAAAAGCTTCGGAACTTTTGGCAACGCTTGGGATGAACGTGGACCCCAGGACCCAAGCACTTTTGCTGTCTGCTGCGCAAAAACAAATTATAGAAATTGCCAGGGCATTGGCACGCAATTTGAAGCTGATTATTTTTGACGAACCCACATCGGCGCTTATGGTATCGGAAGTAGACCAACTATTTGAAATTATTAAACAGTTGAAAGAGAAGGGAATTGCGGTTATTTATATCACCCACCGCATTGAAGAATTATTTCGCATTGCAGACCGGGTGACTATCATGCGAGACGGTAAATATATCGACACAGTAGAACCTGCCCTGACTTCGCGCTACCAGATGATTAATATGATGGTGGGACGCGAGCTGACCGAGAACTATCCCCACACAACGCGCGAAGTTTCCGAAAAACCTATTTTAGAAGTGAAAAATATTTCGGGTGAGGGGTTCCGCAATGTGTCCTTTACTGTACAGGCAGGAGAAATCGTGGGGTTTGCCGGCTTGATCGGCGCGGGGCGTACAGAGACGGCACTGGCAATATTCGGTGCCCGAAAGCTGACGGAAGGTGAAATCTACTTGCATGGCAAGAAGCTCCACAATACATCACCGGGTCAGGCGATCCAAAATGGGATTGGCTATATTCCCGAAGAGAGAAAAGAGCAAGGCCTGTTCTTGCTGGACAATATTCGGCACAACGTCTCCATTGCATCCATCAAGAAGCATACTAAATTCGGTTTTGTAAACACAAAAACAGAAAATGAGACGGCCGATGCATACTGCCAAAAAATGCGGGTGAAAGCGCCGCATTTTGGCGAGATCGTGATGAACCTTTCCGGGGGGAATCAACAAAAGGTCTTAGTGGCAAAGTGGTTGGCTACACAGTGTCAGGTGTTGTTTTTTGACGAGCCTACCCGCGGCATTGACGTTGGAGCCCGGCAGGAGATCTATGAGCTGATGACAGCCATGGTGGATGAAGGCATTGCCGTGGTGTTGATTTCCTCTGATATGGGTGAAATTATTGGCATGGCAGATCGAGTTATCGTCTTTTACGAGGGCGAAGTGATGGGACAATTGAACCGAGAGCAATTAACACAGTCAGCTATTATGGAATTAGCATCAGGACAAAGGCAATACGAACGTGAAAACACAATGGTGTGAAAAAAGATTTAGGAGGTTTGTATTATGAAAAAAAGCGCTTTCATGGATAAGTTTGGAAAATTCTTCAGGACTTATTCCATCGTTGCGGTACTAGCCTTTGTATTTATATTTTTCTCTATTACGACAGATGCATTTTTAACCCCAGCCAATATTCTTAATATCATTCGTGCGGTCTCTATGGTAGGGCTTATATGCTGTGGATATTCGCTGGTGATGATCTCCGGCGGTGTAGATATCTCCACCGGCTGGATCATGTGTCTGTCAATGGTAATGATGACGCGTGCTATGGTAGTTTGGCACTGGCCCACCTGGATCAGCGTATTACTGGGAATCTTGGTCAGTATTGCGTGTTACTGGATCAATTGTATCATCGCCATTAAAGTCAATATCAGCTCATTTTTAGTTACCTTGGCGACAATGTATGTCTTCCGCGGTATCGTGTTTCTTATTACAGGAGCCAAAACAACGACAGGCCTGCCCGCGGGGTTTAACTATGTTGGTCAGGGGTATATATTCGGGAAAATCCCCGTGGCTGTTGTGATTTTGATCGTATGTACCATTATCACCCATATTGTGTTGAACAAAACGATTTTTGGACGTTGCGTATTCGCCATCGGCGGGAATCCGGAAGCTGCCAATTTATCCGGTATTAATGTAAATAAGTATAAAATGCTTATTTATGCTTGGTGCGGCGTATTTGTGGGGATCGCCAGTTGGGTAATGCTTTCTCGCTTGAATACCGGTTACCCTGCAGCGGCGGAAGGTTACGAATTTAAAGCCATCCTGGCCTGCTGCGTCGGTGGAGTCAGCTTTAGCGGCGGTATCGGTAAAGTGCTGGGCGTATTCTGCGGTGCTGTGGTCATTGGTATGCTATCCAACGGTATGACGTTGATGGGCGTAAGCGAGTATTGGCAATATGTTATCAATGGTGCGTTGATGCTGGGAGCGATTGTGCTGGATCAATATATTCAGCAGTCGGCCATTCGGCGGGCCAAATCAGCGCAGGCCAAAACACAGGAACTTACAGCGGCGAAAGAAAATGGGTGAAACGTATTTTCGGCGTTGAGGACGCCAAAAAATAAAAACTTTATAGGAGGAAAAAGGTTGAAACATTGTAATTTAAGCACCATCCCGAAAAAGGGCACACAAAACCAAGCCCCCTAAAAAAGCGGGCGAAATCGAAGCTATGCTTAAAATTTAAGGTGTAGGGGGAGCAGTCACCAGATAACCTTGTCGCTGGAGGATGAAGATGGCTTCACCTACGGAGACCTCTCTGTGCGTAGGCGGCCGGTCGCCCTTGCGGTAGAGCTCAGGGTTGTACGGCTCGTTCTTCTTGAGCATGTTGTAGATGGCTGTAAGGAGTATCCGGGCAATGGCGATGATGGCTTTCTTGTGTCCACGGCGCTTCTTGAGAGCGAGGTAACGATTGCGGACCTCAGGGAACTGCTTGGCTCGAATGGCGCAGAGAGCGCACTGAACGAGCAGCGGCTTGATATAGGCTCCGGCTCGGCTGATTCTGGTGGTTTTCTTCTTTCCGGCACTCTCGTTGTTCTGCGGTGTAAGACCCGCCCATGAGCAGAGATGCTTCGAGGTGGGGAACACGGACATATCCACTCCAATTTCAGAAATGATACCGATAGCAGCAAAGGATTGGATACCCGGCGCCGTCATAACAAGGTTGAGTTGAGGAAGATATTTCTCAGCAGTTGCCAGAATCAGCGATTCCAGATTAAGTTTACACAGGTGGAGGCTATCCATGTGGGAACGGATGATGCGGAGCTTTTCAGCTTGTTCTTCACACATCGCTCCGTCCACCGCAGCGAGCACTTGCTCGTCAGTAGCTTTCATTCCCTTGGTGCGGAAGTTGGAAACATCCGTGATTTTCTCTGCCGGGTTGTTCAGGATTCGAGTGGTAATTGCAAAGGCGGCCTTGCCGAACACATCTGAGAACACGTCGTCCAGTTTGAAGTTGGAGACAGTCAGGCAATTTTGCGCACGGTTTTTCTCGCCAGTGGTAAAACTGGTAAGTTTCCAGCGATAGCGCACTAAGTCCCGCAGCTGGCGAATATCTGCCGGTGGGATAAAACTTCCAGTGACAAGGTCGTGTTTGAAGATATCGGCAATCCATTTGGCGTCCCGCTTGTCTGTTTTCTTGCCCCGAATGGCTTTCACATATTTGGGGTGAGCAAGGACAATATTGCAGGTGCGTTCCAGAATGTTGTAAAGAGGAATCCAATACTTCCCGGTAGATTCCATACACACATCCTTGCAGTTGTTTTCAGCCAACCAAGCCGCACACCGGCGTAAATCACCTGTGAAAGTAGAAAAACGCTTGCTTTTGTAGGTGGTAACACCCCGCTCATTGGTTGTGGCGATACAAGCCACTACAAAGGATTTGTGGACATCCATCCCACAGCAGATTGGGTAAACGATTTTGAGCATAACACATCCCCTCAAAGTGTGATTTGAGGGAACAGGCGGGGACTGGACGCCCACTGAAAGATTGAAGTAGTCCGTCTCTCCAAAGATAAGGTTACAGGGTTCAAAGCCCTACTCATTGGTGCTTGAAAGAGCGTCCGGCGCACATAAATATTCAGTCCAACGAAAAGTTGAGCCTACTCACCTTCACGTGCTCTGTAGTGTGCCTGTTTCCTCAAGCACAGTCTAACAAATTTTGACTTGCTGCGTTAGAGACACCTATGTTTCATGCCCCTTTGGTGCCTTGGAGCGCAGCGGAAAGGTATGGTCATAAATATGAAAAAACGATTATCACTGGTTATGGCTCTGACGGTCTTACTGATGCTGACTTCCTGTGGAAGCTCTGGCAGTTCGACACCGGCCGCTGCCCCTGCGTCCACTGAGTCGTCCGCCCCAGGTAATGATGAGGGCGCCGACAAGTGGAAAATCGGTATTGAAATCCAGACGGAAACCAGCGAATGGCATTTAAATTATGCAGCCGAGCTAAAAGAATTTTGGGAAGAGCAAGGTGCGGACGTGATGGTATCCTCTTCTGAGATGGATGTGAACAAAGAGATCACCGACGTAGAAAACTTTGTGAGTGCTGGCTGCGACGCGATTTTTGTCGTACCCAACAGCTACGAATCCATTAACAGCGCAGTACAAGACGCCAGAAAACAGGGGGTGCTTGTTTCGATCAATGCGCCGCAGTCTGCCATTGCATCGGACGTGGGTTCCAGTTTTGACCACTACAAATTTGGCTGGTACGTCGGCGATACGGCAGCAGATTGGTTGCTGGAAAAGGGGTTTGAAAAGGATAAAGTGGCCATCATCAGCTATGGCAGGCCGAAGCAGGAGCTTGTTGACCGCTACGACGGTATGATAGCGGGCCTGCAGGAAAAATGCCCGGATATCCAAATCGTAAGCGAAGGCGTGGCCGACGACATGGCAGAGCATGCCAACATCGCGGAATCGGCCCTTCTGGCACACCCCGACCTGCGCGCTTTTGTATGTTTGAGCGATGCCCTTTCCATTTTGGAAACGTGTAAAGTCAACGGTTATAATACGGAAGATTTCGGCATTTTTGCCAGTGAAGAAGGCGAAGCACAGTATAAAGCGCTGAAAGAAGAGGAGTGCTACCGCTGCACTGTAAGTATGAGCAAACCGGGAGATAACCTTTTGACTTCGCAGGAAATATTAAAAGCCCTGAAAGGTGAGCCCTTTAAAAATGAGGTTGTAAATGAACCGGGCGGTCCTGTCACCAAAGAAAATGTAGATGACTATTACATTGCGTAATACATAGCACATAAGGAGCAGAGCGGCGCGGCCAATTGCCGCCGCGCCGCTCTGGCAGCAAGACAGGGGGAAAGTGACAATGGAAAATTATGAAAGGGTACTGGATACGGTCAATACCTGTTCAAGACCTTCCGATTTGCGCATTACAGACATGAAATTTGCCGACATTACCAATGCACCCATGCACTGTACTCTGATGAAGATCGAGACGAACCAGGGCATCACCGGTTTCGGCGAAGTACGCGACTGGGCGTTTAAAGAGTATGCGCTGCTGCTCAAATCTCGCCTTTTGGGCGAAAATCCTTGTGACATTGACCGCCTCTTTCGAAAAATAAAACCATTTGGCGCTATGTCGCGCGCGGCCGGCGGCGTATGTGCTGTGGAACTCGCCCTGTGGGATATTGCAGGGAAAGCCTATGGAGTACCCGTTTATCAGATGTTAGGCGGCAAATTCCGCGACAAAGTACGCATGTACTGTGATACAGATATAGACGGCAAGCCGGACGGGAAAAAAATGGGTGAGGCGTTGCAAAAACGGATAGATAAAGGCTTTACTTTTTTAAAAATGGATCTAGGGATCGATCTTTTGTATCAGGTACCAGGTGCACTCAACGGACCGCTTGAGATGATCAAAGGCCTTCAGGAAGCGTCTTTGAATGAAGTGATGGGATTTTACGGTACGATAGAAGAGCGCCACGCAAGGGCAAAACGTGTGGCGTATCAGTATGTAGCCCATCCGTTTACTGGAATTCAAATTACGGAAAAAGGCCTTGATTGGCTTGAACAATACTGCGCAGAAGTGCGTAGTGTCATCGGCACTGACATACCGCTGGCCATTGATCATATTGGCCACATCGGCGTAAACGAATGCATCAAGCTGGCAAAAAGGATTGAAAAATACAATATTGCCTGGATGGAGGACGCCTTGCCTTGGCAGTATACCGAACTTTACAGAAGATTGCAAAACGCGGTTAATATTCCGATCTGTACCGGCGAGGATATTTATCTGCATGAAAACTTTAAGCCGCTGTTGGAAGCAGGCGGCGTCTCGGTGGTGCATCCGGATATCCTTACATCAGGCGGCATTTTGGAAACCAAAAAAATTGGCGATATGGCTCAGGAATATGGTGTGGCAATGGCAGTCCATATGGCAGAAAGCCCCATCGCGTGTCTGGCTGCAGCGCATATGGCAACGGCGACGGAGAATTTTTTGGCACTGGAATATCACTCCAATGATGTGCCCTGGTGGGATGAGCTTGTCATCGGGCCCAATAAACCCATTGTCAGTCGAGGACATATCACACTGACGAATGCGCCGGGCCTGGGAATTGAACAGCTGAACAACGAGGTGATTGGCCAACACCTGCATCCCGACATACCGGGCCTTTGGCTGAGCACGGATGAGTGGAACACAAAGTATGTATATGACAGAACCTGGAGTTGAGAAGATGAGAACAGAGGCAGAGGGAATTCTGATCATTGCAGACGGCAGTACGGAGATTGGCGCAGCTGTGGCCGCCAAAGCGGTTGAGGATGGCGTCGGCATAGTGGTTTTCGAGCAGGCTGGGCGGCCCGTATGCGAAGCCCTGCGTAGGATGCTTGCCGAGGACAACAACGAAAGCCGTATCTGGAAAGTGGATTTTACCACAGAAAATGGTGTTCGAGAAGCTGCTGACCGTTTCTTGGCATTGAATCTGCCAGTTCATGGACTTTTTTATAATTACGTGCCGGATTTCCCGATGATAGCGGCCTCCGACATGGGCCCTGTACAAATAAACGCTTACATGGATGAGATGGTGCGCGTTTTCCGGTGTACACAGCTTTTGGCAAAGGAAATGGAAAAACACGGCGCAGGCAGTATCGTGTACTTAGGCTCTATTCATGATGAAAAACCGTTCGGCAATGCCGCGCACAGTATGTATATGGGCGGACTAAAGAATTTGAGCAGGGAAGCGGCTATCTGCTACGGTGCCGGCGGACTGCACTGTAACCTCATCGAGCTGGGGGCGAGGGGTGGGGAAGATGAAACCTATCGCAGTGCATATTCCAGTTTTTACGAGGGGTATGCCTATAAAATCCCCTCTGGCTATGTGGGTAATGCGCAGGATACAGCCAGACTGGCGCTGTTTTTACTTGCCAGGGAAAACCGCTATATCAATGGCGCGGAGATCCGCATGGATGGTGGATTGATACTGCATTATCTGGACCCTTTGGCCAATGAACACGCGTATAAAAGATGGGCGGTGAACCGTTTATGACGGGATTGGCAAAAAAGACATTTCTGGTCACTGGCTCGGGCAAAGGCCTAGGAGGAAGTTTGGCCATAGAAGCAGCCAAACACGGTGCGCAAGTAGTGCTGCATTACAATTCCAGTGTAAAATCTGCCCAAAAAGTACTGGAACAGGTGCGTGCTTATGGAGTGCCAGCTATCCTTGTACAAGCGGATTTGTCCACCCCGGACGGGCCGGCACAACTGTACGCAAAGGCACAGGAAGCCTTTGGCGGTGTAGATGTTTTGATTAACAACGCAGCCGCACAGTATAACCTGCCGTTCCCCAGTTATGACGAACAGCATTTGCGCAGGCTGCTGTATACCAATGTCGGCGGTTACTTGCTGATGGCCCAGGCGGTGCTGCCGTATATGCGTGCTGCGGGGTTTGGGCGTATTATCAATATTTCTTCTATACACGCAAAACGCCCTACCACATTTGATCCTGCATACAGCATCAGCAAAGGCAGCATCAAAATGTTCACACGGGAGATGGCACTGGCCTGCGGCGGCACTGACATCACCGTCAATGCCATAGAGTTGGGATATGTGGAAATAGGCGTAAAAAGCGGTAACCCCCGCGAGGTGCTGACGGCGGAATGCACAGCGTTGGAGCCGCTGTTTCGCTTTAAAAAAACCTTTGCGTGGGATCGGCGTATTATGCCGGAAGACTTGGGACCGGCAGTCATGTTTTTGGCTTCTGAACAAGCAAAGTACATCAACGGGGCGTCTTTACGCATCGATGATGCGGCAATGCTTTTATAGTGGAAAGGAACATAATGAACTGTTTTTTTGTGGGGACGTATACACGGAATCTGCTCACAGGGAAAAAGACTGGCAGCCAGGGGATTTACCTGTGCAGCTTGGAGAAAGACGGCACGGTGCATGTGCGGCAAACATATAATCACATAGAAAATCCCTCTTTCCTGGCGTGGAACCCGAAAATGAGGCTACTGGCGGCGGCCAGTGAACAGATAGAAAACAGTGCCGTAACTTTATATCGCGTAGCACCGGATTATACGCTTACACGTTTGGATCGACTAGAGACCTACGGCATGGCCTGTTGCCATGTGACATTTTCGCCGAGAGGGGATTTTTTGGCGGGTGTGCATTACGGTACGGGAGAAGTGTTTGTTGCGGATGTATTGCCGGAAGGCCGGTTCGGCACACGGTTCACTCTATTTCGTCACAGTGGGAAAGGTGGAGATCCGCAGCGCCAGGAGGGACCACACGCACATTCCGTTCATTTTTTGAAAAACGTACCACGTGCCTTTGTGTGCGACTTGGGTATCGACCGCATTATACCGTATGACCCGGATGATATTCAGGGACTGCGCCAATCCGCCACAGATCCCATTGCCCTACCAGCCAAAAGCGGGCCAAGACACATGGAATTCACACGGGATGAACGATGGCTGTATGTGGTTTGTGAATTGGCAAATACAGTGCTTGTCTACGAGCTTTTCGACAAAACGCCGCAGCTGCGACAAAAACTTTCAACACTGCCAGATGGTTATGAGGGAGAAAATCTGGCGGCTGACCTCCATTTATCTTCCGATGAAAAGCATTTGTATGTTTCCAACCGTGGACACGATAGCTTGGCACATTTTACGGTAGGGGAAGATCATCGATTGAGATTAGCAGGCTATATATCGTGTCATGGCCGCGGGCCGCGCAACTTTGCTATCATGCCGCCTTTCATTATGTGTGCTAACCAAAATTCAGACAATGTTACCATTTTGCGTTGCACACCACAGGGTGGTGCCACCTATCTGGGCGAAGTAAAAATTCCCTCGCCCGTGTGTATTGCCGTGCCGTAAAAGAAAACGTTGTAAAAAGGAGTGTGAACAAACGTGAAAAAGACGTTCCAGATGAATGGAAGGATCCCAAACAAAGGTGCTCTGGATTTCAAAGGCCTTTTAGATGCACCAGCAGGCAAACACGGCTTCTTGCAGGCAAAAGGTGAAAATCTCGTGTTCGAAGACGGTACGCCGTTGCGCATTTTTGGCACGTCCGTAGTGGGAAGCGGCTGCTGTCCCGACCACGATATGGCTGAAGCAGTAGCAGAACGAGTGGCCAGTGCAGGCCTTAACTTAGTGCGGATGCACTATGCGGACGGCGGGCTGACCTTAGGCGAAAATGCTACCAAAGCGGCCTTAATCGACTATTCTGAAGGGAATAGCCGCAAAATCAGCGAAGAGGGCCTGGAACGGCTGGATTACTTTATCAATGAGCTGAATAAGCGCGGTGTATACGTACAGCTGGACACATTTGTAGGGCGCAATTTTCAGCCGGAGGGAGATGAGCTGGATTATCCCGATACATTCCCCGATTCATGGGCCATCAAAGAAGTCAACATTTTTAATCGCCGTATGGTAGAGCTGCAGAAAGAGTACGACTACAATCTATTAAATCATGTCAATTGCTACAAAGGTGTTCGCTATGCAGATGATCCGGGTATTGCCGTTGTACAAATGATGAACGAAAACAGCCTTTTATGGGATTTCAGCGCCAATTTTAATATCACTATGATACCGCAACACTATTTGAATGAACTGCGAGGAAAATGGCGGTTATTTTTGAAAGAAAAATACAAAATTCAGGAAGCATTGCGCAATGCTTGGACCAATGCGGACGGTATATGTGCCCTTGCCGAAATTGAGAATATTGACTACCGCGTGGAAATCCCCACGGATTCCTATTTTACCGATCGGCCGGTGGGTACAGGCCACAAGACGCCATACAATTCTGTTAACAGCCCTGTGCGGACACGGGATTACATTGAATTTTTGGTGGGAATTGAAAACGACTTTACCAAAGAAATCTATGACTTTATGCGGCAGGATGTTGGTGTAAAATGTTGCATCAACACCACAAATCTTATCCGCGGCATTACAAACGCATATACGGCCAGCGTGCACTGTGACCTGCCTCAGCACGATGCTTATTACAACCATCCCTGCCTTGGCTTTGCACCGCCTGCTTCGTGCCACACTGTGCCTATGTACAGCCGTGATCCACGCGAAGCAGGCCTGACGGCTAGCATGGGCAATTTGATCAGTCAGTTGGCCAACGCCAAAGTGGCGGGGAAGCCTTTGGTCATTGCCGAATGGAATGATACGTTCCCTACTATTTTTACAAGTGAAGCTATGTATATGATGACGGCTTATGGAGCGTTGAATGGCTGGAACGGTATGTGTAACTTTATGTATAATCAGGAAGCGACCATAGAGCACTTGGATTACGATCACCTGCATTTCTATTTTAATATTTATAATAATCCCGCCATGTTCGGCGAAATCGGCGTCTGTTCGGCGGCATTCCAAAAAGGCCTCATCAGCCCGGCACGCAATACCATCGATGTTGTGTATACCAGTGAGGATCTTAAGGTGAACAATCCAGATACGCTGGGCGTGCCATACTGTACACTGCCCTATGTGTCGCGCACACAGGTAGTGTTTGAGGACTGCTATAAGGGATCAGCGGAGCTAGCGATCAGCGGCGGCTTCACTCCTACAGGGGATTTGACAAAAGCACAGCATGCCATTGTCTATTCAGAAAGCCCTTATACAGATGCGCGCCAGAAAACGTTGGGGCGCGAAGAATATCTGTTACGGCATGGTGAGAAAGGAGGAAAGAGTGTCGACGGTGTGGGCGTCATCGGTGAAAAATGTGCCCTTATCAGTGAGGCAGAACGGCTGTTTGCCACACCCAAGGCTTATGGCGAAGCGGTGGATCGTGCTATGAAGGCATGGGGATTGCTCGAGAAGGATCAGGGCTTCTTTGAAGATCGCCTGGTGTCTGACAATGGTGAACTATGTTTTGATACAGGTAAAAAGGTATTTACTATCAACGCAGTGGGCTTTAAAGCCTATGCGGGCGATATTCATGGCCCCTTTACATTGGGTAACCTTGAATTTGCGCTGGATAATGCACGGATGTCCGTCAGCGTGCTGCCACTGGATGATAAAGCGGTAACGGATAGTAAGCATATGCTCATCACTGCTGTTGGCGACTGCTGCAATACAGATATGGAACGGGATGATCACTGGCTTTTGAGCCTTGGTCATGGACCTATCTGGATCGATCAAATCGAAGGAACTGTGCTGGTGAAAAATGCACCCAACAGTGCAAAATTCTATGCGTTGCAGCCAGATGGCGCAAAAGGGGAAGAGCTTGCATGCACTATGTGCGAGGAGGGCGTGCGCTACGACTTTGCCACCCAGCAGGGGGCCATTCACTTTGAACTGATTCTCGCATAATCCATAAAAAGGTAAGGAAGAAAACGATGAGATTTAACGATTCGGAACTTATCAAGGAATTGACAAAAGAATGGACAGGAGAGCGCTTCGAGGATGGCCGCCCCAAAGTGAGTGATCAGTTGTTAAAACGTCTCTCTCATGTCACCACAGAAGCGGCATATATAGCTATGGTGGAAAAGGGATATAAACTGCAGTTTGAAGGTGAACTGAAGCAGACAGAACCACACAAGAGGCTTGTTGGCAGGGCAGTTACTGCGGTTATGGTGCCCACGCGCCCGGATGTACATAATATTTTATTAGGATATGGCCGTAAAGAGGAAGGCCGGAATGGATTCTTCAACCAATGGGTTATTGAGACGATGGTGGAAAACGACGTTTTGGTTGTGGATATGTGTGACCAAATAATGTATGGGACCTATGTGGGCGGCAACCTCTCAACGGCGATTAAAACACGCACTAAAAATGGTGGAGCGGTGATTTGGGGGGGACTGCGCGATTTGGAACAAATTGTAGATATCCCGGATTTCCCAGTGTATTACCGCGGAGTGCATCCATCGCCTATTGGAGATGTTATGATGACTGGCATGAACGTTCCTACACGCATTGGGCGGGCTGTATGTCTGCCGGGTGATGTGGTGCTGGGAACAATCAGCGGCGTAGTATTCATTCCAGCCCACTTAGCTGAGTATGTCGCCATTCGAGCTGAAAAAACTTATCTGCGCGATTCATTCAGTTTTGAACGTCTGGAAAGCGGTACCTATACCTCGGCCCAGGTCGACCAAGCTTGGTGGCCAGAATTCATGATGACAGATTTTATGGATTGGTTCCATCACTCAGCTAAGGCGGAAAACTATCAATATCTCGATTGGTCGGAAGAAATGGAAGACAGTAAAAAACCACCTCGACAAAAACAATTCGATGGCATCGTGTGTTACAGTTACCACTGAACTGCGCGCGATAACTTATAATATAGAAAAGTGGGTTTATCTGGTAATACGATGTATCGCGTACTGACAGTGCTTCTTTTTTTGTTGAATTCTTTTGTAGTTCCTAGAGTTTTGCTGCCAAGCTAAATTAATACATCGGCTAGCAGGCGAATTAAAAAGATATCCTGCAATAAAAAAGAGAATGGGGTTCCTCGCCTCCTAATAAGAAAACATGAGAAAGTCAGTAAAATCAATGTTTTCAAAGGCAGGGAACACGGTACGAAGTCAAAAAATCTCATACTGACAGGCACGAAGGGCGCTGATGTGAAAATCAGCGCCCTTTTCCTGTCCCCACGCCATAGGCAGCCGCCCTATGGCGTTTTTTCATATCCGTGCCTGTCCCCACCTGAAAAATGTATCAATTAGGGTGCGAAAACCTCTGTTTTTTCCTCTCAGAGCGCCGCTTAAAAGGCGGCGTGGGTGTTTTCCCATGGAAAGCGTCCGGGAGGCAGGACAGGGGCTTTTTTGCGCCAAAATCAACACTTTTCAAAACCAGAGAAAGGAGGCGCCGGATATGGCAGTTTTCCGCATCGAAAAGACCAGAGATTACACGGTCATGTCCAACTACCACCTGCGGGACAGGTCGCTGTCCCTGAAAGCGAAGGGGCTACTGTCCCTCATGCTGTCGCTGCCGGAGGACTGGGACTACACCATGAAGGGGCTTGCCCGCATCTGCAAGGACGGCATCGACAGCATCAGCGGCGGGATCCGGGAGCTGGAGGCGCACGGCTATCTCGTCCGGGCGCGCGTCCGTAACGAGAACGGGCAGCTTGGCTCCATCGAGTACACCATCCTGGAGCAGCCGAAGGAGCCGGCACAGACGCCCGCGCCTATCCGGGAA
>ERZ773258.382-NODE-382-length-54237-cov-6.848972_pt1 | contig 54237 bp, 68 predicted proteins | sample MGYA00511962_ERZ773258 | MGnify/ENA primary metagenome ERZ773258 (study PRJEB29015, sample SAMEA2737755) | human gut metagenome | biome: human gut; feature: human-associated habitat; material: faeces | place: China | collected 2012 ... | reverse complement strand
CTTTCAAAACTACCTTTTTTTATTTCAAATCCAATATTCTTTTTTATATATATTTCAAAGGTACAAATAAATTTTATAATTATTTTTGATAAAATATAATAGTATAAAAATTTTATTATTTTTATTTCGGGATTTAATTTTTTTAATATTTTGTATATTTCTTTTATATGGTTTTTATTCAATATATATAATTTATAGTCATAGTTTAAATTTTTTAATATTTCATTTTGATATTCAAAAAATAAATTTGCATTACATTTAGTATTTATATTTATTAATATTTCCGCATTATTATCTAAAGATGCAATATTACTTGCTAAAATATTTTTTAGTGATGAACAAATAAACTTTGAACTATATTTTTCTACCATATCAATTTGTTTTTTATCTGGTAATACTTCTATAACTTCATAGTTTGTTAAATGTTCAATCAAATATTTAATACATAAATCATTATCATTAAATGAGGGGATACCAATTACTTTTTTATTCATGTATATCATCCTTTATCATATCAATAAATTTCTCTACCTTTTTACTATATTCATCTTTAAATTCCAGATTATTTATAAAAATATGTAATAAAGGTATTGATAACTTATCCTGAATTAAACTTTTTTCTATCAAATCAGACACACAAGGATACGTTGAAACAAATAATATTCCATTTAAATAATTTTTAAAGTTTAAAATATGTTCTAAATACTCATAATTATTTTCATTTTCATTATTTTCAATAATATTTTTATATATATTATCCTCAATATTAGGATTTTTTATATTAATATATATTACTTCACAATTTAATTTATTTAATAAATCTATTAAATCTTTTCCTAATAAATTATCATAGATGTTATAAGTATTTCCCACTATTAAAATTTTAATTTTATCTCTTTTTAATTTTTTGTCTTGTACCAAATATTCTATTTTGTTTTGTTTATACTCCTCCATTTTTGCTTTATGATATACCGTCAAAATATAATTTTTACTAAATCCAAGTTTTTCTCCAATTTTTATAAATTCATCTTCTTCATATTTTTTATCAAATTCATTTATATTATAATTAAGAATATTCATATCAAATGTATTGTTTACAATATCATATATTCTTAAATAATATGGGCAAAAATTATTATCATCTAACGTTTTAGAAGTTGGCACTAAAACATAATCTACTTTATCTTTTAAATAAAAGACATGTCCAATATATATTTTTAGTGATAAACACATTTCACTTGCTGAATATTTTTTACCATTTTCAAGTATTTCAAAATTTGTTTCTGGACTTACTATTATGTCACAACCTAGTTCTTTAAAAAATTCTTTCCACAATATATTATATTTGTAATAATAAAGTCCTCTTGGAATACCAATTTTTATTTTATTATCCATACATATACCCTTTCAATAAAATATATTCGAATAATAAAAAAAAAGACTAATAGTCTTTTAAAAATTAAACATTAATAATTCTGGTTTTATAATTAATAATAAACCAATTATAAGCATAATTATTCCACCTACTAAATGTGAATATTTTGTATATTTAGTTGATAAACCAGTTACTTTAAGTGTTACCATTGATATAACGAATATAACTATATCATCTATTAAGAAGAAGAATATGTATATAAACATGTATATCATATAACCAAATGTACTTAAATTATTCATCGCAAGTATTTGTGTAAATAAAAGTGGAATACCTATTGAACACATAAGTTCAATAATATTAACTGATGCTGCTAAAACCATAATTCCAAGAAGTGCAATTATAAATTTCTTTTCATGAGTTATAGAAATTATTTTTTCCATTATTTTCTTTCTATCTTTTTTATCTACTACATCACAGCCTTCATCTTTTTTCTTTAATGAATCAATATATTTATATACATTAATTAATCCAACAACAAGCGCTATTACTGCGATTAATAATCTTATAAATGCAATTTTACTTATAAATGTTGCTAGATTAAGCCAAGCAAGCATAAACATTAGATATACAATTCCTGATGTTAAAATAAATGTTAAACCAAGTATCCACATCTTTTTTCTATCTTTCATATTAAATAACATTGTAATTAAGAAAATTAATATCCACATTGCACATGGATTAAATCCATCAACGAAACCTAGTACTACAGCAAGTATTGGAAGTGATACTTTTTTAGCATTTATTTTTCCAAGTACTGGAACTGTAACATTTTCATCTGTTTGATCAGAATCTTTAGTATTATCTGCTTTTTCTATTTTATTTTCTTTTTTATCTTCTGTTTTACTTTCATCTTTTGTTGTATCTTCTTTTACTTCAGCTTTTTTAACTTTTCCTGTTATTTCACCAGCATAATCTCTATAATCATTATTTAAATAATAGTTAATCGCATCTTTTATTTGTTCATCTGTTACTCCATCTGCATATCCTACTATTGTTTTTTTACCAATTACAGTAAATGGTACACCATTTTTATTTGTTGTTCCCATTTCTTTTTGAACTTTTGATAATAGTTCTTGATTATGTGAATCATACCAAATTTCATATTTATATAATTTAACATCTGTTCTATCTTTTAAATAATCACTTAAAAATTCTTCTTCTGCGGCACAATGAGGGCATCCATTTCCATAGAACAAATGAATATTTATTACCTTTTCATCTGCTTTCGCACTTACTGGCAATAATAAGAAGACTGCAAATACGATTAAAAACTTTAATATTTTTTTCATTTTACATCACCTACTGCTTTCATTATTTCTTCATAATTTTTTTCGCCTATTAGTCTGAATAATTCTTTATCTTGATCCATAAAAATAAGTACTGGGAGTGTGGTTCCTACATTATATTTTTTTACTTCATCTTCATCAAAATCATAATCTAAATTTTCTACTTCAATATTTTGTTCTTCTTTAATTTTATCAATTGCTTTATTTGTAATAAGACATGCTGGACACCATAAAGCACTTATTTTTATAATCTTCATTCTATCACCAAGTACATTGTACCATACTTTATATTAAAATTAAAGATTTTAATTTGGAATTTTTAACTGTTGACCTATACTTAATAAATTGCTTGTTAAATTATTTAAAACTTTTATTTTTTCAACTGTAGTATTATACCTGTTTGCAATAGTCCATAAACTATCTCCTTTTTTTACTGTATATATGTTTTCAGTACTTGTTTTTCCTTGTGGAATCTTTAGTACCTGACCTATACTTAATAAATTACTTTTTAAATTATTATAACTTTTTAATTCTTCTGTAGTTATACCATATTTGTTTGCGATTACCCAAAGACTATCCCCTTTTTGCACAGTATAAGTAGTTTCTCCATTACTATATGAATCTTTTATTTTTAAAACTTGACCTATACTTAATAAATTATTTGTTAGATTATTTAAGTTTTTTAATTCTGATACAGTCATATTAAATTTGTTTGCTATACTCCAAAGACTATCTCCTTTTTGAACAATATATGTATCACTTACTTCTGGACTTACACTTATACTTGGAATTACAAGTTTTTGTCCAACACTTAATGTATTTGTTTTTAGGTTATTTGCGCTTTTTAACTTTTCCACAGTAGTATTATATTTATTTGCTATTTTCCATAAACTATCTCCCTTTTTTACTGTGTATATTTCTTGTGATTCTCCTTCTTTATAATATGGAACATTTGTATAATTTGCAAGTGATTTAACTACTGCTTCAGCATAATCTTCCCATTCATTTTTAATATTTGTAGCTTCATTTATATTATTTATATTCCCATAGTTTACAATAATTGTTTCAATTAAACCTGTATCTTTTTGAATATTATAATAGTCTTTACTTGTATCATTTTCACTTCTTCTTTGATAGTACTTGCTTACTGTTAAACCTGCATCATCTAAATTTTCTGCGAGTGATGAAGCAAGATTACTATTATTTCTAAGTGCATATATTATTTCTGCTCCACTTCCGGTATTTCCAAGCATATTTGATAAAGCAACTACTTTAGAATTATTACCATATGCATTTAATATTTTATTTGCTCTATCATCTTCACTTATATATTCATCTGTTGTTCTAATTATTTTTACATCCGCACCTAAACTTTTTAACCTGTTAAATATATACTCACTTATAAGAAGGTTATAATCTTTTTCAACTATTCCGTTACCTGTTACTCCACTTTCTCTTCCACCTTTTGATGGATCAATTACTATCATACGCTTCACCCTAGTAAATCATATGATATTTTTTCCCAAAATAAAACTCCAATATAAATTGAAGGTTTATTTTTTTCTTATGTTTAATTGTATTAAAGTTCCTACTATATACATTATTATATAAAGTACTGAATATATTACTGTATCATTATTGTAATAAAATAAAGCTGATGGAACATATATAAACGCTACTAAAAATGAATAGTACCATTTAAATCCACATTTTTTAGTAATAATCATTCCTGCGATTAATGCATATATATTATTTACTAAAAGTACGCATATTTTTGCATAAATATTTGCACCTGACTCGTTAAATCCATACGCAAAAAATGGAATAAAGTAATATACTAAAAGACCATAACCTAAAACTTTTAATACTTCTATTACTTTTTCTTTTCTACTCACTTGTTTTTTTCTCCACTTCTTCTTCTATTTCTTCATTTAATTTAATTAATTCATATTTATCGTTAAAATACATAAATATTGTTTTAATAATCGCAACACATGGAGCTGCAATTATCATACCAATAATTCCAAAGAATTTTCCAAATACAAGAAGAGCAATAATAACTGTTACTGGATGTAACTTTAACCCTTTACTTTGTATAAGTGGTGTAAATATTACATTATCAAGCATTTGTGATACTAAAATACTTACTATTACAAATATACCTGTTGGCACTCCTTGTGTAAAACCTACTATAGCAGCTGGAATACCACCAATCCATGGTCCAACATATGGAATAGCATTTGTAATACCACAGAAGAATGCAAAAAGAATTGATGCTTTTAATCCTGCGATTGAAAAACCAATTGAATTTTCTATAAAAATTAAAGTCATTGTTATTAATATTCCTTGAATATAGTTAAATAAAGTTTTATTAGCAATATTCATTAAGTTACCAGTATCTTCTCTTGCTTTTACTGGTAATATGCTTAAAAATACTTTACTAACATTATCAAAATCAAACAGCATATAAAGTCCAATAAATAATCCAATTACAAATGTTCCAAGACCTGATACAAAAGAAGTTGCAATTGTAATTACTTTTGATGGTAATCCAACAGTTATTTGTTTTCCTAAATCAACAATTGTACTAAATAAACTTGCTTTTATATCTGCTGCATTACTATCAAGTACTGGTTCAAATATTTCAAATATTTTGTCTATAAATGAACTTAATTTTGTTGTTAAACTTGGAACCATGCCTATAAAATCATTTATTTGTTTTGTTAAAGTTGGAACGCTAAATACACATAATACAATAAGTAACGCAATGAATACTGTATAAACAATAATAGTTGCGACTACTCTATTCATTTTATGCTTTGTTAAGAATGTTACAATTGGATTAAATAACCACGCAATTATTATACCTATAAATAATGGAGATAATGTATTTAAAAGTACTCCAATAAATTTAAATATTTTCCATTCTTTAAATATATATGTTACAAGCATAACTGCTGCTACAATAAGTGCTACAAACATTATTTTAAGCATCTTATTAAGTAAAACAACACCTTCGTTTACTTTTTCTATATCTAAAGTATCTTTTTTGTTATTTTTTCTAAGCATAAAAACACATCCTTTTGTTATTAGTATAACACATAATAGGAAAAACTTCCCATATTTAGGAAGCTTTTTACAGTTTTAGACAGTTTTGGTTTTCTTCTTTATTTTATCCACAACAAAAATATAAATAAACATATAGATAATTGATGTTAAATATCCACCAATTATATCACTCGCATAATGTACTCCAAGATAAATTCTGCTTATACCTACTAAAAGTATTATGGTAGATAATAAGAATATGTATATTACTTTTGTATAAATATTAAATTTCGATTTTGCGATTAAATAAATTAAAAATCCGTAAAAACTCATTGCGGCCATTGCGTGTCCACTTGGAAAACTAAATCCTGTTTGTTCTATTAAGTGAAGTACTATTGGTCTTTCTCTTCTTATTATTCTTTTAAATACCAAGTTTATAATCACACTATTTATAGAGTTTACAGAAATTAATATACCCGTTTTTATATTTTTTATAAATATTAAGGATGCTAAACATAAAAGAACTATACATTGTGTACATGCCATATTAGATATAAACTGGAAAAACCTTGTTTTTTCTTCTGTTATGTTTCCCGCAATTAAACTGTATACTGCATCATCAAATGGAATTATTTTTCCACTTTCTATAAGATATATAAGACAAATAAGTAAAATTACTAAAATGCTAAATACAATATATTTGATTTTACCTTTCATAAGTTTACCCTCTTTTCTATTAATAAAGTGCTTTTATATTTTAAAAGCACTTCTTGTTATGTTAAATCTATATACAAAATTTGGTGACCTGTATGGGATTCGAACCCATGAATGCTGCCGTGAGAGGGCAGTGTGTTAAGCCACTTCACCAACAGGCCATGGCTGCCCAAGTTAGATTCGAACTAACGCATAATAGATTCAGAGTCTACCGCCTTACCACTTGGCTATTGGGCAATCCAATAATATTATAACAAAAAAGTCTAGATTTTTCTAGACCTTTTTATATATATCATTTTTATCAGTACAATTCTTTATACATAGTTGTTTAGTCTATTAAATTCACCTATCATCTTTATTTTATTTATTATTTACAATATTTGTTATTTTTTTATATTTTAAAATCATACTAATTACTATTTTTTAATTGTTTAATCTTTACAGTTGGATCCTTAAATTTTTCTATATCAAAACTTGTATTATCATATTTTTCATTTAAATTTACAACTTCAAAATTTTCTTTTTCTAATTTATACTCTTTATTTCTACTAAAAACAGTAAATCCGCTTTTTGGAAGTATTTTTTGTAAAATACTTATCAAAGATTCACAATAATATTGAGACTCATTTACTATAACATTTTTTTGCTTAATAGTATCATTTGTTAATAAATATCTTATATATAATAAAGCTGAAACATCAGCAACTGATACACTATGTTTTTTTAACATTTTTAATGTTTCAGATTGAAACTTAAGTAAAGATTTATCTTTATCACTCATAAGAGTGTCCAATTCAGATATAAATAATGCATATACATCTGTTGTTTTTCTATTTAATTTTTTAAAATAATCTTTTATAATTTTAGAACCTTTTTCTTTAAATACTTTTCTTATTTCATTTGCTTTAGCAACATACTCTTTTCTTTTCGGATTTTCAAATGGTAAAGACATATAAATATCAGTATATTTTTTAGTAATTTTATCTGAAAGTATTTGAAATTTATTTTTATATTGATTTACAAAATACATAGACGTCCAATCATAATTTGGAATTAATTTATTATAGCTAAATAAAGCGTGTCTTATTTCATCTTTGCTAAACAATACCTCATCACATATTTTTAAGTCATCAGTTACAATTCCACCACCCAAGTATGATGTAACAAACTCTTCAATTAATTTATTATATTCTTCTGATGATTTTAAATTTTCTGAATTATCATCTGCTTTATAAAGTGATAATTTTTCATTTAAATATTCACTTGCAAATGATAATATAGATTTTTGAGTTATATCATCAGTTATAAACTTAGTCAACTCCTCACTAATAATTTTTGAATATATCTCATTCGGATTTAACATTAAGATATCTCTTGAATCTATGTTATTATCAGTTGAACATATTAAATATGCAACTCTATATAATAATGTATCTTCTATTCCTGAACCATCTATACCATTAACTATAACCTTACCATCAATTGGATATTTTATTATTAAATCTTGTTTCGTTTTTATTTGTAACTTTTTCTCCTCAGATAAAGTTGAATCTTTTACGATATTTGGATTAAGTATCTCTTCCAAATTAATCATTTCCGAAGTTCTTTCCTTTATTATTTCGAGAGAATATAATTCTTCTCTTAAATTTCTAATTTGAGCCATCAACGCTGTTTCCTTTAATTCAGTTTGATATAAAATTGGGTTGTCATGCCAATTATCCCCTTGATAAATTGCTACTTCCCCTTTATACCTTCTAACTTCTGCTAAATCTTCTTCTAATTTTTCTATTGATTTTAATAAATTATCATATTCATATTGATGAACTTTTTTCATTTTATCCCCCGTTTCTTATTTAAAATATAATTAAAATTCCATATATTTTTTTATTTCTTCCTTTTCAATTTTACTAAATGATAAATCACTATATTTTTCAGAATAAACATCTATACCTTTTTCATTATATAAATCATCAGTATTAATGATTAATGCCTCTTCTTTATTGAACCCTAAATCGGATACTACTTCTAATATATCATTTTCATTTTTACCTTCTACTTCAATATATGGTTCTAAAAATGGCCATTTATCAATAACTATTTCAGTATTTTTATAATCGTATGCTATTCTCATTTTAGATTGATGCCTATCAAAAAAATAACCTAAATCAGATAAAAATTCTTTGCCAAATTCAATACTAGGTATATCAAATTCAAGTTCATTTACATCATCTATTCCATATACACCTTTACTACTAATAATCTTTTTAATAGTAATTGTTGTTTCATCACCTGTTTTTCTCATACGAACCCATTTACTATAGTTATCATTTGATTTTATCATTATATCTATTAATTCTTCATTATTTAATTTTAAATATTCATCACTGTTCTTGATATAATCTAGAATATCCTCATAACCAGTATTTCTTTTAATAGCTTCAATATCCTCTATATCAAAACAAGGTTTAATATCATTAATTAATTTTTTAAGTAATCTTGCATCATTATTATTTATTAATTGCTCTACCGCTTTAGAGTAAACTATTTCAATTCTTGGTAAATCAAAGGTATAAATATCTTGTATATATTGCCATTTAGGTTTTATACCTTTTCTTTCTAAGTTTTTTTTAACTTTCTTAACATCAACTTTTATTATTTTTATTTCTCTCTCTATATTAGCCATCATTCTCCACCATACCTTTTTTTAATTATAACATATTAACAACATATTTAATATTATTTTAATCACTTTTTATAACAAATATTCTATACGGATATGGTCTAAAATATTTTTTATAATTTAGAAGTCGTTTCATCCTAGACATATAGTGCATTGATTTTTCTTCTAAAATTATACCACCAGACATATTAATTAGATTTCGCCAAAATACATTACTTTTGTATCTTTCGTCCCCATACATTGCTTCTTCTTGATTAAAATACTTTGTAGGTATTCCAAATATTACAATTTTGGCTATTTTCATTTGTTGTTTTAAAGTATCAATAATTTGCTCGTCGTTAAAATGTTCTAAAACACCATTACTAAAAGATACATCGAAATAATTCTCTTCATAATCTAATTTAAAAATGGATTTATTTTTAAATGTAGGTTTATTTTTAGAATTATACTTATTTGCAATTTTTTTTGATAAATTCAAGATATCATTATCTATATCTATCCCAGTTACCTCATATCCCAAGGATGACATATAAGTTGATAACACACCCGTGCCAGATCCAGATTCAATTAATTTATTTCCTTTACTATATTTTTTAATTAGATTAATTAAGATTTTTTTATTTTTTATTTTATCATCGACATAATTTTCAAGGGTACCTTTTTTTTCTATATCTTTTAAATATACTTCATACCATCCCATAAATTCACTTCCTTACAATTTTTTTTAGATTAAACACTTCCATCTGGAGTAATTATAATTTCATCAATACTAACGATACATTTAAAATTACAATTAATATTCTCAATATTTTTCCCCATAAAACCATTCTTTTTTATTTTTAAAATATCTTTATTATATTTTTAATTTCAATTAACTGATAAAATTTATTCTTCATTAAGACATAAATTAGAACAATTGAATTCACATTTTTCAGTATTAGCACAATTAAATAGTCTTATTGTATTAACACCCAAACCGATAGTTTTTTTACATACCTCATCTAATTTATCATAATTTGTTATTGTTGTACATATTAATTCTGGATTATAATTTTGTTCTTTAATTTTTATTATAACATCTTCAACAACACTTTGTGATACAGTTAATATCTCTGTTTCGAAATGATAAGACATTGCTATATTTTTTATTTCAGTTTCTTTTATTTGTTTTAAAACACTTGATTATTCGTGAATTATTATATCATGTGTTAAAATTCTACTTTGATCTGATAATTTTAATACTTCAAAATAATCTTTATGTAATAATTGTTCAGTCCAATTGTTAATAATATTTAACACTTTTTCAATAAATCTTCACCAGCCATATTTTCGATATATGATATATAATAATCTTAACAATTAGCATTGCAATTTGAACAAGATATAATTGTTACTTGTTGTCCTATATATTCAATGATATGTATTCCTCAATATCATCTTTTAAAGCATTACCAACTTTTTCATCTTTTCCTTTATTTGTAATTACAATATCACCATTAGCAAGTATTAACACATATTTTTTCTCCATATCTTCATCAATTCTAGTATCAATATTTTTAATATTGCTATTTGATTTTATATATTTAACAACCTCATTATAATCAAATAATGCTATATCAAATAAATCTTTATTTATAATTGACTTTTCTCTTAGAGGCATAAATTTAAATATTCTCCAACTATAAATATTATAATCATTTAAAAAATATATTAAATCTGAAAATTTATTAATATTATTTTTACAAATAACACTGTTTATTCTAATTTTTACATCATATTTTTTTTCTTTAATATAATCTAAAATTTCTTTTATTTCAGTAAAATGTTTTTTACCTCTACCAAGTGAATCATTAATATTATCATCAACCGAATCTATAGATAAAGTAATACTATCTAAATATTTATAAATTTTATCTATTCTTTCTTTCGTTAAAAGTTTACCATTAGTAATAATTTTGTTTTTTATTCCTTTCTCGTAAGATATTTTTAATAAATCATCGATACCTTTTAATAATAATGCTTCTCCACCAGTCCAAGTTATACTTGTTATACCTGAATTTTCTAAATTATTTAATATATTAAGATTTTCGTCGTAAGTTAAATCATTTATATTTAAAAATCTATGACAATATTTACAATTTTGATTACAACGAGCAGTAATATTCCAACAAATTTCTTTTTCCATTATTTTACTCTCCTTGCCAATATATAACCAAATCTATGAAAGTGATCCCTCACACAATCTACATGTGCTCCCTCAAATGAAGGATTATTATTTTCTCTAAAAGATAAAATCTCCCAATCATCATTAAAATAATTTAAAATTTCTTTTTTCCTATAAAACTTAGATTCTGGGTAATTATCATAATCTTCTTCATCAATAGCCATCATATAATCTATATATAAATATCCATTTGGTAAAACTATGCTTTGTAATTTTTTAGTTTTATCTTCTAATGTAAAATCTTTATTAGCAGAATAGTGTAAAGAACAACTGGTAAACACAACATTAAACTTTTCTTTTGGCAAATTTCTATAAAAATCTCTTTTTTCTATATTTGCATATCCACTTAATTTTTCTTTTTCTAAACGTTCTATAATACCGCATACTCTTCTTTTTTCAAGTTCATAATTTTTACTTACAAATTTTTTAGAATATATATACTTTACTTTTTTATCTATAATTGGAAAATCTTTAACACCACCATATAATGCAATATCATCAATATCATATCCTGTAACTCTTATCTGTTTTCTTGCAAATGGCATTAAAAATTTACCATCAGAGCACCCAACTATACAGGCTGTAAAATTTTTACCAAAATCCTCTTCAGCCCTTGTTATTAAATTATAAAGCCTTTTTGGTGGTATACCCCATATGCTTTTAGTTTTCATACAAAATCACCTAATCCTTTCCTTCAATCAAATTACATTCATAAGAACATTTCCATGTATCTAAATTTTTTAAATATTCATAATAATTATCTTTTTTAATTGAATCTACTACATTTTTAATTTCATCAATTGTATGACCTAAACAACAATATCTATATGAAATATTACTATTAATAGGCAATGTAGTATAATTATTCAAAATTGGAATTTTGTTTAAAATAAATCTATAATCTTCATTACATAATATTTCAAATTCCAAATTTTTATCTTCGTTGTGAATTGACTTAATATTTTTTTTATTTTCAGTACATTTTTTACATTTATATATATTTTTAAAACAATTTCTTGTATAAACCATAGGCATTTTACCACCTAATATAACTTGCATTTTTTCATTTTTAAAAATATTATTATTTGTTAAAAAACTCAATTCAGGTGATGCGGTAAATTCGTCAACATTATTTTCTTTTAAATATTTTAATGTTTCTTTGTTCCATACATATATTGTATAATCAACATATTTTTTCTTAAATTTAATATTTTTAGTAAGTTCTATTTGAGTAAACCTTGTAAACATAACTTCTTTATTTTTTAATACTTCATAATATCCTAATAAATCTACACTGTTCCAATTGAATAATGGTAATTTATAAATTATTTTATCTGAATACTTATCAACAATATTTCTTATATTTTTTAAATTATTTATTGTGGCAATATCATAAATAAATTTTATATTTTTATTATTTAAAAATTCATCAACAATATTAAAATCATCAGTTTCCAATAGTAGTTGTTTAATTTTTATATTATTTTTTACTCTTTTTTCCAGTTTGATTTTACAATCATTTAATATATAAGTTTTTACTTCATTAATTAAATTCGAATTAATAAACAATTTGTTATTTTTTTCACGTTTATATTTTATTTTATATATATTTATATCTGGGTTTATGTTTTCAATTGATTTTATAAATTTATTTATATCTAGTTCAACTAATCTTTCACTATTTCCATAAAATGTATGTCCATTACCTTTATGATTTACTAATAATATTTCCCTTACTTCATTATTTTTAAGTTCAAAATCAATCATAAGATTTTTTTTGTTAATTTTATAATCTTTTTTTATTTCAGTATAAATATATTTAACATTATGGTTTTCATATTCAGTAGAAAATTTAATAGGTGTATCATTAATATATTCAACACATATATCATTTCGCGTTATATTTTCTAATTTGTAAGCATTCATTACAGGTTTAATTCTTGAATTTATTTTTTCAAATAAATTATTTTCTTCTTTTCTTAAACCGTATGGATATCCAACATTTCTTTTTGAAATAACATTATTATTAATATCGTCAAGAACCTGTGCAATTTCATTTGGTATTCGTCTTCTTCCTTCTATTTTTAAACAATCAACATCATTTAATCTAGTTTTTAAATTTATACAATCCATATCAGGTACATATAAAAAATGTCCTAAATCTCCATTTACTGAGTATAAATCCCTACATGTTATCATACATTTTCCACGATTTCCACCACCACCATTTATTAATGTTCCAAAAAAACACAATCCAGAAAAACTTAAACATTGAGATCCCCATATAAAACATTCAATTTCAATATTTGTGTTACTTTTTATTTTAGTTATTTCATCCTTTGTTAATTCTCTAGCAAGTATTGCTCTTTCACCACCTAACTTCTCTACATAATTTACATCATCAATATTATGACAACCAAATTGGGTTGAAAAATGAAGTGGGACTGATGGAAACTCCTTATGCAATCTTCTTATTAACCCTAAATCTGCAACTATAAAAGAATCAGGTAATTTATTTTTTCTTAAAAAACATATTACTTCTTCGATTTCGTCATCTAACATTAATATGTTTAAAGTTAGAAAAAATTTTATATTATGCTTATGTAATTCTTCAATAAGATAATTATATTCATTAGTGGTAAAGTTAATTGCCTTATTTCTAGCATTCCAATTTTTTAATCCACCATATACAGCATTTGCTTTATGATCTATTGCAACTTTTATATGTTCTAAATTACTTGCTGGGCTTAAAATTTCTATTTTAATCACCTTCTTTTCTCGTTAATGATTTTGTTAATTTGAAACCATAACTTTTATATAAATCTTCATTTGAATTCTGATCCATATGCATTAAATAAATTCTTTTTCTATCATCTAAAACTGTATTTTTAATTAAAGTATCAAAATATAAATGTTCATTAGACAAATTTGGATTATTACTTACTTCGGTATATATAATTGAATTAGGATATTTTAAATATTTTTTTATATACTCAATATTGCTATTATCACCAGAATAATAAATTAATCCATCCTTATCTTGTAATACAAAACAATAACATGGAATTGATGATACATGTGTTGCCTTTAAAAATTCAAAATTATCTAGTTTAAATTCTTTTTTCAAATATTGATCATATGCAAATTGAACCTCGTTACTTATATCCGATATTTTTAAATATGACTTTATATTTTCTATATAAGTTTTATCGTTAGGTAAAATTAAATAATTATCAATGTTCTGATAATATTTTGAATAAAATAATAATGTCCCCAAACTACCAATATGATCAGAATGAGTATGAGTAATCAAAATATATAATTTTTTTATTCCATTCAATATTTCTAATCTTATTATTTGTCTTGCTATAGACTCACCACAATCAATTAAAATCATTTGATTTCCTTTTTTTACATAAGCAGATGTATTATTCATTTTTATATTCCATGCAGAACCATTACCTATAAAATTAAATTTCATATTTTTTCACCAGCCTACTATTATCATTAAGTTCTTTCATTATTATATCTATTTCATTCTTTACTTCGTCTAAATTCTTATTACTAGTATCTATAATTACATATGGCAATTGAAATTTATTTAAAAAACCTACCATTTTATTGTATCCGTCATCTTTTTTTTCAGGATCTGATAAATCTGGATCATCTCTATTTCTTTTTTCTAATCTTTCCATTCTTTTTGGACTAGTAGCATATAGTAATATAGTTAAATCAGGTTTGCCACAATAATCCACAATACATTTAAACACTCCATCGGATACTTCATCACCATTCCAATAATAATTTGAAACCAAATGTCTGTCAATTACAATATTCTTATCACTTAATACTCTTGCACAATAAACATTTCCTAAACTAAAAAACCATGCTCTCATAAAACTATCTTCAATATCATACATTCTATTTGCAACTTTCATTAAATCTTCATATTTTTCGGCAACACCATCGTTATAAAAATAATGTAATGGTTTCTCAATAAATTGAAAACCATATTTTTCACTTATATAATGAGCAATTGATGTCTTACCAACACCATCCATACCCTCTATTGCAATTTGCATTACATATCACCTCTAATTATTTTTTTTACCATTTCTGCTACACCAGAATTATTATTATCCTTCGTAGTTATATATTTTGAAATATTTTTAACTTCTTTGCAACCATTAACCATACAAATCGAATTTTTAAATTCATTTAATACTTCGTAATCATTAATTCCATCACCAAAAACATACACATTATCTGGATTGATTTTTAATTTATTTATTAAATATTTTAAACCTGTTGATTTAGTACTATTACAAGCTCCTATTTCTATATAATTAATTGTTTTATTTAAAATACTTTCATATAAGTCATTATTGTTTTCAGTTATAAACAAATTATATTTTTTTAGAATTGCATCAAGCTGTTTAATATAATTATCCATTTTATTTTCTGACACAATTACTATTTTTGAAATGTCTTTATTTCTGATATAATCTATCAAATCACCAACAACATAACAATTACTCTTCAAATCATCAGAATATTTTTCATTTAATAATTTATGTTTTAAACAAAAGTATTCTAATTGATCTGAAACCTCTTCATACTCAAGATTAACATGAATATATAAATTATTTTTTTTACAAAACATATAAATATCTTTAAAAGCTTCCTTAGAAATATAAGTTATTTTAATAGTTTTATTAAAATTTAAATCAAAAATATGATTTCCATTACTAAATATACCATAATCACAACCAATCAAATTACTTATATATTTAGTTGAAGAATACTCTCTTGCAGTAATTAGTGCAATTTTAATGCCACTAGACTTTGCTTTTTTTAAAACATTTATATTTTCATTTGTTATTGTATTATTATCACTTAATAGGGTGCCCCCTATATCCAAAGCTATTAATTTTGTATTAACCATATGCAACCTCCTTGCTGTAATTATATCGCATTATATTTATAAATGTAAATTATATTGTAGTTATTATTCTATAACTACTGGTTATAGAATAATAAAAAAATTACTATAAAATGTAATTTTTTATAAAATATTTTGGTAAATTTGTTAAATAATCATCTATATAAATTAAATTCAATTGTATTTTAGGTAAATCAAAATCAACTTTTAATTCTTTTAATTCATTATTATTTAACTCTTTTTCAACTGCTTTTCTAATTACATATCCAGTACCTATTTTATTATTTACTGAAGATATTATTAAATCAGTTGTTTCAACTTCCAAAACAATATTTAAATATATATCTTTTTTATCTAGTATATATTTCAGATTTTTTCTCATAGAACTTTTTTCTAAAGGCATCACAAAATTATGTTTTTCAAAATTATACTCTGAATTATCAAAAAAAGTTACAAAACAAGTATCAAATGAATCCAATTCTATAATTTTCATATTTGGCATTATATCAACTGGAGAACTATCAATTATAAAATCTAATTTATGCTCAGAGAGTTTTTTTAATAATTCAGATGTTGAGCTACTGATTATTTGAAAATATACATTTGGATGTACTTTTCTATACTTTTCAACAAATTTAACTAAGTAAAATGAGGCAATATGACTGGGAGCTCCTATCTTAATAATCCCATTATCAATATTTTTACTTTCGGTTATTATACGTTGTCCTGCTATTAAAAAATTATACGACTTATCCACATAAATTAATAATTTAATACCTTCGTCTGTTAATTTGAGACCTTTACTATCCCTATGAAATAATTTTACATTTAATATATTTTCAAGTTTTTTAATTTCTTTACTAACTGCAGGTTGGGAAATACACAATTTTTGTGATGCTTCACTAAATGTATTACTTTTGGCACAAACATAAAAAACCCTATACAGATTTAAATTAATATCTAATATCATTTATTTGCCTTTTCTATTATCTTAATGTTAATATTATTATTACCAACTTGATATGAACAAGTTTCTCCTATTTTCTTTTTATAAATTGTTCTACCAATTGGACTATTTAATGTTATTTCTTTAATCTCTAAATCTGTATTAGGAACAAATTTGCCGGTTAATTTAATGTTATCGATTTCTTTATAACCATCTGAATATATAAATTCAAGTACAATGATATCATCTATATTTACACAATCATAACACTTCACATCATTAATACATTTTAATTTTTTCTCTTGTTTCAACATTCTATAAATTTCTCCATCAATCATCCTATTTCTTCTCATTGCCTCTTCATACTCTGGATTATCATGCCAACCATCACCTACATAATCGTTGTATGATTTACTTAATGTATTTGCATTTGATAAACTCAAATCCTTTAAACTATCTAATTTATCATAAAATTGTTTAAGACCTTCTTCATTTACTAATATTTCATCCATAAACTCACTTCCGTTATTATTATAACATTAGTAATTGAAGATGTAAATTGAATAAATATTTTAAATATTATTCATAAAATCAATAATGATTAATCTTTGACAATTTTTCATAAATATCATTTTTTACAACATTAGGTTAAAATATTCTATTAATTGCATTAATATATTTTCACTAAATATTCTTTCTTATACCAGTATAACCATTTCAAATATTATATAAAATTATCGTTTATTTATCTTTACTTTTAAAACAAAAAAACCTTGTTTAATTATCCATTTTCATGGCACTATAATGCTCATCTTTAAACAAAATAATCGTATTGAAAAAGAATCCCGAAAACTTTATATTTTCATATTTTATTTATAAAGAACCTTGTAAAATTATTTATTTAATTCTACAACAGTTCTTTATATATATATTAATTAATTCCGAGTCCTAATTTGATAAATAATATAAGTATTCCTATCAAACCTGTTATTAAAGCTCCTACTGATGTCCTCCATAACCATTTATTTCTGTCTTCAATTTTGTTAATAGTTTCTAAGTTTCTATTTGCTAAATTATATGCTTCATTTGACTTTTCTTTTATAAGTTTGTAATCATCTATTTTACTTTCAATAACAGCGAGCCTAGTTAAAACTTCTAATTCAAATTTTTCTCCCATATGCATCACCATCCTTAATATATATTTCTATTATATTAAATGCATATTTTAGTATTTTGAGTTTGTTATTAACTATAATTTTATAATTTTTAATAGTTAGAATATTGCTGTATAATTAATTATTTAGTTCAACGCATACTTGTATATCGCATTTTTACTTATTTTATTTAAAATCAAACTCTTTATAAGCCTTATTTAGTAAATTTTGTCTCATATCTTTTAATAAACAATCTACTACTTCAAAAGATATCTTTCTTTGATTTTTATTTGTTGTATCAAATAAGTTAAAGTTTATGTTTTCTTCTTCAGATAACTTTTTCATATTTAATAATGATTCATTATATTCATTTAAATTTGTCTCATTAAGAAATGATCTTTTTTCAAGTGATAAATTTGCATTGTAATCACGTTTTAATGATGTTAGACTATCCGCATATGTTGAAATAATAATATCAATTTTATTTTTAATTAAAGGTATATATAACTTTTTATATTCACTATATTCATTTTCACTCATTCCATTTTTTAAATATAATCTATCAACCCAAATTAGTCTATCAAATAAAGATCTATCAATTATAATAATGTCTGGTTTTCTCTCAATTGATTCTTCTAATTGTTTTAATACATATTTTGGAATTTCTGTATTAACTACATTTTTATATTTGTCTTTTAATGTGGGATATATTTCTTTTTTGTATTTTTCAGATGTAGTAAATTCTTCTAATACCTCTACTACAAAACCTTTCTTTTTGAAAAAATCTTTTAAATTATTAATTAAACTTGTTTTACCTGTTCTTGGTGTTCCAGTAAATTCAATAACATATGGAGAATTATCAGATAAAACTTTTTTTAGTTTATATACTTCTTCTTTTCTATAATGTATTTTTCTTAATTTATTATATTCTTCTATATTATCCTTAAATATAATATTTTTTACATATTCATCGTTATCTTTATTATTAAAAATTTCATCTATTAATTCTTTTAATCTTATGAACATAGGATTATTTTCATCTTCATTAAATATTAAACTATTATAAACTTCAGTATAGTACCATTTTTGAGATTCATATCCTCTTTTAAACGCTGAAAAATCATATTTTCCTTTAATTTCAAATAATATTTTTAAATCTTCAAGATTACTAATTTTATCCGCACATATTACTGCTTTATGTCTTAAATCTAATTTTTTAGTTTCTTCTATTGTATGTTTTTTTCTTTCTTCCCAAGATAAACTTTTATCTGATTCACTCGCGCCATATACTAGCGAAGCAATATCATCATTAAAATTATCTTTTATATCTTCTATTTCATATGATGTATCTTCTACAACATCATGCAAATACCCTGCGGATACAACGTTTTCATCAAATCCATATTGTTTTAATATTTGTCCAACATTTATTGGATGTATTATCATTGGTTTTTCTTTATCACTTTTTCTTACCTGACCTTTATGCGCCTTTATTGCAAATTCTTTTGCTTTTAATTCTATATTCATAACTCCTCCATTTATAATAAACTAGAAAATTTATCATATTTAATATTGTAATCAACTATAAGAATTATAACATATTTATGTACTATTTTGAATAATTTACATCACATCTAAACCCTCTACATTTATGTAAATAAAAAACTCCAAGATATTTTCTTGAAGCTTTTTTAACCAATCAATCTTATAAAGAAATCATTGCAAATATATAAATTAATAACATAAAAACTTGTCATCATTACTAAGAATATTAATCCATCATTATTAACTTTATTAATTATTTTCTTTATAATTATTCCAAATAATATAAGTTCCATAAGCAAGAATAATATTACTTGAAGTCTTAAATTAGTAAATCCAAATTTACCAATATAAAGGAACATTCTATAATATGAATTAAATATTAATAATACTGAGAATGATATTAAAATTAAAACTAAATTTCTAATAATTTTATTTTCTTTTATTACATTTGTTTTATATATTAAATATAGTATTATTGAAAAATTAATTATAGTTACAAATAATAACTGAAAGAAGCCTTCTCTTGCATAACTAGAATAAATATATCCCTTTGGTATTTGTAAGAAATTACCACATAATTTTGATATTTCTGATATTAAAAATAATACAAAAACAAGATTAATAACTGATAACATAGAAATTATTATTGTGTGATCTATTTTTCTTATTTTATTTTCTTTCATAACTATATATCTATTTCTTATTAAATTAATACCTACAGAAAATATAATTATAAAAAATATTACAAATTGCATTAATTTTGAAAAATCAAAGTTAATTGAAATAAATGCCTTAGAAACAAACTTATTAAAATAATCATCCGCACTCATTAAAAGTAAAAGAATAACTATAGAAAATACAATACCTATTATAATTCCAAATACTGCGTTTAATATCTTATTTGTTTTTTCTCTACTTGTCTTAATTTTTAAGAATTTTAAATTTCTAAATAAATATCTAGGAAATATTTTAAACATAAGTGGAATATTAACTAAAGCTATTTTATAATTTTTATTAATTAATGAAAATAATATATTGAAATTAATACTGGAAGCACAATAATATTTAATATTTCATTGTTTTCATCTAATGTTCCTTTTAATAATATCAAAATTAAATTACTAAATATTATAAGTATAATTGGTATAAGCAAATAAAATGCCTTTTTATTTATATCATCATTTTTCATAACTAATATAGTACTTGATACTAATACCATAAAAAATGGAAACATAATAGTTTTAAAATACCAATCAATTTTTAGATTACTTATTATTACTATTAATAATGCCGATACAATTGGTACAATTACATTTTCTCTTTTAATCTTTAATTCCATCTGTATCACCTCTGTATTCTAATAAATCACTAGGTTGACAATTAAGTACTTTGCATATTACTTCAAGTGTTGAAAATCTAATTGCTTTTGCTTTATTTGTTTTTAATATTGAAAGATTGGTTGTCGTTATTCCTGTCTTTTCACTTAGTTCATTTAATGACATTTTTCTTTTTGCCATCATAACATCTAAATTAACTACTATCATACTATTCACCTACACCGTAAAATCTACTTCGTTCTTATATTTAATCGCAGATTTTATTACTTCTGCTAAAACATAAAAACTAAGTGATGCGATAAAACATATAATTGCTACGACAAATGACAACAAATTAGGAATAAATATTGACTTAATAATAACAATTAAGAATAATAACATAAACATTACTGCCATTACCTTTAATATATTTTCTAATTCTTTCTTAAATGGACTACCTTCATAAACAATATTAAACAATTTGATCATTTTATAAATAATATAAAGACCAATTACATAACAAGAATAAAAGGTAATTCTATATATTAATGTCTGATTCATAAATGTTTTAACATTTGTATATTTAAACATATCATATAATTCTGGTACAAATATTAAAGATATACATCCAACTATCAATATAATTATTAATATTATTTCAACTATTTTCGCTATAAAACTTTTTTTCAAAACTCCTCACCTCAATTACATAACAAGCTTAATTTTATTATTTGTCAATATATTTTTATCGTTTATCATAAAATATTATATAAAATGCAATAATTAAAATATATATATTTTAAAATTTATTTATGGTATAATAAGCTAAAAAGGAGGAATATATTAAATAAAAATTTAGTATAGAAATATTATGAAAAAAATATTTACAAGATTATTAATTATTTTTGCATTATTCACAATATGTGGTTGTTCTATGAATTCTAAAAATAAAATAACTTATAAGGAAGACTATGGTTATGAAAAAAGAGATAATATAACATATAAGTTTATTGGTGAATCAGAACATTTTGCATTTGAAACAGGTAAAGTATATTATGGAGACAATGACGAAAGATATATCTATCTTGATAATTTCAAAGTATTAAAGAAAGTAAAGAATGAAAAAGATTTAGATGAATACAAAATTGATTTAAGGTTTAATAACGACTCAATGTTTAGCGATGAAATGGCTAAAGTAAAAGGAAGAAGTTTTGATCAAATTTTAAAAGACTTTTCTCTTGAAGAATCAGGAATAAAAAGTGATAAAGAAGAAGATGCATTTACTAGAACAGATAAATCAGATTTTAAATCAGCAATAAAATTAGAAATTAAATATTGTTATAAAAATAAGAAATGTGAAACAGAAATATTAAAGATAAAATATGTTAATGGAAATTAATTAGATAATATGAATATTACTAAAACTTTAAATTTTTAAGTACCTTATTATAAATTTAAAAAACAGTTAAAATTAAATCTAACTGTTTTTTTAAACTATTTATTACTTTTTATCATTATCTTCATTTACAAGTTTATATGCTTTTACATCATTTTGTAGTTCATATAATATATTAATTGGTCTTATTTTAATAGGATTCCCATCAAGTAAACGATATACACCTTTCATAGAACCAAAAGGTTTTATCATACATATATACCTACTGATTTTATTTTTTGAATCATAATCTTCCATAAAAAGGTATCTGGGATCTCCCTCATAATCTAAAAATTTTGAGTGATTGATTAAATATGGCAAAGAAACTTCAGTATATAAGTTTAAATTTTTTTCTTTATCTCGAATATATAAGGCAACTTTGCTAAACTCTTTGGGAGCATCATTTGGTATATCCTCCCCTATAATTAAATGTAATTTGTTATCATCTTCTTCATTTTTCATAAAAAACCTCCTGAATATAAAATTAATACACTTACGATTATTTTATTATCATTAAAACTTAATTAAAAAAATATAGTTAAATCTAAATACACATTCATTATATCATATATATTTTAAAATATAAATTAACGAAAAAAACTTATGATATACATAACAATTGATATTTTTATTAAATAATATAGTACAAAAAAAGTATTGAAATTATATCAATACTCTAATATAGTTAACATTTTTTATTAGTTTTTAAAACCTAATCCATTAAAGAATTTAAGGTTCCCATCTTTACCAAAAGATGCAGTTACATTGCTGCTTCCATCTTCTGCTACCCAAACATATTTATTCCAAGAACTAACTTCAATAAGAGTTCCATCAACACCACCAACGGCTTTTTTAAATTCATCATAACTAATTCCATCATTAATTCTTGCTTTTATGTCTGATAAGTTATCAAGTGTTACTTTTTTATTTTTTAATTCTTTTTTATCATATTCAATTTTTATAGATACTATTTTATCATTTGAAATTGAAACAGTAATTTTTTTATCATTACCAAAATCATATTCATACTTATCAAGTGAAGTACTTTCAAGTTTAGTAGCTTCAAATCCTACTATACCATTTAATTCTTCTAATGTGTTATCTAAAGACATCTTTGTTAAACATTCATAATATGAACATTTTGATTTTACAGTTTGTTCTGTATCACTTTTTACGTTATCATTTTTTACACTTGTGTTTTCTTTTGTATTTGCACACCCTACAGTACAAATTAATACAAATAAACATGTTAACCCTATTAAAATTTTATTTTTCATTTTTTCTCCTCCTAATTTAATTATAACATATAATATATTAATTGTATACATATTATTATTAATCCAATTTAATAACAATTATTCAGATATTTTATCTATTTTTACACAAAAGTTTATATAAAAATATTAATGGCATATTATTTCTTTATATTTTTGTTAAAACCAACATATTAATATTAAAAAAAATCTAGAGCTAATACTCTAGAAATAATATATATAAATCGCCATATAGCGAATATTTACCTGGCAGGGGATGAGAGAATCGAACTCCCAACAAAAGTTTTGGAGACTCCTATTATACCATTTAACTAATCCCCTAAATCGGACAAATTAATAATATCATATTTTTTTTATTTTATCAACTAATTTTGATACTCTTTTGCATATAATATATGGGAGGGTTTATTATGGCTATTGTTGCATATAATACAAAAGAACTTGATTTACTAGCTAGACTTATGAGAGCAGAAGCTACTGGTGAAGGTAATCTTGGAATGCTTATGGTTGGCAATGTTGGAATAAATAGAGTTATAGGAAACTGCTTAGATTTTAAAAATATAACTAGCATTTATCAAATGGTATATCAAGATCCAGGAGGATTTTCTGGAACAGATAGTCCACTTTTTTATAGTTCATCAAGCACTGCAGAAAAAAATCTTGCTAAAAGAGTAATAAATGGTGAATACTTTCATCCTGCGACTAATGCACTTTGGTTTTATGCACCAGGATCTGGTAATTCATGTAAACCAACATGGTTTAATCAAAAAAATAGTGGAAGATATAAAAATCATTGTTTTTATGTTCCTAAAAAAGGAGTTTGTAAAGACTTATACTAAAAATACCAATGCTTTTACACATTGGTATTCTTTTTTATTTGAAGTTCATCGCCAACTCTAAGTACATCTGATTTTAAGTTATTTAACTGTTTAATATCATTTATTGTTGTATTATAATCTCTAGCAAGTTTCCATAAACTATCCCCTCTTTTAACAGTATAAACTATAATATCATTACCTGTTTCAGTTCCAGTTGGAATAGTAAGAACACTTCCTACAGTCAATATATCACTTGTTAAATTATTTTTGTTTTTTATATCATCTATACTAACATTAAATATTCTAGATATTGACCATAGTGTATCTCCATTTTTAACTACATAAGTATTTTCTTCATTAATTATATCATCTTCTGAAGGTGTTACTATAGTTGTAGAAGATGGTATATTTATAATTTGACCTATACTTAATAAATCACTAGTTAAATTATTAACTTTCATTAAATCATTAACATTAACTCCATATTGTCTTGCGATTGAATATAAACTATCTCCTCTTTTAACTACATATGATATATTTGTATCTTCTGCTTTATAATATTCTGGTACTCTTAAAGTTTGACCTACATATAAGATATTACTTTTTAAATTGTTTAATCTCTTTATTTCATTTACATTTGTATTAAATTTTTTAGCAATATTCCATAAAGTATCTCCTCTTTGCACAGTATAAGTAATAGATGAAATACTTTCACCATATGGAATATTTTTATATTCAGCAACTGCTTTTACAACTGCTTCAGCATATTTTTCCCAATTATTTTTTATTCTTTCTGCATCACCCTTATTATCAAGAAATCCATATTCAATAATTATTGGTTCTGTTACACCTGTATTCCTGTGTATAAAATAATAATCCTTACTATTATCACTTGGTAATCTTCTTTGATATGCCTTTCTTATAGATTGACCTTCTTTACTTAGATTTTCAAGTATTAATTTTGATAGTGTATCATTATTTCTAAGAGCGTATATAACTTCTGCTCCTGATGAGCCACCTGCATTTAAATGATTTGATATAACAAGTACATCAGGTGAATTACCATATGCGTTTAATATTCTGTTAACTCTTTCTGTTGGAGTTACTGTTTCATCAGTACTCCTAACAAGCGTAGAATTTGCACCTAATTCATTAAATCTTCTATTTAAATAATCAGCAAATTTTAAAGTATATTCCTTTTCAACAAGCCCATTTCCACTAGTTCCAGGATCACTTCCACCATGTCCTGCATCTACAACAATTTTCACATTATTATTCATAAAATCTCTCCTCAAATTATTTTATGATAAATACCCAAATGTGTTATTGTTTATTTTACTTTAAATATAAAATTTTTTAGGTAGATAAATTATTACAATAATATATAATGTTAACATTTTTAATTACTTTTAATAAATTTCCTTCAGTTTTCTAACTCATTAATTATCATAAATAAGTTAACTTATTTAACTTTACTATCCTCTGTTAAAAGTTTGAAATAACTACCTTTCTTATTAATTAATTCTTTATGGGTTCCTTGTTCAATAATTTTACCCTTATCAAGATATAAAATTTGAGAACATTCTTTAATTGTAGATAATCTGTGTGCAATTATAAATGAAATTTTATTTTTAGTTATTTCATCTATAGCATTTCTAATTAACATTTCAGATTTATAACTTAACGATGCCGTTGCTTCATCCAAAATTATTATTTCGGGATCTTCTACCATTACTCTAGCAAAATTTAATAATTGCTTTTCTCCTGTTGATAACAAATCAGTATCAGAAGTAATAAATGTGTCATATCCATTTTCTAAATTTATTATTTTGTCATGTATTTTCAGTTTCTTACAAATATTAATTATTTCTTCTCTACTTACATCATTATTAGCATAATTTATATTATCTAATATTGTTCCATCAAAAATAACAACATTTTGCATTATGTAACCTATTTTAGATCTTAAACTTTCTAAACTATAGTTTTTATAATTCTTTTCATTAATTAGAATCTCTCCACTACTTAAATCATAAAACCTACATATTAAATTTACTAGACTTGTTTTACCACAACCAGTTTTTCCTATTAATGCAATCTTGTCTCCTTTATTAGCTTCAATATTAATTTTTGTTAAAATCTTATTTTTATTATCATAACTAAAGTCAACATTATTAAACTTTATTTTTTTTATAGTATCTATTTCTTCTCCTATTTTAATATTTTCTTCTTCTCTGTTTAATAAATCCATTATTTTGTTATAGGATATTCTACCCAAATTTCTAATCTGAAATCCTTCTATAACCCATTTAGCATATGTTTCTGGGCTTGAAATATATCTTACTAAAACTGTAAGTGCTCCATAAGAAATTAAACCATTTACTACTCCAATACTACCATAGCATACATTAAATACAATAATAAATGAAATAATAAATTCATATAAATATGTATAAGTTCTAATATTTTTTTCTAATTTATTTGTAACATCATTATATTCTTTAATTAATTCAGATAATTCTTTCATTCTTTGACTTTCAACTAATAAAGTTTTTATAGTTGAAAATCCATATATTTGATCATTAGACCAATTCAAGATTTTAGCATTAATTTTTCTTTTTAATTTTATATATTCAATAGATTTTTTATTAAATACATATGTAATTATAAAACCTAAAATATAAATAAAAAGTGCAACAATCATTATCGGAACATTTAAATACATTAATATAAAAATTGTTCCTAAAAGTCTTACAATACCACCACAGTAAGAGCGTACTACTCCATTACTATAGAATCTTGCCATTTCTTTTGTATCATTTAATATATTTTCCAAAACTTCTCCTGTTTTAATTTGATCAAGTTCACTCTCTTTTAAATCTTGGATTTTAAAATATATTTTTTCTCTATAATCTGCTTCCAATTCCTTTATAAAAGATTCACTATTTATATCTTCAAAAAAAGTAGTAATCGCCCTGAAAATATTTACACAAAAATATATAACGGATAATATTATTATTAGTTTTATATTTTTACTTGGAATTGCATATTCAACCATTACAATAGTAAAACTTATAAAAATAACCACCATTATACTAGTTAGGAACCATCCAATAGCAGTATTTCTTGCTTGCTTTTTGTAATTATTATAAATACTTTTTAACATATTAATCCTCCTCTAATATAACGTTATCATCTACATCAATAAGCTTACTATAATTTGGATTTTTAAGTAAATTTGAATGAGTATCATAAATAACATTGTTATTATCAATAAATAATACATGGCTACATTTTTCTACTACATTTCTATCATGTGAAATAATAATTGTTCCTTTATTCATTTCAATTAAATTGTTTAATATTTCTAATTTAGTAGCGTTATCCAATTTTGATAAAGAATCATCAAAAATAATATATTCAGTATCCATTGCTAATGTACGAGCTATGGCAATTCTTTGTTTTTGACCTCCTGAAATATTACTTCCATTATTTTCAAGAATATGATTATATTTATCATCAAATTCTTCAATATCTTTTCCTAAACAAGATATTTTACACAATCTAGTAATATCATCATCTGTCAAATTTTTATTTGTTACATTAATATTATTTTTTATTGAATCATTAAAGATATAAGTATCTTGTAATACAATTCCTATATATTTTCTAATAGACTTTTGATTAACTTCTTTAATATTTGTATTACCGATATAAATATTTCCAGTATAATTATAAAAACCTAATAAAGTTTTAGCAATCAAAGTTTTTCCACTACCATTATCCCCTATAATTGCAATATTCTCGTTTTTCTTTAATTCAAAATTTAAATTTTTAAGATAAATTTTGTTATTAATAATAATTGAAACATCTTTAAAAATAATATTTCCATCTAGTATTTTTAATTTTTTACTATTATCTTCTTCAATAACATTCATCAAGCTATTTAATTTTTTATAAGCTACCAAAAAATTATTTAAATTTTGCAATTTTACTACTGAATTATAAATATAAGTAGTTATTTGTGTTGAATAAGTAATCAATAACATAACACCAACTAATGTTAAATCTCCTTTAACTACTAGAATCCCACCAACAAATAAAATAAATGGTTCTTTAAAATTTCTTAATGTATGTGTAGTAATACCATATATTACATTAATTTTTGCTAATTTTATATCATTCATCTTATATTGATCATTATCCTTTTTAAATTCTAATTTCTCATCATCTTGTCTATTAAAAGCTTTTAACATTTTAGAATTTATAATTGAATTAGTTGTTTTTTTTATTACAATTTCATTTTTATCAACAATGTCTTCGACTAATGGTTTAGAAATTTTAAAATACCATAATGATAATAATATAATTAATAAGCATATTACAAATATAAATACTCCAATTAAAGAACTTAGTTTTAATATTTCATTAATTGAAAATCCAATTATAAAAAGTGTATCTAAAAAAAGACTAATTATAGAATTAAAAAAATCTGAATAAACTTCAGCATCATTATTAACTCTTTGAGTAATATCTGATTTTTTTATTTTACTGTAATTTAAATATTCAATATTTGGAATATGGTTTAAAACTGATTGTTTAATATTTTCATTTATCTTTAAATTAAATATTGTTCCTGTTTTACCTTTTATATATGAAACAAAAAAAATACATGCATTAATTAAAATTAAAAAAATTGTTAATACTAATATTTTTGATTGCCACGAATCATTATAGAAAAAACAAGATATATAGCTAGGAATTACACTTTCATTTTTATATATTACACCATCAAGAGCATATTCTACAAATTTGGGTATAATTACAACTAATTTAGAATAAATAATACTTAATACAATTACAAATATTATATAAACAAAAGTACCCTTTAGACTTATTTTTAGAAAATTTTGCTTTTTCACTATACATCACCACTATATATAATTATACAACAAAAAAAATATTTTTTTAGTATATACTTAATGATTGTGATGGAAATGTTATAAAAGACGAAAAAAAGAAGCAGACTTATTTAAATCTGCTTGATACTCTTTTTATGTATGATATATTTAACAATTAAAATACTCCATTAAAAATTGTACATTTTCCATTCTCATCGAAAGTAGCATGTAAAGTTCCACCATTAGAATTAACCCAAAGATATTTATGAGAGAATGTTGTTACACTATCTAAAGTACCTTCAACTCCTCCCACAAGTTTTACAAACTCATCATAATATAATCCTTCAGTAGAATTAATTTTTGTTTTTAACTCCTCTACTTTAGAAAAATCAACTTTATCGTTTTTTATCATTTTATCTGGAAACTCTGCAGAAATTTGAGCAGTTGTTTTTCCTTTAAATTCATCTAATCTTACAATAATAGAAGTGTCATCAGTTAATTTCCATTCATATTTCTTATAAGCCATAACTGCGCCTTCTTTGCTTTCAGAGGCTAAATCTCCCTCAAAACCAATTATTTCATTAATTTCTTCATATGTTGTTTCTACTTTTAATTTTTTTATACATTCAAAAACATCACAATTTCCTTTAGATTTTTGAGTTATTTCATTTGTAGTTTTGTTACTATCTTGATTATTAGTTGTTTTATTGTTACCACAACCAGTTAAATCTATCACTAAAATCCCTACTATTAAAATTGATAGAATCTTTTTTTTCATAAATTTTTCCTCCTAAAAAAACTACTTGAAACAATTATAACATATGATTTATATACTTACAATTTGCTATTTAGTTTTTTTAGATTTAGTATTATCTTCTTCTATTATAGTATTTTTGCATTCTAGCTTTTTTAATACACCATTAATAACTAAATTGATTCCATATCCAATTGCTATACCACCAATTATAATTAAAATAATTTCATGTAAATTAAATCTATTTGCAGTAAAAGCCCATATTCCTGCAATAGTTCCACAAACAATCATTGAACCAGAAGAAATATAATTTATTTTTTCATTGCTATCTTTAAAAATCATATTATTACCCAATAGATTATCAACGCTTGTTTCAAGAATTTTTGAAAGTAATAATAATTGTTCTGGATTAGGAGATGTTTCACCTAGTTCCCAGTTTGATATTGTTTGTCTTGATACATTTATTTTTTCTGCCATATATTCTTGTGAAAAACCTTTTTCTTTTCTTAAGTTATAAATATTTTTATTAAGTTCCATAATTTTTCTCCTTCCACAAAAAATGTAATATAAATAGTATTTGCATCTCTACCAAAGATATTTATAACAATCGCAAAGATATTTAACATTTTAACAAATTTTATTTGTCTAATTTATATTTTTACCTAGATTATAAGCATCTTGATATGCCTTTGTTTTTTTCTATTTCCATACTTGCCATATTATCACCTATAATAACATTCTTTTCTATGGCATTTGGTAAACACTTAATAAATCCCTAAAAGAATTAATAGCAATATCTAAATCATCTTTATATGGTTCTTCATAAGGAGCAGCACAAGACAATATAAAATAAAACTCTTTATTACTTAACAAATTAAACTTTGCATAACTTCTATCAATTAAAGTTTTCATTTGACCTGTAATAGTATAAAAATATATTGGACTTGATAAAACAATGATATCTGACTTAATCATCTTTTCTAATATTTCCGGTACATCATCTTTATACACACGTGTACCTCCATTTTTTTGACAGGTATTACATCCTAAACAATAGTTGATTTTTTTACCCTTTAATTCTAATAATTCAACATTATTTAAAGAATCTTTTGTTCCTTTTTCAAACTGTTCACATAACTTTTTTGTATTTCTTGTTCCACTCATTGATGAAGATATAATTAATATATTTTTACCCACTAAAATCTCTTCTTTATAAATTACTATCTATATAATTATACCATTTATTTTTTAATCATTATATACACTAATATACTAAAGAAAAAAATTATTAATAATCTACTACCGTAAACTATTAATAATTTATTCTATAAATGCTGACTACTATTATTATATTTTTTCTCAATATTAGATTTATAGTTTTTTCTCTATTTTATATCATCAATTCTCTTATTTAAAGCTCTAATAAATCTTTTTTGTAATTGTTTTTGAACAGAAGTATCATTTGATTTAGTCAAAGTACCATTAAAACAAAGTTCTTCAGACCTATTATTATATAAACCCGAAACAATTTCTGTTAATTCCCAACCGTATTTTGAAATTAGTGGTCTAAACATTTCTAATTTATAATCTGCTAGTGTTACAAGAGGTTTTGTAGTTTCTAGCCATTTCATTGATTCTTCAACTATTGAAGTTCCGATTCCTAGGCCCCTACATTTATCAGAAACATATAAAGTACATATTTTCTTCTCTTCTTCATCCTTTTTCAAACAAGCCATTGATATTATTTCATTTTGATTTTCTGGGTTTCTTACAAATAAAACATTTCGTTCATCACCCGTAATTGCAGGTAATTGTTTTGTAAAATACCATTCTTTATGTTTTGGATAATCTTCACATATAAAATCAGTTATCATATAAATTTTAGTTGCTAAATTTATAAATTCTTCATTATTTAAATATAAATAATCCTTTAAAGATTCTATTTTAATCATATAATTATTATCCCCCTTTTCAAAATCGTTTAGTATATTAGCATTTTTTTGAAAAAAAGTCAATTATATGCTATAATACCCTTCGAGAGGGAGATAGAATGGAAAAAAATCAAAGAAAAAGAATAGCGATTATTTCTATAATGACCTACTACGCTAAACAAATATTTGACGAAACAAAATTGTACGAATTTAGAAAATCACCTTTAAAAAAAGATTTGCTTGACAAAAAAATATATGTATATTCGGCAAAAGAAGATAAAGCAATTATTGGATATTTTAAAGTTAATAATATTTTAAATGGAAATACAAATGAAATATTAAGAGCAACAGGTTATGATAAGAGAAACGATGGACATGAAATAGTTGATTATTTTGGAAAGAATAATCCAAATTGTTTTGCTTTACATTTATATGATATAACTGAATTTGATGAGTATTTAACTCTTAAAGAAATGAGAAAAATATCAAAAAATGCTGATATGCCACAATATATAAAATTTATTTATGAAAATGATCCTCTTTATGATGTTATTACAGAATGGGATAAATCATTTAGCTTAGATGGTAACTTATGTAAAAACCCTGCTCAAACAAAAGAATTAATTTTAAATAACGCTATGATGAAAGGTAGAAGATAATATGGAACATGAAATGAAATTACAACCTGAGTATTTTAATTTTATACTTAATGGTACAAAAAGAATCGAAATAAGATTAAACGATGAAAAAAGACAACAAATTAAGATTGGAGATAAAATAAAATTTCTAAAAGAACCTGATTTGAATGAAAGTTTTTCTGCAAAAGTAACTGGTTTATTAAGATATAATTCATTCGAAGATATGTTTAAAGATTTCGATATAGAAATCTTATCAGATAAATCAATGACAAAAGAACAATTGATAAATGTTTTAGAACAATTTTATACAAAAGAAAAACAAGAACAATATGGAGTTCTTGGAATAAGAATAGAATTAATTTAACTTATTAAGATAACTTTATGATTTAAAGTTATTTTTTTTATTATTTTATGCTTTTGGTCCCTTCCAGTCTTCAAATTTACCTTTTAATTCTTTTAACTGTTTTGTACCTATAGTTATAATTCCATCTTTAATTTGTTTATCTTCTACCGCTATTGGGTTACAACCATCTTCTACAAGATTATCAAGTTCATCAATAGCAAACATATTACCACAGTTTTGGCATTGAATTTTATTTCCAACTTGTACAAAATATGCATATGGAGAACCACCACATGATTGACAAGTATTTATAACCACTTTTACATTTCCATTTGAATCCTTAACCGCAAGTAATCCAATAGTTACTCCTTCATATTCATAACTAATATAAACAACTTTATCTGTAATATCATTTTCTTTAATTATAATATTTCCATCTTTATCCATATTAGCCTTTACTATTTTATTTATTTTTTTTACACTGATCTATAAAATACCTAAATATATTATTCATATTAGTATCAATTTTGTATAAACTTTCCGGATGAAATCTAACACCAATATAAAATTTTTTATTTTCACTTTCTACAACATCAGGATAACCATCTTCATCAGTTGCTGAAACTTGTAATAATGGATACTTTTCTAAGATATTTTTATGTCTTGAGTTAACTTTTATTCTATTTTCTTTTACTATATCGTAAAACTTAGATGGATATTCAATATTTATATAATGTACATATTCTTCATTTGGTTTATTATGATTTTCTGGATTATCTACAGATTTAATTGTTCCATTAAGTGCATAAGCAATACAATTTTGACCAGCACATATTCCTAAGCATGGAATATTATTATCATAACAATACTTTGCAATAAATGACTCATATGCTTCATTAGTTATACCACCTTGTAAGATAATTCCATCACATAACTTAATTTGACCAATTATGTCACTTTTTAATAATTTATCTTCAAGCTGCATCCAATTATTTTCACAATAAAATAATTCTTCATTTGGAGATAATATTCCTATAGCAATTGCACCATTATCAAATATTGCTTGTTTAACCTCATCTCTTATATAAGAATCTGTTCTCTTTTTATCAGATATATAATGTTTTCCAACTATACCAATTATAACTTTATTTGCCATAAATTTTCACTCCAATTTTTTATTTGAATACTTCCAATATTTTCAAAATTCAATTTTTGATAATAATTATTTAATTTTTTATTATCAGAAACACAATCTAATCTTAAGTATTCTTTTTTATTTTTTATTGATTCTTTTTGTGCAAAATCAATCAATATTTTTCCTAATCCTTTTTCACCTATTTTTGTTACAAAATGATGAATATAATATGCTTTTACATTATCACAATCAGACCAATAATCGTAATCCTTTTCTTTGAGTAAAAAACCACCTACAACAACACCATCTTTTTTTGCTATAAATAATTTATTTTCTTTCATTTGTTTTTTAAAATATGATACATCAAATCTTACTGGATACGAATGAATTTTCCATTGATTTATTTTATTATCTTCAAACCATTTACATCTTGAAAGAATTATTTTGTAATATTCCTCTAAATCATCTTCTTTTGCTTTTTCGATATTATACATTTTATTTTTTCTCCCTTACTAACCTATATACTTTATAAATTATAACAATAAAAGAAATTGATAGAATTAAAAGTAATGACATAATATAAACATAATTTAGTTTTATAAGCATACTGGAAACTATAGTACTATATATTAAAGTAAATATTTTTCTTGTCAAGTTGATATAATTGACAATTTTATCATGTACTTTTTCGCTACTGTTTTCGAATAACGTTTTCCTCATAAAATTATCAAATGGATCTCTAATAAATAAAAACATAAAAAATCCTAAAGCCATTATATATACCCCATAAATACTTCCTATAAAATGACCAATCAATAATGATATAAATGCTAAAACAAGTCCAAACTCGAAAATATATAGCATTTTTTCTTTATATCTATTATATATTTTTAAGAATAGTAAATTAGATAATAATCTTGAAATTCTAGAAATAAATATAAATGCACTCATATATATTGCAACTTTATCTATTTTAAGAAAATTTTGTAAATCAAATTGAATAAATAATTTACTATTTTTTTGTCCGCAACCGATCATAGCATAAAATAATCCATATAAAATTATCATCAAAATTATCTTTTTAGAAAAGTTATTTTTTGTATAATTTGATTCAATAACCTCAGACTCATCAAAACTAATAGGTACTTCATAAATAAAATTAGTTAAAATAATATTTATAAAACATACCAATAAACAAATTATCATTGGAATATATGGATTAATATTAAACATAAAACCTGATATTATTGAAATAAATAAAGTTATTAATGAATATATTGTACTTCCTTTGGTTTGATAATTAATGTATTCTTCTGATCTATTCAAATATTTTAAATTTTTTATTAAAATTACATTATCCATATGTTTAAATACAAAACCAATAACATAACATAATTCTGCAATTAAAAAACCAATATAATTTGTAGAAATTGTATTTAATAATACAGATACAAATAATAACGTTACACCAAGTTTTACAGAATTTAAATTGCCTATTTTTCTTACTATTTTTACTAAAATAATTTGAAAAATTATTCCAACAATTGTACTTATTGCATCTATTGAATTTATTTGAGATGCTGATAAATTTTTAACAGTTGTTAAAAATAATGTATTTATAGCAATCCAAAATATTAAATCTGCAGTAAGTCCGTAAAATATAGGATATATATTAATGCTTCTATTTATTTTTTTATAATTTACATTCTCCAAAAATACCTACTCCTTATTACATATAATTATATCATATCCTATTGTTTTTTTATTAATACTTTTTTCTTACTATTTTCTTTTCTTAATACTTCATAATTGCCTGTTTTACTATAAACTTTATATCCGTGATTTGTCCTCCATGCTTTTCCTTCTTCGTCAGGCATTTGATACACTTCTTCTGCTATATCAATATGTAATATACCATCTAAATGATCAATTTCATGTGATAATACAGTTGATTCAAATCCTTCAAAAGTTTCTTGTTTTTTATTACCTTCAACATCATAATATTCTAATTCTATTTTGTAAGGTCTTAAAACTCTTCCAAAATTATCTAGACAACTAGCACATGCTTCCCAATAATCGGTTAATCCTTCACTATTTGTTATAACGGGATTTATTAATACTTTTGCTTCATTATAATTTTTTTCTTCTTCACTTACAGTATTAGCTTGCATCTTATTTATAATATCCAAATTAGTATTTTTTAAATATATCATCCTTTTAGGTATACCAAGTTGAACAGCAGCCATTGCCATTACTGCATTTTCTTTACAATACTCATCTAATACACTTATATCGTTCATTAATTCTTTATCATTTTTAATATCAACTTCTTTTGATATTTGTCTTAAATATTCTTCATTATCCTCTATTGTAATTGATTCTATTTTTTTCATTTATATTCCCTCCACATCATTATCTTATTATTACGCATATGCCTATCAATAGCAAAAAACAACTATTTCTAGTTATTTTTCTTCAGTCGCTTTAAACCCACAATCTAAACTTACTTGTACATTATAATTATTTTTACCATATGGACTAGTTGGATAAATTATTACCATAGTATTTGTTTTATCACAAGACTTATCTCCATTTTTAAAATTCTTTATCTTATTAGAAAAATCTTCACTATATTTTTCAAGTTCTGTTAAATTAAATTTTAAACCAATTGTTTCATATTTTTGTAAAAATTCCTTTGTTTCATCTAAGTTTTTACCACTTGAAACTGATGGATAATAATAACTCATATATATTTCATTACCCATATTTGTTAAATCATTTACTATTTTTTCTTCTTTTGAAAGTCTTAAATCTTTAGTAAAGAACCATATTAATAATCCAACTACTATTAATAAAATTAATAATAAAATAACAAATAATATTTTTTTACTCTTTTTCATTTTATTCTCCTATTCAATTATAAAGTCTTCACTTTTATGAGGTTCCTTAAATAATAAACCTTCATAATTTTGTTGTCTTAATACTTCATATATAACTATTGCTGCACAATTTGATAAATTAAGTGCTCTTACTTTATCTGTCATTGGTATTCTCATACATCTATCTAAATCTTCTCTTAATATTTCTTTTGGAATACCTGTACTTTCTTTTCCAAATATTAAGTATATATCTTCTTTAGTATTAGAGTAATCAAATGAAGTATGAGGCTTTTTACCATATCTTGTAAAATAGTAATATGTTCCTTTGTTTTTTGATTTAAAATCTTCAAAATTTTCATATACTTCATAGTTTAAATTTTCTATATAATTTACGGCACTTCTTTTTAAATGACTTTCATCTAAAGAAAAACCGAGTGGTTTAATCAAATGTAATTTAGTATTAGTTGCGACACATGTTCTCATTATATTTCCTGTATTACCAGGTATTTCTGGCTGATACAAAACTATATTATTCATATTAGTAATTTTCTTTTAATTCTTCGAAATAACTTTGTGGATGAGCACATACTGGGCAAACTTTTGGAGCTTCATCTCCTACATAAACATATCCGCAGTTACGACAAATCCAAACTGTTTCTTCTCCCTTTTTAAATACTAAATCATCTTCTATATTACCAATTAATTTCATATATCTTTCTTCATGTCTTTTTTCTATTTTTCCAACTTCTTCAAATAGTTTTGCAATTCTATCAAAACCCTCTTCTTTTGCTTCTTTTGCGAATGTAGCATACATATCTGTCCATTCATAGTTTTCACCTGCTGCGGCATCTTTTAAATTTTCTATTGTACTTGGAACACTTCCATTATGTAATTCTTTAAACCATATTTTAGCGTGTTCTTTTTCATTACCTGCAGTTTCTTCAAATATTGCTGCTATTTGTTCATATCCTTCTTTTTTTGCTTTTGAAGCATAGTATGTATATTTATTTCTTGCTTGACTTTCTCCTGCGAAAGCTGCAAGTAAATTTGCTTCTGTTTTACTTCCTTTTAATTCCATAATTTCTACCTCTCTTTCACAAATAATTATACAATATTTTTATATTTTTTTCTATCTATTTATCTTAAAATTTCTACATTATCTCCTGTAAATAATTTATATTCTTTTGAATCTACTGTATCAATATGAAGTTCTGGATAATCACCTATACTTATTTTTATATGTACATTATCAATAATAGTATTATCACTTAGTTTAACACTAACAATATCATCATTTTTAAAGTTCTCTTCTTTTGATATTTCTTTAGTCATATGAATATGCCTATTTGATAATATTACACATTTTCTTTTTATTGAACTTTTTTCTGATTCAATAATTATTTCTTCAGCGTTAGTTAAATCTCCTGAATTTCTATATGGAGGATTAATACCTAAAACACTTGCATCTTCTTTTGATATTTCTACTTGTGTATATGTTCTTTCTGGTCCAATTACTCTTACATTTTCTATTTTTTTATCACCATTTATTAAATTAACTGTTTCATAGCATGCATAATTATTATCTTGTGATAATCTTCTTTTTTCTTTCAAAATATAATCGTCACCAAATAAAATATTTTTATCTTCTATACTTAAGTGTATATGCCTATTTGATACACCAACTTTTACTTTCATATATGTCCTCCTAATATAATTATATACGAATATTTTACTTTTTCAAATAATATAATTTTGTAGAAAGGATGAATTTTATGAATAATAATGGATATTATACTGGTTATCAAAATACAAATATAGGAACTAGTTCTGGTTATCCTAATCAGCAATATGCTCCAACAGTTGGTACAACAGAATTTCCTATGGAACAATCTTATGTTGAAAATATTTTAAGATTAAATAAAGGAAAATATGGTAAATTTTATGTATCATTCCCAGATTCAATTGAATGGAAAGATAAAATATTTACAGGTGTTGTTGAACAAGCAGGAAGAGATCATTTAATAATAAGTGATCCATCTACTGGAAAATGGTATCTTATATTAATGATTTATTTAAATTATGTTGAGTTTGAAGAGAATATTAATTATAGTCCTGATTTTACTTTAAAAGGATTGTAATATTCTTTTTATTTTGCTATAATTTTTTTATAGTAGAAGGTGAATATATGAAAGCAAGTGTTATTATTTTAATTATAATTGTAGTTATTTTTTTACTATTTATTGCTTTTAGCATTATATATAATAAATTTCAAGATTACATTATAAGAATTAATGAAGTTGAAGGAAAAATTGATGAAGCAATTAGAGAAAAGTTTGATATTATTATTAAATTAAACAATATTATAAAGGAAAAAATAAAAACTAAGAAAGTATTAGTTGATGATATTTCTAAGTTAAAAGATAAAAAGATAAGTAGTTTTGAAATTGATAGAAAATTAGTTGAAGCACTTAATAAAATTAACTTTGTTAAGGGTCAATATACTGAACTTGAAACTGATGAAGATGTTATTAAATTAACTTATGATATTGAAGATATTGATGAATCACTTAGAGCTTTTAAAAAATTCTATAATGAAACTATTGTATTTTATAATAGACTAATTAGAAAGTTTCCTTATAATATAATGGGAAAAATACTTAAATATAAAGAAAAAACATTCTTTGATGGCAAAGATATGAATGATGATGATATAAAAGATTTTAAACTATAAAAAGATGCAAGATATGTTCTTGCATTTTATTTTACCATTTTATTTCTTCCATATTATTTTTCTTTAAAAATTCATTAGTTCTTGAAAATGGTTTTGAACCAAAGAATCCATTATATGCAGAAAATGGAGATGGATGAGCAGATTCTATTATTAAATGTTTTGTATTTGTAATAAATTTCTTTTTTTCTCTTGCATTATTACCCCATAATATAAACACAACTGGTTCATTTTTTTCATTTAATTTTTGTATTACAACATCTGTAAATTCATGCCATCCTAAATTTTTATGTGAATTAGGTTTATCTTTTTCCACAGTTAAACCTGTGTTTAAAAGCATTACACCTTGTTTTACCCATGGAGTTAAATCACCATTATTATAGTCTTTTTCTATACCTAAATCATCATATAATTCTTTATATATGTTCTTTAGCGATGGAGGAAGTTTACTTGATAATGTTGAAAATGCAAAACCATGTGCTTCTCCTACTCCATGATATGGATCTTGTCCTAATATAACTACTTTTACATCTTTATATGGAAGATGGAAAGCATTAAATATTTGTTTTTGTGGTGGAAAAATATCCTTTGTTTTATATAGTTCTCTAAGTTCATATAAAATTGTCATAAAATATTCTTTATGTATTTCATCTTTTAGAATATCATCCCAGTCATTATTAAAAAGCATTGCTATCACCTTTATAATTATATCATAAGATTAAAAAAATGAAGAAATAATTCTTCATTTACTTATGCATTATAAGCTAATTTCTTGTTTTGCTCATTTAATTTTATTTCTTCATTAATAAGTAAATTTATATTATCAGCAACATTATCTACAAAATCAACTAAATCAATAGTAACATTATTATTTTTTAATAAAGCATATACATCTTTTTTTATATCTTGTGATGAGTTATTTTCAAATACATTAAATACATATAATGGATTATTTTTTAAAATATTATCTGAAAATTCTTTACCAAACATTCTATAATTAAATATAACTTTTTTAATTATTCTTACAATATAAAAAATCTTCTTATCATTAATGTCAAATCCATTTTCATTTAAATAATTAATTATTTTTTCAGTTGTATTATATTTTTCTACCTCTAAAAGTGCTTTTGCTTCTCTTCTTTTATATTCTTCATATTCTTTCATTCTCATAAAAATACCTCTTTCTCTTTTTTGGTTGCAGAATTAATTATATACTTTTTATAAATAATGTCAAGAAAATATTGTTATTTATAAAAAAATATATAAAATGTTAAATTTATAGTATATAATAATATTATAGGTGGTTTTAAATGATGGATAAGAATGAATTAATTACTAATAAGGCTTTAGAGTTTGCTAGAGAAAAACATAAAGGTCAAATGAGAAAAAATAATACTCCTGTTGAATATATTACTCATCCTATAAATGTTGCGAATTTAGTAAAAAAATTTGCAAATAATGCAAAAAATATTGATGATTTAGTTTCATCGGCATATTTACATGACACTTTAGAAGATACAAATACTACTTATGAAGAACTTATATGTAATTTTGGAAATTTAATATCTAATCTAGTAAAAGAACTTACAAATAATGATGTATTAAAAAAAGAAATGGGTAAAACTAAATATTTATCTATGAAAATGACAAGTATGAGTGAAGATGCATTAATTATTAAATTATGTGATAGACTTGATAATGTATCTAGCCTTTATGATACGAATAAGGCTTTTATAGATAAATACTTAAGAGAAACTATTTCAATACTTAATTATATTATAAATAATAGAAATTTAAATACTATTCATTTAAATATAATAAATGATATTAATAAAGAAGTTAATAATATTATAAAATGTTGTACTGTGGATAACATTTTAGCTAACAACATGCTTATATTAAAGAAAAAAGAAGCTACACAAATGTAACTTTTTTTATTTATGATATGATTCATTATTATTTATTTTATATGCTCTATAAATTTGTTCTAAAAGAATTAATCTAAATAATTGATGAGGAAAAGTCATTTTTGAAAATGATAATTTAAAATTACTCATCTTTTTTATTTCATCTGATAGACCATATGATCCACCTATTATAAAACATATATTACTATTATTTATTTGAATTTCATCTATTTTTTTTGCAAACTCTATACTTGAAAGTTCCTTTCCCTCTATTTCCATTGTAATAATATAATCTTTTTCACTTACATACTTTAATATACTTTTCTTTTCTGTTTCAAGCGTTTTAGTTATATCAAAATTTTCATCAGGAACTTCTATTAAATTTATTTTAGTGTATTTACTAAGTCTTTTTAAATATTCATTTATCGCATCTGTTAAATATTTTTCTTTTATTTTTCCTACAGTTATTATTTTTATCATACTTCTATAACTTCCGTTGCCTCATTTTGTTTAGCAATTAATACATCATCAAATTTCATATCATTTTTAGATAATTCTTCATTAAATGTTTCAATTACTTTTTCATATGAATTATTGTGTTCACTAATATGCGCAAATACGATTTTTCTAGTATTATCACCAATAAATTTACATAAGTAATCACTTGCTTGTTTATTTGATAAATGTCCTTTATCTCCTTGTACTCTTTGCTTTAAATAATATGGATAAGGTCCATCCATAAGCATTTTTATATCATGATTACTTTCAAGTACATATAAGTTATTATTTGATAAAATTTTAAAATATTTTTGATTAATATATCCAGTATCTGTTATATAAACCATTGATGAATTATTATTTGTAAGTACAAATCCTATTGATTCTTCCGCATCATGTGATGTTTTAATTACATTTACAGTTAAATCATCAATTATAGCTTTTTTATCCTCATAATATTCATATCTAAAATTTCCAAGTTCTCTTTCTAAAACATTTTTCATGTCTTCTGTAACTAAAATAACTGGATTATATCTTTTTATAAATACTTTTAATCCTTTTATATGATCTACGTGGCTATGTGTTATTAGAATATGTGATATTTCTTTAACATCTACATTTAAATTATTTAATGCTGCTTCTACATATGAAGTAGTTGTTCCAAGGTCAATTAATATTTTTACTTTATCTGTAATAACAAGGGTACTATTACCCTTGCTTCCAGATGATAATACACATACTTTCATTATCTATAAAGTGTTAATGGGTTTACTGATCCACCAGGCATATTGACTTGAAAATGTAAGTGAGTACCTGTTGAACTACCACTATTACCCATATATCCTACTACTTGACCTTTTGAAACATGTTGTCCTACTGAAACTCTTATATTACTTCCCATAATATGTGAATATATAACTTCCATACCATTAGAATATTTTACTCTAACAGCATTACCATATCCACCACCACATCTACTACCATAATAACCTCTATCAGCACAATTATTAGTAACTGCAGAAACTGTTCCTTCACCTATTGAATATATTGGAGAACCAAATCCACAACCAGATATATCTATACCTGCATGTAAACGTCCCCATCTAAATCCATAATAACTCGTTATTATGTAAGGAGAAATTGTTGGCCATCCCCAGCTTCCTGTTGTAACCGCAGGAGTTCCTCCCCCAGTATAATTTGAGCCATAACTCTTTGTACCTTTTAATACAACTTTGTCTATAGGTTCTTTTATTGTCGTTACATTTGTTATAACAGCGGGTTGTGCTTCACCATTCACATATTTAATTTTTTCTGTAACTCTTTGAGTTCCAACAACACCTTCTGTTTGTACTTTAGTTTGACCAGAATATATACTAGAATCTTCTTTTTCCACAGTATTAAATGGTTTATCCATATCTTCTACAATGTGTTTTTCAACAACAATACTAAATATTGGATCTATAAGTGCAATACTAACCTTTTGACCAACACTTAAAAGATTATTACTACTTGTAAATTCAGGATTAACTATTAAAAATTCCTCTACACCAAGTTTATTATTAAATGCAACTGTTTCAATTGTATCTCCTGGCTTAACAGTATATTCTTCATCTTTATCAAGCGAACCAAATAATAAATATTTAGTAAGTGTATCTACATCAGTAAATATAACCTCATCTGTTGATAAATATGCTTCCGTTATTGTTATTTTTTCTTCTATTTCAATATTTTCTATTAAACTACCTGTTGTTTCAATTGCCTTCTGAGTATCATTTTTATAATCACTAATTTCTTTACTACTTACAAATGCCTTCAAAACTTTATTAACGGCTTTATCAAACATATTTTTTTTAAGTACATTTACTTTTATTTCTTTATCATCATCTGATTTAATACTTACAACATAACCTTTAATTGTAAAACTTTTGCTTTCCTTTATTTTTTCATAAATTTCTTTTTCTGATAAAATTTTTGCATTGTGTGTAACACATTTTTCTATATCAATTCCATTTGGTATATATACTTTATCAACATTAAATTCATCTTTTAGTTCTTGTTGTTCTTTATCAATATATTTTTCAAGAGAACTTTTTGAATTTACTGCACCAACTAATTTTCCATCAAGATATACATTATAAACTTCTTTTATGCTTTCATCTTCTTCACCTGAAAAACTTGTTATTACAATAATAATTAGTGAAATTAGTATTGATAAAATAACGGGTAAACTTTTTTTAAATTTACTCATCACACTTTCCTCCTACTCTTCTTCTTTACTATAATTTGAAAAAGTACTAGTATTTTTCTTAAACAATAATTCTATTGTAGCAGTTGGACCATTACGGTGTTTAGCCACAATAAATTCACTAATACTTATATTACCATCCATTCTAGCTTCTTTATTATAATAATCATCTCTATATAGGAATGCAACTATATCGGCATCTTGTTCTATAGAACCTGATTCTCTTAAGTCACTCATTATTGGACGTTTATCATCTCTTCCTTCAACAGCACGGGATAACTGTGCAAGCGCAATTACTGGTACACCAAGTTCTAGTGCCATTGTTTTTAAACTTCTTGATATTTCTGATACTTCTTGTTGTCTATTTCCAGCATATTTACTACTACCTGAAATAAGTTGTAAGTAGTCTATGATAACTATTCCAAGACCTTCTTTTGATGCTGCAAGTCTTCTACATTTACTTCTTATTTCACCAATAGTTATACCAGGAGTATCATCTATATAAATATGAGTATCAGCAAGTTGACTAATTCCTTCACTTAATTTTCTCCAGTCATTATTATCAAGTTTTCCTGTTCTAAGCTTAGAACCTTCTATTTGCGCAACTGACGCAAACATACGGTTTACTAATTGTTCTGCATTCATTTCTAGGTTGAATAATGCGACTGCCTTATCTGTCGTTTTAGCAATATTTGTCGCAACATTTAAAGCAAATGCAGTTTTACCCATAGCAGGACGAGCCGCAATTATAATAAGTTCATTTTCATGTAATCCACTTGTTAATTTATCTATTTCATAAAAACCTGTTGGAAGTCCTGTTATTTCTCCTCTTTGGTTACTTAATTTTTCTAAGTTTTCTTGTGCTTTAAATACTACATCTTGAATCTTATGAAACTCTGATGATTTTCTTGTTTTAACAACATTTAAAATCTTCATTTCAGCGCCATCTAATATATCATTAACATTTCCATTTTCAATCATTGATTCATTTGCAATATCATTTGAAACATTAATTAATCTTCTTAAAATTGCTTTTTCATGAACAATATTAATATAATAATCAACATTAGATGCACTTGGTACTGAATTAATTATTTCAACTAAGTATTCAATATTACCAACACTAGATAATGTTTTATTTGTTTCAAGTTTATTTGTTACAATTGTAATATCTATTGGCTTACCTTCTGCATTTAGTTCTGATAAAGCATCAAAAATCTTACTATGTGAATCAAGATAAAAATCATCTGATTCTAGTTCATCACATATCTTTTGAAGTGCATATTTTGAAATGAAAGCTGCACCCAAAACAGATTGTTCTGCTTCTAAACTATATGGCATATTTCTTTTATCCATTTTCTTACTCCTTAATTAATTTGATTTTTAAAGTTGCTACTACTTTTGCATGTAAATTAATTGTTACAACATATGTACCAAGTGTATTAATATTTTCATTAATAACTATTTTTTTCTTATCAATATTATAACCTTTTTTAGATAATTCATCTGAAATTTGTTTTGATGAAATAGATCCAAATACTTTATCTTGTTTACCTGTTTTTACTTTAAATTCTAATTCCATTTTTTCTAAAGATTTTTTAATTTTTTCACATTCTTTTATAAGTTCATCTTCTTTATTTTTTCTATCTGTTAATTGTCTATCAAGTATTTCACTACTTCTTGAGCTATATTTAATTGCATATCCATTCTTTATTAAAAAGTTTTCTGCATAACCATCCTTAACTTCTTTAACCTCATCTTTTTTTCCTTGTCCCTTTACATCTTTTAAAAATATAACTTTCATAAATATGACCTTCTTTCTAAACAACACATAAGTAATTATATTATACAACATTTTGAACATTATGTCAGTACAAATAGTAATAAAAAAATAGTCTTGAATAATCAAAACTATTTAGTAAATGGTAATATTGCCATCATTCTTGCTCTTTTAATTTGAGTTGCTACTATTCTTTGATGTTTAGCACATGTTCCAGTAACTCTTCTTGGTAAAATTTTACCTTTTTCATTAATATATTTACGTAAGTCATCTGCGTTTTTGTAATCTAATTCTTTACCAGCGCATAATTGACATACTTTTCTTCTTTTTCTTCTAAATTCAGCCAAGGCTTATACCTCCTTTTCTTTTATTAAAATGCTATATCATCATCACTAATTTCGATTGAATCACCAAAATCAGCAAATACTTCTTCATTCATGTCAGTAGGTTTTACACTATTGTTTGCAAAATCTGCTGGTGTTACAGAGTCTTCAACAGGTCTATTTTGTGATTGTGCTTTTGTTTCTAAGAATTGAACATTATCAGCAACAACATCTGTTGTATATACTCTTTGACCATCTTTTTCATAACTACCAGTTTGAATTCTTCCTTCAACTGCAACTAAGCTTCCCTTTGTAATATATTTTTTAACATTTTCTGCTTGTTTTCTCCAAACAACTATGTTAATAAAATCTGTTTCTCTTTCACCACTTTGACTTGTAAATGGTCTATCTACAGCTAACGAAAATCTTGCACTTGGAATATTTGAACTTGTATATCTAAGTTCTGGATCCCTTGTTAATCTTCCTATTAATACTACTTTATTCATAAAGCACCTACTTCCCAATTATTTATCTAATTTTATAACAATATGACGTAATAATTCTTCACTAATTGTTGCTAATCTGTCAAATTCTTTAATTGCTTCAGCATCTGACTCAACATTAATTAAGAAATAATATCCAGTTTTATGTTTATTTATTTCATAAGCTAATTCTTTTTGACCTAATTCTTTTGAGCTTAATACTTTAGCTCCATTATCTACTAAAATTGTTTCAAACTTTTTAAAAACATCTTTAATAGCGTTTTCTTCTAAATCTGGTCTAACAATGAATAAAATTTCATATTTCATTTCTTACACCTCCCTTTGGACTAATGGCCTATAAAATATAGGCAGAGAGTAAATAATTACTCGCAAAAGTATTATAACAAAGAAATTTTAAAAAGTAAATGCTTTTTCTTTTATTATCTTGCATAAAATAAAGTATAATGATATACTTTTAGATAGTTAAGGATGATATTATGAAGAAAAAAGCTTTAAAATATACAATTTTTTTACTTTTAATTCCTATTGTAATAACAATTATGCTTTCATTAGTTCAAGATAAAGAAATGGAAACAAATAATCAATATGATGGAATTGACATACCTGAGTATAAAGATACAAGAATTGATGATATAAAAAGAAGTAGCACTTATGCTTATATATCAATATTTAGTTTATTATTTATATCAGGTGGTACTTGGATATATGTTAAGAAAAAAGGAGGATTTTAATTAAAAAAATCCTCTTTTATTATACATTAAATCTAAATACGCAAATATCTCCATCTTGCATTACATACTCTTTTCCTTCAAGTCTTAATTTACCATTTTCTTTTGCACCTTTTTCTCCACCATATGTTTTATAATCTTCAAAAGATATAACTTCTGCTTTTATGAATCCTCTTTCAAAATCACTGTGGATTATACCTGCACATGCTGGTGCTTTCATACCTTTTTTAAAAGTCCAAGCCTTTACTTCTTTAGGTCCAGCAGTAAAGAATGTAGCAAGCCCTAATAATGAATATGCTGCTCTTATAAGTTTATCAAGACCACTTTCTTTTATTCCAAGTTCTTCTAAGAATAATAATTTATCTTCATAATTAAGTTCACTAAGTTCACTTTCCATTTTAGCACATAGTGTAATTACTTCTGATCCTTCTTTCGAAGCATATTCTCTTACTTTTTTTACATAATCGTTTTCTTCATTTATTTCATTTTCAAGTACATTAGCAACATATATTACTGGTTTTTTAGTTAATAAATTAAATGATTTTATAACTTTTTCTTCATCTTCAGTATATTCTAGTCTTCTTGCTGGAATATCTTTTTCTAAGGCATCTTTTATTTTTTTCATTAATACAAGCTCAAATAATGCATCTTTATCTTTTGTTGATATAGCCTTTTTTTCTATTCTACCAATTCTTGAATTAATTACTTCTAAATCTGCAAATATTAATTCTAGATTTATTATATCGATATCTCTTATTGGATCAGTACTACCTTCAACGTGAGTGATATTTGCATCATCAAAACATCTTACTACTTCACATATAGCATCTACTTCTCTTATGTGTGATAAAAATTTATTACCTAAACCTTCACCTTTTGATGCACCTTTAACTAAGCCTGCAATATCAGTAAACTCAAACGAAGTTGGTACAACATTCTCTGGTGTAACCATTTCTTCTAATACTTCTAATCTTTTATCTGGAACAACAACGACACCAACATTTGGATCAATTGTTGCAAATGGATAATTTGCTGCTAATATATTTTTCTTTGTAATTGCATTAAATAATGTAGACTTTCCTACATTTGGAAGACCTACTATTCCTGCCTTTAAACTCATACTATTACCTCTTTCTTCCTTAATAGTATAACATATATAAAAAAAATATTTAAGTAAATTCTTAAATATTTTATATTGTTGGGAATACATTTGGACCAATAGGTGCCTTTAATACATACCAACCAAATATAATAAATAACCATAAAATTAATATTGCAATAAAATATGGGAATATCATTTTGTAACATTTTCCTATTGTAAAATCTGATTTACTGTATAAACCAATAAAACCTAAAAATATAACAAAATATGAATATATTGGTGATATTAAATTTGTTGCAGAAGATGCTAATCTAAAAATTGCTCCTGTAAATTCTGGTGTAATATTAGATTTCATAAATAGTGGTATCATCTTTGGTACAAATAATGTCCACTTTGTTGATAGTGACGGAACAAAGATATTAGAAATTGCTACTACTACAAATGAAAGTAATATAAGTATTACAAATGAAGGTTTTATTCCTGCAACCATATTAAATAAATTTACAGTAACTACATTTCCTATATTAGTATATTTAAATAGTGAAATAAATTGTGATGATACAAATATTAATAAAATCATTTCACCAAGACCATTTAAACTACTTGATAAATATTTAATTATATCTTTCCCATTTTTTATTTGTTTTGTTACTGTACCATATACAATAGAACAAATAATAAATATTAATGATGTAATATATAAAATACCATTTACAAATGGAGAATTTGCTCCAAATAACTTATTTACATACATTGATTGTGATGAATCAAGTAATGCTCCTGATAAAGGTAATTTAGGTATGATTGCATACACAAGTAAAACAAACATTATTATAAAAGCTATTAATGCCTTTTTAAATGCCCTTTTATCTAATTTTTCATTAAGTTCTATTTCTTCTGAACCAATTCTAACAGGTTTTCTTCTAGCAATTATTTCAGTCATAATAGAAATTAATAATGCTAATAATAAACTTGATATAACAACAAAAAATAAATTTCCAGAATAACCATATGTATAATTTGGATCAACCATATTAACAGATGATTTAGCAAGTTCTATTAAACTATAATCAATTGACGTAATGAAAATATTTATATTTGCTCCTGCTGCGACACTTGCAAATGCCATTGTCATACCAACTACCTGACTTCTTTTATATTCAGTAAATAATATTGCAGCGATAGGTATCATTATAACAAATGATAAGTCTGTACTAAAACCCATTATAATGCATAATAATGAAAATATAAAAAACATAGTTTTTCTAGGTATTATCTTATTTAATTTACTAAATAAAGATTTTAATAATCCTGTCTTTATCATTAGACCAACACCAAGTAATCCTACTATTAATGTACCAAGTGGTACAAATTTTAGAAAGTTATTTATACTTTCAGAAAACATATACTTTATGCCTTCATAACTAAGCAAGGACTTTACTGTTAAGACAGATGTTGAAGATGAACCTAATGATACATCAGTTTGAGTTCCTTGAAAATTAAATAAAGACAAAAGAGCACTTAATACAACTGTAATAACAATTAGTACTAAGAAAAACCAAACTGGATGTACTTGAAATTTTTTCTTTTCTCTATCCATATTAATCCTCCACTATTTTTTTAATCTTTTTATTAAATTCATATCTAGGCATCATTATCATTCTTCCACAATTTATACATTTTAATTTTATATCAACGCCAACTCTAGTGATTTCCCAAAGGTTAGTTCCACAAGGATGACCTTTTTTCATTATTACTTTTGTTCCTACATTATACTCATTTTTCATTGTGTACCTCTACTTGTGGATATGGTATTTCAATACCATTTTGATCAAATGCATTTTTTATTTCTTTTAATATCTTTCTTTTTACAACAAATTCATTTTTAACAGATGATTTTGTTGTAAGCAAATAATCTACTGATGAATCTGATAATGAATCTATTCCTTCAATAGTTATCTTACTTTTAAGTTCAGGTATGCTTGTATTTAACTTTTCTATTAATTCATTTAATACTTTTTCTACCTTTTTATTATCTGATTCATATGAAACAGATGCAATTACTCTAACAAGTACATTATCTAAACTATAATTAGTTATTTCACCAATATTTCTATTAGCAATTATTTTTACTTCACCTTTATATGACTTTAATCTAGTTGTTTTAAGTGTTAATGATATAACTTCACCTTTAAAACCATTTATTTCAACTATTTCACCTATTGCAAATTGACTTTCAAGTATTATAGTTGCTCCTACAAGTAAGTCTTTTAATACATCTTGAAAAGCAAGACCAATAACTAAACTGAATGCCCCTACTCCTGCAACTAACGCACTAGTATTTACACCATATACCTGAAGTATATATAATATAGCAACAAGCGCAATTAATACTTTAATAATGTTTTTACACATCATAAGTACTGTTTCTCTACTTCTTTGTTCATGTTTAGTTAAATTTTTATTAATAACTATTCTTAAACTTAATATTTTGTTAATAATTATATCAAGTACATACGCACCTAATACAATAAAAATAGGTAAATATATCTTATCAGATATTTCTATTCCAAATATAGTCATATTTGCCTCCTATTATTCATTAATATCAATATTCATTATTTCTAAAATTCTATTTAAATCTTGTACATTTGAAAATTTAATTGATATTTTATTATTATTTATTTTTACATTTGTTCCAAGTTTTTCTTTTAAGAAATTTTCCATATATTTGTATTCATTGTTTGTATTTTTTTTAGTCTTTACTTCTTTTTCTTCATTATCATATACTATACTTTCTAATTTTCTAACGCTTAAGTCTTCAGTAATTACTCTTTGTGCTAAATCTTCTACTATTTTTGGATCATCTAATTTACTAAGTACTCTAGCATGTCCCATTGATAATTTATTATATAAAACCATATCTTGTACTGAAGCTGGTAGTTTTAATAAACCAAGTATATTTGTTATGTGACTTCTACTTTTTCCAACCTTTTTAGCAAGTTCATCTTGAGTAATATTCATAGATTCTATTATTGATTTATATGCTTTTGCTTCTTCTATTGAAGTTAAATTTTCTCTTTGTAAGTTTTCAAGTAATGCAATCTGCATCATTTCTTCATCTGAAAAATCTTTAACTATCGCAGGTATAGTTTGCATTCCTGCTAATTTAGATGCTCTAAATCTTCTTTCACCTGCTATTATTTCATAACCTTTTATACTCTTTTTTACGATAATAGGTTGAAATACACCATGTTCTTTAATTGATGATGCTAGTTCATTTAATGCTTCTTCATCAAAGTTTTTTCTAGGTTGATATGGGTTAGCTCTTAACTCACTTAAATTAATTTCTACTATTTGATCATTTGTTTTTGCTTCTTCTATAATTGAATTTTCTATTGTATCAAAGTTTAAACCTTCATCATTAAATAATTGTTCTAAACCTCTTCCTAAAGCTTTTCTCTTATCATTCATTTCTAGCAATAACCTCCTTTGCCAAATTTATATATGCTTCTGTTCCTCTACTTGTAGGATCATAGTTTGCGATTGGTTTACCATGACTTGGTGCCTCTGTTAATCTTATAAGTCTTGGTATTATTGTGTCATAAACTCTTTCTCTAAAGAATCCTCTTACATTTTCAACAACCTCAAGTCCTAAGTTTGTTCTTGAATCAAGCATTGTTAAAACAACACCTTCTATTTCAAGATTTGGATTTAGACTTTTTCTTGCCTGTGTTATTGTATTTAAAAGTTGCATTATTCCTTCTAATGCAAAATACTCACATTGTACTGGAATTAATACTGAATCTGACGCTGTTAAAGCATTGATTGTTAGTATTCCAAGTGATGGTGGACAATCAATTAATATATAATCATAATTATCTCTAATTTCATATAATACTCTTTTTAATTGTGATCCCTTTTGAAAACTAGGATCAACGTGTTGCTTATCTATAAAATCAATTTCTATACCAGCAAGTTTCATTGAAGATGGAATTAAATCTAGATTTTTAAATTTAGTTTTCTTAACAGATTTACTAGGTTCAACTTCATTCATTAATGCTTCATAAAGAGTTATCTTTAGCCCACCTTTTTCAACACCCACACCAGTTGTTGTATTACCTTGTGGATCTAAATCAACTAATAAAGTCTTTTTACCTAATATTCCTAAAGATGCAGCTAAATTTATACTTGTAGTTGTTTTACCTACGCCACCCTTTTGATTTACTAATGATATAATCTTTCCCATCTAAAACACATCCTTAATTATTTATCACTTATTCTATTTTAGCAGAAAATAAAAAATTTTTAAATATATATAAACAAAAAAGCAAATATTTTAATATTTACTTTTTTAAAATTTACCATTAAGTACATAATTAGCAAGCTTCATAACATCACTTATTTTTATGTTTCCATCTTTTGTTACATCTGCTGCCTTTTTATAACATTCTTCTTTTATTACACTATTATCTAATAGATAATTTGCTGTCTTCATTACATCTGCCATCGTTATTTTTCCTGTCCCTGTTACATCTCCTAATACTACTACTGTATATTCTTTTGTCTCTGTTGTTAACTCTATTCTTATTTTACTTCCCGTTCTCACATTATCATTACTTGTTAATTCTTTTCCTGCATTATCTATTATTTTTATTTCTCCGCTTGTATCTATTTTATCAAGTATCTTTTTATATGTATCTCCTACTTCAAAATCATTTATAAAATTATTTTCATCTATATTTAATTTACTTACATCTATATACTCTTTTGTTATTTTATATTCTTCTATTATTCCATATGTTTCACTTATTACTTTTAGTATCATTCCTTTTTCTATATTTCCACTTGTTACTTCTTTTGCTTCTTTATATATTTTATATGATACATTTGATACTTTTATTTCATCCGTAAATTCTTTATATGGTATTTCTTTAATTATTACTACAACATTATTAGATACTTTTAATGTTCCAAAATCTACACTTAATATATCTAAACTATCTATTACTATATCATTAT
>ERZ773258.376-NODE-376-length-54691-cov-5.286112_pt1 | contig 54691 bp, 61 predicted proteins | sample MGYA00511962_ERZ773258 | MGnify/ENA primary metagenome ERZ773258 (study PRJEB29015, sample SAMEA2737755) | human gut metagenome | biome: human gut; feature: human-associated habitat; material: faeces | place: China | collected 2012 ... | reverse complement strand
TCATTGTAACGCTCGTGTTCTGCCTGCTGCGGCTGATGCCGGTGGAAGGCTACTTCCAGAACTATGAAAAAATGAACGATGCGCAGATCCAGAACGGGCTGCGTCAGCTCGGCCTGCTGGATCCGCTGCCCGTACAGCTGATGAATTTTTACAAGCAGGTGCTGCACGGCGATCTCGGCGTGTCGAATATTTACCGTATGAATGTACCTATTACGCAGATCGTTGCGGAAAAGGCGCCTGTTTCCATGATGATGGGCGGTATGGCGCTTTGTATCTCGCTGTTGCTGGGCCTGCCCATGGGGGCCGCTATGGCGCGCGGGAAGGGAAAGTGGTTCGATAAGATCGGCACAGGGTTCGTCGTGCTGGTACAGGCGGTGCCAAGCGCCGTGTATTATCTGGTCATCCAGCTGTACGGCACGCAGATACCCGGCTTTCCGCTCCCGATGCTGTTCCGGATGGACAACCCGTTGAGCTGGATCCTGCCAACCTTTTCCCTGGCCATCGGAAATATCGCTTATTATGCCATGTGGCTGCGCCGCTTTATGGTGGACGAATCCAACAAGGATTATGTCATGCTTGCGCGTGCCAAGGGCGTTTCTTCGAAAAAAATCATGAGCGGACACGTGTTCCGTAACGCATTCGTACCTCTCGTACAGTATCTGCCCACGTCTTTTCTTATTACGTTGATGGGCTCTATCTATGTGGAGAGCCTGTATTCTGTGCCGGGAATGGGCGGCCTGCTGGTAGACGTTATCCAGCGGCAGGACAACACTGTGGTGCAGGCGCTTGTACTCATCTATGCCGCGATCAGCATTCTTGGCTTGCTGATTGGCGATATTCTGATGGCCGTGGTGGACCCGCGCATCAGCCTGAACAAAAAGGAGGGCGCGCGGTAATGGGATTGTTCAACAAAAAAAGCGTACAGCTGAGCGACAGCCTGAATCAGGCCACCGCACAGGCGCTGGACGGCCTGAGTGCAGCCGATGAGAAAGAACTGTTTGCATTCGCGGAATACCATCCCGAAGACGCGGAAAAAACCGGGTTTTCAGGCTATTCCTACTGGCGGAGCACACTGCGTGTGTTCACGCGCAATAAAATGGCGATGTTTCTGCTGGGCGTCATCATCGTTCTGCTGCTTTTTACGTTCATTCAGCCGTATCTGCCCGGCCAACGTGACCCAATCGTTATCAATAACGATGAAAACGGCATCCAGATTATCAATATGAAGCCGAACAGTGAGTTTTGGTTCGGAACCAATTCCATCGGACAGGATCTGTGGAGCCGCGTTTGGAGCGGTACGCGCACCAGTCTGTTCATCGGCTTTTCCGTAGCCATGTGGGAGGTCGCTTTCGGCATTCTCATCGGCGTGCTGTGGGGTTATGTGCGCAAGCTGGATTTCTTTTTTACCGAGCTGTACAACGTTGTGGACAATATTCCGCAGACGATCGTGCTCATTCTGTTTTCCTACATTATGCGGCCCAGCGTGGGGACGCTGATCTTCGCCATGTGCCTGACGGGCTGGCTGACGATGGCGCGCTTTGTGCGCAACCAGATCGTTATCATCCGTGACAGGGATTATAACCTTGCGTCCCGGTGCCTGGGCACTCCGACGCGGCGCATCATTGTGCGCAACCTGCTGCCGTACCTGGTGTCCGTCATCATGATGCGCGTGGCCATGGCCATCCCGCTGGCCATCGGTAATGAAGTGTTCATCACATACATCGGTCTCGGTCTGCCGGTCTCTACGCCCAGCCTGGGCAACCTGATCAACCAGGGCCGCATGATTATGATGAACCCCTCTTTGCAGTATCAGCTGGTTTTCCCGACCGTCGTGCTGTGCATCATTACCGTCAGTTTTTACATCATCGGCAACGCCTTTGCCGATGCCGCTGACCCCAAAAACCATGTATTTTAAGGAGGACGGCGCAGCATGCAGGATGTGATCTTATCTGTGCAGGATCTTGAAGTGGAATTCACGCTCCGCGGCAAGACATTGCACGCCATTCGGGGTATCAGCCTCGACATCTGTGAAGGCGAGAGCCTTGCCATCGTGGGGGAATCCGGCAGCGGTAAATCCGTGTTCTGCAAAACGTTCATGGGTCTGTTGGATTCCAACGGCCGCGTCACCCGCGGCAGCATCCGTTACGGCGAAAAGGACCTTGCCGCATTTAAAACGGAAAAAGAGTGGCTCAGCGTGCGCGGAAAGGAAATCGCTATGGTCATGCAGGATCCGATGACCAGCCTGAATCCGCTCAAAACCGTCGGCGCGCAGATCTGCGAAGCGCTGACGCTGCACCAGGGAATGAAGGGGGAGGCCGCCAAGCAAAAAGCTACTGAGATACTGGAGGATGTCGGCATCACTGAGGCGGCGCGCCGTTTCGGTCAGTATCCGCATGAGTTTTCCGGCGGTATGCGCCAGCGGGTGGTCATTGCCATCGCCATTGCATGCAACCCGCGCATCCTTATCTGTGACGAGCCAACGACGGCTCTGGATGTTACCATTCAGGCACAGATATTAAAGCTTCTGAAGGACCTGAAAGCCAAGTATAAGCTGACCACGCTGTACATCACCCATGACCTGGGCGTGGTGGCGAATGTGGCCGACCGAATCGCGGTGATGTACGCGGGCGATATCGTTGAAATCGGGACCTGCGAGGAAGTGTTCTACACGCCCAAGCACCCGTATACCTGGGCGCTGCTGTCCAGCCTGCCGCAGCTCGGTGTGCGGGGCGAGAACCTGTATTCCATTCCTGGTACGCCGCCAAATCTGTTCGCAGATGTAAAGGGAGACGCCTTTTCACCCAGGAATCCGTATGCGCTGAAAATTGATTTTGTGGAGCGGCCGCCGTATTTTGAGGTGAGCCCGACCCACAAAGCGCGCACCTGGCTGTTGGACCCGCGCGCACCCAAAGTGGAGCCGCCGGAAAATATCCGCAATCTGCGGAGTGTGCAGGAGGGGAATGTATGACAATGGAAAACAAGCCTCTTCTGCAGGTCAAAGACCTCACAGTGACCTTTGGAGAGCGGCACAATAAGTTTACCGCCGTCAAAAACGTCAGCTTCGATATTTTCCAAGGCGAGACGTTCGGCCTTGTGGGCGAATCCGGCAGCGGCAAAACGACCATCGGCCGGACGGTCATCCGCATCAACCCGGCGGCGAGCGGCGAGATTTTGTACGATGGAGAACGCATCAGCGGCAGGATCAGCCGTGAAAAGGACAGGGAAGTCACCCGAAAAATACAAATGATCTTTCAGGACCCGATGGCCTCCCTCAACGAACGCGCCAAGGTGGATTACATCGTCTCCGAGGGGTTGTATAATCTGGGCGGACGCGTGTCGGAGGAAGAACGCCGCAAAAGGGTTGCGCAGGCACTTTCCGACGTGGGACTGCTGCCGGAATTTGCCAGCCGTTTTCCGCACGAGTTCTCCGGCGGGCAGCGCCAGCGCATCGGCATCGCCCGCGCGCTTATCATGGAACCAGAATTCATTATTGCGGACGAGCCCATCTCTGCTTTGGACGTATCCATCCGTGCTCAGGTGCTGAACCTGATGGCCGAGCTGCAGCGTCGGCGCGGGCTGACCTATCTGCTCATCAGTCATGATCTCTCGGTGATGCGTTTCATCTGCGACCGCATCGCGGTCATTCATTTGGGACGCATCGTAGAGCTTTCCAGTACGGAAAAGCTGTTTGCACATCCGCTGCATCCGTATACGAGAGCGCTGCTTTCCGCTATTCCGCTGCCGGACCCTGCGGCGGAAAAACGCAAGGTCCTGGAGGTGTACGACCCGTCCTGTCATCATTATGAGGCAGACCCTCCGACATGGACGGAGATCGAACCGGGACATTTTGTGCTTGCAAATCAGGAAGAACTTGAAAAATACCGGACAATGATTTAAACTGAATGACATGAAGGACGCAGCGCGGCGTTTTTCGCGCGGAGCGTCCGTGCTGAAAGCGGACAAAGCGTCCGCTTTCGGTGTTTCTGTGTGCAGTTTACACAGTTTTTACACATGTTTCCGTTTGCCGCGGCTTTGCCCTCCGGCGGAGGAAAGCATGTGCCGGAGAAGTCGTAACCATCCTGAACAAGCAAAGGAGAGCTGCCATGATTATACCAAAACCGTTGTTTACAGGCGCGCGTGTCGCGCTGATCGCGCCTTCCGGCCCTGTTCCAGAAGGGCGCTTGGAGCCTGCCGTGGCCAGTGTGCAGGCACTTGGGCTGGAGCCTGTCGTTTTTCCGTCCTGTACCATGCGGCACGGTTATCTGGCCGGATATGACCGCGAACGTGCGGCAGATTTTAATAATGCGTTTTCAGACGCGAGCATCCATGGCGTTATCTGCATCCGCGGAGGATACGGTGCGCAGCGCCTGATGGACCGCATCGATTGGACTGCTATTGCAAAAACGCCCAAGGTGTTCTGTGGGTACAGTGATGTCACCATCCTGCATCTGATGCTGAATCAGCGCTGCGGCTTTGTTACTTATCACACGCCTATGCCGGCTACGGAATGGTATGCAGGTTTGGATGAATATACCGAGCGTTCACTGAAAAACGCGATTTTCGGCGTGCAGGAGCCGAATATCCTCAATCCAGACGGTATGCCGCTGTATACAATCGCCAAGGGCGTGAGCCACGGCGTGTTGACGGGCGGCAACCTGTCGTTGCTCGCCGCCTCTTTGGGAACGCCTTATGAAATCGAGACAAAGGATAAAATATTGTTCATTGAGGATATCGGTGAAACGCCGTACCGTATTGACCGCATGCTGCTCATGCTGAAGCAGGCGGGGAAGCTGCGCGCCTGCGCGGGTATTCTGCTGGGTGCGTTCACGGATTGTGCAGCACCTGACCCGGCGGAGAGCCTGACGCTGCGTGAGGTCATCACAGAATTGCTGCTGGATGAAGGCAAGCCGATCCTGGGGGCGCTGCAGTGCGGGCATATCATGCCTACGATGTCCCTGCCGCTGGGGGTAAACGTGAATCTTGACGCAACGAACCGCACGCTGCGGGTATTGGAGTATTGAATATGACCAGGCAAGAGCTTTGCGCCGCGCTGGATGCGCAGCTTGCAGCGGCGCAGGAACAGGTGTGCGTGCTGGCTGTCCCGTTGGCTGGCGGCGTGCCGTTGTATGAACGGGGCGCGGGCAGGAGGGCGGTCTCCGCGTCTACCATCAAGGTGTTCATCCTGCTGGCCGCGCTGGATGAGGTGCGGCGGGGAAGGCTCGCGCTGGACACGCCTGTGGCGGTCACAGCGGAAGACATTCTTCCTGACACAGGCGTCTTTGTGGACGGTCCCGGCATGCATCCGCTGGAGGAGCTGCTTGTGTGGATGATCGTCCTTTCCGACAATACGGCAACGAACGTGCTCATCGGGCTGCTGGGCGCCGAATGTATAAATGCGGCGGCATGCAGCGTTGGGACGAAAAACACTGTGCTGGAACGCAAAATGCTGGATTGGGATGCAGTATCAGCCGGGCGCAATAATTATACCAGCGCGGAGGACCTGCTGCGCGTGTTCCGTGCGCTGTATGACGAAACAGTACTCACGCCGGAGCTTTGCGCGCTGGCGCGCTCGATCCTGCGCCGTCAGCGCGATACGCGGATGCTCACCCGTTACATTTGGCAGGACGTGCCCTGTGCCCACAAGACGGGTGGCCTGGACCGTCTGAGCCATGATGCGGGAGTGTTCGAGCTTCCGGGCCGGCCGTATTTCATCGCCGTACTCATTTGGGACGCACCGGATATTGACGGTGACGAGCCTCTGGCGGGACGCGTTTCGAAGTTGGTTTTCGATTATTATTCCCAGGAGGATACGCAATGAGTTTTGCTGTTGTGGTTTCTGACATCGCCCCTTTGTATACGAAGCCGGAGCCGTTGTGTGAGCTGGCAGATGAAGCGCTTTATGGTATGGTGGTGGAGGTGCTGGCGCGGGAAGGGATGTATTGCCGTGTGCGTACCCATTACCGCTATGAGGGCTGGACGCCCGCGCGCTGCCTTCTGGAGGACGGCGCGCCTGCCGCACAATGGCAGTCGGTGCCAAAGCTGGTAGTGCAAAAACCTTATATCGATGTGCTGAACGAGCCGAAGGTACAGGGGGGCTGCCTGCAGAGCATGCCGAGGGGAGCTTTTCTCTGCCCGGAGGGCGGCCCGGATGAAAACCAGTGGCAGCCCGTTCGTCTTGCGGACGGACGTCTCGGCTACACCAAAGCAACTTATCTGGCTCAGCCGGCTCCCGCGTGGGAAAGCGTTGGGGAAGATGAACTGCGGCAGCGCTTATGCGGCGCCGCACTGTCTTATCTGGGCGCACAATACCGCTGGGGCGGTAAAACGCCGTTGGGCATCGATTGCAGCGGCCTTGTCTCCATGGCCTATCTGCTCAACGGTGTGATTATTTACAGGGACGCTGCCATCAAGCCGGGGTTTGCGCTGCATGAAATTTCATTTGAAGCAGCAAAGCCGGGCGATCTGCTGTTTTTCCCCGGCCACGTGGCGATGTATCTGGGAGAGGGACGGTTTGTTCACTCCACCGGACATACAGGTACAGAAGGCGTCATCCTCAGCAGTCTTGCGGAAGAGGCGCCGGATTACCGGGCGGATCTGAAAGAATCCATGACTGCTGTGGCCAGTATTTTCGGCGCGCCGCAGTGAAGATATTATCAATCAGACAGGGGATCGGAAAGCAATGAAAATCAAGGACTTTGGCGTTGAGATGTGGATGAACGCCTATGAAAACGACTGTACTTATAATTTGGCGGAGACCTGTGTGGAATCCCTGACCGTGGAGCAGCTTTTGGAGCTTGGCGGCTGCCGTGAGCAGGCTGTGGCCGATATCCTCGGCATGAAGCTGACCTACGGTGCGATTGAAGGCAGCCCGCGCCTGCGGATGCTCATTGCCGGACTGTATGAAAAACAGACACCGGAGAATGTTATTACGGCGCACGGGGCTATCGGTGCGAATCATCTTGTGATTGAAGCACTGGCCGGGCCGGGGGACGAGGTGGTCTCCGTGCTGCCCACTTACCAGCAGCATTATTCTATTCCGGAGGCGCTGGGCGCTGAAGTTCACATCCTGCCCCTGCGCAGCGGAAATGCATTTTTGCCCGACCTGGACGAACTGCGCGGCATGGTGAATAAAAATACAAAACTCATCTGTATCAACAACCCCAACAACCCGACAGGCGCCCTGATGGACCGGGAATTTCTGCAGGAGGTTGCCGGGATCGCCCGTTCTGTCGATGCATGGCTGCTGTGTGATGAGGTATACCGCGGCCTGAACCACGAAGGCGAGCCGTTCACGGCCTCTGTGGCAGACCTTTATGAAAAAGGCATTTCCACAGGCAGTATGTCAAAGACCTTTTCATTGGCCGGGCTTCGTCTGGGCTGGATCGCCGGGCCAAAAGCGCTGTTGGAGCAAGTATCCCGCCATCGGGATTACAGTACCATCAGCTGCGGTATGATCGATGAATATCTGGCCGGGATAGCGCTGAAGCACAAGGAGGCGGTCATCGCGCGCAACCGCGCCATCGTCACCGGAAATCTTGCCGTTTTGGAGCGGTGGCTGAAAGGACAGCCTAAGCTGAGCTTTGTAAAGCCGCGTGCGGGCACGACTGCCTTTTTGAAGATGGAGTTCGACATGCCCAGCGCAGATTTCTGCCGGGGGCTGCTGGCGGAAAAAGGCGTGCTGCTCGTACCGGGCAGTGTAATGGACCGGGAGGGGTATCTTCGTATCGGCTACGCCAATACGCCGGAAGTGATTGCAGCCGGACTTGACAAAATGGGAGAATATCTTGCGGAGCTGCCGCTGTAAGCTCTGCGCGGCTGGCATTGCAGGCTGTTTCTTCCGCTTTGTTGTATCGATATACAAAAATATACAATATTCAGGCGTGAATTTAGTAGCATTCTGCTATTGTTTTCACGCCTTTTTTTGTGATATACTTTAGCACAATAAAGCATCAGAGAAAATACGGTACACATCGTATTTTCCGGTGCCTATGGAGGGAAAGAAATGAAAAAGTTATTTGCACTTTGCCTTGCCGCCGTGGTGGCGCTGGGCCTTGCGGCGTGCGGCGGCTCCACATCGTCTTCGGCGGCCGCCTCAGAACCGGGAACATCCGACGCAGCATCCTCTGCGGCAGCTTCTGTTGCTGCCGCCGGCAAGGACCCGGCCAACTGCAAGATCGGCGTCATTCAGCTGACGGAGCATGTGGCTCTTGACGCCGCCCGCGACGGTTTTATCGACGCGCTGGTGGAAGCGGGCTTCAACCGGGAAAATATCGACGTGCAGAATGCGCAAGGCGAGATTCCCAATTGCGCGACCATTGCCACTAAGTTTGTCAATGATAAAGTAGATCTGATCCTGGCTGTAGCTACGCCTGCCGCGCAGGCCGCCGCACAGGCAACCACAGAGATCCCCATTCTGGCCACGGCAGTGACGGATTTTGTGAGCGCCGGCTTGGTGAACAGCGACGAGGTCCCGGGCGGAAACGTATCCGGCACATCTGATATGAACCCCATCGAGGAACAGGCCGACCTTTTGGTAAAGCTGGTGCCCGAGGCGAAAACGGTTGGTATTCTGTACTGCTCGGCAGAGGATAACTCCATTCTGCAGGCGGGCCTGGCAAAAGCCGCCTTTGAGGCGCGCGGCCTGACGGTGAACGAGTATACCGCCGCCGACGTCAATGAGATTCAGCCCGTCACCACAAAGGCTGTCGGCGAGGTAGACGCACTGTACGTTCCCACAGACAATCTGTTTGCCGAAAACATGCCCACTGCAGCGCTGGTTGCGGAGAATGCCAAAATTCCCGTGATCTGCGGCGAGAGCGGTATGGTGGATTCCGGCGGCACGGCCACTTATGGCATCAACTACTATAATCTTGGTAAACTGGCTGCTGCTCAGGCGGTAGAAATTTTGGTGGACGGCAAAGACGTGGGCACGGTTCCCGTAGGCTTCGCCTCTGTGGAGGATCTGGAGTTTGCTGTCAACGAGGCGAATTGTGAAGCCATCGGCCTGACGCTTCCGGAAGATCTGAAAGGTTGAGTTTTATCCGGTGCGTTTGTGAAAAAAACAATAAAAACAGGCGGCAGGGCTTTGCCCGCCGCCTGTTTTGTGTTATAATTACTTTATCTGTACGCATTTGGGCGTAACGCTTAACAGTAAAGGACGGATATCATTATGGGCGGCATCATTGCGGCAATTCCCGGCGCGACGGCGCAGGGGCTCGTCTGGGGCGTCATGGCTCTGGGCGTGTATGTGACCTATAAGCTGCTGGACATCGCGGATTTGACGGTGGACAGTAGCCTTTGCACCGGCGGCGCGACAAGCGCCGTGCTGATTTTGATGGGAATGCACCCGCTGCTTTCTCTGGTTTTCGCGGTATTTGCCGGCATGCTTGCAGGGCTTGTAACCGGCTTTTTGCACACGCGTCTGCGCATCCCGGCCATTCTTGCGGGAATACTCACACAGCTGGGGCTTTACTCCATCAATCTGCGCATTATGGGCAAATCCAGCGTGGCGCTTCTGCGCCAGCCGGTGGTCATCAGCCTGGGAAACATCCCCATGGCATTGCTCATCGGCGTGCTGGTAGCGGCGGCTGTTGTCGCTGTGATGTACTGGTTTTTCGGCACGGAACTTGGCTGCGCCATCCGCGCAACGGGCAACAACCGCAAAATGGTACGCGCCCAGGGTGTGAATACCGACACGATGAAGATCATCGGACTGGTCCTCTCCAATGGTCTTGTGGGCCTTGCCGGCGGCTTGCTGGCGCAGTACCAGGGAAGCGCAAACATCAATATGGGCCGCGGCGCCATTGTCATCGGTCTGGCCAGTGTCATCATCGGCGAGGTCATCTTCGGCGCGCGCTTCAATTTTGCCTATCAGCTCGGTTCCATCGTGGCCGGGTCTGTGATTTATCAAATCGTTATTGCCTTTGTGCTGCAGCTGGGCCTTTCCACCGAGGACCTTAAGCTGTTCAGCGCGGTCACTGTTGCGCTGGCGCTCAGTGTGCCCGCATTGCAGAAAAAATTCCTGAAATCCAAATTTACGCCTGTGCCGGCGGGGAAGGAGTGAGCGGTATGCTGGAACTGAAAAACATCCATAAGGTGTTCAATCCAGGCACCATCAATGAAAAACGGGCGATTCAGAATCTCAGCTTCACACTGAACGACGGTGATTTTGTCACAGTCATCGGCGGAAACGGCGCAGGCAAATCCACGATGCTCAACCTTATTGCGGGCGTTTATACCGCAGATGCGGGCAGCATCGTGCTGGACGGCGCGGACATTACCAAACTGCCGGAGTACAAACGCGCCAAACTTTTGGGCCGTGTGTTTCAGGACCCGATGATGGGAACAGCCGGGAACATGGGCATTGAAGAAAACCTTGCCATGGCCTACCGCCGCGGCAGGACCCGCACGCTGCGTTGGGGCATCAGTAATGAGGAGCGCGAATTTTACAAAGAAAAGCTGCAGATGCTTGACCTCGGCCTGGAGGGGCGACTCGCCAGCAAGGTCCGCCTTCTTTCGGGGGGACAGCGTCAGGCGCTGACGCTGCTGATGGCAACGCTGCAGAACCCCAGGCTGCTGCTGCTGGACGAGCACACCGCCGCGCTGGATCCAAAAACCGCGCACAAGGTGCTTACGCTCACGGAAAAGATCATTTCAGAGAATAGGCTGTCCACGCTGATGGTCACACACAACATGAAGGACGCCATCCGTTACGGCAACCGCTTGGTGATGATGCACGAGGGCAACATCATTTACGACGTGTCCGGTGAAGAGAAAGCGAACCTTCAGGTGAGCGACCTTCTGGCCAAATTCGAGGCCGTGAGCAACGGTGAATTCGCCAACGACCGCATGCTGCTGGCGTGATAATTTTTTCAAGGAAGGGGCGTCTGTTTGCAGACTTTTGACGCGGTGCTGTTCGATTTGGACGGCACACTCATTGATTCTGCGCCCGGTATCTTCGATTCCTTCGAGTTCACACTGGCGCAATATGAGATGACTGTTCCACAGGAACGGCTCAGGCGTTTCCTCGGGCCGCCGCTTCGCGAAAGCTTCGCAAAGCTGTTGCCGCCCGACGAGGTAGAACGCGCGGTGGAAATCTACCGCGCGCATTATGCCGAAGCCAGCGGTGCGCTGACAAAGCTATATCCCGGCACAAAAGAACTTCTGAGTGCGCTCCGGGAGGCAGGATATATCGTATGCCTTGCCACGTCCAAGGTGCGCTATGCGGCGCTGAAGCTGTTGGATAAACTGGAGCTTACGCCGTATTTTGATTACATTGGCGGTTCTTCTCCGGATGCTTCACTGGATACTAAAACAGCCGTGATCCGCCATGTGCTTGCCCAGCCGTGTGTACAGGACAAGCGGGCTGTGATGGTGGGCGACAGGGACAACGATATGCATGGGGCGGCGGATTGCGGGCTGCCGGCGGTGGGCGTGCTGTACGGCTACGGTTCCCGCGGGGAGCTGGAACCTTTTGCTCCGCTGTATCTTGCGCCGTCCGCCGGCGCGCTGCGTGCATGGCTGCTGCAGCGCAAAGATCAAGGGGAAGCTGCGCTTCCGGAAAAGGAATGACCGTATTTGAACGATACTTCTGCACATTTCAGAATGCGTGACTGGAAATATGTGCCGAAACGGCAGCGGCGCGCATGCGTGACGCTGATCGTCTGCATTTTGTTTTTTCTTGCTTCGGCGTCGGCCACGGTTCTGCTGCTGATCCTTGATGCACGTTCTGCCAATCCTGTTTTGCCGCAGGTGATGGCCGAACTTACCGGAAAGGCCGAGCCGGAGGTGCAACAGCCGGAGTTTCCCGGCGGCGCGCTGCCAGAGAGCGCAGATGCGGGCCAGGCCTATCTGGATGAAACGATTTTCGTAGGGGATTCCAATACTGTGCGGATGTTTGCCTACGGGCTTGTCCCGCTGGAAAACTATATGGCGTTGGAGGGGATGGGCATCGAGAGCATCTCGCAGGGGCCCTGTGTTTATTTCAGTGGGGAGACAAAAGTCTATACCATTCCGCAGGCCATCGCAAAAGTGAAGCCGCGCCGGGTCGTGATGACCTTCGGCACAAACAACGCCAGCGGCCAGTTTACCCGGGAGTCGTTTATCGATGCTTACCGCGACGCGATTGCGGCGATTCAGGATGCTTACCCGTATTGCGACGTCATCATCAACGCAATTCCGCCCATAGGCAAGGTGCGCTCTTATCCTGACATCACAATGGAAACGCTGGATGATTTCAATAAGGCGCTGGAAGAACTGGCGCAGGAGCTGGGACTCCCGTTCCTGAACTCGTCTGAAGCGCTCAAGGGCGGAGACGGCTACGCAAAGCCGGATTATGTGATCGGCGATGGGCTGCATCTGAGCCAGGCGGCGTTGGAAGAGCTGCTGTTCTATACGCGGACCCATGCGTATGAGGCAGAGGACAGGCGGCCTGTAGCTGTAAAAGCACCGGAACGCAAGGCTCCGCCTGCCTGGCAGGGCGTTGTGGCAGCATCCGGCGGCGCGCAGGCGAGCTGACCGGCTGTTTTCAAAAATAAACCGAGGAGTTTTTTATGAATATTTCCGTACTCGGCTGCGGCCGGTGGGGTTCTTTTTTAGCGTGGTACCACAGCGCAAAAAATGACGTGACGCTTTGGGGGCGCGAGGGCTCCCGCAGCCTTGCGGCGCTGCGGGAAACAGGCGGCAACCGCTACCTGAAGCTCCCGGAGCGTGTTTGCCTGACCAGTGATCTGGGCGCTGCTTTGGAATCGGCGCAGCTTGTCGTCATTTCCATCAGTGCGCAGGAGTTGCGCGCGCTGGCGCGATGCATTCAGGCTTATCCTGTGGCGGGCAAAACGTTTATCCTTTGTATGAAAGGCCTCGAATGCGGTACTGGAGACCGGCTGACGCAGGTGTTCCGTAGCGAGGTGACGCAGCCCGTCTCGGTTGCCGTATGGGTGGGCCCCGGGCACGTAGAGGATTTTACAGCCGGCGTTCCCAATTGTATGGTTGTGGATTCCGACGACCGGACGGTGGTGGATTTCATTGTGAAAACGATGAGCACCGACCTCATCCGCCTATACAAAGGCGGAGACCTTGTGGGAACAGAGGTTGGAGCCGCGGCGAAAAATGTGATCGGCATTGCGGCGGGCATGCTGGACGGCAAAGGCCTTTCCAGCTTGAAAGGTTCACTGATGGCGCGGGGCGCGCGGGAGATTGCGCGGCTCATCCGCGCCATGGGCGGAAACGAGCTTTCCGCATACGGGCTGTGCCACCTGGGCGACTACGAGGCCACGCTCTTTTCAAGCCACAGCCACAACCGGCAGTTCGGAGAGAGCTATATCAAAGGTGAGCCGTACGGAAGCCTTGCCGAAGGCGTGCCCACTGTGCGCGCCCTGGTGGAACTGGGGGCGCGCTATGGAGTGGAACTTCCTATTTGTAACACGATTTACGCCATTCTTTATGAAGAAGCAGACGCGGATGCCGCGTTGCGCACCTTGTTTACCCGCAGTGTAAAAGGAGAATTCGATTCCTGAATCCATGCGGCACATCCCGAAGCCTCCCGGCATAAGATGGGCACAAGGAGGTATGCCGTATGATCGAACACAATGCGTTTTGCAACAGTGAGCCGCAGGAGGATGCCCTTTGCGGCTGCGTGGACAACTATGACCTGACGGACTGGAACGATATCGAACCGCCGGACTGGGAGGGCGGCGATGCGCCGCACCAACGCTCCTGCCTGTGCAACGGAGAAAATGGGGACGCCTATGACAATCGGGACCCCGACGGCTGCCGGAATTGCTGCGAAGGGGAGTCCTGCGACGGATGCAGGGATCCTGAAATGGAACTCTTTATCCCAAAGGCATCTTCTCAGCAACAGCCGGAATCCGGGACGCAGCGGCCGATCGTTTATAATTATATGGAGAACGAGGGCAGCTACGAGGAGCAGATCATTCAAATTTGAAGCAGACTGCGGCGGGCATGCCTGCCGCTTTTTGCTGCCTTAACAGAATTTTATCGCCGGCCCTGTTGACGAACGCAGACAAATCATGGATAATAGTAACGATAGATTCTATTTTCGCGCAGAAGGGGCGTGGCGTTTTTTGGCCTTTTATTATTGCCTGCTGTTTGATGTGGACGGCACTCTGCTGGATTTCAATGCGGCGGAGGACGGCGCATTGCGGGATACGCTGGCGCATTTTTCCCTGCCAAACACCGAGGATGCCGTCTCCCAGTACCATGACATCAACAATGCGCTGTGGGCGGCGCTGGAGCAGGGGAAGGTACGGCAGGACAAGCTTGTTATCCAGCGCTTTGAAAAGCTGCTCGCTGCGTTTGGCATGCAGGGCAATCCCGTGGAGATCAACGATTATTACTTAACACAGTTATCTCAGCGCGCAGATACGTTCCCGGGCGCTGAGGAAGCGCTGGAGGAACTGGCGGAAGTGGCCACGCTGGCTGTTGTTTCCAACGGCGTTGAAAAAGTGCAGGCGGGCCGTTTGGAAAAGTCGGGCTTGGGCCGCTTTTTTGACGGCGTGTTCGTATCCGGCCGGGTAGGCGCGACAAAGCCCGCCCGCAAAATATTCGATACGGCCCTCAATACACTGGGCATTGAAAACCGGAAAAAGGTACTTATGATCGGCGATTCTCTGAAAGCGGATATCGCCGGGGGCACGGGAGCGGGTATCGACACCTGCTGGTGCAACTTCCGCGGCGCGGTTTTGCCCGAGGGCGCTCCGCAGCCGACCTACACGATCCAGGGATATGAGGAATTGCTTCGCATCGTCATGGAAGAGGAGGAGCTTGCAAATGCCGGAAGTAAAGAAAAACGCCATCAGCTTTAAGTCCTCCAATGGAACGGACATCGTCGCGGGGTATTATTACACCTGTCCCGGGATGGAACCGCGCTGTATCCTGCAAATTTCCCACGGCATGTGCGAATACATCGGCCGTTATGACGATTTTGCCGGGTATATGGCGCAGAAAGGCTATGTGGTTTGCGGCAACGACCATTTGGGACACGGCGCCACAAGCAGCGGCCCGAACGGAACAGACGGCTATTTTGCCGAAAAGGACGGACGCAAATTTGTGCTGCAGGATCTGCACGAAATGAACCGCCTTGCCCGCGAGGCGTATCCGGGGCTGCCTGTTATCCTGCTCGGACACAGCATGGGCAGCTTTTTTGCGCGGATGTATGCCGTCCTGTATCCGGAAACGCTGCATGCACTGGTGCTCAGCGGCACGGGCGGTCCTAACCCGTTGGCGGGCGTAGGACTTGCTCTTACTGAGGCGATCGGCAGGGTGAAAGGGCGAAAGCACCGTTCGAAGTTTCTTAACAACATGGCGTTCGGCCAATATTTGAAGCGGGTGGATTCTCCCGATACGCCCTATGACTGGATCTCACGCGACAAAGAGGTCGTTGCACGGTATGCACAGGATGCAAAGTGTACGTTTATTTTTACTGCCAGCGCGTTTCACGAGCTAATGGCGATTTTGCGTGCGGTGAACCGTCCCCAATGGGCGCAGAAGGTGGACAAGCGTCTGCCCGTCGCGCTGTTTGCCGGCGACGCAGATCCGGTGGGAGATTACGGCAGAGGCGTTGAATCCGTTTACCGCGCGCTGAAAGATGCCGGTGTGAAAGACGTTTTCCTCAAGCTGTACCCCGGCGCACGGCACGAGATATTGAATGAAACAAACCGGGCTGAGGTATACGCGGATATCCTCGCGTGGTGCGATGCCCATCAGGCGTGAAAGCTCGGGCAAAATGTTTTTGGATAAAGCGGCGGTGTACTCATGCCGTTGTTTTATATAGGCGATATCCCAAATCTTTGGAATGGAGAGAGAAATCGTAAATGGAAGTATTCATGAATTTTATCAATGCGATGTTTGGAAGCATCCTGTCGCTTGATCCCGTTTCGGCCGTTAAAATGGTCGTGATGTGGGCCATCGGCGGCACTCTGATCTACCTGGCTATCAAGAAGGACATGGAGCCCAGCCTGCTGCTGCCCATGGGCTTCGGCGCCATCCTTGTCAACCTGCCGCTTTCCGGCGCCATCGACCAGATGCATGAGTTGGGCATCGAGGTGGGCGCCCTGAGCGAGCTGTTCCGCGCGGGCATCTCCAACGAGCTGTTCCCGTTGCTGCTGTTCATCGGCATCGGCGCGATGATCGACTTCGGCCCGCTGCTGGCCAATCCCAAGCTGCTGTTGTTTGGCGCGGCCGCGCAGTTCGGCATTTTTATGACGCTGACGCTGGCCTGCCTGGTGAACCTGATTTTTCCGGGTATGTTCAGCATTCAGGATGCCGCCAGCGTTGCCATCATCGGCGCTGCGGACGGCCCCACGTCTATTTTTGTCGGCAACTTCTACGGCACCAAGTATCTGGGCGCCATCATTGTTGCGGCGTACAGTTACATGGCGCTGGTGCCCATCATCCAGCCGCCGGTCATCCGCATGGTGACAACAAAAAAAGAGCGTCTGATCCGTATGCCTTACGAGGCGAAGGAGATCAGCAAGACGGTGCGTATCCTGTTCCCGATCGTGGTCACCGTGATTGCGGGCCTGATTGCGCCGCGCAGCGTTTCTCTGGTCGGCTTCCTGATGTTCGGCAACCTGCTGCGTGAATGTGGTGTTCTGAACAGCCTTTCTGAAACAGCTCAGAATGTGCTGGCAAACCTCATTACCATCGTGCTCGGCATCACCGTTGCCACCCAGATGCAGGCGGATATGTTCCTGTCCTGGGGCACGCTGATGATCATGCTGCTTGGTCTGTTTGCATTTATTTTCGACACGGTCGGCGGCGTGATGTTTGCCAAATTCCTCAATCTGTTCACGAAGAAAAAAATCAATCCGATGATCGGCGCATGCGGCATTTCCGCGTTTCCGATGAGCAGCCGTGTGGTCCATAAGATGGGCCTGAAGGAAGACCCGCAGAACTTCCTGCTCATGCACGCGGCGGGCGTCAATGTCGGCGGGCAGATCGCCAGCGTTATCGCGGGCGGCCTGATCCTCAACCTGATCGCCAGAGTATAAGGAGGTACTGGTATGGATATGGTATTGCAGTCTCTCAGTGTCATGCTCATGGGCATGTGCGGTATTTTCATTGTTATGGGTATCATCAGCGTGGCCGTTTCACTGCTGAACCGGTTCTTCAAATAAAAGAAACTGGCAAAGAGAATCGATGTCTGCACAGGGATGTCTGCGCAGGCTTGAGATACAATGAAGAAACCGCTGCCGAGGCGCATTCCCGGCGGCGGTTTCTTCCTGTTGCAGGGAGGAGGGCCGACGTGCCGAGAAAATTGTTCTTCCGATTGAAAGACGGTTTCCCACGGGTAAAGTTGTGTTTTTGCGTGCTCTGCGTTTTGACTTATCTGGCGCTCATCCGCGTGTCTGGAGCAAAGCTGTGGGGGCTGTTTGTTTTCTTCCTCTGTGCCGCGGTGTATTTATACCTCCCCGGCCGTTTCTGGGCCCGCGTCACAGGAATGGAGAAGGTTCTGCCGGAATTCGCTGTGCCGCTGGGCGTCCTTCTTGGCACAGGCTTTCTGGCCGTCCTGTATTGTGTCAGCATGCGTTTGGGCGTTCTGTGGCTGCTGCGCGCGCTGCCGCCGGTGCTGGGGCTGCTCTGGCTGGTGCTCCTGCGGGGCGCGCCGCAAAGTCCGTGGAAAGCGGCACGCGCTGTATATGCGGACGGCGGATTCCTTTCACGGGTCACTCTTTGGTGTGTCCTGTCCGTTTTGTTTGCGCTGATGGTCAGCGTAAAAAATGCGCACCCTGCCGCTGCGGGAGAGATCGTTCTGACGCAGGATGTGATGTGGAATATCGGGAATGCCAATTCTTTTGCGCTGGGATTCCCTCCGCAGGACATCCGCTTTTCCATGGTGCGTTTTTCTTATCATTATCTCACGGAGCTTGTGTTCGGTGCGCTTTCTATTGTGAGCGGAATCGCCTGCTATGATATTTACGTGTTTTATGCGGGACCGCTGGTTTTGGCTGCTCTGCTGTGCTGTCTGTATGCATTGGGCATCTGCTTTTACCGCGGCCATCGGAACAAGGCGTTATTGTTCACCTTCGCCATGTTTTTGTTCAACTGCGCCAGCCTGTGGACAGCTCTGACAAACGGAACAGGCAGTTTCGGCAATACAAATATGATGCACCTCATTACGAACGTGAATGCGCAGGGAACAGCGGCTGTTTTTGTTTCGGTTTTTGTGATCCTGTTTACAGAAATGGCCCGCAGATGCTTTGATGTGAGTTGGATGTATCTGACGGTTTTTCTGGGCAGTTTTGCACTTGTGTGTTTTGCCAAAGGGCCGGCAGCGGCCATTGTCGTTTGCAGCTTTGCGGTCACAATGCTGTTTGTACTGTTCCGCAAACCGCGCTGGAGCCGGGCATTGACCGCGTTGGCTGGAGTTCTGGCGGTTTTCCTGGTGGTCTACCTTGTGATTTTTTCTTCCGGGACAAACACCAGTGTTCATTTCGGATTCAAGACGTTGGAAGCTTCCGCACCGCGCCAGTGGCTGCGTGCATGGATGGGAGACAGCGCAGCGGCCGGTGCGGTATGCATGGTGCTGGGAGCGGTTTTGCATGTATTTTGTATGCAGCCTTTTCAATTTCCACTGTATTTAAAAGGGCTTTGTAGGGACATCCGCGGATTGCTGCGGCTTCCGGCGGAACGCTTGCTGGCAAACGGCATTGTGGCGGGCGGCTTTCTTGCCTATTTTCTGTTTTGGCATCCCTCATACAGCCAGCTTTATTTTGTTCTGATTGCAATTATGTTTATGAATCTGCTCGCGGTTGACCAGGTAACGACGGTGCGTACACGCGCGGGAAAAGCCTTCTGCACGCTGTGCGGTGCCGTCGGTCTCGCCACCAGTGCCGTGCTGGTGATTAACTTTACAGGCAGCGGGATGCGCCAGCTGGCGCGTAACCTTGATATTATCCCCAAGTACCCGTATGTCAGCACCGCCAGCGCAGGCGATGAGGCGGCGATGAAATGGCTGCAGAGCAATACGCCGCAGGATGCAGTGTTCGCTACCAACCGTATTCACAGCATGGCCAACGCCTCGGACGGTATCTCCAGCTTGTATACCGCGATGAGCGGCCGGCAGGCATATATGGAAGGCTATACCTATGCAGTGACGAACATGGGGGTTTCCGAGGCCGTTGTTGCGCAAAAGCAGGCTGTGAATACTGCACTGTTCGATGCATCGACGGCGCCGGAGGAAGTCCTGCGACTTTGTGCGGAAAACGGCATCGACTACCTTGTTTGTTCCAAACAGTATCCGGGCGACACAAGCCAGCTATCCGGGCTTGTGGTCGTGTATGAAAACGCCGACGTAACGATATACGCGGCAGATCAATGAGAAAATTATGTTATTAACGATACAAAACATTCAAAAATATTTTGGAGCTGAGCTGTGTCTCAGGAACATCAGCTGCGTGCTGGACGCACAAGACCGCGCCGGAATTATTGGCGAGAACGGCGCGGGCAAAACCACGCTCATCAAGATCATCACGGGTGAGCTGTACCCGGATGACGGAATCGTGACGCTGGCGCACGGGGCGACGATAGGTTATCTGGAGCAGAACAGCGTGCTGGACCCCGCATGCACGGTATATGGAGAAATGGAAAACGCGTTTCGTTCCGTTTTGGACGCGATGGACGAGATGAAGCGTCTGGAGCGTCAGATGGCGGAGTGTCCGGGCGACCATATGCTTTTGGAACGTCATGCGCAGCTCTCCGCCGTTGTAGATGCGGCGGACGGCTATAATATGGACACACAGATCAAAAAGATATTGAATGGCATGGCTTTTCCCGCGCCGGATTATCAGAAAAGCGTGGCTGTGCTCTCCGGCGGCGAGCATACCCGACTTTGCCTTGCCAAGCTGCTGCTGCAAAAGCCCGATCTTCTGATTCTGGACGAGCCGACAAACCATTTGGATTTTGAGACGATGGAATGGCTGGAAAGCTATCTCAAAACCTATCCGGGCGCGATTCTGGTGGTGAGCCACGACCGTTATTTTCTTGATGCTGTCTGCAACCGCATTTTCGAAATCGAGGACAATACGCTTACAGCATATAAGGGGAATTATTCCGCTTATCTTCCGCAAAAAGAGGCGGCTGTGGCGCTTCAGCAGAAGCAGCATGATGCGGATATGGAGAAAGCCGCGAAGCTGGAAGATTATATTGCGCGTAATCTGGTGCGCGCCTCCACCACAAAAATGGCCCAAAGCAGGCGCAAGCAGCTTGAGAAAATGGAGATCACAGAAGCACCGCGCACCTCCCACACCGATCTGAAGTTCCGCTTCACCTTCGATGTGACGCCTTACAACGAGATTCTTACGGCGAAGAATATTTCTGTCACACTGGGCGGCAAAAGACTTGTTGAAGGATTGGATCTGCTTGTAAAGCGGGGAGAACGCCTGGTCATCGCGGGCCCGAACGGCGCGGGAAAATCCACGTTGCTGCGTGTGCTGGACGGCAAGCTGCGTCCACAGGCGGGCACAGTGCGCTTAGGCGCTGGCGCAAAGCCGTCTGTGTTCGAACAGCAACAGCTTCGCCGAGGCGGCACGGTCATCAGCACGATTTGGGACAAATATCCAAAATTCACGGAACTTGAGGTGCGCAGCCACTTGGCCAAGCTGAATTTTCGTGGTGAAGATGTATTCAAGCCGTGTTCGGCACTTTCGGGCGGCGAACTGGCCCGTCTGCGCTTTGCGGAAATTTTGCTGGAAAAGCCGAATCTTTTGTTCCTGGACGAGCCGACGAACCATTTGGATATCTATACCCGGGAATCTCTGGGGGCGGCGCTGGCTTCCTATGAGGGGACGCTTGTGCTCGTCACTCATGACCGTTATCTGATGAACAGCCTTGCTTGTCCAATTTTATTTATTGAAAACGGAAAGACTTCGCTATATGAAGATTATGACGCGATGATGCACCGCGGGGCTGTGCCGCCTGAAAAAAACATCGCACCGGAAAAGACGGCGTCTGCAGGCAAGGCTGCTTACGGCAAGGAGCAGCGCCGACGCCGCGCGGAGCTTCGCGCACGGATCAAAGCGCTGGAGGATGAAATGGAGACTCTGGCCCTGCGCATTATGGCGTTGGAGGGTGAAGTGAACGACCCTGATGTTCTGCGGGATCACACGCGTCTGCGGGACGTATGCGATGAGCTGGACGATACCCGTTTTCATCAGGACGAGGTCCTGGCCGAATGGGAAAGGCTTGTGGAAGAACAGGAAGCTTACGAGCAGGAAAACGACGAATAACACAATACAGGTATGCCCCGGACGCATTCAGCGCCCGGGGCATTTTTGGTTCTAACGCCTGTCCGCGTTTCATATCATTGAACAAATGAATGGCAAAGGACGGGAAGAGATGGACGCTTTTTATCATGCTGCGTCACAGCTGCCCGGTGCAGTCTCGCAGGCGCTGATGCGCATTCCGCCCCGGTGGGCGGGGGACATTACGGAAATCCGCCTGCGTTCGGGCCGCCCGGTGTCGCTTAGCACGCCGAGCGGCGCACGGTTTGTTTCCATAGACGGCGGTTGGCGAGAAAAACCGGATACAGGCGTGCTGTCTACGCCGCACGCGCTGGTGCAGAACTGCTTTCAGGCCATCTGCGGATATTCGGTGCACAGTTTTGCGGATTGCATCGCGAACGGCTTTGTTCCGCTGCCGGGCGGGCACAGGGCGGGCGTGTGCGGTACGGCATTCGTGGATGGCAGCGGAACCTTTACGCTCAAAAATATCACGTCCATCAATCTGCGCGTGGCTCGCACGGGCTTGTGTGCCTGCGACGCCGTTCTGCGTCCGCTGCTGTGCGCACCCGGCGTGGGGCTGCTGATCGCGGGTGCGCCGGGCAGCGGCAAAACGACGCTGCTTCGCGCCGTGCTGGCGGAGCTTTCCGCGGCGGGCCGAAAAACAGCCGTGGTGGACGAGCGTTTCGAAATCGCCCCTGTGGAGCAGTCCGGCTTCTGCACGCGGCTGCCTCAGCACTGCGACGTGCTTTCGGGATACCCCAAACACATCGGTATGCAGCATGCGCTGCGCGCACTTGCACCGGACGTTATCGTGTGTGACGAGGTTGGAGCAATGGAAGATATCGCGGCGATCACGCAGGCGGCAAACGCAGGCGTCGGGCTTGTGGTGACCATCCACGCGCCTGACGCGGAAACGCTGCGCCGCAGGCCGCAGTACACGGCTCTGCTGCAGACGGGCGCTTTCCGTCATGTGGCGTTTTTAAAAGGTAAGGAAACACCGGGCAGAATATCGGAGGTCGTGGATGCGGGAACTGTTTTTTAAATGTATCGGTGCGATACTTGTGCTTTACACGGGCGCAGCCATGGGTTGGCGCAAAGGCAACGCCGCCATGCGCCGCGTACAGGTGCTGGCGGATATCTGCGCTTTTTTGGGCGCAGTGCGGGACGACCTTCATTTCCGCTGCGGCCGAACGGAGGAAATCCTCGCTGCGGCACAGCAAAATACCCGGCTGTCGGCGCTGCCGCTTTATTTTTCCGATCTCGCCTCCGGCTGCGGCCTTCAGACAGAGCTGGACAATGCGCTTTGCCGCACTGAACGGGAAATTGCGGGCGTGACGCGGCGGGAAGAGCGAGTGCTGCTGCGCGGCGCGCTGGAGGGGCTGGGCGGCTGTCCCGCGCAGGAGGAGGAACAAAGGCTGGCCTACGCCCAAACACAGCTGGAAACCGCTTTGGATGCTGCCAGAGCGGAGGCTGCCCAGCAGCGCCGGCTGTACCGGACGCTGGGCCTCTCGCTGGGCGGGGCTGCCGCGCTGCTGCTGCTGTGAGCCAGACGGCGTTCCGGGCAGCACGCTGTATGTGAAAAAGGAGCGAAGCGGAAAATGAACATTGATTTTGTATTCAAGATCGCCGCCATCGGCATCATTGTAGCTGTGCTCAACCAGCTGCTGATCCGTTCCGGCCGGGAGGAACAGGCCATGATGACGACGCTGGCGGGGCTTATCGTCGTGCTGATGATGATCATCAGCCAGATCAGCGTCCTGTTCGACACCATCAAGGACCTGTTTGCATTGTGATCTGCCATGGACATTTTCAAGATCCTGGGCTTCTGTCTGTGTGCGCTGGTGCTGTTGAGCGTACTGCGCCAATACAATCCCGGATACGCGGTGCTGGCCGCACTGGCCTGCTGCATGGTATTGCTTTGGTTCGTCATGCAGGCGCTGGGGCCTGTACTTTCTTTTGTGGAAACTCTTTCGCAGTTTTCAGGCTTCGAGCATTTGGGAACCGTGTTCAAGGCTGTCGCCATCGCGCTGATGGCCCAAAGCGTGCAGGACCTGTGCATGGAAGCAGGGCAAACGGCCCTTGCCGGACGCGTGGAGCTGGCGGGCAAGGTGGCCGTGCTGCTGGCGGCTATGCCGCTGTTCACGGTGCTGACGGATACGCTGCTGGCGCTGCTGCGATGAGGGAGCCGCTTCACTCACGAAGGATTTGGAAACGGCTGGCTTGCCTTGCAGCCATGCTGTTCTGCGTTGCGGCGGCCGGCGTGCCGGCGCTGGCGCAGGAGGCGGCGGGAGACTCCGGAAGCGGGCAATCCGGGATACCTGAGGAATGGGCGCAGGTCACGCAGGAAGCGCCAATGACCGCCGGGGATTTCAGCGGGATGACATTGTCCGACTGGCTGGAAAAGGGCGCGGAAATACTGCGCGAGAGCTTGCATGAGCCTTTGAGACTATTGGCAAGGCTGTGCGGCCTGCTGCTGCTGGCGGCCGTGGGAAAAAGCATGTGCACCGAGCGAACGTCGCCGGAACTCGCGGGCCTTGTGGATACTGTTGTCACGCTGGCTGTGTTCACGCTCTGTTCTTCCTGCATGCTGGCGCTCACCGGTGTACTGCAGGATGCAATCGAAACAAGCCGCGTTTATATCATTTCTTTTGTTCCGGTGTTCGCTTCTGTGCTGACAGCCTGCGGACAGGTAGGCGGCGCGGCGCTGTACAGTGGCTTTTTCTTCGGTGCGGCGATGGTTATGGCAGATATTCTGTGCAGAGTGGGGCTGCCGCTCACGCGTGTGCTGCTGGCGCTGAATGCTACTGCGGCCGTAGGCAGTACGCTGGACCTTTCGCAATTGACCGCCTCCGTATGCCGATGGACGAAGTGGCTGCTCACGTTTTGCGCCACGGTGTTCGGCGCGCTCATCGGCCTGCAGGGGATATTTGCGCAGAGCGCGGATACACTCGCGCTGAAAACCGGGAAATTTCTGCTGAGCAGCGGCGTGCCCGTTGTGGGACGGGCAATCTCCGACGCAATGGGCAGTGTGCTGGCCGGATTGAAAATGCTCAAAGGCACAGTGGGGTTTGCGGTGATCGCCGTCATTGCGGCGTCGTTTCTGCCGCTGCTCATACAGTGCTGTGCGTACCACCTTGTGTTTTCCGCCGGAAACATCGTGGCGTCGGCAACGGGCGGCACCAAAAGCGCAAAGCTGCTTTCCGGCCTCTCGGATTGTGTGAGCCTTTACATTTCGATGGTTGTCTTTTTTAGCCTGATCGTCATTTCTTCCACGCTTGTGATGATCCTGCTGGGGAATGGAGGGTAGAATTGGAACAAATCAGGGCCTGGGTGCTGGCCGTGTGCTTTGCGTGTATCGCGGCCGGCATCCTCGGGCAGCTTTCTTCCTCCCGGACGCGGTTTTCTGTCATAAAGCTGATACTCACCCTATATATTTTAATAACCGCATTCGCCCCGCTGCAAAGCCTGGGCGATGGGCATGTAACGTTCGACATTCCGGAAGCGCCGCAGACAGTGCAGGCGCCGGATACGGAAGCAATGGTGTTGAACACGGTGTGCACACGGTTGGAGGATACTGTGCGCAGCGCGCTTGCGGAGAACGGGATTGCGTACACCGAAGTGGACGTGGCGTTGGGCGCCGACAGCGAGACCGTAGAGGTGGCGGACGTCACTGTAATAGTCCCCGGCGGCACAGATGCTTCGGGCGTGGAGGATGTTGTCACAAAAGCGCTGGGAACACATGTCCCGGTAACGGTAAATGAAGAAGGATAATGCAAATGGAAAAGAAAGCGGAGCATGGAGGCTGGCAGGAAATGCTGCACGGGCTGTTCCAGAAAAAGAATTGGCTTTTCTTTGTCGGGCTCGCGGGGATCTGCCTGATTTTTTTATCCGACATTCTGTTCGGAGGCCGGGAGGGTTCCACGGGCGCGGCGCGGCAGAGCACACAGCAGGCTGTGAGCGCAGCGACGGGCGTTCAGGAATTGGAGACCCGCCTGACCGAAATGCTGGAGAGCGTGCAGGGCGCCGGCAAAGTGCAGGTGATGATCACACTGGAAAGCGCCGGAGAAACGGTGTATGCACGCGACGAACAATCTGATACACAGACGACGCAGGACGGATCGGACGGTGTGACGGACCGAAAGGAATCCTATAAAAGCGAGCATATCATCGTTGACGCGGCGGATGGAAAACAACCTCTTGTGGAAACGCACATCGAACCGGAGGTGAAGGGCGTGGCCGTGGTGTGCGAGGGCGGGGACGATATTACTGTGATAAAACGCATTACCGATCTGGTCTCGGTTGTATTGGGGCTTTCGACCAACCGGATATGCGTTACAAAAATGATTTAGACGGAGGATGCATATGAAAAGCGCAAAAAGCAAAAGACAATTCACCTTGCTTACCCTGGTGGTGGCGCTGGGCGTTGCGGTGTACCTGAACTGGGAGTACGCGAAAACAGACGCGCCTTTCGCACTGCAGGACCCCGGTGCTGTAAGCGCCAACGCAGCCGTGGAAACTGTTACAGACGGCACAACATCCGGCGTGCTGGACGCCCTGCCCGTGCAGGAGGCGCTGCCCGACAAGAACTACGGCGACGCGCAGCTTGTGAGCGCGAATGAGACCAGCAACGACAAATACTTTGAACAGGCTCGACTGACACGAAGCAAAACGCGGGATGAAGCGCTGGACACCATGCAGCAGGCGCTGAAAAATGCCGAGTTGTCCGAGACTGAAAAGACAGCGGTCACCCAAACGCTCACCAACACCATCAACAGCATCACAGTGGAAAGCGACATCGAAAACATGGTAAAGGCGAAAGGCTTTGCGGATTGCGTCGCATTTATCGAGGGAGAAAAGATCAACCTTGCCGTGAAAACAGGCAGCGAAGGATTGGATAAGAGTGAGGTGGCGCAGCTGCGGGATATCATTTTGGGTAAAATGGAGACGGAGGCGAAAAATATCAGTATCGTCGAAGTGAAATAGGTGTTGTGAAAGCAGCCGGAAGATGGTATAATAATTCCAAAGCCGCTTCGACGGGCGGCCGGCGCACAGTTGGTGCGCCGGCTTTCCTGCCGCCAGCGGCTTGTGGGATGCCGGCAGTGAAAAAACGTGCCCGGCACTCCTGAAAACTTGCATGTGCGCCCGCGCAGCGGGCAGGGAGGCTTTGAAATGGACGTTACAAATTCCAGCACCATCGGCGGCAGCCTGCAGATATCCACGGATGTCATTGCGAAGATCGCAAAGCTCGCCACGCTTGAGATCGAAGGCGTGAAGGAAGTATCCACTGGAACGATGGGTGTAAAGAGCCTGTTCAATAAGGTGAATCTTCAAAAGCCGATCCTCGTCCAGCTCACTGATGATGTGGCGGAGATCACGGTGAATATCATGGTGAGGTATGGTTATAAGATTCCGCAGCTCTGCGAGAAGGTGCAGGAAAACGTGAAAAGTTCTGTGCAGAACATGACATGCATCACCGTTTCTAAAGTCAACATTGTGGTAACAGGCGTCGCGCAGGAAACTGCCGGCCCGGAAGCGGAGTAACCGAGAAAATCCATGACCCTCCCGCTCTCTGCAGGAGGGTTTGTTTTTGTGAGGAATATCATGAAGAGAAGAATTGCCCGTGAAAACGCTTTTATCGCCGCCTTTGAAGCCAGCTTCAACGCCAACAGCATCGAGGAGATCGTTGCCGCATCACGCGAGCAGGACGAATATGCCGTCGATGCGTATGGCGAAGCGCTGCTGGCAAACTTTTACGCACACAGCGCCGAAGTGGACGATCTGATCAAGGCCAGGCTTAAAGATTGGACGCTGGCCCGTCTGCCGCGCGTAAATGCGGCCATCCTGCGCCTCGCCGTGACCGAAATGCGGTTCAACGGCAGCGACGATATGGACAGTATCGTCATTAACGAAGCGGTAGAGCTGGCGAAAAAATACGCCGGAGAAGAGGACTACCAGTTCATCAACGGCGTGCTGGGGGCAATCTCCCGGGAGGCGCACAGCGCAAAAGCGGACGAGCCTGCCGTTCCGGCGGACTCCGCTTCGGAGGAAGCCTGAGCATTATGTACACCCTTGGCATTGATACGAGTAATTATGCAACCTCTTTGGCTGTGTTCGACACCGCGGCCGAAGAGGTTGTTTGTGACCGTAAACGTTTTTTACCCGTGAAGCCGGGCGAACTGGGCCTCCGGCAGAGCGACGCCGTGTTTCACCATACGGCTGCGCTTCCGGAGCTGCTGCGGGAGCTGGATGCCGAGTTTCCGTTGCACAGAGTGGACGCCGTCGGCGTTTCGGAGAAACCGCGCCCGGTGGAAGGCTCATATATGCCGTGCTTCCTCACAGGGCTTGCAGTGGCGCAGGGGCTGGCACTGGCGCGCGGCGTCCCTTTGGTGCGCACCACTCATCAACAGGGGCATATCGCCGCCGCTCTGCTCTCCGCAGCGGGGGCGTCGCTTTTCGCACGGCGCGTGCTTGTGTTCCATATTTCGGGCGGAACCACCGAGCTCCTTTTGTGCAGCGGAACGTCTGTCGTGTGCCGGGTGGGCGGCAGCACCGACCTTTATGCCGGCCAGGCGGTGGACCGCATCGGCGTAAAACTGGGCTTTGCGTTCCCGGCAGGGGCGGAGCTTTCCAGCCTCGCTTCTGAATGCAGCGAAGAGATAAAGCCAAAGGTAAGCGTAAAAGGTGCGGACTGCAGCTTTTCCGGATTGGAAAACCAGTGTGCCGCACTGCTGGAACATGGCGCAGCCCCGGCTTACGTTGCGAAATATTGCCTGAGTGCCGTGGGCCAGACGGTACTTCGAATGATCTGTGCCGCACAGGAACAGTATCCCGGCGTGCCGGTGGTATGCGCGGGCGGCGTGATGAGCAGCGATATCATACGCGCTTATGTACAGCGGACGCAGCCGGATATTTATTTCGTACCGGGCCGGTATTCCAGCGACAACGCCATCGGCGTGGCCGTTCTGGCGGCAAAGGAGGTTCAGGCATGGCCAATGTGATCACGGTAACGGCGCTGAACCGTTATGTGAAAACGCTGTTGGAGCGGGACTCTGTTTTAACAGATGTGGCGCTGCGCGGCGAGATATCCAATTTTACGAACCATTATAAGACCGGACATTTTTATTTTTCCCTGAAAGACGAGCAATGCTCTGTCAAAGCAGTTATGTTCCGGCGTGATGCACAGAATCTGGCATTCATGCCGCAGAACGGCATGCGCGTCATCGTGCGGTGCCGGATTTCTCTGTTCGAGCGGGACGGCGCGTTTCAGGTCTATGTGGAAGATATGTTTCCGGACGGTATTGGTGCAATGCAGATGGCATTCGAGCAGCTCAAGGAAAAGCTTGACAAGGAAGGTCTGTTCGCTCCGGAGCACAAGAAGCCCCTGCCTGCAATGCCGAAATGCGTCGGCCTGGTTACCTCCAAAACGGGCGCGGCGTTGCAGGATATCCTCAACGTGACGCAAAGGCGCTATCCGATTGCACGTTTTCTGCTTTATTCTGTAACCGTACAGGGAAACGAGGCTGCTCCGGAGATCGCAAACGCCATTACGCGGCTGGACAAGGGCGGACGTGTGGACGTGATCATCGTTGCGCGGGGCGGCGGCTCACGGGAGGATCTGTGGGTTTTCAACAATGAGAGTATCGCCCGCGCGGCATTTGCCAGCAGTACGCCCGTAGTCTCGGCCGTGGGGCATGAGATCGATTTCTCCATTCTGGATTTTGTGGCGGATCTGCGTGCTCCTACGCCTTCGGCGGCAGCGGAGCTGGTGATGCCGGACATGGAAGCGGAATTGCGGGAGATTCGGCGCAGTTATTCAAATATTTGCAAAGAAATACAAAACCGCCTTCAGTTATGTTATAATAGAGTGCGGGATATAGAGGCGGCGCCCCAGCTTGCGGCGGCGCGTTCGCTGCCGCTGGGCCTGCTGCGGGAGCTTTCAGAAAAAGCTGACGCCGCCCGGGCTGCCATGCATGGCAAAATGGACGCCGCCAAGGGGCGCGTTGCTCACGCAGCCATGCTCTGCGGTTCGCTCAGTCCATACAGTGTACTGGCGCGCGGTTACAGCATCGCCCGGAAAGCGGGCTCTGTGCTCAAAAGCAGCGCGGACGCTTCGGAGGGCGACAGGGTAGAGGTACAGCTGGCCGCAGGACGGCTGGGCTGCAGGGTGGAAACGATTATTACAGAGGAAGAGCTATGAAAAAAGAAATGACATTTGAAGCGGCGGGCACGGAGTTGGACGCTATCCTTGCGGAGCTTTCCGACTCGGAGACGCCTCTGGACCGCAGCCTTGTGCTGTACGCCAGGGCGGCAGAACTCATCGCCTTTTGCAACGAAACACTGCAAAAGGCGCAGATCACCATTGATGAGATCGACGCAAAAAACGCCGGAAAGCAGGAATAAAGAAGGAGCGTTCTATGGATTACAACGCGCAGTACCAGGCATATTTGAACACGGCCGAGACGGCGCTGGCGCAGCAGGCGGACCGGTGCTTTAACGAACGCTCCCGCGTGTGTGAGGCGGCGCGGTACAGCCTGTTCGGCGGCGGAAAGCGTGTGCGCGCCGTGCTTTGCCTGGCCGTGTGTGATATGCTGGACGGCAACAGAAACGCGGCAGCCTGTTATGCGGCTGGGGTGGAGATGCTGCACTGCTATTCTCTCATCCATGACGACCTTCCTTGCATGGATAATGACGATATGCGCCGAGGGCGTCCGTCGTGCCACAAAGCTTTTGGGGAGGCTACGGCTCTGCTGGCAGGCGACACTCTGCTTACGGCAGCATTCGAAACTCTTTCCGGTTCACCAGGCACTGCCGTCCAGAACACCGCCGCCGTTTGTGCGCTGAGCCGTGCGGCCGGGGCAAACGGTATGGTGTGGGGTCAGGAGCTTGACCTTACTTTTGAAGAAAAGCCTGCCACGGCTGAAGAATTGCGCGAGGTGCACCGCAACAAGACCGGAATGCTCATCAACGCGGCGGCGCAGCTGGGAGCGGTGGCGGCAAGTGCGGACGATATTCAGCGGCAGGCCATTGCGCGATATGCCTTTTCCGTAGGACTGGTGTTCCAGATCATTGACGATATTTTGGACGTTACGGCGACGGCGCAGCAGTTGGGCAAACCCATTGGCAGCGACGCTGCCAATGGGAAAACGACGTTTGTTACATTGCACGGCGTGGAACGCTCCCGCGGGATTGCGCAGGAATTGACAGACGGGGCCTGTGGCGTCCTACGCGCGGCATTCGGCGGCCGGGCGCAGTTTCTGGAGACCTTAGCGGCCAGCCTGCTGGAACGAAATCAGTAGAAAGGACCAGATCGTAATGCATGTTTTGCAACGGCTTTTTTTCGGGAATTACATCCTGTCCGTCGCTCTGCTCTCCTGGCTGGCGGCGCAGATATGTAAGACGATCATCAACTATATCCTGAGCGGCAAATTTGAAGCGGAGCGCATGTGGGGAGCAGGCGGCATGCCCAGTGCACACTCGGCGCTCGTCTGTTCCATGTTTATGGCCGCAGCAAAAAGCCAGGGCGTCAACTCGCCCATTTTCGCTATTGCATTTATCCTGGCCGCTATCGTAATGTACGACGCCATGGGTGTGCGGCGTGAGACCGGCGAACAGGCCAAGGTACTCAACCGTATGATATCCGACTGGCTGAGCGAAGACGAGGACGCACCTGCCTATCTGGCGCAGAATGGCCGCAAGCTGAAGGAAAAAGTGGGGCACACTCCATTTGAAGTGCTTTCCGGCGCGTTATTGGGAATTTTGATCGCTGTGATCGTCCCCGCACCCTGAAGGCAGTAAAACGATTGATAGAAAGGACGTGAACGGCACGCGCCTTTTAGACACGATCCATTCCCCGGCCGATGTCAAACGGCTGGATTTCGGACAGCTGCAGGAGCTGTGCGCGGAGATCCGCGCGTTTTTGATTGACTCCGTCTCCAAAACCGGAGGGCATCTTTCCTCCAATCTCGGTACCATTGAACTGACGGTTGCGCTGCATAAGGTGTTTGCTACACCCAGCGATAAATTTGTCTGGGACGTGGGACATCAGTGTTATACGCACAAGATCCTTACCGGGCGCAGGGAAGGATTCGACCGGCTTCGCATGCTGGGAGGCATCTCCGGGTTCCCAAGCCCGCGGGAAAGCGAACACGACGCTTTTATCGCGGGACATGGCAACACCTCACTCTCCGCTGCCATCGGCATGGCCCAGGCGAAGAAGCTTCGGCATGAGCCGGGCAAGGTCATTGCCGTCGTGGGAGACGGCGCTTTTACCGGCGGCATGATCTATGAGGGCATGAACAATATCCGTAGCCTGAACAATTTGATCGTCGTGCTCAACGACAACAAAATGTCCATTTCTAAAAACGTCGGTTCGGTGGCGCAGTATCTTACCCAACTGCGCACCAGCCCGCGTTATTTCAAAGCAAAACGGGATGTGGAATCTCTCCTGGACTCCACGCCGGTCGTGGGTGGCGCCATCAAGGCAGGCATCCAAACGGTGAAATCTGCATTTCGGCGTTCGTTGTATCATTCCACAATGTTTGAGGAAATGGGGTTCCAATACGTCGGCCCGGTTGACGGGCACGACGTCAAAGAACTTTCCATGTTGTTTGATGCATACCGGCAGGAGCAAAGCGCGCCGCTGTTCGTTCACGTTTTGACCATAAAGGGGAAAGGCTTTACGCCGGCGGAACAAAATCCCGGCGAATTTCACGGCGTTTCCGCTTTCGATGTAAACCATCTGACGGATCCGGACGTCGCGCCGGACAGCTCTTTTTCCACAGTGTTCGGGCAGCAGTTGGCACAGCTCGCCGGGCAGGACGAACGTATCTGCGCGATCACGGCGGCCATGAAGTACGGCACAGGGCTTCAGTATTTTTATAAGCAGCACAAATCGCGGTTCTTCGATGTGGGCATGGCGGAACAGCACGCCGTCACGTTTGCCGCCGGCCTGGCGGCAAATGGAATGCGGCCCGTTGTTTCAATCTATTCCACATTCCTGCAGCGCGGTTACGACCAGATCATTCACGACGTCAATTTGCAGCGTCTCAGCGTGCTTTTCGCGGTAGACCGCGCCGGCCTTGTGCCCGGTGACGGCGAGACGCATCAGGGTATCTATGACGCCGCGTTTTTCAGTGAGCTCGACAGTTTTCAGATCGTTTCTCCCTGCAATTACGCAGAATTGGCATATTGGCTGGAACGGCTCCTTCTGGAAGACGGCCCGCGTGCGCTGCGTTACCCGCGCGGCGCGGAGGACGAAGCGTTGGCCGCTCTGGACTGCAGCGGCCTGGAATACGACGTGTTTCGTGCGGAAGGTCCCGCGGATGCGGCGCTCGTGACCTATGGCGCACAGGCTAAGGAAGCGTTGGCGGCCGCGAAATTGGCCGCGCAGCAAGGCGTTTGCGTGGATGTGTACAAACTTACAGTGATACATCCTCTGCCGCAGGGGCTTTGTGATGCGCTCGGCGGTTACCGCAGCATCCTGTTTGCAGAGGAGGGCGTGCGGGGCGGCGGTATCGGTGAGCATCTGGCGGCCGCGCTGCTGGAGCGCGGCTGCAACGCGTCTTATCGGCATATCGCCGTGCCGAACAACGGGCTGACGCATGCTTCTGTGGACGAATTGCGCGCCCGCTTTGGGTTGGATGCGGCGTCCCTGGCAGCAGCTATTATGAAGCAAGGAGACGTCAAGTGAAAATTCGATTGGATCAATATCTTTGCCAAAACGGCCTGGCACAGAGCCGGGAGCGTGCAAAAGCGCTCATCATGGCCGGCATTGTGTATGTGGGTGAGGAAAAAAGCGACAAGCCCGGCAATATGGTAGACGAAAATGCACACGTGGAAGTACGGGGCCATGATATCCGATATGTGAGCCGTGGTGGACTGAAGCTGGAAAAGGCGATGCAGGTATTTCCGCTCACCCCGGAGGGAAAGGTTTGCATGGATATCGGCGCGTCCACAGGCGGTTTCACCGACTGCATGCTGCAGAACGGAGCTGTAAAGGTATATGCTGTGGACGTGGGCTACGGACAGCTTGCATGGACGCTGCGCTGCGACAAACGTGTTGTGAATATGGAACGCACCAACATCCGCCATGTGACAGCGGAACAGCTACAGGAGCCAGTCGCTTTTTTCAGCGTGGATGTTTCCTTTATTTCTCTCAAGCATATCTTTCCGGTCGCTGCCGCCATCACCGCGCCGGAGGCGGAAGGTGTCTGCCTTGTAAAGCCGCAGTTTGAGGCCGGGAAGGAAAAGGTTGGGAAGAAAGGTGTCGTGCGCGAAGCTGCTACCCACCGTGAAGTCATTGAAGCGGCGTCCGGCTTTGCCGTTCAGAATGGTTTTTCTGCCGTTGGCCTGGATTTTTCACCCATCAAGGGACCGGAGGGGAACATCGAATTTCTGATGCATGTGCGCAAATGCGTACAGCCTGAAGGCCTGCCGCAGCGTACGATAGAAGCGGTTGTGTCAAAGGCGCATGAATCCCTGTAAAGGTGTGGTTTTGTGACTGTTTTTTTGATCCCAAACCTAAAAAAAGAAAATGCCGTTCCCACGGCGCTTCGTGCGGCAAAAACGCTGCGGGGTGCCGGCGCGCGCGTTTTGCTGTCCGATGCAGTGCGGGAGTATTTTGTCGGAATGGGACAGGAATTTGCGGAGGACGCCAAAGCGTTCGAACTTTGTGATGTGATCGTGACGGTGGGCGGCGATGGCACAATTCTGCACGCCGCACGCCAGAGCCTGGGATATAATAAGCCGCTTCTGGGCATCAACATCGGCCGTATGGGCTTTTTGGCCACCGTCGAAGCCTATGAGATGGAAAAGCTGGAACGCCTGGTGCATGGAGAATATATCCTTGACAGGCGCTCTATCCTTTCTGTTTCCGTGGACGGACAGAATCGGTTCCGCCAAACGGCGCTGAACGATGTGGTCATCTCAAAAAGCGGCATCTCTCAGACGGTCGATGTAGAGATTTTCTGCGACGACATTCTGGTCAACCATTACCAGGGCGACGGCGTGGTCATCGCAACGCCCACGGGTTCTACCGCATATTCGCTTTCTGCGGGCGGCCCGGTGCTGGATGCTCACATTGCAGGACTCGTCGTGACACCCATCTGCGCCCACAGCCTGCACAGTCCGTCCATGGTGTTTTCGGCCGGACGCCGTCTGCGCGTTTCGCTGTCTTCTCCGTTGGGGCCTCATAACGCGCTGCTCAGTTGCGACGGCCGCAGTCCGGAGACGATTTCCTGTCAAGACACAGTGGACGTCGCGCTGTCGGACAAGTACATTTCGCTGATCTGCTTCAACGAGGCGGATCAGTTTGAAGCCATAGACAAAAAGCTGAAAGGACGGTAACACAATGAAAAACGCACGCCACAGCAAAATTTTGGAGCTGATCGGCCAGCATTCTATTGATAAACAGGAAGAGCTTCTCGCGCATTTGCGCCGGAGCGGCTTTGAGGTGACGCAGGCCACCGTATCGCGGGATATCCGGGAACTGGGGCTTGTCAAAGTCGCCACCGGGGATGGGCATTACCGCTATGTCGCGGCCTCCGGCGCAGGTAAAAGCGCCCATTCGCCCAGCCGGTTTGAAACAATCTTCCGGGAATCTGTGCTTAAGGCGGATTTCGCGGGCCATTTTGTGCTCGTCAAATGCTATACCGGCATGGCCAATGCCGCCTGCGAAGTGTTTGACGCAATGGTGTGGAACGATGTGGTCGGCACGCTTTCCGGCGACGACACATTCCTTGTCCTGATGCGCTCCGAGGATGCTGCGCGCACTCTCGTGGGTGAGCTTGCGAAATATATTGCGCATTGACGCCGCTCTGCGGAGGTGATTTGCCATGTTGTGCGAAATAAAAATTGAGAATGTCGCCGTCATTGAAAAGGCTGCCGCTGTATTCAGCGACGGCCTCAATGTGTTGTCCGGTGAAACGGGCGCGGGCAAATCCATCCTGATCGATTCAATCAACGCTATTCTGGGGAACCGAACTTCCCGAGAGATCGTGCGCAGCCACACGCCCAAAGCCATGATATGGGCCACGTTCCGCGGAATCGGCGCAAAGACACGCGCCCAGCTTGCGGACGCGGGCTATGAAGCGGAGAACGAGCTGCTTCTCTATCGTGAGATCACGGCAGAGGGGAAAAGCACTTGCCGCATCAACGGCATGCCGGCAACAGCGTCTGTGGTGCGCGACATCTGCAGTGGACTTATCAACATTCATGGCCAGCACGACAATCAGAGCCTGATGAACCCTGCGCGGCATCTGGGTATTCTGGATTCCTTTGCGCAGAACGAGACGGCGCACGATGCTTATTATGTGGTCTACAAAGAGCTTTGCCGCGTCAAAAAGGAAATTGACGCGTTGTCCACGGACGAGACGGAGAAGGAACGCCGCATCGAGACGCTTCGGTTTCAAATTGAAGAGATCGGAGCTGCGGAGCTGCGGCCCGGTGAGGAAGATGAGCTGCTGAACCGCCGGACACTCATCCGCAACGCCCAGACCGTAACGGAACAGTTGAACATTGCTTACGCCGCGCTCAGCGGTGCAGAGGATGCTCCCGGCGCGGGCGAAATGCTGGGCAGTGCCGCCACGGCACTGGAGAGCATCAGCAGTCTTTCTGAGGATTTTGCACCGTTGGCTGAGCAGATGAGCGGGCTTTATTATACGGCCCGGGATGCGGCAAGCGACATTGCCGATATCCTTGCGCGCTGCGAGTTTGACCCGCAGGCGCTGGACGCTGTGGAGGAACGGTTGGATCTTATCTATCGCATGAAGCAGAAATACGGTGGGGATGTGCAGGATATCCTTGCTTATCTGGATGCGGCCACGGCGGAACTGGACGGTATTGAGACAGGCGCGCAAAGGCTGGATGAATTGTACGACCGTCAGGCGGCTTTGTACGATAAAGCAAAAGCGCTGGCAGACGCCCTGACGCAGACGCGGCTGGAGGCTTTTGAGCGCTTTAACGCGCAGATCACGGACGCGCTGCGCTTTTTGAACATGCCCGGCATCCGCTTCACGCTGTCACACAAAAAAGGCCCGCTGGCGGGCAGCGGACAGGACTCCGTTGAATTCAACATCTCTACGAACCCGGGCGAAGAGCCCAAGCCGTTGGCAAAGATCGCATCCGGCGGCGAGCTTTCGCGCATCATGCTGGCTGTCAAAAGCGCATTGGCGGATAAAGATGATATCGGCACTGTGATCTACGATGAGATCGACACCGGGGTCTCCGGTCTGGCGGCAGGGCGCATCGGTGAAAAGCTGAAGCAGACGGCGCAGGGCAGACAGGTCATCTGCATCACACATACTGCGCAGATCGCGGCGCAGGCAGATAACCACCTGCTCATCCGAAAAAACGTCAGTGAAGACCGTACTTATACGGAAATAGACGCACTGAGCGGGGAGGGCCGTGTGCAGGAGCTGGCGCGCATGATTTCCGGCGATAAAATTACGGAACTGGCGCTGGCGAATGCCCGGGAAATGCTTCGGATGGCAAAGGCTTGACAGCCGCGCGTATTTTGGCTATACTATAATCCATAAATGCAGCGACGGGAACGAGTACCTGTGAAAGCGCCGGCAAAGAGAACCTCTGTTTGGTGAAAAGGGGAGCGGTGCGCATGGCGAATACATCCCTGAGCAGCGGGCTGAACAAGTGGTTCAGTAGGCCTTGCCGGGTGCGCCCGTTAAAGCGCAGTGTGTTACTGGACACACGGAGGCCGGCATCCGCGAGGGGCCGGTGAACAGAGGTGGTACCGCGGATATCCGCCCTCTGCCAAATTTATTTTGGCAGAGGGCTTTTTTGTATGTCTTCTGCCGCAAAACACAGGAGGAAGTTCCATGGAAAACGTATTCGATCTTTTCAAAGAGCGCGGTCTCATCGCGCAGGCCACCGACGAAGCATCCATTCGAGAGCTGTTGGGCAAAGAAAAAATCACTTTCTATACCGGCTTTGACCCTACGGCGGACAGCCTGCACGTGGGCCATTTCATGCAGCTTATCATCATGCGCTACATGCAGCAGGCGGGGCATCGCCCCATTGTCCTGCTGGGCGGCGGTACCACGATGGTGGGTGACCCCACAGGCAAAACAGACATGCGCAAAATGCTCACCCAGGAACAGATCCAGCACAACGCGGACGAATTTAAAAAACAGATGAGCAAATTCATCGATTTTTCCGAGGGCAAGGCCATCATGGCGAACAATGCCGACTGGCTTCTCGGCCTGAACTATGTGGATTTTCTGCGGGAGATCGGCGTGCATTTCTCTGTCAACAAGATGCTCACCGCCGAGTGCGTCAAAACACGTATGGAAAAAGGCATCACGTTCCTGGAATTCAACTATATGCTGATGCAGAGCTATGATTTTCTGCACTTGGCGCGGGAGTACGGCTGCAAAATGCAGTTCGGCGGAAATGACCAGTGGAGCAATATCATCGGCGGCGTGGAGCTGAACCGCCGATGTGATAACCGCGATGTGTACGGCATGACGTTCACGCTTTTGACAACGCGCGAAGGCAAAAAAATGGGTAAGACCGAAAAAGGAGCAGTCTGGCTGGACCCCGAAAAAACAAGCCCGTACGAGTTCTTCCAGTACTGGCGCAACATAGACGATTGTGAGGTGCAAAATTGCCTGAAGCTTCTCACCGGTGTGCCCGTCAAGGAGATCGACGCGATTGACATGGGCAACGCCTCCGACGTGAACAAGGCGAAGGAACTGCTGGCCTATGAGCTGACGAGCCTTGTGCACAGCAAGGAAGACGCCGAAAAAGCCATTGCCACAGCAAAACGCCTTTTCAGCGGTGAAATGGATGCGGAGCATATGCCCGCCACCGTTGTGGACGCGGCGCTTGTGGCGGACGGAAAGGCCTCCGTGCTCGACCTGCTCGTTGCCGCGGGCCTCGCGCCCAGCAAAGGGGAAGCACGGCGCCTGGTGCAGCAGGGCGGCATTTCCGTGGACGGCGAAAAGGTGACGGATGTATCGGCCGCCGTGAACGCCGAAGCGTTGGGAAAAGGCATCGTTATCAAAAAAGGTAAGAAAGTCTATCACCGTATTACACTGTAACCGGAAAACAACCAAAAAACAAGCCGGGATGCTCCGCAGAGGGCGGTCCCGGCTTGTTTTTTAATATGTCCGTTTATGCGGCAAATGCCTGACGCAGCACATTCAGCGCGCTGTCCTCATTTTCCCCGCGTACAAGCAGAGAAATATCCAGATCGGACGTCGTGATGAGCACTACCTCGATGCCCGCATCCCGCAGCGTACGCAGAGCAAGGGCAGCCACGCCGCAGCTTGTCACCATCTCTTCACCAAAAAGATTGATCTTGCTGTATCCGCTGCTGATAAGAGGCGCGCTGCCCGCGCCCGTGCGGTACTCCGAGATGGTCTGCATGGCGGATTCAAAATAAGACGCCGGCATTGTAAAGCTGAAGTCGATGGTAGCGGCACGGGGCGCGCTCTGGCAAATCATGTCTACAACAACGCCTTTTTGCGCAAACGCGGTCAAGGCGTCCGCAAGAGCCGAGGCCGTATCGGCCTCTGTAAAAGTAATCATCATAACGTCCTGCTCACTGGAAATTCTGGTTACGCCGTTCATAGCAATGCCTCCTTATTCAAGTACGAGAAATTCCGGGCTGATGTATTCTGTCAAAAGCTGTGTGATATATTCCTTACTGAAACCGGAAAAGCGTGCGCGCACACCATGAGCAGCAGCAAGTTCTTCCGTGTAATCTCGGTACAGATAGGCGCGCGCATTGGTGTAGTTGGAATCATAATGCATCACCATCGGCACCGCATGAACATTACCCACCGACGCGCTGGCGGAGCCGTCCGGCTGTGTTGTTTTGGTGATATCAAAGGTCAGGATCACACCGACCATGTTGTTTGCGGCAGCCTGTGTGGAAACAAAATTTCCCAGGGAATAGGCAATGGGAACCGTTTTGCCCGTTCCGGCTGCGGTAAGCAGCTCCACGGGCTGGATGACATGCGGGTGCGTGCCAATAATGACATCCGCGCCCCAGTCCGCAATTTTCTGTCCCAGCGCATGCTGGGCGTCGGTGGGAGTATGACTGCCTTCAACACCCCAGTGTACACCCACAACAACGATATCCGCCTGTTGGCGTGCAAGCTCGATCTGTTGCCGGATCACATCCTCCTGGCTGGTATAAATAACATTGGCGGCAGCATCGGAAGGCGTGGGGAGGCCGTTCGTCGTCTCCGTATAGGCCAGATAAGCGATGCGCACGCCCTCCTTTTCCTGGATGGGAATGTTGCCGTAATCCGCTTCGCCTGCGTACAGGCCCGTGGTGACCACGTCGTCCGGCATGTCGTCCCAGAAACGGAGCGTTGCTGCGATACCCTGAGCGCCTTTGTCGTAGGAGTGGTTGTTTGACATGGAGATCACACGCCAGCCGACATCATATACCGCCCGCCCCAACGCGCCGGGCGTACAGAAACAGGGATAGGAGGAAGGCGGAAGCTCGTCCGTTACCAGAGTTTCCTGATTGATCCAGTTGATGTCGAAGTCTTTATAAAAAGGCGCGACATTTTCATACAAAGCCGTAAAATCATAACCTTCGCCGCCTGCACGGCTGCGGGCCTGCAGATAAAGACCGTCATGAATCAGGTTGTCGCCTGTGGCGGAAAAGCGCAGCGTCGTCACGGCGGGCTGCGGTTCCGGCTCGGGCTGAGAAACGGAAACGGCGGGCTCGGAGCCCGGAGCGGTGCTGGAAGACGAAAGCTGTCCCGATGCACCGCTTCCGCAAGCGGAGAGCAGCAAGGCCGGCACAAGCACCACGCTCAGCAAGGCTATGTGTTTTTGGTTTCTCTGTTTCATAGATGCATCAGATCCTTCATATTATACATCCCGGCGGGTTTTCCCGCCAGAAACACCGCTGCGTTCAGCGCGCCGTTGGCGAACACCTCTCGGGAACCGGCGCTGTGGGAAATGGTGATGACCTCCTCCGGTCCGGCAAAAATCACCTCGTGCTCGCCCACGATGCTGCCGCCGCGCACAGCGTGAATGCCGATCTCTGTCGGTTCACGTTTGCGCCGCTCGGCGTGCCTGTCATATACATAGTGGTAGGGAACCGGGGACGCGCCGCAAAGCTCATCTGCAATCATCAACGCCGTGCCGCTGGGCGCATCCAGCTTGTTATGGTGATGCTTTTCGATGATCTCTACGTCGAAATCTGTCCCCAGCACAGCGTTGGCCTGTTTGGCAAGCTCGATGAGCAGATTGACGCCCAAAGACATGTTCGCACTCTTGAACACCGCTACGGTTTTTGAAAGCTCACGCAGCGCCTGTTCCTGTCCCTCGCTCAGGCCCGTTGTACATATGACGCAGGGCAGCTTGTGCGCTCTGCAGTATTCAATGGCATTCTGCGTGGCGTCAGGGTTGGAAAAATCGATCAGCACGTCCGCTGGCACGGTGTTTTTCTCCAGTGACGGGAACACCGGAACAGCGCTTGGAAGCTCTTTCGCGTCCACACCAGCCACCACGCGGCAGTCTGTGCGCGCCTCGATCATTGTACACAGCGCGCGGCCCATACGCCCGTGGATGCCCTGGATGATGATATCGGTCATATTCACACTTCCTTTTCAAAGGATGATATAAGTATAACACAACAGCTTACCCGATGGCAAAACCAAAGGTAAGCTGTTGCGAAGCTGGGGCTGCATCAGGTTCGGCCGCAGGTGCAGCCATGCTCCTGGAGAGCAGCCTGTCGATTTGTTTTACGCTTTCAGGAAACCGGCCGCACAGAGCGCCGTGCGCAGACGTTCCCGGTTCGCTGCGTTCAAAGGAGCAAGCGGCATACGGCATTGTCCCGCGTCATGTCCCAGCAGATTCATCGCTTCCTTTACAGGAATAGGGTTCACGTCGCAGAACAATGCTTCGATCAGTTCCAGAAGCCGAAGCTGCAACGCAAGGCTTTCCGCGTGTTTGCCCTCGAAATAAAGCCGGCAGATATCGTGCGTTTCCCGCGGGGCTACGTTCGCCAGCACAGAGATCACTCCGATGCCGCCCAGAGCCAGCAGGGGAAGGATCTGGTCGTCGTTTCCGGAATAGATGGCCAGTTCGTCGCCGCACAGCGCAGCCGTTTTCGCGATGGCGCTCACGTTTCCGCTCGCCTCCTTGGTGGCCACAATGAGCGGATGCTTCGCAAGCTCTGCGTATGTCTCAGGCTGAATATTCATACCTGTGCGCGAAGGCACATTGTAAAGGATCATCGGCAGACCTACGGCGTCCGCCACCGCATTGAAATGCCGTACAAGACCTGCCTGGCTGGTTTTGTTGTAATAGGGCGTCACCTGCAGCAAAGCGTCTGCGCCGCGGCTTTTCGCCTCGCGGGAGAGGGCGACGGCGTGGCGCGTATCATTGGAACCTGTGCCGGCGATGACCGGCAGACGACGGTTCACCGTCGCACAGGCAAATTCTATCACATCCAGATGTTCCGTGTCGTTCAGCGCGGAGGCTTCGCCCGTGGTGCCGCAGATGACGATTGCATCTGTGCCGCCCGCAATCTGCTGCTCCAGCAGTTCTTTCAACACCGGATAGTTGACGGAACCGTCCTCCAGCATCGGCGTGATGATGGCCACGCCGGAGCCCTTGAAAATCGTCTGCTTCATGGGGGTATACGCTCACTTTCTTTTAAACGGTTTCTGAATCTCAAAACGGTGGGGAAGACGATCAGCCCATGTACCCCTCCGCCGCCAGCAGCTCCGCCAGCAGAACCGCACCGCCGGCGGCGCCGCGGAGCGTGTTATGTGAAAGGCATACAAATTTGTAATCATATTGCGTGTCGGGGCGCAGACGGCCGATGGAAACCGCCATGCCGTTTTCCAGGTTGCGATCCAGCTTTGTCTGAGGGCGGTCGGCCTCTTCAAAATAGTGCAGGAACTGCTTCGGCGCGCTGGGCAGCTTCAGCTCCTGGGCCGGGCCGGAAAAGGCGGCCCACTTTTCTTTGATTTCCTCCATTGTGGGCTTTTTGTCAAAGCTGACGAACACCGCCGCCATGTGGCCGTCTGAGCACGCAACGCGCAGGCACTGGGCAGTAATGGAGGGCTTGTCGGCCGGAACGATCTGTCCGTTTTCAATATGGCCCCACAGCTTGAGCGGCTCTTTCTCGCTTTTTTCCTCTTCACCGCCGATGTATGGAATGCAGTTGTCAACCATTTCGGGCCAGGTCTCAAAGGTCTTGCCTGCACCGGAAATAGCCTGATAGGTGCACACAAGGCATTTGGAAACGCCGTAATCCCGCATCAGGGGATGCAGAGCGGGAACATAGCTCTGCAAAGAGCAGTTGGACTTTACGGCAATGAAGCCGCGTTTGGTACCAAGGCGCGCGCGCTGAGCGGAGATAACTTCAATATGCTCCGCGTTGATCTCAGGCACGACCATCGGGACATCCGGCGTAAAACGGTGCGCGCTGTTGTTTGAGACAACAGGACATTCCGCCTTCGCATAGGCCTCCTCCAGAGCTTTGATCTCGTCCTTTTTCATGTCCACGGCGCAGAACACGAAGTCTACTTTCGCGGCAACGGCGGCAACGTCGGCGGCATCCATCACCACCATTTTTTTCGCTTCTCCGGGCATTGGCGTAGGCATGGCCCACCGTGCGCCCACGGCTTCCTCATACGTTTTTCCGGCGGAACGGGGAGAGGCGGCCAACGCCGCGAGACGGAACCACGGATGATTTTCCAGCAGAGAAACAAACCGCTGCCCAACCATACCTGTTGCGCCAACAACACCGACTTTGTATTCTTTCATTTTTAACAACCCTTTCCCATTGACCTCTTTATCTATTTTATGCGCATGATACAAAAACGATGAACATGCGAATAAAGCCGCAAAAGAAAAAAACCGGCTTGAAAACCGGCAAGAATTGCAATATAATATATAAGATTGCTACCTTCCGCAGCGCAACGCGCCACGACGGACGCGACAGCCGCAAGCCTTTCAGCGTTGCAGCCAGGCGGCGCTTGCCGCGCGCTGCCTTCGGCGGTTTTCCCTTTTGACGCGGCTTAGGATTTTGGCAATCACGATACACGCGTTTACTCTTGAAAACCGCACCTCTGCGGTTTTTATTCTATTTATTGTTTAATATATCATCCACACAACGTGATGTCAATGAAAAGAAGGCCTGAACGATGCAAAAAAGCGACTTTTATTTTGACCTGCCCAAAGAACTGATCGCCCAGGAGCCATGTGAACCACGAGATGCCGCGCGCCTGTTGTGCCTCGGCCGCGCCAGCGGCGAGCTCCGTCATGCTGTATTCCGTGACCTTCCCGGCCTTCTGCAGCCCGGGGACCTGCTGGTCGTCAACAATTCCAAGGTGCTGCCTGCGCGTCTCATTGGGCACAAGGAAGGCACCGGCGCAGTCTGCGAACTGCTTTTGCTGCGGCAGGTGAAAGGCGACGTATGGGAATGCCTGGCCAAACCCGGCAAACGCCTGCATGCGGGTACGCGTATCATCTTCGGCGACGGCACACTGACGGCGGTCGTCCGTGATACAATGGAGGACGGCAACAAGCATGCGGAATTTTTTTACGATACTCCGACGCTGTATGAAAAACTGGACGCCTTCGGGAAAATGCCTCTGCCGCCCTATATCCAAAAGCAGCTGGACGACCAATCCCAGTATCAGACTGTATATGCGAAAGAGCTTGGAAGCGCTGCTGCGCCCACGGCAGGCCTGCATTTCACACCGGAGCTTATGGATACACTGCGAAAAGAAGGCGTCCGCTTTGCCGAGGTAACGCTGCATGTAGGACTCGGCACGTTCCGCCCTGTGAAAGAGGATGATATCCTTGACCACAAAATGCACAGTGAATGGTATTCCGTCAGCGAAGAAACCGCTCGTCTGATTCGGGAAACCAAGGCTGCCGGACGACGTGTGATCGCCGTGGGAACCACAAGCTGCCGCACGCTTGAAGCTGTTGCCACAAAATACGGCGAAGTCCGCGCATGCAGCGGCGATACGGATATTTTCATCTATCCGGGCTACCAATACAAGGCCATCGACGGTCTTATCACCAATTTTCATCTTCCGGAAAGCACGCTCATCATGTTGGTGTCCGCCTTCTGCGGCTACGAAAACACCATGCGCGCTTATCGTGTGGCCGTGGAAGAAAAATACCGCTTTTTCAGCTTTGGAGATGCAATGTACATTGGGTGAGTAAAAAATTCGGTCAGAGAAAAGCTCGCATCTTTTAAATAAGGAAGAAATGCGCTCCCGATCGGCTTCCCGCAGGGCTATCCTGTTTGAACAGGCTTGCGATGAGCGGTGGTGGAAAGAATATGCTGAGGAACTGGAAAAATTCCGCCGGCTGCGCAACACCTGTTGTCATTCCGGCCCGCTGAACTGGCAGCAGGAGAACGAACTCATACAGCTTCTTTTTGCTAAACAGGAGTTTATCAAAACACTGGTTGGCGATGCCTTGTGATGACGTTTGAATGGACATAAAAACATCACTGTAACCAAATGCTGGCGGCCAGCAGGCCAACCAGCCCAAGCATCGCTATTTTTCTGTGATGTCTTATAACTGCTTGCAGAATTTCAATTGTATCTTCACGGTTCGGCTCCTTTTCACACAGCATTCCGCGCCGAATTCCGGCGTAGGCTCCGTTCTGTGTATCAGAATAGCCACTGAACCTTTTTTCTGCAAATGCTGAAGCAGTGCCTATTGTCCATGTTGACTTTCGAAGAAAAGCCTGTTATGATAAAAGCAAAGAAAAGCGGTGTGGGGAAGTGTTCCTACACCGCTCATTTTTTGGGGATGCATTTGCCCGTTATAACGGCCCGCCGCATCCGTTTGCAAGCCTGTAACAGAGAGGAACGGTATATCAATGTACAAGCTATTGAAAAACGAAGATTCCGCCCGCCGCGGAGAATTTTCCACTGTGCACGGAACTGTGCAGACTCCCGCCTTCATGAACGTTGCAACTGCGGCGGCCATCAAGGGAGGTCTCTCCGCGTTCGACCTGAAGGCCAACGACTGTCAGGTAATGCTGTGCAACACCTATCATCTGCATCTGCGTCCGGGTGACAAAAACGTAGCCAGACTGGGTGGATTGCATAAGTTCACGCGCTGGGACGGCCCCATCCTCACGGACAGCGGTGGATTCCAAGTGTTCAGCCTGTCGAAGCTGCGCAAGATTACTGAGGAAGGTGTTACGTTCAATTCCCATCTGGACGGCCACCGCATCTTCATGGGGCCTGAGGAGAGCATGCAAATCCAGGCAAACCTCGGTTCCACAATCGCCATGGCGTTTGACGAATGCATGGAAAACCCCGCGGAATACCAGTATGCAAAAGCCTCCTGCGATCGGACGGTTCGCTGGCTGAAGCGCTGTAAAGCAGAACTTTCGCGTCTGAAAGGCGAGGGCCTCGCCGTAAACCCTCATCAGCTTCTGTTCGGCATCAATCAGGGATGCTGTTATGACGACCTGCGCGTCGGCCATATGCAGGAGATCGCAGCGCTCGATTTGGACGGTTATGCCATCGGCGGCCTTGCCGTGGGCGAACCCAAAGAAGAAATGTACCGTGTGATTTCTGTGGTGGAAGAGCACATGCCCAAGGATAAGATCCGCTACCTGATGGGTGTGGGTACGCCCGGCAACATCCTCGAGGGCGTACGGCGCGGAGTGGATCTGTTCGACTGTGTGATGCCCAGCAGAAATGCGCGTCATGGGCATCTGAACACTTGGAAGGGCATCATCAACATCAAAAACGCGAAATACGAACTGGATGAACAGCCGTTGGACGAGGCATGCTCCTGCGAGTGCTGCCGCAATTTCTCCCGCGCGTATCTGCGCCACTTATTCAAGGCTGACGAGATGCTGGGTATGCGGCTGGCCGTGATGCACAACCTTCATTTTTACAACAACCTGATGCTCCGTATCCGCGAAGCACTGGACAACGGTACCTTTGATGCGTTTTACCGCCGTTACGTGAATCTCCTGGACACCCGTATCTGACCACACCGCAAAAAGGTGAACAAACTGCAAAAAAACGGGAAAACACTTGCAACAGCGCGCTTTTTTCGGTATACTTTATGATAACGCTTATAAGGAGGAATATTTTTCAATGAGTGCAGAGACAACCAGTATGCTCGTCACATTCGTCCCGCTGATCGGTATGGTGGTGCTGCTTTATTTCTTTATGATTCGTCCCCAGAAAAAGAAAGAGAAGCAGGCCGCTGATATGCGTAATTCCATCGAAGTGGGCGACGGTATTACCACCATCGGCGGCATTGTTGGCCGCGTTGCCAGCATCAAGGAGGATACCTTTGTGCTGGAGACGGGGTCCGACCGTGTGAAAATGCGCTTCAAACGCTGGGCGATTCAGGACGTCGAGAAGCTTTCGCTGGATACCCCGGCGGACAGCAGCGCCAGCAAATAAATCCGGAATGAACAGACACCCCCATGCATACCTTTTGATAGGAACATGGGGGTGTTGTTTTATGCAAAAACGCAAAATGAGTGCCGAACGCGGTGCGCCGCGCCTTGCGGCACATGCCCTGGCCGGAATGGTGAGCGGCCTCGCGTCGGCATTCATCCTGTTTGGGCTGGTCGCAGCCGTTTGCTGCAAGGTGGATATTCCGCCGCATCTGCTTTTGCCTCTCTCCACCGTGGCAGTTTCGTTCGCAATGCTGCCCGCCGGGCTTGTTTTTGCGGCACTGCACGGAGAAAAGGGGATGCTGTACGGTCTGCTCATGGGGGCAATGTTTTTTGTGGCGCTCTGGATCGCAGCCTTGGCGCAGGGGCAGACCGAATTCACATCTCTGTCCGCCGTGAAAGGCGTTGCAATGATGTCTGCGGGCGCTATCGGAGGATATTTGGGCATCGCCCTCCGTGAACGCCGCCGCCGCATTCATTGAAAAAGCCCGTCCGTAAACGAATAAACCCCGCATTTCACTCATATCCTGTACAAAGCTTGTACAGCAAAGAGGAGTGTTAAAATGCGGGGTTTTATAAAGCCAAGGTTTACTCGTCTGCACATGCCATTTCGTGCGAAGGCAGAAAGAAGCCGCCATTCGTTTCATCTGCAGGCCGTCAGTCTGGCATTGGCTCTGCTGGCCGGAGTGCTCTGCGGCAGCTTCTGGCAGCATGCCTCCCAACAAAATGTATACCTGTCTTATTTTGCAGAACAATATCTTGCCGGGCACAATACCGGCAGCTTTTCCGCGGCAATGTCGGTATCCTTTTTGTCGGCTATGATATTACAGGCCGTCGTGCTTTTTTTCAGCCTGTCCTGTATCGGCGCGCCGGTGCTTGCCTGTGTGCCCGTACTGCGCGGTATTTCTATCGGATGTGTATCCGCCTACCTGTATGCCTCTATGGGGATGAGGGGTCTATTGGCCAATCTGATCCTTTTCTGGCTCCCGGCTATCCTGCAATCCGTATTTCTGGTTTTATTTACAGACGCTGCACTGGATACTTCCACAAGCCTGTTCCGGCTGAATTTTCTGGAACAGGCAACCGGAGCGGGCACCAAAATCAGCCGTTGCCTGCGGATTTTTGTTGTTTCCTCTCTCGGTATGCTGCTTGCGGCAATCTTGGAAGGGCTTCTTGCCGTAATATTCGCTCCCGTTTTCTTGAAATAAATGATCCTAACCGATGCACCTTAACCGCCATAAGGAGGAGGGGACAGGGAAAACGGCGTTCAGAGTTCGTCATCCGAATGCTTAGGCAGCGCTGCAGCCTTTACCGGCTGTTCAGGCGCTTTTTCAAAATCGAGCTTTGCAAAAGGAGACGCCTGGGCTGCCTGCCGAAGCTGTGCCGTCCCCATGTGGGTATAGATTTCTGTTGTGGATACATGCGCGTGGCCCAAAATCTCCTTGAGGGCGAGCATATCCACATGGCCTTCCTGATACATCAGCGTCGCCGCCGTGTGCCGCAATTTGTGAACGGAATATCCTTTTCCAGACAAACCCGCCGCTTTCAGACAGTTGTCCACAATTTGCTGGATACGCCGCGCGGAAAGGCGCTTCCCGGTATGCTTGGAAACAAAAAGAGCTTTTTTGTCCTGCAAATTCGGCAGTTTGGCGCGCTCGTCGCACAGGCGGCGCAGTGCAGTATTACACGCATCGTTCAAATAAACGAGCCGCTCTTTATTGCCTTTCCCGACGATCCGGATCGTGCCGTCATCATGAATATCGGTAATATTGATATTAACCAGTTCACTCAAACGCATCCCGCAATTCAAAAACAGCGTTAGGATACAATAATCGCGTTCGTAAAAGTCGGACTGCACATTTTTCAGCAGTTCGACGCCTTCATTCAATGATAAGTACTTGGGCAGACGGTTTTTCAATGCCGGCGTTTCCACGTCATCGGTGGGATTTATTTCCAAAACCTTCATTTTATTGCACAGATACTTATAAAATCCTTTCAGGCTGGAAAGCTTGCGTGCGCGAGTCGCGGGAGCGTTATCACGCTCCCGCGTGACATAATGCAGAAATTCGTAGATATCGCTAGTCGTGACGCTTTTGATCGTATCCAAATCCACGCGGCGGATGTCGATTTCATCCGGAGGCACATCTGCCGGGACAAGCCCGTGTGCCTGCATTAAAAAACGAAAAAAGGTGCGCAAATCAATGTAATATCCGTTCACTGTACGCGGCGAAAGGCCGCGGATGGTTTCACTGTCGTACAGATAACGTACGACAAGTTCCGGACAATCTTTATAGTCGCCATGTTTGTTGGGCTGGCGAGGATCAATATAGGTGCTCAAACCAATGACAAATCTTTAATCTCTCATCTTATTATAAATCAATCCCCTGAATTTCGCTAAATTTTGATTTAGCGAAATTGCTCCTATTCCTCATTTCTACCCGATATGTTCCTCCCTTCGCTGAAATTCAGGGGTTTTCAAGATTAAGATCTGTCGTTCCTCCCTCCGACTTTTTCTTTAGTATATCACATATCCCAAGGCACGGGAACCTGTTCCGCAGATTCTAAAAGCGAAAGCTGCTCACCGGTGAGCGGCTCAAATATGTACTGCTCCAGCTGGGCCCGTGTCATACCAGCGGGCAGCTGCTCCGGATCTCGGACATCCGAAGCCCATTCGTCATACCATTCCGGCAGCATCGTGCCGATGAGCTGCTCACCAGTAGCCCAAGATATCCGGCAATACTCATCCTCATGCTCGGCCTGTTCGAACGGAAACGGAACACCGTCCTCATCAAAAACAAGCTCTGGCTTCTTCAAGCCCTGCGAGCAAAAATATAAATGCTTGGACTTGGCCAGATCGGCAAGCTGCTTTGTGATGTACTTGCTCACATAGGCAGCGCATGCCTCATAATGCTTGATGATACTACAATCGAAATGACCGAACTTCACAGAATACCGATACCAGCGCAAATAGCCTTTTGTATTACGAATCCTTTTCAGCGTATTCGTTTCAGGGTCGCGCCATGTAATAGTTTCGGGGCAAACAAACTCACTGGAAGGAATTCCGGCTATCAAGCCGTGAAAATGCCATGTGCCATTTTTGTGACGCTCCGGAACGATAATGTATTTAAAATCCGGTGCATACCGATTCCGGAAATTCTTAAAAAAATCCCGCAGCGCCTTTGAAAGCGCCTGTAAATCCCGCCTATCCGTCTTACAGTCCGAAAAAGTAAAAGTACAGAAATATACGAACCTGTTACAAAGGATAATGTCCCGAATGTTACGGCGCGAACGGCAAAGGCTCTCATCCAGCTTGAAATCATGCTCCGAAGGATCCGCCCTATCCCCTCCCGGCATCGGGCGATAGCCCTTAAATCCGATGACCCGGAAACGCTTCCTTGTACCCTCTGAATATTCGTAAATTCTGGTGTACAAAAAACCGCCTCCAAACCGCAGTGTTATGCGCTTTTCCCGCAGAGGGTGAGCGAAATGTGTTATGAGGTCGAGTGAGCCGCACGGCGGCCATTTTCGGCCACCTCGAACCCCACAAAAGGGGCCCCTATCCCCTTTTGCCGCCCCTTTACGAAAGGGGCTTTTTTGCCAATAGAGGATGAGGGCCTCCGGCAAAAACAACAAAAAAAATCCCCTCTATTTGCATGTACAATTGTATTGACAAATGTGCATACAAGTGATATAATAAAGACAGAAAGAAAGGAGAGGACAGATGAAAACTCCAAAAACATACAGACTAAGCGAAAGGACCTTAGAAGCACTGGAAAAACTCAAAGAACTATGGCCAGAAAGGAAAGAAACCGAAATCGTCGAACAAGCAATACAGGAACTACTTTGGAGGGAAGAAAAATGCTGAAAATCACTACCTACAGAACAGAATACACAAACAAAATATGGACACTCGAAGACGGAACAGAACTTTGGGACACAAAATGGAACGGAGAAGTCTACGAACAAGACGGAAAAGAATACAAACCAGTTTATGAAGAAGACCCAGACTTTGAAGACCAATTCGATTTAATCGGATTTGAAGAAGTCTGAACAACGCCCCGGCTCTGCCGGGGTTTTTCTATTCAATGCCAAGCATGGGGATTTTACGAAGAACCCACATAACCAACTTGTAACCATGGACGACAGTCCAGACCAGAATAACAAGGTCTAAAGCACCTTGTACAACGGCTTGAGGAACGAAAAAAAGTACAATCCCCATACCGGTTTTCATGTAACCGAGAATAGTTTCCGTCAGCTCTACGAGCCATACAGGAACATCCGGCAGCGGGAGAAGTCCTAAAACAAAAGAAAGGATGGATTGCATCAGACCCAAAACCATTTTTAGAATCATCCAATCACATCCTTGTACACAGATTGTAAGTAATGAATAACAGCGCCAACAACGACAACCGAGGTAGCCAGGCGAACAGCAGCCATCAGGCCGGAGAACCATCCGTCAAGTTGTGACAGATCAAATGTGTGTTCCTCCCACACCTGATAATCAGTCCCCTGCACCGCGATCGCGAACGCCGGAAAGGTCAACGTAGTAGAGCCGGCAGTGACCAGACCGGAAAGACCGGAAAAAAGAGTATCTACATAACTGACAACGCCCAGACTTTCCGCTGCCTGGTCGGCGAAGCCCTGCGCAGTGCTGCCGACCTCTGAACCTTGGGAGGTATCAAATTGACTTTCTATTTTGTCCTGAACACCTTGCCCGGCGTCTGTAATACTCTGGTCAAGCTCCCCCGTCTGTTTTTCTATAGCAGCAATAACATCCTCGGACGAAGAGGAATACGGAGAAACCGTAAAAGAAGAAAGAGTAAAACCACCACTCGAAGATGTAGAAAACTCAACAGAAGTAAGTTTTTTAGTCTCCGTGGAAGTATTCCGAACCGAATAAGTACAAATATATTGTGTATCAGAATACTTGACTTGCGATATCTGTTTAAAAACAAAAGAAGAATCATCAGCAACAGGGCTCAAAAAGCTGCCGACGGCATTACCGGCAACAGTCAAATAATAATCCTGATCGGGCAAAATAAAAGTAGGCTGAATAGTAACCTTGAGACGGTCATACCAATCAGAAGTTGCAGAAGAATAAACACATCCACCGTTCTGAGAACCGGAGCTCATAGAAAGTGAAGAATAAGAACCAGCAGAAGAACCAGTAGACCAACGAACCTGAATATCAGGGCCGTAATAACGGATCCAACCGCGTAAAGTATATGGAGTAGAATTCCCTGTAGAATAAAACCAATTCTTAAAAGTGGTATAACCAACATGTGCGGGATGAGTAAAATCTATAGTCTGAGATAAAGGGTACGTAGCATCAAAAACACCGGGATGCTGCACAAAATCGAAAGAACGTCCAGAATAATAATCATCCGGCTTCACATTATCGCCCTTGTTAACAGACCAATCTAGAACGCTCGCTGAATCAGCGTGAGCGACTAAAAACCCACCGGAACAAAAGAAAAAGGAAAATAACAACACCACCGAATACAAGCGCTTTTTCATACGGCACCCCCTGAATTGGAAGAGCTGGATAATCCCCTAAATTACTGTAAACGAGAGAAGTCCCAGGCGTAAGACCCAGATCCTCGGTATTGTACCGAAGATATGGGCCATTGTTGTAGTTCGATGCAGAATCATAAACAACGTGAAGCAGCTGCGTGCCGGAGAAGGCACCGGCCAGAGAGATATCTCCGATATACAAATCATAGGTATACTGCCCCGATCGGAACGCTACATAATCCTTTGAAGGATACTTTGCGCAAACGCCTGCAAAGATGTCGAGTATTGTAGTAGAAATACTACCAGAATAGATACTATCATTAAGAGCAAAAGGAACCGCTTCACCCGCCGCGGCATCTGGTAATACACTTGCTTCAGGATCCAATACATCACTATTCCCTCCCTCGTCAGACTCCGGCCCGGCTCCCTCCGGAGCCTCGGCCGGAGTCCATGACGGTGAAGCCTGTACATAACTGTTCGCAGCTGCTATAATCTCATCCAGCCCCGGCGGCTCACTTGTACCAGATTGCGACCAGGCAGCCGAACCCAAGAAAGAGGACAAAAGCACCGAGCATGCAACGACACATCCACATAAAGTCCTCACAACTTAAACCTCCCACCAAAGGCAGCATTGCAAAACACCTTCACAATATATCCACCGAAGAAAAAGACAACGACAAAAGGCATTGCTTCTTTTACGACATCGGCAAATAGTAAAATAACTTCTTGGATATTCATCTTTTCACAAGCCCCCTTTGGGTGGATTCGCACCGCTCAATTTTGGCATACGTGTCATAGCTCTGGTAGAGCTTCGGAGAATGGAAGAAAAAATATCGGCGGTAAACCGGGCAGCTGATGCTTTCATCTATCTTAGTTTCAATGTCTTCTCCCCTGCTCACCCGGTTAAAAGACATTAAGCCGAAGAACGTTTTACACTGCACCACGTATTTGAATTGCTCCCGGAAAGGCTTTGCGATACGGCCAAAAACCTGAGAAGTGCCCACAATATGCTTGCGCTGCTTCCGCTGCTGCGCAATTTCGGTAATGATACTCACAGGCATATTTTTACTTTCAAGCGAATTAAATTCTATGTGAATCTCATCTATCAGAAAAATAACGCCCTCGAAACCGTTATTGTACTTATCAAAACAATCCAATCCAGTGTACTGTACATATCGAATCGAATCCGGCAAACCATATATTTTGACATTCGAGCAGAGAATTGCATGCGGAAAGGCACGAAGAAGGTCGAGCACGTACCGGACAGCCGAAAGAGTTTTCCCACTCCCCTGCGGCCCACAGAAAACCAGAATCCCGTCCGGCTCAAAATACGTAGGGTTTGCCTTACGAAAAGCACGCTTGTATTTCACCGATGCCGTCAAATCATCTATATCAACACGCGAACGCATGTACTTATCAATTGATTCAAACATATATACACCCAACAAAAAAAGGGCGGGAGCGAACTCCCGCCCCGGCGGTTAAACCGAAATCTTGCCCTTCCGGAATGCAGCCATGAGAGCGCGAACGGCTTTCCGAACGCCCCACCACATGAACACAATACCGATACAGGCAGCGACGATTGTAGCCATAACGGCAACGATTGTAGCTACACTGATCTGAACCGTCATCGCAGAGATAACAGGAGCCCAATCAGCAGCCGTTACAGCAGTAGCAGTACCACCCTCAAGAGCGACCAGCATATTACGGGCCAGCACGTCAAAAACTGTCATGTGTCATCCTCCTTCCTCCAATATTCACAAACTTCACACGTATATGATGAAGCCGGACAGCCCACGCCTTCCGGCGCGAGACACTTACTTGAACAAGGAATACGGTAAAAGCCGGTTCGGCTTACCGTTAAAATCACACGAGACCATAATTTCCTCGCCCAATGCACGGTTAGGGTCACCATCGAAATACTCTTTGATGAAGTCCTGATATACGGCATCCTTGACCCAGAAGGAACGGGTTGTGATGCCGTATGCGTTTTCGTTCTCCTCCGTACAATAAAACCGAAACCCCGGATAGCTCCGCCCATCATCTGCGTTAAAATTACTCGGCATTAGTCCTACTAACTTCACTCTTTTCACCTCATCTTGCATAAGCATTAAAAAGAATATTTTGTAATACTATTGATTACGAAATAAAGAATACCACGTATTACAGTGTTTTGCAATACATGGTATTCTTTTTCGTTACTATGCATTATAATAACACAAAGGAGATGAACAAAATGGACAATCTAAAAAAAGAAACAATAACAAAAACAATCCGATTCGAAACCGACCTACACGAAAAAATACAAAGCATGGCAGACGAAAGCAGCCGGGATTTCACAAAACAAGTGAAATTCATGCTCAAAGAATATATCAAAATAACAGAAAGAAAATGACCCGCCGGAGATAATCCCCCGGCGGGCCTTGTATATATCATGCAATTTCTGCTAAATCACCGCTTAGCGAAATATAAAATTTCGCTAAGCCTGTTCCCTTTAGCGAAATTGCTCCTATTCCTCATTTCTACCCGATATGTTCCTCCCTTCGCT
>ERZ773258.360-NODE-360-length-56127-cov-15.601709_pt1 | contig 56127 bp, 54 predicted proteins | sample MGYA00511962_ERZ773258 | MGnify/ENA primary metagenome ERZ773258 (study PRJEB29015, sample SAMEA2737755) | human gut metagenome | biome: human gut; feature: human-associated habitat; material: faeces | place: China | collected 2012 ... | reverse complement strand
CCGCCGCCGGCGCTGCTGCTCCCGCCGCTGAGGAGAAGACCGAGTTCGACGTGGTCCTGGCTGGCTTCGACGCCGCTCAGAAGATCAAGGTCATCAAGGTCGTCCGCGAGATCACCGGTCTGGGCCTGGCCGAGGCCAAGGCTGCCGTTGAGGGCGTGCCCCACACCCTGAAGGAAGGCCTGTCCAAGGACGATGCCGAGGCTATGAAGAAGCAGGTCGAAGAGGCCGGCGGCAAGGTCGAGCTGAAGTAAGTTCTTTTGCAAGCAAAAAACAGCCACCCATCCGGGTGGCTGTTTTTTCGCGGTCAAGCCTGACACAGAAAAGGCCCCGTAGCTTTCGCCGCGGGGCCTTTTGTCATGCTTGCCAGTCCTTCACCTGCTTACGCAGCCAGTCGCACCAGGCGTCCATACCCTCGCCGGTCTTGGCCGATACCGGGAAGATCTCCAGCCTCGGATTGCGCCGGTGAGCGTATTCGATCACCTTCTCCATGTCGAAGTCGAAATAGGGCAGCACGTCGGTCTTGTTGATGAGCAGCACATCGCACACGGTGAAGATCAGGGGGTACTTCAGGGGCTTGTCGTGGCCCTCCGGTACGGAGAGGATCATGGCGTTCTTCACCGCGCCGGTGTCGAACTCCGCCGGACACACCAGGTTCCCCACATTTTCCAGCACCACCAGGTCCAGATCGTCCGTGCCGATCTCCCGCAGGCCCTGTTCCGTCATACCCGCATCCAGATGGCACATCCCGCCGGTGTGCAGCTGGATAGACCGTACCCCGGCGCCGGCAATGGCAGCGGCATCCACATCCGAGTCGATGTCCGCCTCCATCACGCCCATCCGCAGCTCGTCCTTCAGCGCCTCGATGGTCCGCAGCAGCGTTGTGGTCTTGCCGCTGCCGGGGGAGGACATCAGGTTCAGCAGGAACGTCCCCTTTTGCTTCAGCGCCTGCCGTACCCGTGCCGCCTCCCGGTCGTTGTCGGCAAACACGCTCTCTTTTACTTCGATGATCTTATAGGTATCCATACTACGCACCCTCTATCTCTTTAATGCTGATCTCGCTGCCCCGCAGCAGCCAGGTATCCCCGCTGCCGCAGTGGGGGCAGACCCGCCCGTGGGCCACAGTGGGGTAGTCCGCACCGCAGCCGCCGCAGTGTGTCACGGCGGGCAGCGTGTCGATGTGCAGCTGCGCGCCCCGCAGCAGGTCGGATCTCTGCACGGCCCAGTCCCAGCAGCTGACAAGCTCCCTTGGGATGGCGCCGCACACCTCGCCCAGCTCCAGCGTTACGCCCGCCACGCGGGTCAGGTCATTCTCCGCGCCCACGCGCTCCACGGTCTTGATCACGTGGAAAACAATGCCCAGCTCGTGCATATTACTTAGCCGCTTTCTTGGCCCTGCGCTCCGCCTTCTTGATCTTGATGTTCCGCTTGATCATGTAGGGCAGAATGGCCTTCATCTTGTCCTCGCAGGCGTACATGGTGCTGCACTCCGGGCGCTCCCGGTGCAGGTGGATGGCGTCAAAGGCGCACTTGGTGGTGCACACGCCGCAGCCGATGCACTTATTGGGGTCCACGATGCTGGCGCCGCAGCCCAGGCATCGGGCCGTCTCCGCCTTCACCTGCTCGGCGGTGAAGGCCACGCGCTCGTCCCGGAAGGTCTTACGCAGGGCGTCGTTGTAGCCGATGCGCTGGCGCGGCGTGTTGTCGTAGCTGTCCACGGCGATCAGCGCGTTTTTCTTGTCCAGCTCGATGAACTGCCGGCGGTCGCGGCCGATGGTCAGCGTGGCACCCTGCACATAGCGGTGCAGGCTGATCGCGCCCTGCTTGCCGGCGGCAATGGCATCGATGGCGAACTTCTGGCCGGTATAGGCATCGCCGCCCACGAAGATGTCCGGTTCAGCCGTCTGATAGGTGACGGGATCGGCCTTGGCGGTGCCGTTGGGGTTGAATTCCACCTGGGTGCCCGCGAGAAGCGTCTTCCATTCCGCCTTCTGGCCGATGCAGTACAGCACCGTGCTGCAGGGGGCCATCTGCACGGTGTTCTCATCGTACACCGGCGCGAAGCGCCCGCTTTCGTCCTTGACGCTCAGGCACTTGACAAAGGCGATGTTGGCGGCCTTGCCGTTCTCGGTCTGGACCTCCTTGGGACCCCATCCGGCGTAAATGGCAATACCCTCGCGCTCGCACTCGCTCCGGTCCTCCTCGCCCATGGGCATCTCCTCATAGCCTTCCAGGCAGTACAGGCTCACGCTCTCCGCGCCGCAGCGCACGGCGGTGCGGGCCACGTCGGCCGCGATGTTGCCGCCGCCGACGACCACCACCCGGCCTTTCAGCGTCTTTTCGTCCCGCAGATGCACACCGCGGATGAAGTCGATGCCGGAGATCACGTTTTCCGCGTCGCCGCCGGGCACGGCCAGGGTGCCGCCGTGCTGCAATCCGACAGCCACATAGAAGCCCTTGTAGCCCTCCTCACGGAGCTGGGCAATGGTGATGTCCTTACCCACCTCCACGCCGCAGCGGAACTCCACGCCCAGCGCGCGCAGCACGTCGATCTCCGCTTCCACCACGTCCTTCTCCAGACGGAAGGAGGGAATGGCGTTCATCAGCATACCGCCGGGACGGCTCTCCTTTTCAAACACAGTGGGGCGATAGCCCTTTTCCGCCAGATAGTAGGCGCAGCTCATGCCGGCGGGGCCTCCACCGATGATGGCGATTTTTTCGCTGAATTCGCCGTCCACCTTGGGAATGACCTTCTCCGGGATGAAGCGCGTCTCCGCGTCCAGATCCTGCTGGGCGATAAAGCGCTTTACCTCGTCGATGGCCACAGCCTCGTCCACGGTGCCGCGGGTGCAGGCATCCTCGCACCGGCGGTTGCAGATGCGGCCGCACACGGCAGGAAATGGGTTCTCCCGCTTGATGAGCTGCAAAGCCTCCCGGTACTTGCCCTGTGCTGCCAGCTTCAGATAGCCCTGCACGGCGATGTGGGCGGGGCAGGCGGTCTTGCAGGGTGCGGTGCCGGTGTCGTAGCAGTTGATGCGGTTGCGGTCCCGGTAGTCGATGCTCCACTTTTCCGGGCTCCACTTCACCTCGTCGGGCAGCTCGGCCCGGGGATACTCGATATAGCCGTCCTTGGTGCACAGCTTCTGACCCAGCTTCACCGCGCCGGCGGGACAGTTCTCCACGCAGCGCCCGCAGGCCACGCACTTCTCCGTCTCCACCGCGGCCACATAGGCGCTGCGGGACATATTGGGCGTGTTGAACATCTGGCTGGTCCGCAGGGCGTTGCACACGTTGACGTTGCAGTTGCAGATACCAAAGATCTTCTGCTCGCCGTCGATGTTGGTAATCTGGTGGACGAAGCCGTTGTCCTCCGCCTGCTTGAATATGGCCATCGCCTCGTCATAGGTGATGTACTCGCCCCGCTGGGTCTGCACCACATAGTCGGCCATGTCGCCCACGGCGATGCACCAGTTCTCCACATCGTCGCCGCAGCCCTCGCCCAGCTTGTCGCGGCTGGCGCGGCAGGAGCACATACTCTTGGCGTACTTGCCTTCATACTTGTGCAGCCAGTAGGATATCTTCTCCAGCCCGATGGCCTCCTGCTCCGTCTCGATGGCCTTCTCCACCGGGATCACGTGCATACCGATGCCCGCGCCTCCGGGGGGCACCATCGGCGTGATCTTCTCCAGGGGCAGCATGGTCATGCGCTCAAAGAACGCCGCCACCTCCGGGTGCGCGTCGATCTGGCTCTTTCGCATATTCAGGAACTCGGCGCTTCCGGGCACGAACAGGGGCAGGATATACCGCTTCTCGTGGTTCGGGTTTTTGCCGTCCAGGTTCTCCCAGTTGTACTCAATGAGACCCAGCCAGGCCATTTCGTCCAGCAGCTTCTGTAGGGGCGCCTGCTCCATCTTCGTCAGCTTCATCAGCTGCTCGATGGTCTTAGGCTTGCGGACACCCATTTTCAGTGCCACGTCCGCCATCTCATCGGTCACCAGCGCATCCAGCCCCCAGTATTCGGGGTCGTCAGCGGTGGCCTTCAGGCCAATGCGGTTGGTGATCATGCTGCCCAGCTTCAGGATCTTCTCCCGGGGCGGCCGGTCGGGACAGGGGATCTTGAACGAGAGCTTTTCCTCGTCCAGGGGGAAGCTGGTAGGCTTGCTGCCGTTGATGTCGCGCATCGTCTCTCTCCTCCGTTATCTGCTGCTCTGACCAGAGATATTTTTCTCTCATAGGGGAGCAGCGTTGTGATTTTAAGCTCTATTGTACTTATAATACCAACTTTTTTGCCGATATCCTATTGACTTTTCCGCCAAAGGTGTGATAACTTTTTATATGGTCCTGGTCGGACCAGAAAAGAAAGCAAAGGAGCATGAGCTATGGCCTTTCGTGAGATCGTCGCCCCCACCGTCAAGGAGCTATTCATCCAGCAGCTGGAGGGCATGATCCTCTCCGGCGAGCTGCGCCCGGGGGATCGGCTGCCCACCGAGCGTGAGCTGGCGGATGAAATGAAGATCAGCAAGACCGTGGTCCATGAGGGATTGCGGGAGCTGCATCGTCTCGGCTTTCTGGACATCGCCTCCCGCCGCGGCGTCACCGTGGCGGACTACGCCCAGACCGGCAGCCTGGAAACGCTGCGGGCCATCATGGATTTCCATGGCGGTCTCCCGGATGCCAAAACGGCGGGCAGTATTCTTCAGCTGCGTTATTATTTGGAGGGCCCCGCCATGGAGGAGCTGGCTGCGCGGCACACACCGGCAGACATGGCAGCGCTGCAGGCCTTACAGCGCCAGGCGGAGCAGGCGGCGCAGGAGGGGACGGATGCGCTGGCCGAGGCCCTGTTCCGCTACCACCGGGGCATCACCTTTCTCAGCGGCAACACCATCACACCGCTGCTGTTCAACGCCTTTACCCGGGTGAACCTGGAGTTCTGGAAGGAATATATCCAGCTTACCGGCATCGACCGCTGTCTGGAACGGCTGGCCCAATTCACCGCCCATATCGAGGCGGGGGAGGGACAGGCCGCCTCGTCCCTGCTGCGGCAGGGCCTGGAGCAGTTCATCACCCAGGTGCGGTAGCTTCCGTCAGCTCTTCGGAGTAGACACCCCCGGTCGAAGGCCCCACAGCGCAAAAACACCCGGCCGGAAGAGCCGCCGCCGCTGAAGCTGCCGCCGCCGAAACCGCCGCCGCCAAAGCCTCCGCCTCGGGAGCCGCCGCGGGAACTGCCGCCGAAGCCGCCGCCGCTGAACCCGCTGCCGCCGCTGGGACGACTGGGCCGGCTGGGCCGGGGCGCACTGGGTCTCGGACCGCCGCCGGGCCGGCTATTGGGCCGGGGCGGTCGCGGTGCGCCGGGTCTCGGACCGCCGCCCATGGGAGGCCGGGGCCCGCCGCTGTAGGGCGGTCGCGGTCCTCCGCCGTGGGGCGGACGTGGGGGTCGGGGTGCTCTGGGAGGCCGGGGCGGCGCGTACCGTCTGCCCCAGAAAATGGGATAGTATACCGGACGCACCACGTTTACCGGCGCGCCCACGATATACCGCCGGCGATAGCGGCTGTACCGCATAGCATCCAGCACCATCCACACCAAGAAGATACCGATGATCAGCACCACCACGCTGCCGATGGACGTGCCGCCGCTGCTGGCCGCCGGTGCCGCCGGGGCGTACCAGCCGCTGTCATTGCTGTCGCCGCCGTCCAGCTTCGCCTGGGCGTAGAACACGTCCGCCTGCCGGAAGAAGGCTGTCACGGCACTGTCGAAGTCGCCGCTGTAATAGGTGGTCTCAATGGCCTGCCGCAGCTGATTTTGCTGGGTGTCGGTCATGGTGTAGCCCACATTGTCGCCGCAGTAGACCTGCCAGTCGCCGTCCTTCACCAGCAGCAGTATCATGTCGTTGCGTCCCAGCCCCCACTTCTCGCCCAGGTTGGCGGCGTAATCCTCCGCGTCCCAACTGGTCAGATGGTCGATGCTGGCCACCGCCGTAATGGCGTAATACTTGCTGTTCCAGCTGTCGTTGTAGTCCCGGATCAGCTGCTCCGTCTGTCCGTTCAGCAGACCGGCCTCGTCACAGATCCAGTTCTGATACTGCACGTCCAGCAGCTCCGTGGGCTTCTTGGCGATAAAGCCGTCCTTGCGGCTCTGGCCGATGAACACCGCGCCGGCAATGGCCAGCACCAGCACCACCAGTGCCACGCCGCGTTTTTTGAAAAATTCCATGTAGTTTCCTCCTTTGGAGGGAGATGTTTGTCAGAGGTCTTCTTGCATTGGAGGAGCGCCGCAGGGTACGGGCGGGCAGAGTCGTCCGCCCCTACGAATGGCAGCGCTTCGCGCTGAGGGACGTAGGGGACGCCGTCCCCTACGAACAGGCTGTGGTTATCCCCGCAGCTCCATCAGCTTCTGCTTCAGCTCACCTTCAATTTTACCCAGCTCGACTTCGGCTTCCTTGCGCTTGGCCGCGCCCTCCTTCTGGATGTTCAGCACCTCGTCCAGGGTGGAGATCAGCTGCTGGTTGGTGTGCTGCAGCGTCTCGATGTCGATGATGGAGCGCTCGGCCTCCTTCGCGGTGGCGATGGTGCCCATCTTCAGCGTATCGGCGTTCTTCTTCAGCAGATCGTTGGTCATCTCGGTGACGGCATTCTGTGCGGCGGTAGCCTGACGGCTGTGCTCCATGCCCAGTGCCAGCACCATCTGGCTCTTCCACAGGGGGATGGTGTTCACCAGGGAGGACTGGATCTTCTCGATCATCAGCGTGTCGTTGTTCTGCAAAAGCCGGGTCTGGGGGCCCATCTGCACGGATACCATGCGGGTCAGCTCCAGATCGTGCAGCTTCTTCTCAAAGCGGTTGCACAGGTTCACCAGGTCGTTGTAGGCCTGGGCGTCCTCGGCCAGACCCGTCTGCTCCGCCTTCTTCCGCAGCTCCTCCAGTTCCGTGGAGCGCACCTCGGCCAGGCGCTTCTTGCCGGCCAGGATATACATGGTCAGTTCCTTGTAATACTTCAGGTTCAGCTCATACATCTGGTCGAACATGGCCACGTCCTTCAGCAGCGTGATCTGATGGTTCTCCAGATTTTGGGCGATCTTGTCCACATTGGCCTCGACCTTGCTGTACTGGGCCTTCATGGTCTCCAGCTTGTTGCTGGCCTTCTTGAACAGGCCGAATAAGCCCTTCTTCTCGTCCTCCTCACCAAAGCCCTTCAGCTCCACCACCAGGCGGCTCAGGTCCTCGCCGATCTCGCCCATGTCCTTGCTGCGGACGTTGTTCAGCGCGTTCTCAGAGAAGGACGCCACGCTCTTCTGGGCCGCGGCGCCGTACTGCAGCACCTGGTTGGTGTCGCGAATGTCGATCTTGTGGGAGAAGGCCTCCACCGCCTGCTTTTCCTCCTCGGTCAGCAGCTTGTCGTCCATCTCCACCGGCTCGATCTTCTTTTCCTCCTCCTTGGGGACCTCCGGGGCCTCCGGCGTCAGCGTCAGGGAGGGCACCTCCACTGCGGCGGCAGTAGCGGTATCGTCAGGGGTCAGGGTCAGCTCGGGCATCATGTTATCGGTCATGGCGGTTGTTTCCTTTCTGTTATATTCTCACAAAATTATACACATTGTTCTCATAGCTCCAGCGTGATGCCGTTCCCGGCGTCCACGCTGTCCTCTGCCCGGGGCGGCTGTGTCTGCGCGTCCCCGGCACTGCGGATATCCAACTCCGGCTGGGGGTCGGCCACCGGGTTTTCCTGGGCCGCTTGGTGCACGGCGTCGCCGCCGGTCAGACCCTCCCGTGCCATCATGTTGTCCAGTACCGTGATGTCCGTGGATATATCCATGGCCTGGTCGCCGAACAGACTGTCCAGCTGCTTTTCAAAAGCCAGCACGATGGTGGCCATCATGCCCTCTACCTTCTCCATGGTGCCGGTGATGTTCTGGCCGGACACGCCCTGACGGCTCAGCTCGTCGTAGCTGCGGAGCAGCTTCAGCGTGGTGGGCAGATAGTAGGACATGAATTTCCGGATCTGCGGCAGCTTCTCCGGGTGCGCCTTCACATAGTCGAATATCTTGCCGCTGACCTCCTCCAGCCGGTCGATCTGGCCGGAGATAGTCTCGTCCTGTATGCGGTCGTTCAGCGCCCGCATGGCCTTGATGGCCGCGTCGCCCTCGGCGATGGCCTTGTCCAGGTCCACATTGCCGGTGCTCACCGGCTCCTCCGGTACCTCCACGGTCTCGGTCACATCCCGGCAGAACATCCGGGCGATCAGCGCCACCACGGCGGAAGCCGCCGCCGCCAGCAGGAAGTGTCCCACCTGATACAGCGGAAACAGCAGTGCGTACAGCACCCACGTCACCGCCGCGGCGTAGATGGGTGCGGCTGATTTATGGACGATGGTCTTTGTTTTCAATCCTGTCGCCTCCAGTCCTTGTTTGTGACTATATATTATATAGCATTTCTGTTTTCCGGTCAATGTTTGAAAGGAAAAAAGGGCGCCCGCGGGCGCCCTTTTTCACTTGTTGTTCAGCTTGCCCAGATACCGGTAAATGCTGGCCTCGCTGCTGTGCAGCGTCTGCGCCACATGGCTCACGGATCCCTTCAGCAGGAACACGCCCTTGCGGTTCAGAATGTCCATGATCTCCATCTTCTCGTCCTGGGTCAACCGGTCCACCTCCACCGGGTAGTTGGCCACCACCTGGGATACGATGCTGGCGGTGGCGCCGGCAATGGACGTGGGATAGCCGCTGCGTACCGGGGTCTCCACCGGGTCGTTGCTGTCGGCGATGAGCCGCGTGCCGCTGGGTACGCCCCGCTTCACACCGCCGCCGCACAGCTCCATGACCCTGCGGCTCAGCTCCTCGTACCGGCTGGCGTCAAAGTTGATGCACAGCAGGCCGGACAGCTCCCCGTGCCGTCCCTTGATGAACATGGAGTTGGAGCACATGGTCTTGCCCGTGGCGGACACGGACTCAAAGTTCAGCACATAGTTCTGCGTCTCGGACAGGTTCCCAGCCACGAACTCCAGCATTTTGTTGCTGAGAGGGGAGCCGATGTGCCGTCCGGTCAGCTCTCCGTTGGCGATGGCGATGATCCGGTTGGAGTCGTCCTCCAGCTCGTGCAGGGCGATCTCATAGTCAGGGCCCAGCATGTGGCCCAGAAAGTCTACGATCAGTGTGTATTGCCGTATCAGCTCCACTTCCATGGCAGGCAGTCTCCTTTTCTGTTTTATCCGGCGGGGGAGGCGCTCACGCCTCCGGCTGCGCTGCCTGGGCGGCGATCCTCGCCTTCTCCTCGTCCTCCAGCACCCGGTAGGCCACCTTGCCCACCAGGGTCTTGGGCAGCTCGTCCCGGAACTCGATGTCGTAGGGCATGGCGTACTTGGCCACGTGCTTGCGGCAGTAGTCCAGCAGCGTCTGCTTGGTGGCCTCGCTGGCGGGCACGCCGGGCTTGAGCATCACGAAGGCCTTGACCTTCTGCATCTTATAGGGATCGGGCACGCCGATGATGCAGCTCATCTGCACGTCCTCATGGGCGTCCAGAATGTTCTCCAGCTGGCCGGGATAGACGTTGTAGCCGGAGGTGATGATCATCCGCTTGGCGCGGCCCTTGAAGTAGATGAAGCCCTGGTCGTCCATGGTGCCCAGGTCGCCGGTGTACACCCAGGTCAAACCGTCGTCATGCTTCCGCAGGGTGCGGGCCGTCTCCTCGGGGTTGTTCATGTACGCCTTCATGACGGTGGGGCCCGCCAGCAGGATCTCGCCCTCGGTGCCGTAGGGCACCTCCTTGTCGGTGTCCGGCTCCACGATCTTGATATAGGTGTCGGGGAAGGGCAGACCGATAGAGCCCTCCTTGTAGATATTGGTGGGCGTCAGGCAGCAGGCCGTCACCGTCTCGGTGGTGCCGTAGCCCTCGCGGACCTGTATGACCGCGTGGTGGTCGTACAGGAACTTGTCAAACTTCTTCTTCAGCTCGATAGACAGGCTGTCGCCGCCGGAGAACACGCCCTTCAGACTGCTCAGGTCCGCGCCGTCCATGCTGGGCAGGCGCAGCAGCGCCTCATACAGCGTGGGCACACCGGCGATAAAGTTGCACTTATACTTCACGATCTGCTTGGCATAGCTCTTGGCGGTGAAGCGGGGGATAAGGATGCACCGTCCGCCCTGACTCAGCATGGAGTGCACGCACACGCCCAGACCGAAGCCGTGGAACAGGGGCATGGCCGCCAGCATCCGGTCGCCGGGCCGGAACATGGGGTTGGTGGCGATGATCTGCTGGCCCAGTGCGTTGAAGTTGCCGTTGGTCAGCACGATGCCCTTTGTGGTGCCGGTGGTGCCGCCGGAGTACAGAATGACCGCGGGATCGTTGTAGCCTCGCTCCACCCGGTAGTTCTTGTAGAAGCAGTACCGGGACATATCCATAAATTCCTTCCACCGGATGACCGGCGCGTCCTCGGGGATCTTCTGGATCTTCCGCCCCTCGGTGAGCATATAGCCCGCCCGGATGGTGCGGCTCAGCGCGTCCTTTACGGAGGCGATGATGATGTTGATGATGCCGGTGTTCTGCCGGATGTGCTCGAACTTGTCGTAGAACTGGTCCAGGGTGATGGCCGTGGTGGACTCGGAGGCGTTCAGATAGAACTCGATCTCCTTCTCCGCCGACAGGGGGTGGATCATGTTGGCGATGCCGCCCACCAGGTTCACCGCGTAGAACATATAGATGGCCTGGGGGCAGTTGGGCATGGCGATGGTCACCTTGTCGCCGGGCCGCACGCCCAGGGTCTTCAGGCTCTTGGCGCACTTCTCGATCTCCTGCACCATCTTTTTATAGGTGGTGGACTTGCCCATGAAATCAAAGGCGATGTTGTTGGGATACAGCTCGGCCATGCGCTCCACGGCCTCGAACATACTGCCCTGGAAATAATCCAGGTGCATGGGCACATCGCCCATATAGTCCTTCCACGGGGTCTTTACTTCACTCATATTGTACCTCCTCGCTCATGGGCTTTTCCAGCTCCTCCGGGTGTGTCAGCAGATACTCCAGCAGCCGCACGGACTTGGAATAGTAGTAGCCGTCCGCCAGCCGCTCGTCAATGGTCAGTCCCAGCTCCAGCGTCTCCCGCATGGTCACGCTGCCGTCCTCGTTGAAAACAGGGGACTTCTTCTTTTCGCCGATGATGCAGAACAGGGAGCAGGTGCCCCAGTTGGTCAGATGGTGGTATCCGCACTTCAGCTTGATGGAGCCGAGGTTGGAGATGACCACGGAATTGTAATAGGGGTCGGTGGCGATAATGTCCGCCGGCACCCAGCCGTGCTTGTCCAGCCACATGAGGATGCGGATGGCGGTCTTGCTGATAAACCGGGGGATCTTGTTCAGATAATCCATGACGCCGGTGGTGGGGTCCACCTTCTCGCTGCGGCACTCCATCACCTGCTGGCGGATATACTCGTGGACGTCCTCCAGCGTGTTCTCCTCCCGGCTGTGCAGAACCGCCAGCGCCTCCGCGCCCTTGTCGGAAAACTGCTTCTTCACCACGAACGCGGCGGACACCTCGTTCCGCTGATAGAAATTGCTGTTCACAATAAAGCGGTTCAGCTTCGGCCGCAGGGTGATGGTCTTCTCCAGCGCCGCCACCACGATGTGGAACATGGTGTAGGGAAAGTCCTTCTCCTCCTCGTTCTTCCTGGCCAGATACGCGTTCATGGCGGTCAGGTCCACCTTCACGGAGATATACGCCTCATTATCGCACCGGTTTGGGTAGATGATGCCGGTGATGAAGTGCAGGGAATCCAGCTCCCGCAGCAGCCGGCCGTCCTTCCGGTCTCCCCGCCGTCTCTTATAGGTCTCCATATGTTTCTCCTATGCAACTAATATAAATGTAAAAGTTTTACAAGCATATCTAATATGCTATATTATGTCGACAACATAAATCAACAACTGTTACCCGCACATTATACCAGCCTCCCCCCGAAAATGCTACCCCCATTTTCACACTTTACGCAATTCATACAAAAATGTTAGGCACTAAAAAGGGCCGGCTCTTGCCGGTCCTTTTTTCACTCACAGATTTTTCACCCGCAGGGCCCGTATGGCGTTCAGCACCGCCAGCACCATCACGCCCACGTCGGCGAAGATGGCCGCCCACATATTGGCCGCGCCGATGGCCACCAGCACCAGGCAGGCGAACTTCACCGCCAGCGCGAACACGATGTTCTGATACACGATGCCGATGCACTTCCGGGAGATGTGGATGGCTTTGGCGATCTGCATGGGCTCGTCGTCCATCAGCACCACGTCCGCCGCCTCGATGGCCGCATCGCTGCCCATGGCGCCCATGGCGATGCCGATATCCGCCCGGCTCAGCACCGGCGCGTCGTTGATGCCGTCGCCCACGAAGGCCAGCTTGGCCTTCCCGCGCTGGTCGCCCAGCAGCTGCTCCACCTGCGCCACCTTGTCCCCGGGCAGCAGCTCGCTGTGCACCTCGTCCACGCCCAGCTCCGCCGCCACCGCGTCCGCCACCTTCTTGGCGTCGCCGGTGAGCATGACGGTCTTTTCCACGCCCGCCTTATGCAGCGCGGCGATGGCCGCCTTGGCGTTGGGCTTCACCACGTCGGAGATCACGATGTGCCCCGCATACTGCCCGTCCACCGCCATGTGGATGATGGTCCCCACGCTGTGGCAGTCGTGATAGGGAATACCCAGCTGGACCATCAGCTTGCTGTTGCCGGCGGCCACCGCGTGACCGTCCACCACGGCGGTGACGCCGTGGCCGCTGCTCTCCTGGATGTCCGTCACGCGGCTGCGGTCGATGGCCTTGCCGTAGGCTTTCTGCAGGCTCTTGCTGATGGGATGGGAGGAGGCGCACTCCGCAAGCGCCGCATATTCCAGCAGCTTCTGCTCGTCCATGTCGCTGTGGTGTACCGCCGTCACCTCGAACACACCCTTGGTCAGCGTGCCGGTCTTGTCGAACACCACCGTCTTTACCTGGGACAGCGTCTCCAGATAGTTGGAGCCCTTGATCAGGATGCCCTCATGGCTGGCGCCGCCGATACCGGCGAAGAAGCTCAGGGGAATGCTGACCACCAGCGCGCACGGACAGCTGGTCACCAGGAACGTCAGCGCACGGTATACCCACTGCTCCCACTGGCCGTCCATGCCGCCCACCAGCCGGATCACCGGCGGGATAATAGCCAGCGCCAGCGCGCTGTAGCATACCACCGGCGTGTAAATGCGGGCGAACTTGGCGATAAAGTCCTCACTGCGGGACTTGCGGGAGCTGGAGTTCTCCACCAGCTCCAGGATCTTGGATACCGTGGACTCGCCAAAGGCCTTTGTGGTCCTGATCTTCAGCACGCCGGTCATGTTGATGCAGCCGCTGATGACCTCGTCGCCCTCCCGGGCGTCCCGGGGCAGGCTCTCGCCGGTCAGGGCGCTGGTGTTCAGGGTGGAGCTGCCCTCGGTGACGACGCCGTCGATGGGCACCTTCTCGCCCGGCTGCACCACGATGACGGTGCCGATGGCCACCTCGTCCGGATCCACCTGCACCAGCTGGCCGTCCTGCTCAATGTTGGCGTAGTCCGGCCGGATGTCCATCAGCGCGCTGATGTTCTTCCGGCTCTTGCCCACCGCGTAGCTCTGGAACAGCTCGCCGATCTGATAGAACAGCATCACGGCGATGGCCTCGTTGTAGTCGCCGCTCTTCTCATAGATGGCCAGCGCGAACGCGCCCACCGTGGCCACCGCCATCAGGAAGTTCTCGTCGAACACCCGCCCGTTGACGATGCCCTGTCCGGCCTTTTTCAGAATGTCGTAGCCGATGACCAGATACGCTGTCAGATACAGCGCCAGCCGCAGCCACCCCGTCACCGGAATAATATACAGCGCGACCAGCATCGCCGCCGTGATGAGTATGCGTATGAGCATTTTCTTTTGTTTTTTCGTCATAGCGTTTCTCCTTTCCTGTATCCGCACCGCCGTCCCGCCCGCAGCCGCGGCAGGGGCTATTTCGCGCCCCCGGGCGCGGGAACGTGTCTCCGACGGGGATAGTTTCGCGCCCCGGCGCGAGCTACTTTTGTCTGCGGTGACAAAAGTAGCCAAAAGCACCGGCAGAAACTGCGTTTCTGCACTTCCTCAGCGCGCTACGGTCGGCTGTGATTTCCCGCATCTTCTCGCGGGCATAACCTTTCATCACCGTTGTCAGTCAAAAGGACTGTGCCTGCGTTCACCGGCGCGGAGGCTGACGCGGCCGCTTGCCTCAGCCACGGTAGGCGTTTTTCGCTCCTACCGCCGCACCCCCAAGCATTCCCCTTGATGGGTCGCGGTGTTGAATGACACGCCGGTGGCGTGTCAGACCCGCGGACCGACCCGCAGGGAGACAGGTGGCACGGCGAAGCCGTGGCGGATGAGGTGTCGCCGCGCAGCGGCGTAAGCGTAGTATTTGTCTCCGATGGGGATAGTTTCGCGCCCCGGCGCGAGCTACTTTTGTCTGCGGTGACAAAAGTAGCCAAAAGCACCGGCAGAAACTGCGTTTCTGCACTTCCTCAGCGCGCTATACCTGTTCACTGCCGCCCGCGCTTTCCCTCACGTAACCGGCGTTTTCCTGATCGTTGTCGTTCCCCCGACTGTGCCAGCACAGCTTTCCGCTGCCGCTGCCTGCTACTACGGCAAAAATTATTCGTTCTGCCGTGTCGCAGGCTAAGAAATAATTATATCCTGTGCCCGACGGGCACACCTACCTTTGCCGCCGCAAGGCGGCAAAGGCGCGATTTGATAATCGCCAACCCGGTAGAAGCAAATACCCCTACCGTGGCTGGGGCAAGCGGTCGCGGAAGCCTCCGCGCCGGTGAACGCAGGCACAGTCCTTTTGACCGACAGTGATGACCGCCGCACCCCGCCCGCGAGTACACACCGCCAAATTTGCACTTGCCCGCCCCGCGCCAAGGGATCCTTAAACCGTAGGTTTGAGTGGTTTTCTTTGGTAACTTTCTTTTTACAAAAAAAGAAAGTTACTCGTGCCGGAGCACGAAACTCCCCATCCCGCGCCCAGCATTTTCCTGATCGTTGTCGTTCCCCCGACTGTGCCAGCACAGCTTTCCGCTGCCGCTGCCTGCTACTACGGCAAAAATTATTCGTTCTGCCGTGTCGCAGGCTAAGAAATAATTATATCCTGTGCCCGACGGGCACACCTACCTTTGCCGCCGCAAGGCGCCAAAGGCGCGATTTGATAATCGCCACTCGACCAGCGCACCCGATCCTACCCTCGCACCGCGTCAGCGGCAGCGGCGCAAGAGGTACAAGCAGTCCCCCGAACCGACAACGATACCCGCCGTACCAATTCCGCGAGATCAGCACCGCCAATTTTGCATGACCCATAGCGCGCCAAGGGGTCCTTAGACCGTAGGTCTAAGCGACTTTCTTTCCCACATTTCTTTCTTCGCAGAAAGAAATGTGGCCGCCGGAGGCCGCCTCCCCGCCAGGGGAAAGCCAACTCGCCGCCGCGGCGGCGAACCCCCACCCGATCCTATAAAAAGGAGACGCACCCATGCTCCGTATCGACCAACTGCGCCTGCACCCCGGCCAGCAGGAGACGCTCCTGCGCGCCCGGTGCGCCAAGCTGCTCCGCGTGGCTCCGGCGGACATCACCGCCTGCACCGTTCTGCGAAAGGCCATCGACGCCCGCGAGGACCTGACCCTTGTCTACACGGTGTCCGTCTCTGTAAAAAACGAGGCCCAGGTCCTGCGCCGCTGCCGCGATAAGCGCGTATCTGTCTATAAACAGGAAGTGTACTTCCTACCACCGCCGGTGACGGCCCCGGCGGTCCGGCCCATCGTGGTGGGCGCGGGACCGGCGGGCCTGTTCGCTGCCCTGGTGCTGGCCCGCTGCGGCGCACGCCCTATTCTATTGGAGCGCGGCCGGCCGGTAGAACACCGTCAGGCGGACGTTGAGCGCTTCTGGTCCGGCGGCCCGCTGGACCCGGACAGCAACGTCCAGTTCGGCGAGGGCGGCGCCGGCGCCTTTTCCGACGGCAAGCTGAATACCGGTACGAAGGATCTGCGTCACCGCTTCATTCTGGAGACGCTGGTCCGCTGCGGCGCACCGGATACCATTTTGACCGATGCCAAGCCCCACGTGGGCACCGACAAGCTCCACATCGCCCTGCAGGCCCTGCGGCAGGAGCTGGAGGCGGCCGGGGCAGACATCTGCTTCAACTCCCGGCTGGAGCATATACGGATACAGGACGGCGCGGTCAGCGCCGTCACCGTCTGCCAGAACGGGCAGACCTATGACCTGCCCGCCCGCCATGTGGTCCTGGCTCTGGGTCACAGCGCCCGTGACACCTTTGAAATGCTGTATCAGGCGGGGCTTGCCATGGAGCCCAAGCCCTTCGCCATGGGCGTCCGCATCGAGCACCGCCAGTCGGCCATCGATGCCGCCCAGTACCGTTCTCTGGCGGGCCACCCGGCTCTGCCGCCCAGCACCTACAAGCTGTCCTGCCACCTGCCCAACGGCCGCAGCGCCTTCAGCTTCTGCGTCTGCCCCGGCGGTCAGGTGGTGGCCGCCGCCTCCGAGCTGGGGCGCACCGTCACCAACGGCATGAGCGTCTATGCCCGTGATGGGGAGAACATCAACGGCGCGCTGCTGGTGAATGTCACGCCGGCGGATTTCCCCTCGGACCATCCCCTTGCAGGAATTGCCCTCCAGCGGCAGCTGGAGACGGCGGCCTACGCCCTCACCGGCGGCTTTGCCGCCCCCTGCCAGCGGGTGGCGGACTTTCTGGCAGGCCGTCCCTCCACCGGACCGGGGACCGTGCGCCCCAGCTACCGCCCCGGCGTGGTCTATACCGACCTGCGCCGCTGTCTGCCGGATTTTATCAGCGAGACGCTGGCCCTGGCCCTGCCGGTCCTGGGCCGTCAGCTCCGGGGCTACGATGACCCGGACGCCCTGCTCACCGGCGTGGAGACGCGCTCGTCCTCTCCGGTGCGCCTGGTGCGTGACGCGCACTATGAAGCCAATATACGCGGCATATTCCCCTGCGGCGAGGGGGCCGGCTATGCCGGCGGCATCCTCTCCGCTGCCGCCGACGGAATGCGCTGCGCGGAAAAACTCCTGGAGGTATATACAACATGAGAAAGATCGCCATCTACGACAGCTTCACCGAGCCCAAGCACCGCCGGCTCATCGACGAGACGGCGGCCCGCGCCGGCTTCACCGTGGACTACTACGCGGCCCCCGCCGCCGTCCCCGCGGACAAGCGGGGTGACTATGAGGTCATCTACGGTATGCCCAAGCCCGGTGAATTAAAGGACTTCGTGAACCTCAAGTGGTTCTGCGGCAGCTTTGCCGGCGTGGACGCTTATCTGGACGACAGCCTGTACCCCTCTCCCGAGGTCATGCTGTCCAACTCCTCCGGTGCCTACGGTGTCACCATCGCCGAGCACATGGTCATGGTCACGCTGATGCTCCTGCGCCACGCCCCCGTCTACTGCGCCGACCAGGCCGCCGGCCGCTGGGGCCGGGTGCTCCCCATGCGCTCCATTATGGGCAGCACCATCACCGTCGTGGGCACCGGCGATATCGGCACCGAGTTCGCCCGCCGCGCCAAGGCCATGGGTGCTGCCGCCGTCCGCGGTGTCCGCCGCACCAAAAAGGCCGCCGACCCCGCCTTTGACGAGATCCATACCAACGACGAGCTGGACGCCCTCCTGCCGGATACGGATATCCTGGCCCTGGCCCTGCCCGCCACCGGTGAGACGAAGGGGTTTCTCTCCGCGGCGCGCCTCGCCCTGCTGCCGAAGACCGCCTATGTGGTCAACGTGGGCCGCGGCAGCGCCATCGACCAGGCCGCCCTTCTGGACGCCCTGAACCACGACCGTCTTGCCGGCGCGGCTCTGGATGTGTTTGAGCAGGAGCCCCTCCCCGCCGGCGACCCGGCCTGGACGGCGAAGAACCTGCTCATCACCCCCCACATCTCCGGTCAGATGAGCCTGGGCTACACCCGCGATCGAAACGTGCAGCTTTTCTGTGAGGACCTGGAGCGCTACGGTCGGGGTGAGAAGCCCCTGCGTCTGGTGGACCGTCGGATCGGCTATTGAACAGCCACCTGTGTGCGCCCCCTGTGCAGGGGGCGCACATGAAGATGATCGTCCGATCCTTCGTTTTTGGCCCCGAAAAGGGAGGCTGGAAGGAAGAGAAAGAGAACCTGACCCAACAGCGCATAAAAGGTGCATGAAAAGGCGCATGAGGAGCACATAAAAAGTATAAAGAAAATATAGAAAAGGTACAGACATTGTATCATATACTGCCAAAGAAATTTGCTGTGCCGGGAGGTGAAAAGCATGGGAGAGCGCATCATACTGCACTGTGATCTGAACAGCTTTTACGCCTCTGTGGAGCTGCTGGACAAGCCCGCCCTGTGGGAGGTCCCGGTGGCCGTCTGCGGCGACCCGAAGACCCGCCACGGCATCATTCTGGCCAAGAATGAGCCCGCCAAAAAGTACGGAATACAAACGGCTGAGACGGTCTGGCAGGCCAAAAAGAAGTGCCCCGGCCTCGTGCTTCTGCCGCCCCATCACGACCTGTATAAAATGTGGTCCGTCCGCGTCAACGACATCTATGAGCGCTTCACCGACCTGATCGAGCCCTTCGGCATCGACGAGAGCTGGCTGGATGTCACCGGCAGCCTCCACCTCTTCGGCGGCGACGCGGAAAAACTGGCCAATAAAATTCGAAAAACAGTAAAAAATGAGACCGGATTAACGATTTCTGTGGGAGTTTCGTTCAATAAAGTGTTTGCCAAGCTGGGCAGCGATATGAAAAAACCGGACGCTACAACGGTCATTCCGATAGACGGGTGGCAAAATATCGTTTGGCCGCAGCCGCTGGGCAACCTGTTGTACGCCGGCCGCGCCGCCACCCAGACCCTGAAAAAATACGGCATAGAGACCATCGGCCAGTTGGCCGCCTGCGATCCCGCCATGCCCGAGCAGCTGCTGGGAAAGATGGGCCGCCAGCTGTGGGAATACGCCAACGGTCTTGACAAAAGTCCCGTCAAACCCCGCCACGCCGCCGATCCGGTCAAGTCCGTGGGCAACGGCACTACCTTCCCCGATGACCTGGTGCGCTGGGAACAGATCTGCGCCGGCTTGATGCCTCTGTGCGACAGTGTGGCCACCCGCTTGCGCCGCCACGGCCTGTATGCCGGCGGCGTCAGCGTGACGCTGAAAGACGTATCGTTCAAAACATTCAGCCGCCAGACCCGCTTGGACGCGCCTACCCATCTGGTCCGGGATATTTACCGTGCGGCCGCGGACCTGGCCCGGCAGCTGTGGAAGCCGCCTGCCCGCCTTCGCTCCATGACCGTAACGGCGCTGTACGTCACCGAGACGTGCAGCACTTTCCAACAGTTGGATCTGCTGGACAGTACCGCTCAGGCCTGCGGTCAGCGGCAGGAGCAGCTGGAGGAGGCCGTGGACGCTATCCGCCAAAAATACGGCAGGACGGCCATTGCCTTCGGCAATGGCGAGGAGGGTGAGGTCCTTCCGGAGGAGGAACTGTAACACGGACGACGCTGCCGTCCGTGTTCTTTTTGTATAGGGACATTCCCATAGGGCATAGGGTGTTGTGAAAGGAGCGATGCGTATGCTGTCTGCTGCACTGTTGCTGCTGTGCAACAGCCTGTTTTTGTCCCTGCACCTGACTGGTAGCGCCGGGTCATTCCCCAAACCCCTGTCCGCTGCCCGGGAGAGGGAGTGCCTGGAGCGCTGTGCTGCCGGAGATTTGGAGGCCCGGAATATACTGGTGGAGCACAATCTGCGCCTGGTGGCCCACATCATCAAGAAGTATTACACGCAGTCCACCGACCAGGAGGACCTGATCTCCATCGGAACGATCGGGCTTATCAAGGCGGTCAATACCTTCCGCCCTGACAAGGGAATCAAGCTGGCCACCTACGCCGCTCGTTGTATAGAAAATGAGATACTCATGTACTTCCGGGGACAGAAAAAATTGCAGGGGGAGGTGTCGCTGAACGAGGCGCTGGACACGGGGCCGGAGGGTGACGCATTGTATTTGGGCGATGTGGTGGGAGAAGAGGACACCATGCTGGAGGAACTGCAAAGCAAGGAGGACCGCCGTCTGCTGCATCAGCTGCTGGCCCGGGAGCTGACCCCTCGGGAGGCGGATGTTCTGCGGCGGCGCTACGGCCTGGACGGCCATTTGCCCCAGACACAGCGGCAGGTGGCGGCCCATTACGGTATCAGCCGCAGCTATGTATCCCGCCGGAACTAATGTAAGTGATGCCCGGAAAGCCTTGAAAATCAAGGGTTTTCCGGGCATCGGGCATGTTAGGGTAGCGCCGCCGTTATTGTAAGCGGTGGCAAAAAATTAAGGTAAGCGGCCATTCATCAAATGTTTGAGATACTTGCCCTGCTGACATTAGATATTAACTTGAGACCAAAAGAGAACAATTTATCGTTCAAAGTCGTAATACAAATATTGTAGAGCATTATCAACTGTGATTTCTTCATTCTTTCGATTTTCTAACTTTTCATCCATAATCAATACTGACAACTTATGATTTGTAATTGCATCATATATCGAATCATTATATGGCGAAATTGAAATATGTGTAATTACCTCCGAGAAAAGAGTATCTACATAAGAGTGTAGATTAATCACAAGTCCTTCATTTAACCGATTATTTGAGTTGGCATCATGGATAATATAATTGCGAGCACGATAAATTCGATGTAAATGCCATGTAACGCGTTGAGTATGTGCTTTTATTAAGGATTTAATTTCTTTGCTATTTTGTAGTGAATCAGATAAAGTACAAACACGATACCGCAAGAGCGGATAAGTTTCTGTACTTGCAAATAGACAATCGCGATCTGGTTGTGTAGACTTAAATGCTAAGAACGCAAATGTGTGTTCTAAATCATTTGAACCAAAACCATTATTTGCGATGTGGTTATTGAAAAAATCTATATCCCATCGAATAATATCCGTCATACAGGTTTGAACAAGTTTTTGAATATGGGTACTCTTTAGATATGGAATAGTATAAGAAATGACATTACCTATCTTGCTACGATCTTTTTTATCCTCGTTTCCTTTATCTATTTGTTTCTCATCTGTATCATTATCCTTATCAACTATAGATTCGAGAATAGACCAGAGTGATAGCAGTGAATCACTTGTATTTTCGGATAATATTGCTGAATTGTGAATTCTTGTAATTCCTGAAAAACTTGATAAATTTTCGAGATTTTTAAAGAGAACTTTTATGAGTGATTCTGCATTTTTTGTTGAGGATTCACGAGATAATGTAGAAACACGATTTTTTAGGAGTTTTTTGGGGGAAATAGTTGTGATTTGATTTTGCGCATCAATAACTTGTCCGTAAGTACGCATTTGATTTGGGTCATGTCTAAAGAATGCATAGGAATTAGCAACACATGAAGAAATTGCATCTGCAATTTCAAATGCCGAGTACATATCATAGCTCTTTATGCACTCAAACTTGAGAATGGTCTTTTGACGCTTGGTCTTGACTCCAATTGGAACAGAAGTTGGATCAACAATGGAGACATTTAAATCTGAAACCTCCATCTTTTCGTACAAAGGCAACAGTGAGGATATATCTTTAGAATATCCTATGAATACGTCGTAACTTTTTTCAGAAAAATCAAATCGGGAAAAAAGTCATCAAGACTTTCGAGCGAGGAAACTTCCTTGTGGAAGAACACTTCATGAAGCATTTGAAACACATAGTTTTCGTTATAGCCGCAGTCTAAAAGTTCTCTCACAAATGCAGAGGCATTTACATCAATTTCGCATTTTTGTTTATTTTCATTGATTAGATGTTTAAGGCTTTCAACGATATGGTTATAGTAGGTCTTATTACTTAGTTTCCGCCCAATATATTGCACATTTTCAAATTGCGTTTTTATGTCCCACGATTTATGGCTTTTGATAAATCGGGAAGAAAATTCTTCCGTTAATATATTCTTGGCAATATCATCATGGTCAAGTCTACCAGATAATTCTTCTATAATATGCTCTAAATTCTTTTTATTTACGGTACCAGTTCTAACATCACTATACACGCTACAATACTCGGCAGCTAAACCCCGTAATGATAAGGAAGGATAGCGATATGTGTCTGTTGTATGGTGAAAAAGAAGTTCGTCTAATCGCTGTGCAAAAAATAAAAGGCAATTCAAAGAAGAGTCATATTTCCACTTTGTAATGTTGTTTTGTCGCATATTAACCTCCTCCTACTAAAAAGTAGTTCCTACCATTAATTCCAGCCTAATAAACCAATTTATATGCCCAATGTCCATTTCTGCTGTATTTCACGAGTTTTCTCTCGGCTGTCAATCCTGCAAGAACCCGATTTGCCGTTGCGGCCGAAACGCCGCACAGCGCACGGACATCTGCGTTCATAATAAACTCATGCGTTTCCAGGAACTTCTCAATCTGCCTCCAGCGAACCGTCGCCTTATCCATCGCTCCATCGCTCATTTCATCACTCGTATTAATGGCATCCATGAGCGATGCTTTGATAGCTGAGAGCATGAACTCGATAAACACCGTAGACTCTCCTGCATTGTTGGAGGCATTGATGGCCTCGTAATACTCCTGCTGGCGGTCATGGATGATAGACTCCACCGGCAGCCAAGCAAAGGCAGGATTCCACTTGGAAAGCAGCAGCGTATGCCACAGGCGTCCGACGCGGCCATTTCCATTGGCAAAGGGGTGGATCAACTCAAACTCATAATGGAACACGCAGCTGCGGATCAGCATATGCACATCGCTGTTCTTGACCCAATCCAGCAGTTCCATGACTAAATTGGGAACATACTGCGGCAGCGTGCCAAAATGTAGGACATGCCCTTCCTGGTCAACAACGCCGACGGGCTTGGAGCGGAACACCCCGGACTCATCCACCAGCCCCCGGGTCATGATGCCGTGAGCGGTCAGCAGGTCATCCACAGAGTAGGGGTCAAGCTCCTCCAATCGCTCATAGATCTCATAGGCATTTTTAACCTCGGCAATATCTTTGGGCGGAGCCAGAACCTGCTTGCCGTTCAGAACTGCGGTGACCTGTTCTAAACTCAAAGTGTTCTGTTCAATGGCCAGAGAGCCGTGGATCGTCCGGATACGGTTTGTCCGCCGTAAAGTTGGGTTCGCAGACAGCTGATTGGTGGAAATCAGCTTGCCCACCAGTTCGGCGATTTCCGCAATCTCATGGATCATCGTATTTGTAATTTCAAAAGGAGGTTTCTTATTCCTCATAGAAACACCTCATGCAAAAGATTCATTCGACCGTATTATACCACACATCGCTCATTTCATCAATCATTTTTGGTGACATGATTGAGTGATGGAGCGTATTGCTTATATAAAAATGAGCCCTGAGAGGCAACTCTCCGGGCCGTTTCAATTTAGATGGTTATTCTTCAATTCGAACCCATGCACAGGTATCCCAAACTGATTTCGAGTCAAGCCGTTCATGCCCACTCGCATAAATCTGTAGAAAATAGATTTGCTGTGGCTCAAACGAGAATTGCAGGCCTCCTTTATGTAAAATGAAAGCAAAAACGGGAGGCGCTGATATGGTCGCAGGGCACATGACAAAGAAAAATGGGTATTGGTACTTGATTCTTATGGTGAGGGATGAGACGGGCCGGTTAAAGCAGAAGTGGATTTCAACCCACCTTCGGGTGGAGGGAAATAAAAAGAAAGCAGAAGCAATGCTCCTTGCCGCTCGACGGGAATATACGGATTTCGCCGAAATACAAAAGCGCAGCAGCGATGTTCTCGTCAGCCACTACCTCACGACCTGGGTCAAGAGTTGTCGTGGAAAAGTTTCATTTGGCACCTACGAAGAATACCAGAACTGCATTAATAACAGAATTGCCCCTTACTTCAAAGAACGGAATATTTTGCTTTTAGATCTGAAACCGGCAGATATTCTGGATTACTACAATTCGCTATATGCCAAAGGCCTTACGGGAAATACAGTCTTGCACTATCATGTGCTTCTCCGCAAGGCCTTGAAGGAGGCAAGCATGCGGGGTTTCATTCAGAATGACCCGACAGACTTTATTCCACGACCTAAAAAGGAGCAGTCTGCTGCGGATTGCTATTCTCCGGAGGAATGCAGAAAATTACTCAAAGCGCTTCATGATGATCCACTTGAACTTCCCATTACGTTGGCCGTTCTGTATGGACTGCGGCGCAGCGAAGTTTTGGGGCTGCGATGGGGTGCTATTGATTATGAGCGAGCCACAATTACCATTTCACATTCCGTAACATCGACCGCAGTTAATGGGAAGCGGCAGCTGATCGCGAAGGACAAATTAAAGCGCAAGTCCAGCTTTCGAACATTGCCGCTTATGCCACAGGTTGCAGCTATGCTCCAGAATGCCGCGATCCAGCGTTATGGGACACAGCCTCCGCCTAATGAGGAATACATCTGTGTGAATGGGACGGGGCAGTTGTTTACACCCGACTATCTATCTGAGCATTTCAAAACAATTCTCGCAAAGAACAACTTGCGCAGGATTCGATTTCATGATTTGCGGCATAGCTGTGCCAATTTGCTGATCTCTGCCCGTGTGCCGCTGATAGAGGTACAGCAGTGGTTGGGGCACAGCAGCCTGTCAACTACGGCGGATTTATATTCGCATCTGGAGTATGCCGCCAAGGAGCAAAATGCTCGCGTCATCTCGCAGGTGTTACTTTGACAAAAGAAAGGAGAACACCATGGCGTTTGATATCATGAATCTTTTCGAAGAAACGGAAAGCGTAATTACAGAATTGGACGAAGGGAACGAGCTGGCTGCGGTGGATTTTGCCAACCGTATTTCATCTATGTCGCCCTCGTGTTCGGCAACCAAAAGCTATGCAGTCTACCAGGACGATGCCGTCATAAGATACGCCCAATGGTTTATAGCCTGTAACAAGGAACTCGGGATTGACCGTTGCATAGACGGCCTGCACCAATATGCCAGTAGATTCTGGTATGCGGATACACCGATACTCACGGAAGAAGGCGTGGCAACGGCGGTTCAGATGGTGGACGCCCTGTTTTCCTATTCTCAAAAAGTACTGGACAAGCATCCGGTCGACATTTTACTGATTGATGCCCAACACGAGTGCTTGAATGGCGAAACCTTTGCTATGTTTACAGCGGGAGGAATGCAGAGTTGCATCTGTATGTACCGAATGCAAAGTGAGGAGGTAAACCCTATCCATGTACTGCTGCACGAATTGGGTCATTTGCTCCACATCAAGGCGACCGGGACACTGACTGATGTTCCTGACTCTTTCAAGGAACATTTGCTGGGACTGGGCATAGATTGCAGGAAGCTGACCACAGCGCAGCTTCGGGAACTGTTTGCAGATACATTTATGCTGGCTGTTGTTTGCAGACAGCCTGAATTAGGAATGCCGAAACCGGGATTTTCAGAAAGAGTACTTATGGCTTGTTATACATACATTCGCTCACTTTTGACAGCATAAAATAATTCGACAAACTGCGCTCTACAATAGCAATAGAATAATGCGGAAAGGAGTATTGCGTATGGAATTGATTGCTTCACTCTTCTGTCATGTTTCCGAAAGTAAACCTGAAGCGGAGATACAGCGGGAACTGCAAAGACAACATGATATACTTGCTCAGAATGCAGCGAGCTCCGGTCGGACAATTGAGCATTGCTTTTTCCATGTGGGCGAGTTCAACTTGGAAGATCCGGATCAGGTCTTGCTTCGTTTTTTGCAACGTGCGCAGGCCGATGATCTTGGGCTTGTTCTTGTAGAAAGCAAGGATTTATTTCCCTTGTCGCAGCAAGCACATATACCATGCATGGAGGTGTGCTTTGTACGGGAGGGTGTGCAAGAAATCCTTGGAAATAAAGATGTCCAAGTGGCTGAAGAAGACCTCCGGCCAAAGAATGTATATATGTACTGGGGCTTTTAGTTGAAATTTGTCGGAAACTATGCCACAATTAGGAATACCTTTCCAGAGAGGATGTGTATGTTGTGGACGCAGTTTCCCATTATCTGAATAGTATCCTCGCACCCAGGCTGCGCGGCTATGGTGTTTCGGAACACTTTCTGCTACGTACCATTGGTATCATTCATACACAGATGACCTCTCTTCTGCGCCATTGGGATGATCGGGTTTTCAAAAATACCGTTTTACTGCTTGGCCTGGAAGAAGGCAGCTTTTATGAACCTCGGGCAAAAATCGATATTCGCTGTTTTGTGGTCGTCGCCATTCGAAACAGTCCCATTGAAACGATCCAGAGTGACGCCTATGGAGAGGCCGGACTGAGTAAATCGCTACCCAGCAAAGATGTGAAGGAAATTACATCGGAGGCCATTCGCTATTTCAGTAAGCAGGATTTTGCTGAAATGTGCAGACAGGAAAAGCTTAGCGCAAGACAGGATTTGTATCAGGAACTCGCAAATGAGTACCCTGTCGCATGGGCTGCGCTGAAGCACCTTGCCGCAACGAACAGCAAGACCGTTGATTATCCGAAAGTATCCGTTTCCGAACCTTATTTTCTGGAAGGCGTAGATAAAGAGACAGAGATTACTGCAACGTCTGGTGAGATGAAAACAGGAATTTACGATGGCTATTCTCCCGAAATAGAGCCGCCGCTTATGGCTTTTCTAAAAATGCTTTCCGCCGACTCCAATGGCGCGTTGATCGTTGATTCGTTGAAGTCCGTTACGAGAAACATTACCAAGTTACTCAGTATCCTTGAGTTTCTTCTTACGCGAGACCTTATATTTGCATCAACAAACTACTACATGGAGAACGGACATGTCGAACGTCGTATGAAACCTTTGCGTGCAGGCCATAGTACGAATGACATGCTGCGCAACGTCTCTAATACGAGTGGTCTGGGCTATAAGCACAAGGCAGCATTAAGCCAGTATGCCAAGCAAGCTAAATCAACTGAATAAATGTTGTGAACCCGTACCTAACCCGGTACGGGTTCTTTTTTGTTCGGCAGCCGCAAGTTGGCTGCCGTTTCTTCATAGTATCAATACAGGAGGTGTCTCATGAAAAATAAGCAAATAATCGTTCGTTGTACGTATTCCGATACGGACCAGATGCTGGCAGAACTCATCCAAGAGTCCTTTCGGTTCTTTCTTCAAAAAGAGCTTTTTGCCCTGGCTATTCGCCAGCCGATGTAGTATTGTTGTGACGATGAATGGTCGCTTATTTCGGGAGGACAGTTTATGTACTTAGAGATAAGCAACCCCATGGATTACCATGTGGCATTATACATCAGACTATCAAAGGAGGACGAAAACGAAGGGCCGTCAGAAAGCGTCAACAATCAGAAATCCCTCTTGGATGATTTTGTGAAGAAGCATCGGCTGTCGGTCTACGACACTTACATCGATGATGGTTGGTCTGGAACTAACTTTGACCGCCCGGATTTTCAACGGATGATCGGCGACATCGAAGCCAAGAAGGTCAACATGGTCATCACCAAAGACTTGTCCCGTCTGGGCCGTGACTATATCATGACCGGCCACTACATGGAGCGGTACTTCCCGGAAAAGCGGGTGCGGTACATCTCACTACTGGACGGTATCGACACTGGTGTGGAATCCAGTGCCAACGACATCACCCCGTTCCGTGCCATCATGAATGACATGTACGCCAAGGACATTTCCAAGAAGATCAAATCTGTCAAGCGGGATAAGCAGCGTAAGGGACAATTTATCGGCGGCAAACCGGTCTATGGTTATAAGATGCATCCCACAGAGAAGAACAAAATCGTCATTGACGAGGAAGTAGCGCCCATAGTGCGGCGCATCTTCCACATGGCGTTGGAAGGTATGAGCTGCAGGCAAATCGCCACACAGTTAAACGAAGAGGGTGTACCCACTCCGGCAACCTATGCAGGACTGCCTGTGGCAAACCCAGGTCCCTACACCGGTCTGTGGAGCAGTGAACGCATCTCAGATATGCTTCAAAATGAGACTTACATCGGAAACATGGTTCAAGGACGAACGGTGAAGATCAGCTACAAGTCCAAGAAGTGCCTGAAGCAGGACCGTGAAAACTGGGTCGTGGTGGAAGGAACGCACGAGCCGTTGATTGATCGGGAAACCTTCCAAAAAGTACGCATGTCGGTCAACAGCCGCAAGCACACCAGAAGCCGAACCTATGACTTTCTGCTCAAAGGCATGATCTTCTGCCATGAGTGTGGTTACCCGCTGGCGGTGCTCAATCGCAAAAATGCTGCCGGAGAGGATGTGCTGTACTTTGTCTGCCGGACTTATCAGCGCTTCACCAAAGCCGGTGTCTGTTCGTGCCACAGCATCAAGGAAAAGACTGTGACGGACGCCGTTGTCGCCAAGATACAGGAGGTCTGCGAGGCCTATTTGGATCCGAGTCAGCTGCAGCCAATTGCCATTACTGCTGTGGAAGAGGTGCGCAAAGCAGAGAGCCACGATAGCGAGATTCAATCCCTGCACAGCAAGATCGACGGCCTGACTGCCAATCTGGATAAGATGTACATGGATCGGCTGACTGGCCTCCTTGCTGAGTCGGATTTTGAACGGATTTATCAGCGCATCAAGATGGAGCGCAACTCACTTGAGGAAAAGCTGAAGGACTTGGAAGTGCAAAAAGAAAGCCCGGTCAGCACCGAAGACCGAGCCAGAGAGTTGGTGCAAAGGTTCATCACATCGGCTTATGCCAGCCGGGAGCTGCTGGTGAGCCTGATCGAGCGGATCGAGCTGACGGAGAACAAAGAGATCATCATCAAATTCCGTTTCGCAGAGCTTCAGCAAGCGGGATAAATCCAGTTATATCAACGGTTTGCGCCAATTTAAGAGGCGCAGTTTTGTGGGCGAAATCACTTACAATAGCCGATGCGCTATGTGTCCCGTATTGAAAAAAAGGCGCTGCACAAGCTGGAGGAGGCCCTGCGGGACCGGAGATAAAAGGCGTCTTAACAACGCCTTAACGGCTGTGGCGGAAGGCTGTGCAGGTTGCATGAGGAAACATTCGCGCGGCAATAGAAATTCTCGCAACTGCACATTGTTTTCCATAATGAATTTGTTATAATGGTAACAAAAGACTGGGGGTTTCGGAGGAAAAGTGTACCTATGAGAAACTTTAAATGCTCCATCGCGGATATGCGTAAGCAAGTGTTTGCCGAAGTGGCGCGGCTGGCCTATGAGGGCGGAGACTACCGCCGCATGGAAAAGCTGCCCTACAAGATCGTTCCCGGTGAGGTGGGCAACCAACGGGAGTCCATCTTTTTGGAACGGGCTATCGTAGGCGAGCGCATACGGCTGGCTATGGGCCTGCCCCTGCGGCCGGTGGCGGAGCACAGCCTGCTCAGCGACGGGGTGGAGGAGAGTGCCATCGCGGAGAAGTACTACGATCCTCCACTGGTGAACATCATAAAATACGCCTGTAACGGCTGCACGCCTACTCACTATGAGGTCACGAATGCCTGCCAGGGCTGTCTGGCCCGCCATTGCCAGAATGCCTGCCATAAAGGGGCCATTGCTATCGAACGCGGACAGGCGCATATCGACCAGGATAAGTGCATCAAGTGCGGCAAATGCCGGGATGCCTGTTCCTACCACGCCATCATCAAGTTTACCCGGCCCTGCCAGGAGGCCTGCGGCATGAATGCCATTGGTCAAGATGAGTACGGCCACGCCAAGATCGACTATGACAAGTGCGTCAACTGCGGTATGTGCCTGGTGAATTGCCCCTTCGGCGCGATCGTGGATAAGGGCCAGCTGTTCCAGCTGATCCACGCCATCCGTCGGGGCGACGAGGTGGTGGCGGTGATCGCACCGGCATTCTGGGGCCAGTTCGGAGACAATGTAACGCCGGGGCAGATCAAGGCCGCCATGCAGCAGCTGGGCTTTGCCGCGTTGGAGGAGGTGGCCGTGGGCGCCGATCTGTGCGCGGTGGAGGAAGCCGAGGAGTTTTTGCGTATGGTGCCGGAGAAGCAGCCATTTATGGCGACCTCCTGCTGTCCGGCCTGGTCCGTGATGGCCAAAAAGGAGTTCCCCGGCTTTGCGCCGTATATCTCCATGACCATGACGCCTATGGTGCTGACAGCGCGGCTGCAGAAGCGGCGCCGGCCTGGGTGCCGCGTCGTCTTTATTGGTCCCTGCGCCGCCAAAAAGCTGGAGGCTAGCCGCCGCAGTGTCCGCAGTGATGTGGATTTTGTCATCACCTTCGAGGAGCTGAGGGGAATGTTCGAGGCCAAGGGAATCGACTTCAGCCAGATCCCCGATCTGCCTTCCCACTACGAGGCCAGTGCCCCCGGCGTAGGCTTTGCCGCCGGCGGCGGCGTGGCCAAGGCGGTGGAGGAGGTGATCCACCGCCTGCACCCGGAGGTGGCGGTCAAGACCGCCGCCGCGGAGGGGCTGAACGAGTGCCGGAAGATGCTGCGTATCGCCCGGACGGGCAAGTATGACGGCTATCTGCTGGAGGGCATGGCCTGCCCCGGCGGGTGCATTGCCGGCGCCGGTACCGTGCAGCCGCCGGAAAAGTCCCGCCGTGCACTGGAGAAGTATAAGGCGGCGGTATCTATCAGTAACCCGATGGACTCCCAGTATCTGGAGGGGACCCGCCTTCTGTACGAAAACGAGGCGGACTGGGACCGCGTGGGTCGGCATTGACGAAATTGGTGTACAGAAAGAACGAAAGCGCTCCAGATGGGGCGCTTTCGCCCGTTGTGACGAAGATGGCGGCAGCAGCAGCAGACGTGTTCTGCCGCGCTTCGACCGTGTGCGGTGTTATAATGGCAGACAGCAGAGTGCCCGCCGCCAGCCGGGCGGCGGAGGAATGGGGGTATAACAACGGAAATGAGACTGCATGAGCGTGAACACAGGCGCTATATCCTGCGCCGCATGGTGTATGAGTTGTTCGGCGTTGGCGGTGAGGACGGTGGACGTCCCATATCTGCGGCGGCCGCAGCGAAGCCAGTATCCGAGGAAGATGCGAGATCCGGTGCGGAGACAACGGTGGGCGGCACGGGCAGCCGCTGAGCACATAGGAAAACGAGCGCCATCCGACAGGACGGCGCTCGCTGCTTATGTCTCCGGTTCTATGTAGTCCGACTGCTCCAGTGTTTCCTCCGGCGTCATATCCTCCGCCGGGGTGGGGGTGGGGAGCTGCGGCGCGTTGGGGGCGCGGTCTCCCAGGGCAATGGCGTAATAGTCATAGGTCACCAGCAGCTCCACGTAGTAGTATTGCAGGGACACACGGTCGTTGATGGCGTTGACATAGCCCTCCGGCACCGTGACGCCGGGGTTGGCGGTGAAGGTGCGGGTAGAGGACTCATACACGCCGGCGGCGGTGGCCCAGCTGTTGCCGGCAGCGGTGGGCAAGATCACCAGCGGGATGCTGCCGTAGGCATCGGCGGGGTCGTAATCCTGATCCAGCACGTCCCGGCCGGACAGCAGACGGGAGTCATATTCCAGTCCGAACAGATTGCTCAGCGTGGGCACGATGTCCACGGCGCTGCACGGTTCAGATACGGTAACAGCTTCCTCCATGCCGCCGCACCAGAGGATCAGCGCATTGCGGTAGCGGGAGGTGTCACGCTCCGAGTCTGTAAAGCCCCGCAGCTCGTTATAATAGTCCGTGTCTGTCTCTGACAGCAGGTAGGGGTAGTGGTCGGCGGCCAGGCAGATGACGGTGTCGTCGGCAATACCGGCCTGCTCCAGCGCGTTTACCAGGTAGGTCAGTGCGTTCTCCAGCTCCAGGTTGGCGGCCACATAGGCCTGGACCTGGGGGGAGGCGTTGGGATAGGCGGCCTGAGCCTTGGCGCGGTTCTTGGCGGCCATGGCGTGGCTCCAGCCGTAGCCGCCGTGGCCGCTGACGGTCATGTAGTAGGTATGGAAGGGTGTGCCGTTCTGTACATAGGTGTCAATATACTGCGTGATGGTGTTCTGGATCATCTCCAGATCGGAGTAGGGCCAGCTGCCGTCCTCGGTCAGCTGCAGACCGTTGCCCTGACCCTGATAGTCGTAACCAAGGTTGGGATGGGTCTTGTCCCGGCGGTAGTAGTTGTAGATATTGTTGTGGTAGGCGGCGGTGGTGTAGCCCAGAGCCCGGAACTGATTGCCCAGGGCAAAGGGCATACTGTTGTTGGCTGTGGCATAGAAGCTGACATTGCCGTTGACCCACGTGGGGAGCAGACCGGTCATCACCGCGTACTCGCCGCCGGTGGTAGATTGGCCCCAGCCGGGCTGATAGAAATTGTCGAATACGAAGCTCTCGTGGGTCAGACGGTAGAGGGTAGGCGTCAGCTCCTCGCTGATGAACCAGGGAGAAAAGGACTCGGCGGTGAAAAGAATGAGGTTCTTGCCCTGGAACATACCGGTGTACGCGTTCTGCTTGGAGGGCGTCAGCGAGCCGAAGTAGTCGGACATACGGGCCACGGCGCTGCTGGAGGCGTTCTCTGCCAGGGCGGCAAAATCGATGTTCATGGCATTTTCACTGTAAACCACCGGCGTTGTGACAGCAGGGGTGTTATCCGGTACATCTGTGTTCGTGCCAGTGTCCGGCAGCCGGGGACTGGGGTGCCCGAAAATGGCGTAGGTGATCTCCAGCCGGGCACTGGCGTTGAGCCCGAAGTGGGTCACGCCGGTGTCGGTGGTGAAGTTGTAGGTATAGGCATCGTGATAGGTGCCCCAGCGGGCCAGGCCGCTGCCGATGCCACCGAACAGCAGGCATACGACCAGCAGGAACAGCAGGGACCAGCGGCCCATGCGCTGCTCGGTGACGATGCGCCGGCGCAGTAGGATGCACAGTGCCAGCGGGACAAAGGCCAGCAGGATGAAGGGCAGGCGGGGCAGCACGACATCCGGCAGGACCGTGTCGCCGAAACCGCCCACTACATCGCTGGCCATGTTGCCGATGAAGGACAGAGCGAAGTAGGACTTGAAGTAACTGCGGCAGCAGTACTCCACGCACACCAGCACCGTCCACAGGGCGGTGGCGGCGATAGAGACGATGGTAGCCGCCTGGCGGTGACGGAACAGATTGATGAGCAGACTCCAGAACAGCCCTGCGCCCAGTGCGAACAGCACCACCAGCACAAGCGTCCCGGTAAAGAAGGTGCTCTGCCTGTCAAAGGCCCGCAGCAGTAGCTCGTGGTACAGCAGCGCCGCCGGGAAAAATACCCAGTTCAGCGGGCCGCGGGGCAGAGAACTGGTGTCCAGGCGGGAGGTGGCGGTATGTTTTTTTCTATCTCTCTCGTTCATACAACGTATACGTCCTTTAATGGCACCCGAGGGGCATCGTAGTAAGTGTTATGGTAACACAAGACGCCGCAGATTGCAACCGGCCCGGAACGCATTTCAGGTCCGAAGAAGTGCGTTTGCGGCAAAAAGCCCTCCTCACGGAGGGCTTTTTCATTCATCGGTTCTGCAAATAGTGCTGTAAGGCATTGCTCTTGTCCAGCCGCCACAGCAGCAGGCCGCCCAGGCCATAGCAGGCCACGGCCTCGCCCAGGCCAACCGTCAGGGCATTGAAGGCGTAGGTGGGCCAGAAGGCGGCGGAGGTACCCGCCTGCTCATAGGCTAGGACAAGGCCGATAAGCACGGTGTTGGCGATCACCGGCGGCAGAGGGGCCAGCCACTTCTTTTGGCACCGGGCGGTCAGCAGGGCGGCCAGCAGGGTGGCGGCGGAGCCGACCACGATGTCCAGCACGCCGTAGGGACTGAGCAGGTTGGCGATCAGGCAGCCCACGCCCAAACCCCAGGCCGTCTCCGGCAGGAAGAAGGGCAGGACGCACAGCGCCTCGGAAAAGCGGCACTGGATAGGACCGTAGGTGATGCCGAAAATAGAGCCGAAATAGCTGAGAACGGCGTAGGCGGCGGCGGTCAGCGCCGCGAGGGTCAGTTGCTTGGTGTGTAGCTTCACGGGGTCGTTTCCTCCTGTTCCAACACATACCAGTCGCCCTCCAGCGCGAAACCGGAGGCCACCATGGCATTTTTCAGCAGGTCCGTATTGCCGGAGGGATGGGTGTCCGCATCGGCAATGGCTACCTGCACCGCATCATCCGCACGGGCCAGGACCTCCAGCGTACAGCCCTGCTGCTCCAGCAGCGCGGCCGCATGGTCCAGAGCGCTGTCCATCGGGTCAAAGGGTTGGTCGTGTGCGGAGTTGTTCTTTTGTGCCTGCTCGGTGTCTCCGCCGGTGCCGTCAGACGGCGCGGCGCCATCTGGCACATCGCTGCGGTTTCCACCGTAGTAGCTGCTGACCATGTCGTTGTCGGCATTCGTATCGGCGGTGGCGGCGTCATCTGCAGCGTGATCGGTCCGGCCGGCGCGGCCTTGCAGCGCCAGGGGAAACGCCGCGCCCACGATGACCAGACATGCGGCGGCGGTCAGCAACCATTTCTTATAATTGCGTTTGGGATTGGAGGCGGCGCTGCCGCCCTGGGGCGTTCTCTCCACCTGTGCCATAATGCGGTCCGTCAGGTCGGAGGGCGGCAGGGCGTCGCTCGCCAGCGCTTCGCGAAGCAGTTTGTCCATCGGGTCAAGGGGCTGCTGTGTCACGGCTGCTCCCTCCTTTCACTGATCTCTGTCTGTAAGACGGCCCCACCGTCAAAAAGGTTCCCGCTGCCATCCAGCAATTCCCGCAGCCGCATCTTGGCCCGGCTGATGCGGGACTTCACGGTGCCCTCACTGATCTCCAGCGCCGCGGCGATCTCGGCATAGTCCAGCTCCTGCATATACCGCAGCAGCAGGACCTGCCGGTGCTCCTCTGACAGCCGGGACAGCGCACGGCGGACGGCCTGCTGTGCTTCCGCCTGCTCTGCCTGGTCCTGCGGGCCGGGGCCATCGTCCGGCAGCTCCAGCTCGGTGACATCATCCATGCCCCGATGGCGCTTCTCCCGGCGGAGCCAGTCGATGGCGGCGTTGGTGGTCAGGCGGTAGAGCCATGTGGAGAAGCGGCAGGTACCGCGGAACTCCGGAAGTGCCCGCCATGCGGCGAGAAACGCCTCCTGGGTCACGTCGTCTGCCGCCGCTTCGCCGCACATCCGCAGGGCCAGACGGTACACCTGCGTCTGATAGGCCTCCACCAGCAGGCGAAAAGCCTCGCTGTCGCCCTGCTGGGCGCGGCGCAGGATGTCCTGTTCATTGTTCATCGCAGATCCCTCCTGACACCCGCCGCCACCCGGTACAGTTCCTCCAGTGTGGTCAGGCGGACGATTTGTTCTTTGTAGTAATTGGCGTGGCTGACACCCTTAAGGTACCAGCACAGCTGCTTGCGGGCCTCCAGCAGGGCGATGTGCTCGCCCTTGTCCGCAACGGCCAGTTCGATCTGGCGCACGGCGGTGTCCCAGCGCTCCGCCAGCGGCGGCAGGGGCGGGATGGGCTGCCCCTCCAGCGCCGCCTGAGCCTGCTGAAACAGCCACGGGTTGCCGAAGCAGCCCCGGCCGATCATGGCCATGTCCGCGCCGGTGAACTGTAAAATGCGGACGGCGTCCTCTGCCGAAAAGATGTCGCCGTTGGCGATGACCGGCACGGATACCGCTTCCTTCACCTGGCGGATGGTGGTCCAGTCGGCCTGACCGCTGTACATCTGGGTGCGGGTGCGGCCGTGGACGGCAATGGCGCTGACGCCTGCCTGCTCCAGCATTTTGGACAACTCAACGGCGTTGATACTGCCTTTATCCCAGCCCCGGCGCATTTTCACCGTCACGGGTACGGGGCTGGCCTTGACCACCGCCTCGGCCAGTCGGGCAGCCTTCTCCGGATCCTTCATCAGGGCAGAGCCGTCGCCGTTGGCCACTACCTTGCCCACCGGGCAGCCCATGTTGATGTCGATAATATCTGCGCCGGACACCTCGGCGGCGATGACGGCGGCTTCAGCCATGCAGGGGATATCGCTGCCGAAGATCTGGGCAGCGGCGGGCTTTTCGTTGGGGGCCAGCTTCAAAAGGCCCCGGCTTTTCTTGTCCTGATAGCACAGAGCCTTGGCGCTGACCAGTTCCGTGCAGCTCATGCCGGCGCCCAGCTCACGGCAGATCTGGCGAAAGGCCAGATCCGTAACACCGGCCATGGGTGCCAGGTACAGTTTGGAGTGTATTTCTACGTTTCCGATATACATGAAGGGCTCCTTTGTGCGTACTGCGTTTCTGCCGGATATTGTACCACAGAAATTTCCTATTGACAATCGGAATTAACTGTATATACTGTTAATATACAGTTTGCACAAGGAGGCCTCTTATGCAGCTATACATCGACAACCGCAGCGGCGCGCCCATTTACGACCAGATATACAGTCAGATCAAGGACGCCATATTGTCCGGACAGGTGACCGAGGGCGAGGCGCTGCCCAGCATACGGGCGCTGGCCAAGGATCTGCGTATCAGCGTCATCACCACCAAGCGGGCCTATGACGAGCTGGAGAGCGAGGGGTTCATCTACACGCTGCCCGGCAAGGGATGCTTCGTGGCGGAGCGCAGCACGGAGCTGCTGCGGGAGGAAAATTTGAAGAAGATAGAGGGCCATATGCAGGAGATCCGCCGCTTGGCGTCCGCCTGCCGGCTGACAGAGAATGAATTGGACGACATGTGGCGCTTGCAGAAGGAGGAAGCAGAATGAATGCATTGGAGATACGCGGCCTGACGAAGCGGCGGGGTGATTTTGCCTTACAGGGGCTTGACCTGACGCTGCCCGCCGGCTGCATCATGGGTCTGATCGGCGAGAACGGCGCGGGCAAATCCACCACCATACGGCTGATACTGAACGGCCTGCGGCGGGATGGCGGTACCATCGCCGTTTACGGAAAGGATAACCGAGCGATGACCGCCCTGGACAGGGAGGACATCGGCGTGGTGCTGGACGAGGTGGGACTGCCGGAGTACATGAACGCGCAGCAGATCGGCCGTATGATGGCGGGCATTTTTACGCACTGGCAGCCGGAGGCGTACAGAGACTATCTGCGGCGGCTGGCGCTGCCGGAGGATAAGCCCTTCAAGGACTTCTCCCGGGGCATGAGGATGCGGCTGGGGCTGGCTGCGGCGCTGAGCCATCAGCCGAAGCTTCTGTTGCTGGACGAGGGCACCAGCGGCCTTGACCCGGTGGTGCGGGACGATATCCTGACCATTCTCTCGGACTTTACCAGGAATGAGGAGCATGCCGTGCTGATATCCAGCCACATCGTCAGCGATCTGGAGAAGATATGCGACTACATCGCATTTTTGCACAGGGGGCGTCTGCTGCTGTGCGAGGAAAAGGATCGGCTGACGGAGGAATACGGCATCCTGCGTGGTACCACGGAGGGCATCGAGCTGGCGGCGGTATGCGGACAGCGCGCCACACCCTACGGCACGGAGTATCTGGTGCGGCGCAGCGCCGTGCCCGCCGGTATGGCGCTGGGACAGGTGAACATCGAGGATCTGTTCGTGTTCATGGCAAAGGAGGCGTGAGATGAAGGGATTGTTTTATAAGGAGGCGCGGAGTCTGTGGCACTTCGGCAAGACGTATCTGCTGATGCTGGTGATTTTTCTGGGGCTCGCCCTGTACCAGTCCACGGACAGCAGCGGTGGCGCGGTGTGGATGCTGTATCCCATATTCTTCGCCGGGACGCTGCCGGCGTCGCTGATCGGCGACGATGAAAAGAGCGGCTGGCTGACCTACTGCGATACTCTGCCCGTGACCCGGCGGCAGATCGTGACGGTCAAGTACATCACCTGCCTTGTCACGGCGGCGGCAGTCTGCCTGCTGGCGGTGCCGGTGGTGCTGCTGCGGCACGATACCGTGGCGGCCATGCCGTTTCTGGCGATGATGGCTCCGGTGGGACTGATCGTCCCCTCGGTCATGCTGCCCACCACCTACAAGCTGGGCGCCACCAAGGGGCGCGTGGTGTATATCGTCATGCTGATGGTCGTGGCGGGGGTCTGTGTGCTGCTGGTAAACCTGTCCAAGGAGTCCGGCGCGCCGGCCACGCTGTCTCCGCTGGCGACTACGGCCATCTCGCTGGCGGTGTTCATCGGCAGCTGGGCGCTGTCCGTGAAGTGGTTCGAAGGGCGGGAGCTGTAAATAGAGCAGAGGGCGGCGATTACCCGCCGCCCTCTGAAAAAATTGCAGGAAAAACAGGAAATGGGTGTTGACATTCTGCGCGGTACTTGCTATAATAAGCAAGCTTGAGTTCCAAGACGAAAGCGCACATGGCCAAGTAGTTCAGTTGGTTAGAACGCCAGCCTGTCACGCTGGAGGTCGAGGGTTCGAGCCCCTTCTTGGTCGCCATATATGCTGCTGTAGCTCAGTAGGTAGAGCGCATCCTTGGTAAGGATGAGGTCGGCGGTTCGAATCCGCCCAGCAGCTCCAAAAAGTCCTGTTTTCTATCGAAAACAGGACTTTTTCTTTGCTTTTTTGACCGATTTAATCTGTGGGTCAGTGTGTGGGTCAAAGCTGACCCACACACTGGGGGCCGTCTGTGCGCTTGCGGATGTTGCCCTCGCCGTTGGCGCGTTTCTTAGCTATATAGAATCAACTCCTTTCTTGGTAGCCACAACACATACCACAACTCCACGAAGAAAGCTGTTACTTTTTCGAGCATTGGAGTTTAACTCAACACTGCTATTCACAGGCGGAAGCAGTAATACATGAGGTTGATTTTCCTCTTTCCTTTTTTACTTTTCTATGATATTCTATACTTGAGAAGAGGTGGACCTATGAGACCGATTATCAAATGGCCCGGCGGGAAGTCCGGAGAGATCGCTGAGATAGAGCCTTTGATACCATCTTATAATCGATATATCGAGCCCTTTTTCGGTGGCGGGGCCCTGTTTTTTCATCTCGCGCCTGAAGCCGCAGTAATCAATGACATCTCCGAGTCGCTTATGCAGTATTACAAGCTGATCAAAGCGCAGGACAAGAAGCTGTATGAGTTGCTTGTGTGCTATAGCAACAGCTTCAACAATATTGTTTCTGTCTGCGGCAGGGAATCGAGCGAATTGCTTCATATCTTTTCCGAGCTTACAGAAGGAAGAATTTCCAAAGAAGAGCTTGGCCAAGTATTAGGCGAGCTAATAATGGGCTTGTCGGATAAGATCAATTCCGGCTTTTCGGAAAAATTGCTGCTGGATAAGAACGATTTTGATGACCAGCTTTACCGAATGGTTGAGGATAAGTTTATTCGAACCGCAAAAAATCACGAAAGGCGGCCGTTTTCACCAGAGGATCTATGCGAAAACCTGATCACCGGCTTTACGAGCGGATATTATATGTACTTCCGCAAGGTGTTCAATGACATCCGCCTTGGACGCATTGCGGATCAGTCAATACAGTATCAAGCCGCAAATTTCTATTTTATTCGGGAATACTGTTACGGGTCAATGTTTCGCTTTAACGCGAGGGGCGAGTTTAATATTCCCTACGGTGGGATGTCATATAATCGCAAAGATATGAGATCGAAAATAGACGGTATGTTCAATAGAGAAATGGAGGCGCTGTTCGCGAAGACGGACATTCATTGCTGCGATTTTGAAGAACTTTTAAGGAAGGTCAAGTTGTCTGAAAAGGATTTTATGTTCTTGGACCCGCCTTATGACACAGACTTTTCAGACTATGATGGAGTGAACTTTACGAAGTTCGACCAAGAACGGCTTGCGTATGTGCTGAAGAAGACCTTAGCCCGCTTTATTCTCGTGATCAAGAACACTGATTTTATCAGTGGCTTATATGAGAAGAACTTCCACATATTGAGCTTTGATAAACGGTATACATATAACGTGCGTAGCCGGAACAACAGAGATGCAAAGCATCTGCTTATAACGAACCTCCCTGTCTGAGACAGGGAGGTTCGTTCATTATTCAGTCGACAAAGACATTGTATAATTGCAGTTGCTCTTTTATCGCATCATAGTATTCTTTACTCACTTCGATTGGTTCAATAAAATCACTTTCTTCTGCCAGAGCAGTAAATTCCTCGGCTACCTTGATTGATGACCACCAAAAAGCCTTGTTCTCAGCAAGGAATGGGGAGACCTTAAAAATGATTTCGTTTCCGATCAGGCACTCTCTTATGTAATTCCAATAGTTGGAATTATCCTCTGAATCTTCGTGATAGTCCTGACAGTAATCGACCGCAAACAGGCCCCAACTTTCGTTTATGAATGGGTCGATAGTTCCATATATAAACTGGAGCGAAGTTAGATAAGAAACGCACTTTTCTTTGGAAACTATGCCAAAATGTTGAATAGCATTTCGTATTTCCCCGAATTCATTGAATGCGGAAATATCCACAGTTTTCATATCGGCAACAAGCCATAGCATTTCGATTATGCTTGACCATTCAATCGTTCGCCCTTTTTCCGAGAGCTGTGAGAGCGTCATCTCGTTTATGATTCTGTTTTCTCTTTTTGCGGGTTTGGGATATGTGTCAAACAAAAGCAGCGGATGCTCTTGTGCAATACGCGCTTTCGCCAAAATCTCCATGGCGTGTGCTACCTGCAACACAGATAGAATACCCGACCATCTGTCTTCCATAAGCCGTATGTTGTTCACATGGGCAAGCGCGGCAAGCCCGAGTTCCTTCATATTTTCCGCAATTTGTTCTAATTCTTTTTTCATCTGTAGACCCCAATTCTCATTTCAGCGGCGTCAAAATAGCTTTTCTCAATTTCAATTCCGATGAACCTCCGCTTGTTTCTTAATGCCGCCACACCGGTCGATCCCACGCCCATAAAAGGGTCAAAGACAACGTCGTTTTCATTTGAAGCGATGGAGACAATATGCTCTAACAGCCTCACGGGCTTTTGAGAGGGGTGCTTTGGCTCTGACAGCCGTTCCGGTTTCATACAGATGGGGCTTTCGAAGAAGTTGTGCATATTGCGCTGATCGCTGAAATTCCATTTGTGTCCTTTATTCCACATACAGGCAATCATTTCGCAGCTGTTCAAGAAGCCATTTTTAAATATCTTTGGAGCAGGGTTCGTCTTGTGCCAAATGAAAAACTGGAACGTATCAAACTCACTATCAAACGCTTCGTGCCATTTTCCTATCAGATTGTAGCTTGTGAAAACAAATATGTTTCCATCCGGTTTTATAATGCGCTTAAAATCGGGCAGCAGATCGAACGGATCGATAGGAATCAGATCCCATTCCGCAAGGTCGTTATTTAAGGCGGATCTTCCTGGCAAATTGATGTTGCCGGTGGAGTATTGGGCAATATTATAAGGTGGGTCCGTAAGAATCAGATCGATGCTGTTATCCGGGATTTGGCCTAAATAGTCGAGGCAATCGCCGTTAACGACAGTATAATTCCTCGTTTTGATTTTTGTGAGTTTGTGCATATCACCTGGCAACACACTTTTCTATCATTCGAACGATGCGCTCATTGAGATGAATATCTTCCAAGGCTTCTTTGTAGATCTCTTCAAATTCTTCAAAAGAAATACCGTTGGGCAAGATCTTTTTCCACAGATTTTTGCCGATAAGAAACATTTCAGGATAGGCCAGATGCTTTTTCACAGCACCTTTCCATGTGTTTCCCTCGCCGTCTTTGTTGTATAGAGTTGCGAAGTATGCCTTGCAGTTTTCAATACCCATGTCAACGTAGATAGTAAGAAGCTTCTCAACATTAGAAGGAGCATTGGAGCTGTCAAGGTCGCCGCCCGCTTTCAATTCTAAGATATTCCAGTTTTCTCCGTCAAAAAAAGCAAGATCCACGGGCTTGACCTGGATAGTGCCGCAGCGATATTTATTCGCCAGGGGGAGAAGATTTGCCCTGATGCTGTTTTGGGTCACACCGCTCTCGGTACGGCTTCTGCCGGAGCCGGAAGCTTCATTGGTCGCACGGAAAGTGGCGATTTCGCCGCGCAGGTTTCCGTTATGAGTATCGACATCTGTAACGACAACTTGACCGGAAATCTTACTTTCGTCGATATTATGCATAAGACAGCGAGGATTTACGATTGCAGGCACATTTTCCTCGCCGAATTTCAGACGCGCAATGCGCTTGGCGCAGGTCTCAATGGCAAAACCGCTCTTAGACTCAAAGCTGCTTACGAATACCATACTGGCGGTAATGTTTTCGTCCATCTGACTGAGCAGAAAATTATTGACTTTCCTTTTATAATTGCCGGAGAAATCCTTTTCAATCAGAGTGGTCAGTTTCGAAAATTCTTCAAAAACAATGTGCTTGATCAAATCACGCATGAGGCAGCCTCCTTTTGCTTTAAGGTATTTTTATTGTAACATGGACTCCCGCGCTTTGCAACGAGGGGGTTTGTTAAGTGCCAAGTCAGATTCTTGGCATACCCCGTGTGCTGGTGACCTCGCGGACGCTGCCGCCGCGCATTTTGTTGTATTCCTCGCGTGTCATGTCTACGTCTGCCGCCAGCAGATGGTTGGTGATATTGTGCTCCACGGTCAGGTTGAACAGCAGCTTTGCCATGCGGTTTGCGAAGACGCCCAGCGTTCCCTTCAGCACGTCAGCCACTGCGTGGGGCAGGAACGCACCGGCGTTCTGCACCTTCAGATAGCCGTCATAGAACCGAACGGCCTTTTCTACGAACTCACTTTGGCTGCCGCAGTTAGCCAGTGGCGCGTTTATTTCTATCATTTTCTTTGCTTCCGGCGTAAGCCCAAAAGCGTACTTTTCCTCCTTGAATTTTTACCGTGACCCCGCAGTTTTTCCCGTAACTGCCGTCACTCCTGCCACACGGAAGGCAAAGGATACTCAGTACGGAACTATCCTGCGCCATATCTCAAGCATCCCTTGCGATCCTGCGCTGGCGGCTTTTTTGTTCTTGCGTGGGTATAGATATCTAGCGTGGTAGAGGGCTGGGCATCATGAGCAGGCGTGTGCCCTGCCGGCGGAACAGAAAAATGGCTGCAGCTAATACCTGTTCGCTGTAGGTCTAGGCGATATATTGGAACGCTTGTTGTTGCTCCTGCAGACGCAGATCCGCTTGATATTGACAATGTAGAGGCAGAGGGTCTTGACATCTGAAAATTATCCGGTAGAATGAAATATGCAGAGAACATATCAGAGGAGATCATCAGCATGAAAGAAAAACTGTCAGAGAAGATTTTTGCGCAGCTGCGCGGCGATATTATCGCGGGGAAGTATACTGCGCGGGATTTTATTAGCGAAAGCGAGATTGCTGAGCGATATGGCGTGAGCAAGGCACCTGTGAAGGATGCCCTGCACCTGCTGGCGGATCAGGGGTATTTGGTTAGCTATCCTCGTAAGGGCTATATGGTGAATACCTTCACCAACGAGGAAGTTAATCAAATCCAGCAGATCCGCCGCTGCTTAGAGACACTTTGTGTCCAGCTAGCCATTGAAAATGCCACGGACGAGGAAATTGGACGGCTGCGAGATACTACCATCGGAGCGGATATGAGCGAAAGCCCAGAACAAACTGTCAATTATCGTTTTCACATGGGATTGGCTGGCATATCGGGCAACCCCGTGCTGGTAAAAACATTGGAGAAACTGGTGAACATTGCTTCCATGACCCAAATCAGGCGCAGACCAGACTACAGTAATTTCCACCACATCATTGATGCACTGCTGGCACGGGATCAAGAGCAGGCGAAATATTGGATTATAACGGATATCGCAGATGTATGAAGGGTAAGCAAAACCGCGGTCGAGTTGTTCGACCGCGGTTTTATTAGTGGGAGAAAAAATGTGATTGACATTTGATAATACCAGTGGTAATATCTGTATAGAACGCTGATATTATCAGTGAGATTATTAAAAAAGGAGAGAGACACTTATGGAAAAAAAGAAAATTGGTCTACTGGGTGCCATTCTAATGGGCATTGGTTGCATTGTCGGCTCTGGCATCTTCGGCACCTTACCCACGGTGGCAAATGAGTATGGCGCCGGCGTTGTCTGGGCGCTGATCGGCGCGGCAGTTGTGGTTGTCCTGCGGGCGCTGGCGCTGACCTACTCGTCCGCAGCTCTGCCTGCCAGCGGCGCCCAGTTCCTGTGGGCGGCCAAACTGATCCATCCCGCAGCCGGCGCGTTTATTTCCTTCGGCACGCTGCTGATGCCCACAATGGTATCCCTGTTCGGTGTGCTGTTCGGCATGTACGTTCAGCCGCTGTTTCCCAACACGGAGATCAACAGCACCATTGCCGCTGTGGCCCTGCTGGTGGTGTTTGCCGTGGTGGCATGGTTTGGCAACAAGACCGCCATCAACACCGGAAATGTGATGGTAGTCCTGCTGCTCATTGCCATTGTTCTCTACATCGTTCTGGGCTTGCCCAACATTGACGCCAGCAACGTGACCTTCGGCGAGATCGTACGTCCCGGCGTGACCTTCAGCTCTCTGGCGGCAGCCATCGGTGTGCTGACATCCTCTCTGTCCGGTGCCAGCTCTGTGGCGCAGGTGGCTGACGATGTGAAAAATCCCGGCAGGACCGTGCCTCTGGCTCTGATCCTTTGCCCCGCGATTGTGGCCGTGGTGTATATCCTGATGGCCATCGTCACCATCGGCGTGGTGCCCGCCGCGGAGGTCACCTCCTTGTCCGATGTTGCGTCCCACTTCATGTCCCCGGTGCTGCTGACCTTCTTCATTGTGGGCGGCCCCATCTGCGGCATTATTACTTCTCTGATTCCTGTAGCGTTGGCTTGCGTGGCGTTGGTGGAATCCTCTGCTCGAAATAAAGTGTTCCCAGAGGTGCTGGCCAAGCGCAACAAGTACGGTGTTGCCTACTGGAGCCTGTTCATCGTTATGATCATTGCAATTGCTATTTGTGCTACGGGTGCTACCTTTGGTGTGGTCATGACTATTTTCTCCTTCTGCAACACGCTGGCAGAATTGCCCAATACTCTGGCACCCATCTTTGCGCACAAAAAATACCCCAAATGCTGCGATAACTCCTCTCTGCACATGAATAAGTATGTGGCCTATGTGCTGTCTGTCGCCACCTTCCTGATTTGCCTATATCTGAGCGTCCAAATGGCCGCAACCCTCAGCGGCGGCGCTGTGGCCGGTATCTTGGCTGTGTTTGTGGTGGGTTATGTGTATTTCTTCTTCCGTGTCAAGTATCTCAAGGGCAAAGGCGTGGATCTGATCGCCGAGATGAAGGCTCCCTACCAGCCGTGGGAGGACAAGGAAAAGTCCTACAACTGAGAGGGACGCCATGGTTGATTTTGTAAAGTCCATTCCGGAACTGCGTGCCCGCGTGCCGGTGACGCAGCAGTGGGCGTATTTCGAGACGGCCAGCACCGGTCTGGTACCAGACTTCGTGTATGACGGCGTACGCCGCTACTTGGACGACCGTTACCGCAAGGGCGGCAACTCTGTGTGGGAGTTTCCCGGCACCTCTGTTGAAACGCTGGAGATGATGCAGCGATCAAAGGTCGCGTTGGGGCGGATGATCCACGGCGCACCGGATCGCATCACCTTCGGCCAGAGCTCCACGCAGCTGTTCACCATGGTGACGGAGGCCGTGGAGTACGGCCCCGAGGACAACGTGGTGGCGGTGGACCGCGGCTGGATCGGCAACCGCTTTGCCTGGCAGAAGAGGCAGGACGAGGGGCTGGAGGTGCGGTACGCCGTGCCGGAAAACGGTGCCGTCACGCCGGAGCAGCTGATGACCCTGTGCGACGAACACACCCGCGCCGTCACCGTGAATCTGGTGGAGAGCAAGACCGGCTACCGCATCGACATGGACCGCCTGAGCCAGATGTGCCGCAAAAGAGGCCTGCTGCTGTTCGTGGACGGCGTGCAGGCGCTGGGCGCACTACAGGTAGATGTGGAGCGCTGGGGTGTGGATCTGCTGGTAGGCAATGACTACAAGTGGATGATGAACTTCTGCGGTACCGGCTACGCCTATATCAGTCGGCGGCTGCAGCCCCTGATCCGCCATTGGGGCGCGGGCTGGATGTCCGACAACGACCGGTTCAACACCGGCAAGGCCCGTCTGACCCTGCGGGAGGACGCGGGCCGGTTTGAAATCGGCTACCCCCATGCCGACGGCATCTATGGGTTGGGTTTGATGGCCGCGCAGTACGACATGCTGAGCGGGGTAGAGGTGGAGCGGTACGTCTGTGGTCTGGCGGACTATTTCACCGCCAGGCTGGCCCAGACCCCGTGGCTGCGTCTGGCCTACGACTTCCCTGCGGAGAACCGCTGCCAGATCGTGTATATCAAGGTTGCGGCGGGCTGTCCCGTCACCGATGAGATGCTGGAAAAGGCAGGCGTGTTCGCCCACTTCGAGTCCCCCGACGAGAACGGGGAGCGGGGCATGCGTCTGAGCTTCCACCTTTATAACAACACACAGGATATCGACCGCTTCTTCTCTGTGTTTGAAGCGGTGGGGAGGTAAAGACATGAGCGAGTTCATTCCCTATCACTGGGAGGCAGAAAAGATTGCACCCAGTGGCTTGCGCTATCGGGTGCGGCTGGCGGATCACGTTCTCGCTGGCCCCGATGGAAAGGCTGAAGCTACCATGTTCAGCTGGTCCTATCTCGGCCAGGGCGGCGGCTCGCGGCGGCCGGTGGTGTTTGCCTATAACGGCGGTCCCGGAGCCGCCAGCGCCTGGCTGCACATGGGCCTGCTGGGGCCCGTGCTGGCACAGTTGCCCGAGTATCCTGACGGGCTGAGCCATCCGGCGCGGTTCGAGCTGACGCCCAACCCTGACCTCCTGCTGGATCAGTGTGACATCGTGCTCATCGATCCGGTGGGCACTGGTTGGGCCCAGCTACTGGACGAGGATGCCGCATCCCACCACTTCTCTACTGCAGGTGACGCCCGCGATTTCTCCGACTTCATCTGTGCGTGGCTGACGGAGAACGGCCGCCAGCACGCACCGGTCTATCTGCTGGGCGAGAGCTACGGCACCATCCGCAATGTGGCGCTGGCTGATGTGCTGCCGGAGACGGTGGACTTACGGGGCATCATTCACGTGGGCACGTCCCTGAACGTGGGAGCGAGGACTACCCTGCTAGTAGAACCCAATGTCCGACGGCTGGGCGCCAATGCCGCTGTGTGCTGGTATCACCACCATCAGGATGAGTGCAGCCGCGAGGACTTCGTGGCGCAGGCCATGGACTTTGCCTATGGCGACTACGCCCGCGCTCTGCTGTTGGGGAACCGATTGAACGAGGCAGAACGGGAGAGCGTGCTGGAGCGGCTTAGTCGGTTCACAGGCATGGATCATGATTTTCTGGACAAACACGATCTGCGTTTTGGAGAGGTGGACTTCCTGCTGGGCTGCTGCCCGGGGGCTGTGGTCAGTACATACGATGCGCGGCTGCTGTACCGTCCAAGACAGAACGAGCGATACAGCGAAAACAGTATGGAAAGCGCCGGTATCATCGAACCGGACATGAATCAGGACGCTTTCATGGCGGCGGTGGGGCCGGTGTACGACCGCGCGCTGGCTATGTACGCGGCGGACGAGCTGTGCCCGCCTCAGCGGGAGGCAGCGGAGGACATGCTGTCCATCGCCCGCCGGTGGGACTACCGCGGGTACGAAAAGGACACTTTGACCCTGCCGGTGGAGCTGATGCAGCGGCGGCCTGCCCTGCGGATGATGTTTGTCAACGGTTATTACGACCTGCAGTCCACCTTTGACTTTGTGACCTACTACCTATCCCGCTTCGATCTGCCCAGCGATCGGATACGTCAGACGGTGTTGCCCTCCGGCCATGCCTCCTATGTGGGCACGGGCATGGTGGAAGCTTTGACGAAGGAGATTCGACAGTTTATCCGGGAGTAAGGAGGAATGTACCATGCTATTGAACCATTGTAGACTTTATGCACCGCTGTCCGGTGGATTTGCCGGCGAGGACTGCTGCGTGGAGTTGGACGGTGGAAAAATCACGGCAGTGGGTCCCGCCCGTCCCAACGCAGCGGATGATTATGACTGCGGTGGGCGTACATTACTGCCAGGTTTGATTGACCTGCATACCCATATCACATTCCTGCGAGGCGTTGGTGTCGCACAGGCACACGATCCAATGCAGCTACTGGTGGAGGCCGCTGCGCAGGCCAATCGCTACCTACGCTACGGTTTCACTACTATTCGGGACTGCGGCAGTATCCGCCGCAGCGCCAACTATGCCAGGCAGCTCATTGACCGCGGGCTCATGGCAGGACCGGATATTCTGGCCTGCGGCCAGACGCTGATGCCCAGCGTCACCGCCAGCACCGGCGTGGGCGACATCACCCATTACTGCGACGGCGCGGAGGAGTTCCGCAAGGCTGTGCGGCAGGAGGTGGCGGCGCAGGCAGATTTTATCAAAATCTACGCATCCGGCTCTGCTTTTTCTCCTACCGGCGTGCCCAAGCACCCTATCATGACCATTGAAGAGATCCGGACAGCTGTGAATACAGCGCGTGCTAATGGCCTCTATGTGGCGGCGCACTGCCATGCTGATAGTGCCATCCGTGACTGCGTGCAGGCAGGTGTCCGCACCATTGAGCACGTCACCTATCTCAGCGAGGCCACCACGGATCTGCTGCTGGCATCGGAGGACTCCTATCTGGTGCCCACGCTGGCAGCCATGTATGTCAGTCAGACGGATCCTCAGGAGCGCTCGTTCTGGCTGGCACGCCTGACCCCCATGCTGGAGGATTGCGCTAAGGCCATCGGCTATGCCTATCGTGCCGGGGCACTGATTGGTTTTGGCACAGATTCTGCACCTATGTCTCCCCAGTACGATACCGGCGTAGAGTTCCGCTTCCGCAGGGAGTACTGCGGCATGGAAAATATGGACATTCTGCTGCAGGATACAAAAAACAGCGCCCAGATCGCGGGACTTTCCGATGTGGGCGAGATCAAACCGGGGATGAAGGCTGATCTGATTTTGGTGGATGGAGACCCTGTGGCGGAACTGTCTGCCATGTATGTCCCACCGGTACAGGTGTGGAAGAACGGTATTGCCCGTAAATAAATACGAGGAGAAACGAACCATGAAAAGCGAAACAAGACTGAAAGAACTGGGCTTGACGCTGCCCGCAGCGCCCACGCCCATGGCCAATTATGTCACCTGCCGTCAAGTGGGAAACCTGCTGTTTTTCTCCGGCGCTGGTCCCTTTGAGGAAGGCAAGCCCGTAGTGTTCGGCAAAGTTGGCGACGAACTGACCCAAGAACAGGGCTATGCCGCCGCACGGCTGACCGGCTTGAACCTGATTGCACAGCTAAAAAAGGAACTGGACGATCTGGATCGCATTAAGCAGTTTGTAAAGGTGCAGGCATTTGTGGCATCCGCACCGGACTTCATGGCTCAACCCGCTGTGATGAACGGTGTCTCCGACCTGTTTGTGGAGGTATTCGGCGAAAAAGGCAAGCACGCTCGTACTGCCGTGGCTGTTCCGCAACTGCCGTTTAACATTCCCATTGAGGCGGAGATGATCGTTGAGGTGGAAGAATGAAGACCAGTCGGCGGGTACCGCATTGTAGCGCAAAAGCCTTTTGATGAGTCTATTCCTTCTTGATCTTGTACTGCCATTTGCCCTGTTCATCCAGTGAGCGAACCGACAGCAGAATGTGAGCGTGCGGATTGTGACCGTCTGTGTCGTGGATAGCAGCGTCGGCACACATTCCGTCTGACACGAACTGCTTTCGGATAAATTCTTGCAGCAGCTCGATTTGTTCCGCACGGTTCAGCTCTATGGGCAAGGCAACGACAAATTCCCGCGCCAATCGGCTGCCCTTTACAGTATCCACTTCCTCCACGGCGTTCCATAGCTGCTCCCGGTCTTTCCATTCAGGCGGTGCCATTGCGGGGAGGAAAACTTCCTGCCAAACAAGCCCCTGCTTTTTCGTGTACGTGTAGTCGTGCTGTATCCCGTCGTAATCGTTATACAAGCGGGATCAGCTCAGATAAGCGGAAGCAGCCACGGCGGAGTGTCCTGCGCCCCGGCTGACCACCTTCGCTTCCAGATGGTAAATTGCCATCGTTTGTTTACCTCGTTTTCGTTTTCTGCTTCTCTCTCGTTAAAGAGAAAATGGACGGGCAGGACGCCTGCCCATCTCTGCGGAAAAGCTGCCGGCGGCAGGTTTGCGCAGGCGGGCGGCAACAGATGGTGGAGAATTTCCACCCCAAATTCTCTGCGCCCGTAGCAGTTTCTTTTCTGCATCTGCCACGGCAATATCCTAAGATGCTTTGAAAAAGCTTGTCATATCAACGGTTTTCACCGCTCGAATGGCGCTTGCTACACCAGAATTACACCATTTGCGAAAGGGCTTTGATGTGACAACCTATAATTTGCAGAAAAATCATATGAAATTCAATTTCCCCCTGCTATAACAAGGGTACAGTATGTGGTGTTTCTGCGTAAATCCAGTTGTAGAGCAGCCACGCGCCTTTTTAGTGAAGTTTCCGTGGCGGCGTATGACATTTTGTTGATTTTTGTACTTGACTTCCGGCGTGATTTTTTTATAATAATACTCGAATATGAACATTGTTCAAGTTGAGGTACTTGTATGAATGCAGCGGTCACATCCAAAGAGGAGATCTTGAAAACCAGCCGTGAACTGATCCAGCAGCAGGGGTGGTCCTCGGTCAGCATCCGCTCGGTTGCCGCGGCCTGCGGCGTATCGGTGGGATCAATCTATAATTACTTTGATTCCAAGGCTGCACTGATGAGCGAAACGGTCGGCAGCGTCTGGCAGGAGATCTTCCACCGTCCGGATGACGCGGATGAGTTCCGCGACGTGCAGACGTGCATCACTTGGATGTACACGCGCATCGCCTACGGCTGCGAGCAATACCCCGGCTTTTTTACCCTGCACTCCATCGGCTTCCTGCGCGACGAGCGGCCTGATGGCAAGCGGCGTATGCAGCAGACGTGGGGGCATATTTTGGCGGGGCTGTGTTCGGTGCTCAAGCACGATGCCCGCGTCCGTCCGGACGCTTTTACGGACACCTTCACCGCGGAGCAGTTTGCGGATGTGCTCTTTTCGCAGATGCTCTCGGCCATGCTGCGGCAGAACTACGATCCCACCGCCGTGCTGGAGATCGTGCGCAGAACGCTGTATTAAATACAAACGGAAACCACAAAGTGCTTTCCGGCAGCATCAGCCCGCCTTGCGGCGGGCGATTGCAAACCATAAAATGAACATTGTTCACACAGAAAGGTCGAATGTCATGAAAGTCAAGCGCAACACACTGCTGCTCATCGCCTGCCTTGTGTGGGGGGGGGGCGGCGGGCTTTAACATTCTGCGCCTCGGGGTGCTGGCTTATCCCGCCTATCTGAGCGTGCTGAATTTCGTGCTGTCAGCGCTGGCCTTTGCCGTGTTCCAGTATTTCGTGTTCGGCAGACAGGTAAAAAAGCACACTGCTCGTATCACGGGCTATGAGGAGGAGCGCCATTTTTTCCTCAAGTTCTTTGATGTGAAGTCCTTCATCATCATGGCCGTGATGATGAGCGGCGGCATCTGGTTGCGCTCGAGCGGCATCGCGCCGGATCGCTTCGTCGCGGTGTTCTATACCGGCCTCGGCGCTTCGCTGCTGACGGCTGGCATTCGCTTCGGTTATCAGTTCGTCAAGGCGGTCATCGCCGCCGGCGAAAAGAAAACAGCATTCCAAGACGAAAAGGAGACTAAATTATGCGGGCAATCGCTTTGAGCCGCTGGATGCCATCCGTAACAACGGTCTTTCCGTAAAGCCGGAGAACTATGAGCTGGTCTATACCGCCCCGCTGACGGCGAAGGACGATCTGGAAAGCATCTACAACCGCTTCAATGTGGACCGCCCGGCGGACTTCACCGGGCACTCCCTGTCGGTATCGGATATCGTGGTGCTGCGGCAGGACGGGAAGGACACCGCCCATTACTGCGACCGCTTCGGCTTTTCCCAGGTGCCGGAGTTTTTGGAGCCGGAACGGGCGGCGGAGGTCACGATCCCCACGCCAGATCAGATGGCAACGCAGGAGCGAATCAGCACGCCCAGAGGCAGCTTTTGTGTGACGGCCATGAGCTGGGAGCAGATGGAGGCGGCAGGATATGGGGTTCACCATCAGTCTGACGATGGAAAATATCTCATCATGGGCAACGGCACACGGGCTTTTGCTGTCCTCGCGCAGCAGCCGGAGCAGGACAATCCCCTCCGCACGGCGGAAATGACGCTGGAGGACGACTACGGCATGATCGACGGCGTGATCAACAACGGCAGGCGGGGCGAGGAGCTGGAAAAGGCCAAGGAGCACGCGGAGCGGACGCAGCCGGAGAAAAAGCCCTCCATCCGGGAACGGCTGGCGGCGGCAAAGCAGGAGTGCGCGAGGCAGCAGACCAGGCCTGCCCCGGAGAAAAAGCCCCCGGAGCTGGGGGAGCGATGAGCCGGGGCGTAAAGTGGCGGCTGGAATGGGCCTTCTTCCTGGGGGGAAACGGCAGGCGGCAGTACAACCGCCTCTGCAAGGGCTGTGTCCATCCCTGCAAGCAGAGCTTCCGGGCGGTGGTGTTGGACTGCCCGCACTTCCAGTCCCAGCGCGTGAAAAAAGGCGTGGATAAGGGCGGGAAAAGGGCAAAATAGTCCACCGTGGCGGCGTTTTCAGACCATGCCCTTATGATTTCCCATCCGCGCTTTTCTCCGCGCTCCCGCGGCGAGAAAGCAGCGGTTTTTGACACTTTCCCATGCGCGCCCATAGCAAAAGCGGGGACGCGGCCTTCGGTATATCCGTTGGCTGCGTCCCCGCTTCTTTTTTTGCTTATTTCTCGTCCCCGTTGGGCTTGTCCGCTTCCACCACGCCCTGGATCACATCCGTCACCACGGCATTGAGCTGGGCGGCGTTCTCCGCTGTGATTGCCGGCCGCCCGGTGTCCGCTTCGATGGCGCGCCGCGCGTCTCCCGCCACCTTGCCGCCGCGCCGGGCGACGATCCGGCTTTCCTCAAAGCCCTCCGGCCGGTGGGCCTTGGAAAGCTCCGTGGTCGTGGTTTCGGCCAGCATGTTCAGCACGATCTCCAATGTGCTCATGTTGTCCCGAAGGTTTTCCGTTTTAAGACCTTTCAGGTTCTTGTATTGCCGGGTGGTCATGCCGGACCAGGCTTTGGTGATCTCGTCGGTGAGGATGGCGTACTCCCGTCCCTTCTCCACGCCCCGCTGCTGCCATTCGGCGGTGAGCTCGTTGCGCACGCGGATGGAGAGGATGCGCTGGTGGATCCAGTCGGCGTCATAGCCCTTCTTCTGATAGGTCTCCAGCGCCCGGTCGATGGCCTGCTCCGGGTCAATCGTTTCTTCAATGCGTTCACGACCAACCTGTGCCAGCCAGCGCTTGAAGGGCTCAGCCTTGGGCGACGGGATGGACTGGATGATGCGCAGGATGCCCTCGGTGTTGGCGGCCTGCACCTTTCTCTGTTTGCCGTCCGCGGCGAGCATTTGAACCGGGGTACAAATTGTACCCCAGTTGGCCGACAACTGCGGATCGCGGGTACGCATCTTCTTGATGTACTGCTTGGGATCGGTGCTTTCCGACAGGACCGCCACAACGTCCTGCACGGAGAAATACCATTCTTCCTTTTCCTCGTCCCAGGCGGTGCGGATCTTTCTATCTTCAAAAAGCTGGATGGAGTTATTTTCGTCCATGGGCTTTTTCCTCCTTCGATGGGTTGTCCCCATTCTACCATGAAATGATGTTTTTTTCTATCAGGGAACGAGATTTTTGCGGCAGCAGCAGTCGTAGGTGCTGTGGGACTGTGGGCAAGCGGCCACGCCGGGCGGCGCTGTGGGAAAGCGGTTTGCCGTCCTGTGGGAAAGGCCTGTCCTTTTCCATTAGGCGGTGAATGGCTTTTCCATCGGCAAAGCGGCCGTTTTCCACATTTCCATAGCGCGGGCCTAATCCTCGGTGATGATACACGCGCAGCCCGCCGTCAGCAGGCGGTATAGCGTCAGCGGCACATACCACGCGGCCACCAGCAGCCGCCAGACAAGTGCTTATAATCCGCAAGCGGGTACTCGCTTGCTGTGCTTGCTGACCACTTCGCACCCCAGTATTTCCCCCTCTACCCATACTACAATCCGAACAGGGCGTTTTGGCCAGTTTTGGAGGACTTTTTCAAAAAAATGTCGCTCCTATCCGTAACTTTTCGCTGCCCACTTCACCAGACGCCTTGTGTTTCTTCGGATATTCGTATATAATTTATTGTGTTGAGTATTATCCATGCGGCGATACAGGATGACCGCGATCCCGGCAGGACAAGCACCTGACGGATACCCGGCTGCATTTGAAGCATCCGCAAAAAGGAAGTGAACGCTATGACCTGCGACGAGGCTTTGTACCGCCAATATCTGAGTGGTGACGACGAAGGGCTTAATGCCCTGATGAAAAAATACGGCGATCCCCTGACCCTGTATATCGATGGCTATCTGCACGACGTTCACGAGGCGGAGGAGCTGATGCTGGATGTTTTCGCCTATCTGTTCACGAAAAAGCCCCGCATCCGGGACGGCGGCTTCAAGGCGTATCTCTATAAGGCCGCGCGCCACATGGCGCTGCGCCATAAGAGTAAACGCAAGCCCCTGTTCAGCCTCGATGCGCTGACCGGCGAGCTGGACGGGCGGCTGCTGGCGGAGGAGGTCATCCGGACAGAGGAGCGAAACCGCATCCTGCACTTCTGCATGGATGAAATGAACCCGGACTATCGGGAGGTTCTATATCTGACATACTTCGAGGATATGAGCTACGCGCAGGCGGCGGAGGTCACAGGAAAAACGGTGAAGCAGATCACCAACATGGTGTATCGCGGAAAGGAAAGCCTGCGAAGGCTGCTGGAACGGGAGGGGATCACAAATGCGGAGTCATGAGGAGCGCGTCGCGGAGACGAAGCGGCGCATCGCCAAAATTGAGCAGGAAAAACGGCGGCGGCGCAATACGATCACCATGGTTTCCGCCGTGGCGGCGTGCCTTGTACTGCTCATCGGCGCGTCCCTCGCCATGCCCGGCATTGCCGCAAGCATCCAGACAGGCGACTACTCCGGCTTTGAAACGGCGGCCAGCATCTTTCACAGCGGCGCAGCTTTGGGATACATCGTCATCGGGCTGCTGGCGTTTTTACTCGGCGTGTGCGTGACCGTTTTGTGCTTCCGGCTGCGGCAGATGAACCGGGAGGACGATCAGGACAGGGAAAGCGAGGGGATACATGGAGCTGATTGAGAACCTGCTGCAACTGCTGACCACGTTCGTCGGCGCGCTGCTTTCGGGTATCGCCTGCCGGAAAAGCCGCAGGCAGGCGTATTTTCTGCTGCTGTGCTTCTACGGCTGCTTTGCCCTCGGTGCGCTCTACTGGACGCTGTATCTGCTGCTGTTCGACACCACGCCGCGGGTCTTTTATGTGTCGGAGTTCGGCTGGGTGGCCAGCGTCATTTTCCTGCGCATTTTGCAAGCAACGCTCACCAGTCAGGACGAGCGCAGCTTCCGCTGCCGCAGGGCATGGCTCGCGCCTGCGTTCGGCGTGCCGCTGCTGGCGTTCTACTGCACCTTTGGGGACATTCTCTCCAACCTGATCTGGTGCGGCATGATGATATGGCTCTCCTTCTGCGCCATCCGGGGGCTGGTCTACGCCAACGGGCAGACGGGCGCGGCGCGGAATATGCGGTATTTCCATAGCGGCGTGCTGTGCTTTGCCTGTTCGGAATATCTGCTGTGGACGACGGGCTGCTTCTGGCCCAACACCTCACCGGCCAGCCCCACCTTCTGGTGCGATATGCTGCTGACGCTTGCGATTCTGGGGCTGCTGCCCGCTACGAGAAAGGCGGTGGACGCATGACCTACATCGAAAACATCTTCCTCTGCATGGTGTCGCCACTGCTGGTGGCCGCTCTGTGCATGGGCAGGCGGCAGCTCCGCTTCTTCCTGTTCTGCATCGCCGGGATGGGGGTGTGTCTGCTTTCGGCCTACATCAACACCTTCCTTGCGGCGGTGTGTCAGGCGGACGCCCTTGCCGCCACGGCGGAGATCGCGCCGGTGGTGGAGGAGATGATGAAGCTGCTGCCGCTGGTGTTCTATCTTCTGGTGTTCGAGCCGGGGGGAGATAAAATCAAGGCTGCGGCAATAACAGTTGCCCTGGCCTTTGCCACCTTTGAAAATGTGTGCTATCTCATCCAGAACGGCGCAGACCGCTTCTCCTTCATCTTCTTCCGGGGCTTCGGCACGGGAGCCATGCACGTCCTCTGCGGTCTGATCGTGGGCGGCGGGCTTGCATACACATGGCGGC